>Ga0137391_10001953_pt1 | contig 15235 bp, 20 predicted proteins | sample 15con2h24BmetaG_FD_101399 | JGI IMG/M metagenome (GOLD analysis project Ga0137391, IMG submission 101399) | Vadose zone soil microbial communities from Angelo Coast Range Reserve, California, USA - 15con2h2.4B metaG | ecosystem: Environmental > Terrestrial > Soil > Vadose zone > Saprolite...
AGTTCCTTGACCAGGGCCGGGTCCTTGGTCACCAGCGCCACCTCCGAGGCGAAGGAGTGACGCAGCATGTGCGGACGGGCATGGAAGCCGACCCTGGATGACAGCCGCACGAACAGCTGCTCCACCGCGTCCACTGACAACGCCCGGCCCCGTGGTGCCCGCCACAGATTCACAGCAGGTAGTCGCTTGCTGCTGCCTCGGGCACCGCGTCACGAGCGGCACGGTAGGCGTCATGCAGCCACACCAACTCCTTGGTCACGGGCACCACCCGGGGCCAGATGGACTTGGCCAGGGCTCGGTTCTCATTGTCCTCCCGGCGCTCCACATGCAGATGCGGCCCGGCGACGCTGCAGCCAAGATGCGATGCCGAGGGGACCAGATGCAGGTCAACAAGATGCAGGCCACACAACTCCGCCACCCGCAGGCCAGTTGCGTAGAGGGCCTCGACGACGAAGCGGTCCCGGACGTTCCTGCAGGCATCCACCAACGCGCCGACCTCGTTGCTCGTCAAGGTCGCTGGTGGCTTCTCCACCCGTCGCCGTCTCACCCTTCGGCGCCGAACCACCGGCGCATCGCTGCGCTCTCCCCGGTCCCAGCGTGCCGGCGGGAAGGCCAGCAGCTGCCGCACGCTCAGCGCCTCAGCCACTGCCGGCTCTGTCCAGCCGCGCCTCGAAGGGGTAGCGCCGGCCGTCACCCTGCCGGCCATTTCCAGTCCTGCAATCTGATCCGGCGGGATCTACACACCCTCTGCACACCCGCTCCACTCCCCCTCCATCCGGACCGGGTTTCTTGTCCTCACTATGCACAAGATGCAGAGTGCGGCTCCAGAGTCCCCCGGGCATCAGCTTGTTGGCACGCCGAAGCCCACCGCCCGAACTAAGCCGCTTGGCGCCTGCCCGTGAACGCGACCGGCATCGCGGTCGCCGGCCTTTTCCCGTACCGCCTCCGTCCCGTCGTGGTGCCGGTGCCCGTTGCCCTGTTGCTGGCCTGTGTTCCCCCCCCGTCGTCCGGGCGGCTCCGGGCCCGGCGCGCGCCCCCGTTCCTGGCGACGTGGGCTTTGCTCCTGGCCATGGTCAAGTTCGAGACAGGCCTGCAGCAGGTGCAGCGGTGGCTCGTCGAGGAGCCGACCCACGTGCCGCCGGCCCGCCGGATTCGCCACTCCATCCGGCTTCACCTACCGTCGGGGACGCCTCGGTCACCGCCGAGAGAGAGCGCGAGGGCGGCCACCCTCTAAGGGTGTTGCCACGCAGCGGTGATCGAGGATATGGCCGAGTTAGTCTCTAGCGAAGGGAGCCAAGGTGCCGGTCGATTTTCTGCGGCAGAGGGCTACGTTTCCTTCACACACCGGGAGCGCCCAAAGCATCGAGCTCACGTTTGGATTTCCAACAAACGTAACGAAAGCAGACGCTTCGATAAATGGTTTCAGCGTCGGCTACGTAGGATCTGACCATCACCTGTTGAGGGCCGACATCGATACGGACGCTAGAATCGACCCTTCCCACCCAGACATAGTCAGAGTAACCGTGAGGTTCTCACTCCGGGATAGCTCCGGCACTTTCGACGATCCCTTCAGCGGTTTCGTCGACGTGCTCGCCATCGTCGTTCGCGCCTAGCGCAGGTGCCTGAGGTGTTGGTGGCGAGTACCGAAGGAGCCCCTGAGATACGCCAGACAATCCGGAGCAGCCGGCCTCGGCGGCCACAGGTAGATAGCCGACCACAGCCACCCGCGACCAACCAGGGCTAGTCGCAATAATCGGCACGGACGAAGAGAAGGATTCGCTCCACTCCATGGCATCCGGGACGTGCACGCAGCCGTGCTGAGGCACGTGCGACGTCTGCCCAGCTGGCGCCTGCAAAGGAGGTGAAACAAAGTGTGGACCCTCTGGATGCCAGCGATGATACTGGCATTGTTGATGATTGGGTTCCTCATCTACTTCCTCGGCCGGCAGAACAGTTCATAGTTGTTGTTACGGGCATGAATGCGCGAGGACATAGCGCTGGGCTACGGCAACGCTATTTGAGGACAGCTTCCCATGAGGGTTCCGAAGGAGCCCTGCGCACGGACCGGGACCGCGCCATCGCGGGTTGGCGCTGTTCTCGGCTTGCGCAGCGCCCGAGGTTCAGGCCCTGCCGGTGCGCGGCGTCGACATCGGGCGAGGCTGGGTGCGCGTGATCGGCAAGGGAGACAAGGGGCGGCGGGTGCCTCTCGATGCCGATGTAGCCGGGCTCATCCAGACGTACCTGCTGGCCGGGCGGCCGGAAACAGACTCCGCCGCCCGGTTCGTTGCGAGCAAGGGCCCCTCACGACGTCAGCCGCTCACGCCGGCCTGCGGAAGATCTTCGGCAACCACCGCACGAGGGCCGGAGGTACTGGCCGGGCGGCCCCACGCCCTTCGCCAAAGCTTCGGCATGGTTCTTGCCTAGGCGAGCGCGGACCTGGCTGTGGTGCAGGCCCTCATGGGGCACGACCACTGGACTCCGCGTCACCAAGCCCGGCCTGTCGACCCGGGCGGAGGCAACAACGCACGCCACCGGAATCAGCCTCCAGGTGGCTCAGCACGCTGCCCATCATCTCGACGTCGTCTCGGGATCGCCGCCGCCCGGACCACCATCGCCGCCACGACAGGCCCGCGAGACTGCTCGAAACGTGCCCGGCCCGTCACGGCCCACGGGGCGACAGCGGCTGGACAGAAAGCAACAGTCAGAGGAGCTGTGTTGCTGTCGACAACCTGACCTTCGATGTCCTCCACGAGGCGTCGGGGCGGCCTGGTTGGTTTGCAGCACGGGCCCTGCTTCCTCGGACCTCTGGCGCAACCAAGTCCCCACCGATGGATCGTTCGGTTGATCGTTCCGGGCCGACTGGCGATCGCTCCCGGCCTTCGGGGATGCGGCGAGTCAGGCAAGCCCCAGGACGTGGAGACCGGCTCGCTTACGGCGAGATCGCCTCGGATTTGTCGGGAACCAAGCGCTCCTCGAGCCTCTATTGAGAGCCACGGGCCCGGTCACTCCTGGCGCGCATATCCCCCGGCACCGCGGCAAGCTCCCAGTCAACCACGAAGCTCCCCGCCGCCTCTCCCGCCGCTTGACAGGGGGGCTCCCTCATTTTCATCCAGCGGCTGGGCTGGGGGGCGGCCGGTCGCGGCAGCCCGCCTCCGTGGCTGCAGGTGCTTCCCGAGGCTCTCTCTCCGCCAGCATGGGGCCATCCAAGATTGCGGCTGCGGACGCCCGGTGCACTCGTTGTGGAGAGCAGATGGAGGTGCCCCGCCGTCAAATCTCCACAGAACCTCCACCTGGACGCGAGGCGACCTCCGCAGCACCGGGCTTTCATGTGAGGACTGAAGGGGAGCTTGCGCAGGAGCAAACCATGATGTGGATCTGGATCGTCAGCGCAACGGCCTGGGCACTGTTCACGGTGAGCCTTGTTTGCCTCCTCCACCATATGGATGACTCCTCCAATCCGGCAAGTTCTCCCGGAGATGAGCAACCGCCGGGCCTGCGGTGAGCAACAATGAAGCCGACGAGCCGCAACGGGAACGCCATGGGATCAACGATCCTGGTTGTCGAAGATGAGGTAAAGATCCGGGAGTTGCTCCGTTTGTACTTCGAGCGGGAGGGGCTCGAGGTCGTCTCGACAGGCTCGGGAGCTGATGCGATCGGCCTGACGCAGACCGCGGCCCCCGACCTCGTGGTTCTCGACCTGCGGCTCCCGGATGTTCCGGGTGAGTCCGTCGCATCGGAGATCCGCCGTTTTTCTTCCGTCCCCATCCTGATGCTGACGGCGAAGGCGGCCGAGCGGGACCGCATCCATGGCTTGGAGCTGGGCGCCGACGACTACGTGACCAAACCCTTCAGTCCACGCGAGGTCATCCTTCGGGCGAAGGCCATCCTCCGCCGGGGACATGCAGGCGGGTTGGAAGGCGGGCATGCGTCCTTCGGCGGTGGTGAGCTGGTCATCGACGAGGCCCGGCGGATCGCCTACGTTCGGAGGGAGCGGGTCGAACTGACCCCCACAGAGTGGGGGATCCTGGTGGCTCTCAGCCGCGCACCGGGCCGGGTCTACTCGCGCTATGAGCTGATCAACCGTGTCCGGGGCTATGAGTTCGAGGGCTACGAGCGCACCATGGACTCACATGTGAAGAACCTTCGGCGCAAGATCGAGCGCGACCCGCGCAACCCCACGGTCGTGGAGACCGTCCTCGGGGTGGGATATCGCCTCGGCCTGCCACCCGATGCCTGATCCTGCGCGGGACCTTGCCCCCGCTTCCGGCACCAACCGGCAGCGCCCGCGGCCACCCCCGCACCGAAAGGTGGTCGGGCCCCTCACAGCCCGACTTGCGCTCGCCTTTCTCGCCGTCGCCATGGGAGCGCTGGTGCTCTTCAGCGTGTTGATGCTGATGGCCGCCACCCGGGATGTCGCGGACCTGGCCAGCCGGCAGCAGGAGCAGACTGCCACGGCTGCCGTCCAGGCGGCCGCGGCCCTCTTTGCGGCCGCCGAGCAGCATGGGGGTGCGTGGGCAGACGCCGACCTCGAGCCGCTCGGCATCCTCGCCCACCTTGGTGGCGGCGAGATTGCCGTGCTGGACGAAGCGGGGAGGGCGGTGTACGGCGCCCGGCCCACGACGACGTCCGGTCGCGTGGTTCAGCGGGATGTCGTGGTGAACGGCCGGCGGGTCGGAATCGTGCTCGTCGCCTTTCCGAATCAGGGACTCCCGGTGGCAGACCGGCACCTGCGCAACACCCTCATTGGCACCGTGGGGGCGGGGGCTGGGCTGGCGGCGTTGCTGGCGCTCAGCATGGCCGTGATCGTCGCCCGGCGGATCACGCGGCCGGTCGTGGCCCTGACCGAGACCGCGCGCGCAGTCGAGGGCGGCGACAAGCAGGCTCGCGTGGGGAACATCGGGGCGCCGGGCGAGCTCGGCACCCTCGCCACCGCCTTCGATCGCATGGCCGACGCACTGGCCCTTGAGGACTCGTTGCGGCGAATGCAGGTCGCCGACGTCGCCCATGAGCTGCGTACCCCCCTCTCCGTGCTGCGGGCAACCCTGGAAGCAATGGCAGACGGGATCGTGGCTGCAACTCCGGGCCAGCTCGCCTCGGTGCACGACGAGGTCCTGCGCCTCATCAAGATCGTCGAGGATCTCGAGACCCTCGCCGCCGCCGACGCCACGGGACTCGTCCTTGAGCCCAGCCCGGTGGATCTGGCCAACGTCGCCGCCGGCGCTGCCGCCGCGTTGCGCCCCCGTTTCGAGGCGGCCGAGCTCAGCCTGGAAACCCGGCTGATCCCCGTCGTCGTCCTGGGCGATGCCAATCGGCTGCACCAGGTCGCCAGCAACCTGTTGACGAACGCCCTCAAGTTCACGCCTGCTGGCGGCCGCGTGGAGATCAAGACCGGCCCCGGCGAGCCCCAGGACGACGGCACGGCCCACATCTCCGTCGCCGATTCCGGCCCCGGCATCCCCCACGAGGAGCTGGCACACGTCTTCGAACGCTTTTGGAGGGGCTCGCAGGCCGCGACCGTTGCGGGAAGCGGGATCGGCCTCACCGTCGTACAGCGCCTCGTCGAGGCCCACGCCGGAGCCGTCACGATTGAAAGCAGCCCGGACGCCGGCACTACGGTGACCGTCACGCTCCCGCAAGTGGCTTCCCAACCTCGGCCAGCCCGCTGATCCACAGGATCCGTGCGGGAGTCCGCCCTGGCGATCCCTCGGCCGCCTCCACCTGGACTCCGCACGCTCTCCACATGCCATGCACCCGCCAAGGCTTCCATGAAGTCGACATGCTTGGTACCGGAGTCCCCACACCTGCTCCGGCTCCAGCCTCAATCCGCCGCTCGCCCTGCCGCCGAGTGAGCCGGCTCGATCGACCCAACAGATCCCCCATGGGCTCGAGTACGCCGCCCAGCTCGGCTGGCGCTTCCTCGTCGTGGTCGCTGCCGTGGGGCTGGCGGGCTTCGTGGCCAACCGGCTGCGCCCCGCTGTCGTGCCGGCACTCGCCGCCCTGCTGCTGGCGTCGGTCCTCGCCCCGGCGGCCGGCTGGCTGCGGGCCCGTCGCTGGCCGCCCCTCCTGGCCACCTGGGCTGTGCTCCTCGGCGCCACGGGCCTGGCCGCGGTCGTCGCCTTGGCCGTGGTCCCCCAGATCACCAGCCACATGGGCCAGGTCGGGTCACAACTTCAGGCGGCGATCCACCACCTCCAGCGATGGCTCGCCGAGGGGCCGCTGCGCGTCTCCCCCGAGCAATTGGACCGATACGTGGGTACGCTCGGCGAGGGGATCCGGGCCAACGCCTTTGGTGTCGCCTCACGGGTGCTGAGCGGGGCATCGCTGGCTCTCGAGGTGGTGGCGGGATCACTGCTCACCTTCGTCCTGACGTTCTTCTTCCTCAGGACGGGGACCGCATCTCTTCCTGGGCCCTCGCCCTCGTCCCCCACCACCGTCGGATGCTCGCCCGCAGGATGGCACGACGGGCCTTCGCCACCCTCGCCTCGTACGTGCGTGGCTGTGCCCTTCTCGGCATGGCGGAGGGAATCGCGATCGGCGCTGGGCTGGCACTCATCGGCGTGCCCCTCGCCGTACCCCTGGCGATGCTGGCCTTCGTCGGGGCTTTCCTCCCCTTGGTGGGCTCCCTGCTATCAGGGACCATCGCGGCCCTGGTGGCCCTGGTCAACGGTGGGCCCCTCGAGGCTCTCCTCGTCGTTGTTCTGGTCGTGGCCGTCAACCAGGCCGACGCCCATATCCTCCAACCCCTCGTCATGGGCAAGGCCCTGCGCCTCCACCCGGTGGCGGTCATCCTCGCCCTCACCGTCGGCGCTGCGGCGGCAGGGCTCCTGGGCGCTTTCCTGGCTGTTCCTTTCACTGCGGTCGCCGCTGCCATGGTCGATGAGATCCACTCGTCCGGTGGGACGCAGGCAGGTGGCGGGTAAGGACGGGACAGGCAGGTCCAGGGTGGAGGACCGGCGGGAGGCGACGATCGAGCAGCCGATCAGGGCAGCGATCACGGTGAACGAGATCCAGATGGGGACCGTGTATAGGTCGGTGATGATCATCTTGGTCCCTACAAAGACGAGCACAGCAGCGAGGCCGAGTTTGAGATGGACGAAGCGTCGCATCATCCCGGCGAGCAGGAAGTACAGGGCCCGCAGGCCCAGGATGGCGAAGGCGTTGGAGGTGAAGACCAGGAAGGGGTTGGTCGTAACCCCGAAGACGGCAGGGATGGAGTCCAGGGCGAAGAGCAGGTCGGTCGTTTCGACGACAACCAGGACCGCCAGCAGTGGGGTGGCAAGGCGGTGGCCGGCCCTTCGCACGAAGAAGCGCTGGCCCTCGTACGCGTCGGTTAGGGGAATGACTCGTCGGATCAGCCTCAGGAACGGGTTCCGGTCCGGGTGGACGTCGCTCACGCCTCGCCGGGTCATCCGCACGCCGGTGAAGAGTAGGAAGGCGCCGAACAGGTAGATGGTCCAGTGAAATCTCTGGATGAGCGCAGCGCCGCCTGCGATGAAGGCGGCTCGGAGCACCAGCGCCCCCAGGACGCCCCAGAACAGAACCCGATGCTGGTAGGCAAGCGGCACCCGGAAGTAGCTGAACAGCATTGCGAACACGAAGATGTTGTCAGCTGAGAGGCTCTTCTCGATCAGGTAGCCGGCCAGGTATTCGCCGGCCGGGACCGGACCGAGCATGAGCCAGACGATGGCTCCGAAGGCCAGGGCTAGGCCAATCCACACCGCGCTCCAGGCGGCCGCCTCCCCGGTGCTGATCTCGTGGGCCTCGCGGTGAAAGACCAGCAGGTCGAGCGTGAGCATGCCCAGGACAAAGCCCAGGACCCCCGCCCAGGCCCACCATTCGACCATCGGAACCACTCGATTCGGGTTCAGTGCCGGCGCCTGGCGACGTCAGGCTTGCGGCGCAGGCCAGCGTGCTCAGCGCGCGGCAGTGGTCAATCTATTGGTTCGTGCTTGCAAGCCGAACAGGGTGTCGCCGATCGTGGCGGGCGCCGGGTGCCCCCCGGAGGCTCAGACAAAGAGTCTGGGCCCCAGATACAGCTCGAGGGCAACGCCGCCAAGCTCCGGCTTGATCTTGGCCGCTCCTCCGTGGATTGTTCGGCCGATCAGCCGTCGTGCAGGCCGGGCCAGACGTGGCAGAATCTCCCGCCAGAGGCGTTCGTAGAGATCCCTCAGCCGAGAGTGCCTCCTCATCAAGGCCGCGAGCTGTCGGTGTTCGACAGGGAGAGCATCGCACAGCACGAAGATCGCGCGGTCTTCCCTCAGGTCTCCCCGAGCAAGCCTGGGACGCGTGCCTGTACGCTGGCCCCAGAGCGAGGCGACAACCTTGCCGAGCTCTCTGAGACCTCGGAACTCCCCGAACCGGTCGCTAGTGGCTGAGTTGCCGCTTCCATCGTGCTCGGACTCGAGCATCGTGCTTGCTTCCTCCATCGCGCTTGCTTCTCCGAACCTTGCGTCACTGTGCTTGGTCGCTGAGCCGTTCCCCTGGCGACAGGGATGGCGGATGACGACCAAGTTGACCGACTCCTTTTCGACTTCGAGCAGGTCCAGCGTCCGTAGGACAGGCGTTGAGGGGAAGAGGAGGTAAAGGCGCCCCCTTCCCGCAAGTTCGCGCGCTATCGCTGAGAACAACGATGCCCCCGCGCTGGTGAGGTAAGTGAGCTCCGAAAGATCGAGCTGCACGTCTTCTGGGAACTCCCTAACCAGGTGCAGGACTCGCCGAACAGAAGGCACATCTGTCAGGTCAAGTTCCCCAACGAGGCGGAACCGCTTTACCCCGGGTGCGGCGGCCACCTTGATCACGCTAATTCCTCTCACGTCTCATCCTTTCTTGGGGTCTTGGCGCCCAACGCCATCCTGATTACTCATGGGCCTACGAAACATGACGGGAATGAACGGCCGGTGAATTCCCTGTGAAGGCAACGTGGAGATCGGCGAAAGGAGGCCGCACAGGCCGGGAGGTGGCTTGTCAACAAAGGTGCGTTTCCGCGATCGAATTTGACACGAGCGGCGGATCTGGGCGCCGGCGGTCGGCCAGACGGGCCTCGACGAGCGGCTTACCTTCCACGGCCTCCGTCACACGGCGGTCTCGGTTCGCCGAGGGCGCATCGGTTGTCGAGCTGGCGGCCATCATGGGGTGGGCACCCTCTACGGCGGTAGCGATGTCGATGCGCTACGGGCACCCGTTTGCGGCCCGGGATGAGCACCTTACGGAGGCCGTTGAACGGGTGTACCGGAATGCGAGACGGCCAAATGACGGCCAGCAGGCCATGAAGCTCGGAAAGCTCTCGGAGGAAACTGGCCTCTGACCTGCGGTTATGCTGGTGGGCGCACGAGGATTTGAACCTCGGACCTCTTCCGTGTCAAGGAATGAACGACACGCCATCTACCAGCACAAATGCAGCCTGACCTGCGGCGTTGTGTTCGTTGTCGTTCGTTACTTACTCGTTGTTGCTCTATGTTTCGCGGGATTTCCGCGGGATGGAGAAGTCGATCCCCGGCACCACCTTCACGTGTGATGGAGTTCCAAGACTGGGCGCCGCCCAGCGCCCTAACTGGGATAGCGCTTAAGCTGCAGCAGAAGCCGGAGTCGCTCCCCCACGGCCCCCAACACCTCGACCGGAACCACTCCCAAAGGGGCGCCCACCAAGCGCTCTACTGAGATCGACCGTAGATCCTCGCAGCGGGCCCAGCTCTCTTCGCGGACGCCTCCGGCGGGGGGGTGCACCTCGACATGGGTCGGAAGGCCCCGGAAGCGAGTGGTCAACGGGACGATGAAGACGAGACCGGCTTTGCCGCGGTTGAACGCATCAACCGAAACAATGAGGGCTGGTCGTCGGCCTGCTTGCTCATGACCCCGGGTCGGGTTGGGATCAACGAACCAAACCTCGCCTCGTCGGAGGGCCGCCATCTACTCCTGATCCCCGTCGATCCCGTCCATGAGTGTCGCCTCCCACGCCTTGCGTTCTTCGAGTTCGGATTCCAAGGCGGCAGGGTCTGCCCGCAAGCGGTCGTAGGCGTCATCGAGTTCGGTGAAGAACTCCTCAGTGCGCAAATGCTCCACGGCCCGCTCGACCAGCCGAGCCATCGGTTCGCCCGTGGAGGCAGATAGGGCTCGCAGGGCTTCATGGGTCTGTTCGCTGACACGGATGGTGGTCGTGGACACGTTTGACCTCCCAGGGGAGATGTATCGACATACTAGTCTACTGGATTGTCTACAATTCACGTAGACGCTGCATGCGACCTGGCTTGGGCTTCCGCTGGATAGGCTGGAGCCGCACCTCACCGGGAAGACTCCTCGCAGCCCCAAGAGGTGACTCCATCTACCCGAATACGTGGCCGGCAGGCAGGGCCGTGGCACGGTAACCTCCCGCTTCAAAATTGTTCGATTATTAGTGATTCGGGCCGAATCATTTCCACGAAGCGGAACTCGTCAGGGTGAAGGTGTGCGGTCACTGGCGAGCTAGTGAGATCGGCGCTGAAGGATCCCGTCGTCAACGTGCCGCCGGAGACCGTCAACGAGCCGATGATGGCGCTCGTCCGCCCCACGACCGCGTCGGACTGACCGAAGAGCGTCTCGTGCACCCGGTAGCCCACCGTCGAGCCGCTGCCTACGGTCCAGGCGCCGTCGAGGCTGCCCGAGGTCCTGGGGGCGGACGACGTGGAGGCGGACGACGTGGCCGCCTCGGTCGGGCTGGCGGCGGTGCTGGGGCGCTGGTGGGCGAGCCTGAGCTCGACGTGTCGACGGACAGGGGCGAGGCGGCCGTGCCCTCGACGAAGTGAATGTACGCGTACGGCCCGCCGGCGACCCCGATCATCAGCAAGAAGGCCGGTGGCGATCGCCCTTGGCCCAGGTCGGAATTCCCCCTCTTCACGCAACAACTCTCTGCTCCCAACCACACTGCGGCACCTACCGGTCATGCGTCCTCGGAGCTCGTCATGAAGGAGGCAATCCGCTCGGCCACCATCATCGTGGGGAGATTTGTGTTCGCCGCCGGGATGGACGGCATGATCGAAGCGTCGACCACGCGGAGCCGCGCCATCCCGTGCACCCGGCCGGCGTGGTCAACCACGGCGCCCGGGTCGCCAGCCGGCCCCATGCGGCACGTGCCGACAGGGTGGTGGTACGTGCTGGTGCGCTCGACGATCGGTGTCTCGGGCCGAAGCTCCCGCGTGACCAGGTCGCTGAGCGGCGGCCTGGCGGCGAGCGCCCGGGCAAGCTCCTCCGCCTCCGCCAGGCCGCCCGGTCTGCCGGGTCGCTGAGAAGGCCAGGATCGATGCACGGCGGGTCTTCCGGGCTCCCGGAGCGCAGCCCGACCCGCCCCTGGAGACGGGCAGTGTCACGCTGACAAAGAGGGAGACGACCGAGGGTGCCGCCGCTCCGGCGGACATGGGAAAGACCTGCAGGTCGTGGTCCCCGGTCCGGGCTCTGGCGCTCGAAGCCGTCAGAATGGCTTGGAAGGCCGGGCAGGGGGCTCGGTGTGTCCGCGGAGGTTGCGAACGGGATCTCAGCAAGGGGATGGTCGGCGAGCCCCGATCCGACACCAGGAAGGTCGAGGGAGGGGACGATCCCCAGCGCCGCCAGGTCAGCCGCCGGACCGATGCCGGAGCGCAGCAGGAGCGCGGGCGACCCGTAGGCCCCCGCCGAGACGATAACCTCCCCCGCGCCCAGGATCTCGCCGCCGGCGAGCCGGACACCCCTCACCGTCTCGCCGTCGACCACGACTGTGTCGGCGAGTTCCCGGCCCAGATGGTGAGGTTCGGACGGCCCCGCGCCGGTCCCAGGTAGGAGAGGGCTGCGCTCTGGCGCACACCGCCCACGGCGTTGACGGGCAGCGGTCCCGCCCCTCGGGCACCGGGCTGGTTGTGATCAGCGACGGCAGGCACCCCCGCCGATACGCAGGCTTCGAGGAACGCCTTCTGGATCGAGGTCAGCTCAGGGTCCGGGTAGCGCCGCACCCGCACCGGCCCGCGGTCGCCGTGCCACGGGCCGACGACGTCGAGGTCGGTCTCCAGCCTGCGGAAGGATGTCATCACGTCATCGAAGCCCCAGCCCGGATTGCCCAGGGCCGCCCACCGGTCGTAGTCAGACGCATTGCCGCGCAGAGCGAATGTCGCGTTGGTGGCGGAGCAGCCGCCGACAACCTTGGCCCGGTTCAGGTCGATCGGCCTGCCGAGCGCACCGGCCTCGCTGCGATATCCCCAGTCGTGGGTCCAGGCGGGTGCGCCGGCGCCGAGCAGCTCCGGCGGGAGATCCGCCACCGTCGGCTAGTCCGGCCCGGCCTCCAGCAGCAGCACCTGTCGGGCAGGATCCTCGGAAAGGCGGGCCGCCAGAACGCAGCCCGCCGAGCCGGCGCCCACGATGACGGTGTCCCAGTACGCGACCATTCAGGCCATCCTCAGCAGCGCCCCCAGGCCGGCCGGATGCGCAAGCACCAGGGCGCCCAAGGCGACAAGGAAGAATCCTGCGGGCGCGCTCACCCGGTCCCCACCGGGGACGGCTCGCTCCACCACCATCAGGGCCGTCAGCTCGGCCATCCAGACCAGGCTCCCCAGACCGACGGCGAAGGAGAGCAGAATGAGCGCCCAGCAGCAGCCGACGCAGAACAGACCGTGCGACCGCCCGATGGCGAAGGCGGCGCGCATCCCAGGCCGGTACCGCTGGGCGAGGAAGCCGATGGGGTGCGGCACTGGGTGAGGCAGCGGTGCTTGAGATCGGTGAACTGCGCCAGCCCCGCCAGCACCAGCACGCCGCCTTCGATCAGCCACGGCCGGGCCGCCACCGACGGCGCCGCCGCAACCAGCCGGTGGAGGACCGCGTCGCCGGCGCACGCCACGACACCGAAGGCGGTCCACACCAGCAGGTAGGCGCCGAGGAAGGCGGCCCGTGCGGCCCCCGGCCGTTCGTCGCGGGCCGAGACGCGCCCGAAGACGGCCAGCATCGGGATGGCCGATGGCAGCATCATGGCTGCCACCATGAGCTGCCACCCGACCAGGAAGGCCGGCATGCCCAGCCACGGGGACTGCCCGCCGCCGAGCAGGTGGTCGTGGTGGAAGGCCCCGGCCCGAGAGTTCCGCCACGACCGCCACGCCCCATGCCGCCACCGGCACCGCGATCAGCGATCGCGCCAGGCCGGTGCGGCGGATGGGCGCTGCAAGTGCCATGGCGCTCAGGCCTGGTACGCGAAGTCGGCGATGAAGGCGTTCCGCCCTTCCGTCGAGAAGCTGAAGAAGCCGTCGTAGCGGAGAGCGGACGACTTGGCCTGGCGCATGGGCTGCGTCACTGCCCCCAGCAGTGGATTGCTGATGGTGATGGGGCTCGACCCGTCCATGCCGGTCAGCTGGGAAACCTCTGCCTCCACCAGGTCGCCGACCTTGAGGCTGCGCGACCCATTCTCGACCGTGAATGCGACGGGGGCACGCTCGATGCCCGTCACCTCGCCGATAAGGGGCGCCAGGCCCGCGAGGTGCCCGCCCGCAGCCCCGGTGAAGATGGCCCTCAGGGCCTCCTCCTGCGCGCCGGTCGCACGGTCGTCCAGATAGACGGCGGCGACCCAATTGCCGTCCGTCATCTGCTTGGGTGACCGGATGGCCATGACGGTGTTCAGGCCACCGAGGTCGACGCCGTCCTTCTGGCCCTCGGTGATGTGCCACGCCAGCACCAGGTCGCACGTGTCCTCGGTGGCAGGGCTCAACATGATGCACGGGCAGCTCGCCCGGCACGTGCAGGCCTCGAAGTAGTCCCCTTCGACCTTGAAGCTCATCGCAGGTCCCTCCTCTCCTGGGGGTGCGTTCTGGCTGCGATCATCCGTGCCGGGCAGGGCCGCGTCATCAGGGAGGGGTACGCATTCCGGTACGTATTTGGTGAACTGCTCGACCGCCGGGGCTTGTCAGTCCAGCATGGCCAGCGTCAGCTCCTTGCGGGTCGAGATACCGAGCTTGCCGTAGACGTGGGCCAGGTGTGTCTCGACCGTCCGCTCGCTGATGTGCAGGCGCTCGGCCGCCTCCCGAGAGCTGATCCCGCCGGCGACCAGGCGGGCGACTTCTGCCTCGCGCGCAGTGAGGCTCCCGGTCGCCGCGGCGGCCCGCTTTCCCCTGTCTCCGAGCGCCCTCAGAGCGGCCAGCACCCGCTGCTGGGAGACGGTGGCGGGGAGGGCCGCGTAGATCTGGGCGGCGCGGCGCAACGTCTCCACGTCGGCGCCGGCGGCACTCCCCTGCAGCTCGAGGGCCCGTGCTTCAAGTACACGGGCGCCGCAGGTTCCAGCCAGTGATGCGGCGAGCGCGAACTGCACGGCGGCCCCCGCTGGTTTGACGAGGCCGCGCGTCAGCGCGGCGAGACCGTCGAGGAGAGGCAGACGGAAGCGGGCGGCGATGCCGGCGATCTCGTCGGCGACGGCCCGGGCCGCCGGGAGGTCATGGAGCGAGACCAGCACATCCACCAGGTCGCCGAGACAGAACGCGAGGAAGGTGACCGCGCCGACGTCGCGGTGGCGGCGTGCCGAGCGTTCCAAGCGCCCCCGTGCCGCAGCCGGGTCGCCCAGCGCCACGAGGGCCCGCCCGGCGAGCCAGTCGCTGCGTGCACTGAACCAGTAGAGGTCCCGCCCCCCGTAGACCCGGTCCCCCTGGGCGAGGAGCGAGCGGGCACGATCCGGCCGGTTCCGCTCGGCCTCGATGACGGCCGCGAGGGGCAGCGTGTAGGCCGAGAGGGCAGGGACGGGTCCCGGATGGAGCGCCTGGACAATCCGGCAATCCTTGAGGGCCTCCCCCCACTCCCCGATGAAGAAGCGACGATCGCTCGGCGGCTGGGCCCCAAGTCGGTCAGGTCGGGCCGCCCGTCGAACAACTCGGCGATGGCGGCCGTCGCGTCCGTGAAGCGTCCGGCGGTGAAGAGGGCCTCGACGTTGACAGCAGAGAACCACTCCACCTGAGTCCTGTCACCGGACGCCACGGCCATGTCGAGGCCCTCGCGCAGCAGGGCGTGGCCCATCTCGAAGTCCCCTGTCGTCGCCAGGGCATGACCGAGCGATCCGAGCGCGTGCTGCACGATGGGGGCATCGCCGGCCGCGCGGGCCAGGGACAGCGCTTCACGGGCCGTCTGGGCCTGCGCGTCCAGGCCGATAGTCGATCCCCGGATCCAACCCCACTCGTTCAGCGCCGCGCGACGGCCGGCTTCGTCGCCGGCGGCGCCGAACAGATCCAGCGCGGCCGCCGCCTCCGCCTCGGCCGCCTGCGCTTCCGCG
>Ga0137391_10001964_pt1 | contig 15202 bp, 17 predicted proteins | sample 15con2h24BmetaG_FD_101399 | JGI IMG/M metagenome (GOLD analysis project Ga0137391, IMG submission 101399) | Vadose zone soil microbial communities from Angelo Coast Range Reserve, California, USA - 15con2h2.4B metaG | ecosystem: Environmental > Terrestrial > Soil > Vadose zone > Saprolite...
ACCTGCCAGCAGTAGCTCGCAAGAAGGTGAGTGCCGCTTTCGATGGCGGACGGATCACATCCGACGGCGGGGTGATGCTTCTGGCCCAAGCGGAGCGGCGCCTCGGCATCGCCGACCAACTCGCTCGGGTGATCCCGGACGGCCGCGACGCGAGCCGGGTCACCCATCTGCTTCCCGACATCCTGCGCGCCCGTATCTTCGCCATCGCCTGCGGCTATGAGGATGCCGACGATCTGGACCGGTTGCGATCCGATCCGGCACTCAAGTTGGCCTGCGGGCGGCTACCGGACACCGGCCGGGACCTCTGCTCGCAGCCGACCGTCTCGCGCTGGGAGAACGCGCCGTCCTTGCGCGATCTGATCCGCCTGATGGGCGCGATGGTCGATCTCTACTGTGCCAGCTACCCCGCGCCTCCCGCGGCGGTGACCCTCGACATCGACGATACGGTGGATGTCGTTCACGGCCATCAGCAGCTCTCGCTGTTCAACGCCCATTACGACGAGCGCTGCTTCCTGCCCCAAGAAACCAGACCCAGCGGCGAAACAGACGCCTCGATAGCTCGCGCGCTGGTCGCGCCGGTGCTCCGCTCGGCTGCTATCCCGCGCTGCGGTGAATAAGTCAGGCTAAATAGCCGTCGCGTCTAGTCAACCAGCTCGGCGCACCTCGCGAGCGTTATCGCCCGTAGTACCCGCCATACGGCTGATACCCTGACGACCCGCCGGATCCCTGCCAACGATCGTAGCCGCCGTTATGGCCGTAATTGCGATCGTAATCCCGCCGGTAACCCGAGCCTTGCCACTGGTCGGATTCGGACGAGCCGACATGCCGGCCGTTGTTGCACGTGAGCCGACCGTCCGTGTTGGCGACACCGCCGGCACAACGGTTCGCATTAAGCGTGGTCCGACCCCAGCTACCATCCATGCGGCGGCAATCGGCCGTGACCTGGCCTCCATACGATTGGATATTGGTGCACGAGCCGGCGTATGACCCCGAGGGGTACCCTTGGGCGTGTGCTGGTGCCGTGGCAAACGAAAGCAGCACGGCCGCCCCGGCGAATAGAGTGCACTTCGTTCGCAATAACCCGGTGTTCATCGTCATCTCCTAATCTCATGCAATAGGACAACGGTTGTTGCCGGTGAGCATTCCCCGTAGCAGCTACGGCGGGCCGATTGGGGCAATCGGGAGGGCTCGTCTTCGAGATCCGGAAACCCCCTGTCGGAGCATTTCGACGCCTCTCAATCCTGACCGGCGGGCGGGCGGTTTCGAGGCTTCCGGAGCCCAAGGGTCGCAGAACTAATCTTGTACTAAACCGCTCCGCGGTAGGGGACGCAGACCGTCAGTAGTTTCAAGAGGTCGTCGACTACATAGCGGCTTTCGAGAAGTTCGAGGCCGGCAGCGGGGACATGCTTTTCCGTGTGCCGATCGAAGCTCGCGCCATACGCCCATTTGATCCACGGCTGCCAGATATACGAGACGATCCGCCGCAAGGTGCCTTGCGGGCGCACATACTCTAGGAGCCGGATAAGGCCGCCTGGCTTCACCACGCGCCCGAGCTCGCGCAGGGCCGGCACCTGTTGAGGGTCGGGCAGAACGCAGAAGAGGAAGCTCGCGACCGCGGCGTCGAAAGAGCCGTTGGCGAACTCCAGCGCGGTTACGTCCATCTGATAGAGCCGACCGTCGGCCGCGAGGATAGGGCAGCGGTCATGCGCCCGAGCGAGCATCGCCGGGCTGGTATCTATCCCTGAGACCACCGCCGCTGGCGGATAGAACTCGCAATTGCGGCCGGTCCCAACGCCCGCGTCCAACAGCCGACCGCCCATGCCGCGAAAGAGCAACGGCCGCAATGCCCGATATCGGCGGCGCTCAAACGGCGAGTCCAGCAGATCATAGACCGGCGCGATCCGCTGGTATCGCTGCACATTGGACATCACGGTAGTCGCCGCTTCTCTGCGCTGAGGCGAACGGGATAGCGACCGAATATGGCTCAACAGAGCCATTTCCGATACGTCGCACATTCTTACTTTCGCGACCCTTGACGACGGGGGAGCGCTCCCGTCGTCCTCTAGACGGAGGGCCTGTTCCGCCAGTTCGACAACCGAAGGCAGGTGGCCGAACCGAAACGGCCGTTGGCCTCAACAGCCGACCGACAGAATGGTCCCGGCCTCCTGAGCCCCACCCGCCGGACGTGGGATGTTGGTGCAGCCGAAACAAGCGGCGACCGTATGTGAGCTTGATCTGGTGCAGCGTGCCATCAGGTCATGCAAACGGGCTCAGACCTTGGATTCGAAACAACGACCGGAGAACTGCTCATGAACCCTAAACCTGACCCTTGACTGCGAACATGCCCATGTGAGCGGCCGTTCGCGGCAACTGCGATGGAACCAGCGAGGTTCGACGCTAAGCCGTCGTTCAGGGACGCGTTGGCGGATGGTGCGCCAAGCTGCACCTTAAGTTGGACGAATTGCCATCGCTGGCTTGGTGCGTTACTTTCGCCCGCAAACGACAAAGAAACCCCGCATCGCCGCCGTCGAATGCGGCCCAGGGGGCTCATATGAAAAGGAGGGCGCGCGATGCTTGATCTGCTCGAGCAGCAGAAGTCGTTGACTGTGAACCAATGGAAAATTTTTTCGGCGTGCCTGTTTTCCATCGTTATCGATTTCTTTGATTTTGCCTTGATCGGATTTGTCTTAGCATTCTTCGTCAAGGATTGGCATCTGACCTTCGGTCAATCGGGAGCGATCCTGTTTGCCTCAGGGATCGCGACGATACCGGGTGGCATTTTCTTTGGTTGGTTAGGCGACAAGATCGGCCGCCGCACGGTTTTCATGATGATGATTCTGATCCTCTCCTTCGGCACCGGCGTGACGGCGCTGGCGCCGGAAAACGGCTGGGTCTTCATCGCGGCGATGCGGTTCATTGTCGGGCTGGGAGTGGGCGGCCTCGCCGCCGTCGATTTGCCATTGCTGCAGGAGTTCGTGCCCGCCTCGAAGCGCGGCTGGATCAGTGGCCTGTCGATCGGACTGCTGCCGCTCGGCCCGTTACTGGCCGCTTTGCTGAGCGCCTCGCTCGGTGCAATCATCGGCTGGCGCGGCTTGTTCGCCATTGGGCTGGTGCCGGCGGCATTCGCGTTTGTCATCCGCCTCTGGGTCCCGGAATCGCCGCGCTGGCTGGTCAGCCGGGGGCGCTACGAGGAGGCGCGGCGCTCGCTCGCCTGGGCGCTCAAAGTCGATCCCAGCGCGATCCAGCTACCTGCCTCGCTCCCCGTGCCGCCGCAGGTGTCGTGGCTCGAATTGTTCAAATACCCGCGCAGCATCGTCACGGCGATCATGACGGGTCTGAGTTCGACCGGGGCGGTCGGCGTCGCGCTGTGGGGCGCCACGCTGCTAGTGCTTGTTCTGAAGGTGACGCCGGCAGAAGCGGCTTACCTGTCTGTATGGATTGCCCTGATCGGCATCCCTGGACGCGCCCTCGGCGCCTGGCTGTCGGATGCGCTCGGCCGGCGTTGGGCCGGGTTTCTCCTGTCTGTTGGTGCGGGTGGCGCGACAATGCTCGCCGGTTACCTAAGCGACGTTTACATCGGCACCGCGTCGGCGTTTTTCCTGATGCTGCTCGTGGCCAGCTTCTTCTCGAACGCCAGTTTCTCGGTCGTCTTTCCGTATATGGCGGAACTGTGGCCAGCGACGCTGCGAGCCAGCGGCTTCGGTCTCGTCTACGGTTGCTCGAACCTTGCCAAGTTCATCGGTCCGGCCGGGCTGGCGGTGATCGCCGGCGCCTCGAATTACGTGGCGCCGCAGGCGACGCTCGATGCGATTATTCCGGCCTTCAATTACTTCGCCGTCTGGTACCTGCTCGGCGTCGTCGGGTTCCTGTTCGTCGGCATCGAGACCAGGGGTCGCACGATCGAGGAACTGGACGCCGCGCTGGTGCGGCCGGTGCCGGTTAGGTTGACGGCCCGCTGAGGCGCTCGCGGCGCCTGCCAATTATCCCCGGAGCCAGAGCACATGTCCGCTTCGTGGCAACTTGAGCGGTTCGCCGGCGGTCTCGTGGACGGCCGCTTTTCAGCACTGAACCGACCTAGATCCTTATGCGCTCGCCCGGTCACGGCGTAGCCGCGCAATTTTTTGCGGAGCCAGTGGCCGCGAGGCGGGACATGGTCCAGATTACCTTGACCATGCGCACTCGATCTATTACATCATGCCAAACGGTCGTTAGGCCGTTCGTAATACAGGTTAGAGCCAAGATCATGGGCGGCAGCTTCGTTTCGTATCTCCGCGTGTCGACCGACAGGCAGGGTCGGTCGGGGCTCGGAATTGAGGCGCAGCGCGCTGCTGTCGCATCTTACCTCGCCGGCTTCGGTGCGGAACCGATAGCGGAATTCGTCGAGGTGGAAAGCGGCAAGCGCGTCGACCGCCCAGAGCTCATGCGAGCGTTAGCGGAATGTCGGGTGCGGAAGGCTACGCTGGTCATCGCGAAGCTCGACCGGCTCGCCCGCGATGCGCATTTCCTGCTCGGTTTGCAGCGCTCGGACATCGCTTTCACGGCCGCGGACATGCCCAATGCGAACCGACTCACGGTCGGCATCATGGCGATGGTGGCCGAGGAAGAGCGTCGCGCCATATCGGAGCGCACCAAGGCCGCGCTTGCCGCCGCTAAGGCGCGCGGCGTGAAGCTCGGCGGCCGGCCGGAGAGCCTCAAGAACACGGAACTCGGCCGGCAGAGGGGCGCTGAAGCGCGACGGGCGAGGGCGACGGCGCGCGCGAAGGATCTGGCCCCGGTCATCGAGGGCATCCGCGCCGAAGGCATTACCAGCGACACCGGGATCGCAAAGGCATTGAACCAACGCGGCATCCCCACGGCGCGGGGCGGCAAATGGCAGGCCGTCCAGGTGCAGCGGCTCGAGAGAGCAAGGCGCTGAAAGCGGTTTGCTATTGCGCAACCAACGGAATTGCCGCGGTCATCGCCGCTTTTTGCGTCTGACCGCTTGGCTCGGCTCGCCCGGCGGCTTCGGAGGCGGCAGTGGCTCCGGTCGTGGCGACGGCGGATCGAACTTCGCCAGCACCGCCCTCAGGCGCTTGATCCGGGGCGACAGCGGGAACCGATCGCTGGCGATCGTCTCGCGCAGCAGCTCGATCAGCGCGGCCTTGTCGTCTTCGGTCAGATCGGTCGTCATTGCGAAATTATGAGGCGGAAGCGAAGCGAGGGCGAGTCGAAGCCGATGACGCTGGGCATCGCGCTCACCGCCAAGGTCCGCCTGATCGCGTGGTGTAGGAGCTGCGGTCATCGGGCAGAGCCCGATGTTGCCGAGCAGGTGTCTCACCACGGCAGCGGGATGACTGTCATCGATTGGGCGGCTCGGCTTCGATGCCAGGATTGTGGGTCGCGGTCGGCGGATTTCGTCGTCAGCGGGGCGTTGCGATGATGCTGTTATCCGCGCCGGGGCCGGCCGAGATGAACACGGCGTCGCCCTGGCTCAGCCGGACCTCGCTGTCGTGATACCGCACCAGCGCCTCGGCAATCGCCTGATTGGCTTGATCGCGGTCGTCGAAACTCCGTTGTAAAATCTCGTCTGTGCCGCGGGTCGCGGTAAGTCGATAGCTGGCACGCACCATGATCGGCATCCGCTCAGCTTGGCACAGAGCGGTTAGCAATTCGTTTCCATTGGCGCGCGCGAGGTGGACGCGTGCTGCGGAAGGGTTCGGCCAGGGAACCGCGTTAATGCGCTCGGGATCGGTTTCCGCCGCGCAGCTCGGCGATGGCATCCAGCACAGCTCTCAGCACAGTTTCGTGTGTGGGCACGTCATCGTGAATGAGCGGATCCGCGCGGAGGATAGCCGCAACTTCTGCTCCGTCGCCGTGTTGCTCGATGACCCGCATGGCGAGGCGGTATATGTCTGCCTGCGAAAGCGAAGGCAAAGTTGCTCCGCGTAAGAAAGCCGGGCCTCTGCTGGCAAGCTACCAAGACCGGGCCGTGCCAGTGGCACGCGAAGAGGGGGTAATCCATCAGGACAAACCAGGGTCGGCGCGGTGGGCTGGATCAGAAATTTGCGACGAATTTAGCCGACTTTTAACGCTCACACGGTTAGATCATCCCCAACCAAGGCATGGGTTTCAGGGGTGCGGCAATGCCAGATTGGGTGGTGCATGTGGTCGCGCTGATCGCATTCGGGTTTGGCGTCATCGTCTTTCTTTTCTCCTGATTAAGACGCGCCAACTCGGGGCCAGGTAATCCCGCCGCAAATCGGACCAAGCTTTGTGCTTCTCGGCCAAATCGCTAAGCTGCCAGATATGACACCGCGCGTAGCGATTTTCGTAGCGATCCTGTTTGGAGTCTTGTCGGCTGGCACGCCGTTGTCGGCGTTCGACGCCTCCGGGAAATGCGGATATTACACGAACAGCTCCGGTCATGTCGTGCCGCGCCCCTGCGGAAATTCGAGAACCGATCCGCCGCCCGCTAAATCGACAGCCGTGTGCCGGGACGGATCTTACAGCTTCAGCGAGCACCGTAGCGGAACATGTTCCGGCCACGGCGGCGTGCAAAGCTGGCGCTAGCCGGTCTACTCACGACAGGCGTCGATAAGGTAGACGCGGAAGTCGATCGCGAGGCAGGTGCCAAAGGGAAGCCGCGCGCATCCCGGAGGAATAGGTGTTGACCGGCATGTCGAAATACTCGGTATTGTGGCGTAATTCCCCGCAAAGTCATCAGCATTTAATATACATCTGAAATGCGTCGATTTATCGTGAACGGCTCGTGAAAGAACATGAGCAGTACACGCCCAGCCTAGCGGTGCAGCAGAGATGTTCAGAACGGCGGGGCATCCGGCGGAGCGTTGCGACCAGGCCGGCGGCGGAAGGCGACCCAGAACAGCAGCCCGGCCACCGACAGGATCGCGACCGCGACGGGCAGCATCACCAGGTAGTCGGGCATCCCGCATCCGCTCACGCAGGTGTATTGCCGGGACTTGTCCGCTTCGTCGATCCCGAACAGCAGGAAGCACCCGCCGGGCAGCAACAGCAAAATGGCAAAGATCAGAGCTACGATCTGACCGCCGCTCATCTTCTCGCCCCTTGGCTCAGGTTCCCTTGCTGGCCCTAAACCCGGCCTTGTCCGCGAACGCCCGACAGGTGAAGCCGCCGGCCTTGGTCTTGCCGTAGAACTGCGAGCCAGGCGGGAAGTAGATCTTCGATGCCGGGTTGAACCAGACCACGTTCCCGGTCTTACAGAACGCCGTTGCGCTGTCTTCCGTCTTGAGGGTCTGCGGGTCAGCAGCATAGGCCGGGGCCAGCAGCGCGAGCGCTACGCCAGCGGCGAGAATGAACCGTCTAAGAATGGCTTCCTCCGACAGGTTTATACGCCACGGCGGCGCTTTAATCGGGCGCGCGGACGTAGCCTTGGCGCTCGAAATCCGTGGTGCAACGGCGCTCCATATCCATCGCGTACATGCCGGTGATGATGCCCGCTTTGTACGGGCCGCACGTCGCAACCTCGCCGGTGGCCGGGTTGCGCATCCGAATAGGCTGAGTACAGGAGGCTAAGGCAAGACAGGTCGCGATGGCGATCAGCGAGTATTTGAACATTTCAAGAGCCTCGAAACGGTACGGAGGGCGCTGGCGCGACGCCTGGGGACGGCGTCGGTGCGCCGCAATGCCGTTGCTGAGCCATCACGGCAAGATATTGGTTCCGGCTGTTGATCGCGACTTCCTCTTTGTCGGCCGCCCCTTGAAAATCCATAGCAAACCACACGGGCCAGATGAAAAGGCCAACAACGCCAGCTGTAACGTTCTGCGCTACCTTGTTGCCTTGCTCACCGCCAAGCGCCTGTAACTTCGCATTGTTCGCCTGCGCCTCAATCGAGATCGCCGCACAATCCATTTGCGGATCTGTCGGCTGGACCAGCGCCACGGGCTGCGGAGAGCGCCCCGCGCATCCGGCCAGGGTTATAACCAAAATGACGATGCCAAACGTTCTAGGCGAAATGTGCATAGCGGCCTCCCGCAATACGCGAGGGTAGCGTGCCCGATTTTGAAAATCAAAGGTGAGCGCACGCCAAAGCCCGCAGCGGCTAACAGGACCTATTCAGGACCTATTTGCGGCCTACCTTAGCCGCATTGGTGCTTGAGTCCCGAGCGCCGCTCGACAATCTCGGCGAAGACCGCGAGCGGATCGGCCTTCAGCGCTTCCACGACCGCCAGGAATTCGAGCAGATCAATCCGCGTTGCAACAGCTCTGTCTCTTCGATCAGACCGTGTCTTTGAGCCAGATCGGCCATGCTGTCGCCTTTCGGGTTCCGCCTCTCCGTCCCTCTCAGATGGTGTCGGCGAAGAAAGGCTCCGCAAAGATGGCGATCGGCTCAACCAGGGCGCCCAAATCTGCCATGGACCGCCGCGCGGTCGAATCCCGCGGTCAGATTTCGTTTACGGGTATGGCCGAAGTCAGCGCGTCTCGCCCGTTGCCCTGCGTCTCGGCGAAGTCGCTTCATCCCACTGACAGCCGTCGCTCCGACTTGGAGAGGGGAATTGGTCTTCATGCCCCTTTACGGCCATTGCGGGCACGAGCGAGCACGGCGAGGTCGGACGAAAGCTGCCGTTAGTCCTGCGGCTGTAAAGTCGTCGAAAGGCGTCCAGAAGCGGCAGTTGAAGGGCAGATCGAAACCGCGCCAAGAGAAGAAACCGGGTCGGCACATTCACCTATAGATCAACGTTCCGACCGCCTCGCCATCGAGCGCACGAGTGAGATTTCCCGGCACCAGCCCGTTAATGATGCGGATGCTCCGAGCCAACTTGGCGCGGGCTAGTAGTTCCAACGCCACAGGCTCGATGGGCAACGTAGGCAGTTCGCGAGCGATCAGCTCGGCGACGCTGATCTCGGTAATGAATTCGACATCGGGGTTGGTCTTTGGGTCGGCAGCGTAGATTCCATCGACATCCTTTACCAATATGACCGACCGGGCGCCAAAAACTTCGCCGACCAAATAGGATCCGGTGTCGCTGCCGTGCGGTGGGATCTTGCCGATTGCCGGTGGGTGTTCCCAAAGATCGTAGGGCGGAATGCCGTTGAAAACGGCGCCCCGCGCGGCGGCGAGCATGGCCGGGAGAAGCTGCACAATAAAAGGCGCCTCAAGATAGACGAAGCCGCTATCAGCGAGTAGACAGGCGACGATATAGGCGTTCTGCGCCGACGATTTCGCCGCCAGCGTCGCCAGCGCCCCGGTCGGCAGCCCAAGATCCAACCCGACCGCGAAGATGTGGCGGCCCCGCACCCCTGGGCCGACGCCCACCACCTGCGTATGCCGGTCCTGGTTGACGATGATCTCGTCGAGCAACGGCATCAGCGCGCTGCTGCCGCGGTCCATGATCGACATGCCGCCGATGTGGATCACGTTAAGTCTCGGCAGGATGGCGCGAACCGGCGCCTCGGTGCCGGCGATCACCTGCTTGTCGACGAGCGACTCGCGCATCAATCGCGAGACGACATGCTGTGCCTCGGGGCGTCCGTCGACGGAGCGTGAATTCATCGTGCGGTGCTCGCGACGGCGCCTTTAGGGGCAGCGTTGAAGATGACGGTACCGACCGGCTCACCGGCCAGCGCAGCGCTTAATTGCCCCGGTTTAAGGCCGTTGACGAACTGGATCTCCCGGATGTGGCGGGCGGTGAGCATCAGGTCAAGCACGGCGCGCTCGACTACCAGATCATTCTGGTCTCGGGCCAACAGCTCCTGGACGCTGACGCGCGCTATATGCTGGGCGGCCGGGTCCTTTTTTGGATCGGCGGTATAGAGCCCGTCTTCGTCCTTGACGTATATCATTTTGCGCGCGCCGAAGACTTCCGCAATCAGGAAGCAACCGGTATCGGTGCGCTGTGGCGGAATGCGGCCGATCTCAGGATTTTCCTGCCACAATTTGTAGGGCGGCATGCCCTGGCAGATCACGGCGCCGCGCTCCATCAGGTAATGTGGCAGTGAGGGGAAGCCTTCGGGCTCCAGAAACGCGATGCCGTGCTTGGCCAACAGGTATTGCAGCATCTGCGCATTCTGCCACGCGACCGCGGTACCAAGCACAGTGAGGACGCCGACCGGCATGCCCAGGTCGATAGCCAGGCTGTAAATATGCCGCGCGCGAGTTCCGGCACCGGTGCCGAGGATCATTTTGTGTCGTGAAAGATTGTCGACGATCTCGTCAATCAGCGGCATTACGGCGCTGCGCCCGCGGTCCATGATGCTCTGGCCGCCGATCTTGACCACATTCACCCAGGGCAAGATGACGAAATCCGGAGTGTCCTCGGTGGCGCGCTGTAGTGTTGCGTCGCTGAGCGACTCGCCGACGAGCCTCTTGCCGAGCTCGGTGAGCATGGAATTGTCAGCGCTCTGCATTCCGGTCTAGTCCCCCTCGAACCTGAAAAGCTGTATCTCGAACCGGTGGGTTTCGGCAATCTTCGCGTCCAGACTGCCGAACTGCGCTTCCGCCCACAGAGCCAATGCGCGTAAAGCGTCATTCCGAACGGTAAGGGGCAGCCGGGAAAAGCGCACGCCGCCGGCGTGGCGATCCAGGAAGGCGCGCGGACTGCGCTTAGTATGCCAACTCGCGGCGACGAGTTCGTTCGTAGCGGACGCGGTTGCGGCGAGATATTGCGCGGCCTCCGCACGCCCGTTACGTCGCCGGTTCTGCGTCATCCGTTCAGGGAGCAGGATGTCGAGCTGCTGCTTCATTCGTTCATCGATACCGTCGTCCGGGATCACCCTACGGCCCAGAACGACCGAACCGTGCGCCCGGAGTACCCGGCGCGCCTCGTCGACCAGCCGGCGCCAGTCGGGCAGATCGCCGAACACCGATACCAACAGCACTGCGTCGAAGGTTCCCGCGGCAAACGGGAGCGCACAGCCGTCCGCCTGTACAAGCGTCGCCGGTCTGTCGCCGGCACACCGATCGGCGAAGACACGAAGCATGCCGCCGGAAAGATCGACGCCGACGTACTCGTCGCCGGCGGCAACAAAGGGCCAACCGATCCGTCCACTGCCGGCGCCGAGATCGAGAAGAGACGGTCGCGTGCTTGATGCGTCACCGCCCTGCGAAGCGAGCGCCCCCAACATCGCGGCTCGTATTGTATCGGCGACCCCATCGGGCAACGCTCGATGTTGATCGAAGGACGGCGCCACCGCGTCGAACGACGACATCAACAAGGGTTCTCGACCGCGCACCTGTTTCCTCCCGACCATCACCCCAGCTCGGCTACCCCCGCATTATCACCTTTCGCGACTTGGAAAGCTTCGATCGCATCGTCGGGTCAGAGAAGGCCGAGCCCCCCCGCCGTCCCGGCGGCGACCAATACCCACAGCGGATTGACCCGCACCCGCACGACCAGCGCGGCTGCGATTATGGTGACGATGACGCTCTGCCAATTCGTGTCAGCGGCGCGCGCCATCACGGTGCCACCCCCAATGATCATGCCGATCGTCACCGGGACGAGGCCGCGGCGCGCGATGCGCTGCCAAGGTGCGTCGCGAAAGCGGTCCCACAGGCGGTATGCGAGATAGTACATCGTGCAGGGCGGCCCGAAGGTGGCGAGCGCGGTCGCGATGGCGGTTGGAATCCCGCCAACCCTCCAACCGATGACGCTCATCATCAGAATTATATTTGGCCCGGGCAGCACCTGCGCAATCGCGAAGAAATTGGCGAACTCGCGGTCGGTCAGCCAGCCGTTCGCCGCGACCACGTAATTGCGAATGTCGGGTAGCACCGACGGGAAGCCGCCGAAACTGATCATCGACAGCAGCGCTAGACGCAGGGTCAGCGCGACCGACCCGGCGGGACCACTCATTTTGTCCTCTCGCCGGCCATCGCGGCGATGGTGACGCTGAGCGGTGCCAACCCGAGGAGGATTGCAAGCAATGGCAGTTTCGTAAATACGAGTCCGCCGAAGGCGAGAGCCGCGAAACAGAGCGCCGTCGGCCGGTCGCGTTGGGGCGTCAGCAACCGCAACCCGGTCCCGATCAGGAGCCCGGCGCTGGCGGCCGAGACGCCGCTGAGTATACCTTGGAGGAGGGCGAGATCGGTGTTCCGTAGAAGCCAGGTTCCGAAAGAGAAGCTGATCGTCAACGGGATCACGGTGAAGCCCGCGACGCCCGCGAACACTCCAGCTGGTCCTCGCAGCCGCGACCCAATGCAGACGGCGATCCCGACCATGTTTGGCCCCGGCATGAACTGGCAGAGGCTCAGTATGTCGGCGAACTCGTCGTCACCGATCCAGCGCCGCTGCTCGACGACTAGGCGTCGCGCAAAGACGATGCCGCCCCCGCCACCGACGCTCCACAACGCGACTTTCAGAAAACCGACAAACAGCGCCGACAATGACGCCCGCTCGACGCGACTCCTGTCCTCGTCAGCCATGGAGCATCCTTCGTCAGCGTGATCGAACTTTTCCGGCCACCGCCGCCATTTACCGGATCAAAGCACTTTGCGCCGCGTCTAGCCACTTCACTCGACCGATGTCGCTTCGCAAGCGCGATCGGCCCCTAACGGCGCTCTGCAGCCGACGGCCGCAGGGGTTACCCGTAGGGTCGAACCCCGAAACCCCTCGCGAGCCGCTATATGCCCGCCCCTGACCAGACCTTGTCGGTGCAAACGCGCAACGGTGCGGTCGGGTGGAGAGCCGACCTTCAGTCCGCTCCACGTTCCCTCAGCATCAGCGCACGATAAAATATGTTATCAAGATTGGATGTGGCGAGGAATCAGCCACTATTCCGTCGAGGGCATCGGCAAGCGGTGGGCGACGCGCGGGGTGTTGAGCAAGCCTGGTTCGAGATGGCGGTCATTCGCCGCCGCCGGCTCTCGGATGCAGTCTGGGTTCCGCTACGGGTGGCGGAATACATCCATGAACGCGGGCGCACGGGTTTCGAAGGGTACTCTGCGGAGTTCTTTGGCCTGGGCAGCATAGCTGTTCCTGTAGCGAGGCGTGCCGAGGCCGACGAACTTGGATGGTCAGAGATTGGAATAGGCCGCCGACATGGCGTTTATGCATCGCGCGATCGGTATATCCCTGCGGAGGTCTATGAATATGAGGACGGCGACAATCTCGGTACCGAGCTGATCCTGGAACAGAATTTCGGAGGTGCCGACCCTTCTGTATGGCACCTCAACCAAGATTTGGTCATGGCGCTCGGGCTTCTGAGAGAGAACGACGAGTGGATTCGACCGAGCGAGGCTTATGTGCCCGTCGCCCGCCTGCGACGCGATGCGGCTGGGGACCCCGTCGCGTGTGAGATCAAGAACGAATTTCTCCGTGACTATCTCGCGGCACGCAACATGGCACTCCGCGTCACCTCATACCGGAAGCGGGAAGTCATCGTCGCGGACGCAGCAGCGATAAGCTGGGTGGCAGGCGGGCTGGAAGAACAGCAGGAGCAATCGCGCTTCGAAGCTCATATCTTTCCGATTCTTGAAGGTGGCCATCCTGCCGACGGGGGTGGGTATGCCATGTTCCGCATCGGTCGTACCGATATTGACCCTGAAGAGGATGTACCGCGTCCCGGACCCGAAACCGATGCTAACACCGCATCGGAATCGCGGACCGGCATATTTAGAGGCAAGCGAGTTTTCCGTGTCATGGGGGAACTATGGCGAAACGAATGGATAGAACCCGGACCCAACAGCACACGCGTCCGTGGCGATCATTCTCCTATCGGTATTCAATACATTGTCGATGCATCCGGTGCTAAATTACCCAGCGAGGATCTGAAAGACGATAATGACCCCCGCTGGCTTTGGTTTCGTCCCGAAGTGATTTTGTCGCTTATGGGCCGGCGTGGTGGAAAACTGTCCTGGTACACTAAGAATACGGGTGGAATCAATTGTTCGCCAGGTCTCGACATTCATTTTGGGGTTAATGGTATCTCCTTAATTACTGTATACGCGAAAGACATCGCGGGTCTACCGACCTGGCAACAGCAGATCTGGTCCGGTTTTAATATGACACCAGAGGGAGGAGTGTCGGCGGAACTACTGTCTGCACAAATGGCCGCTCGGGTTGCTGAAACGGTAGCTCCCGAAGCTATTTTGCCGAAAGTTCTCGATGCACTTGATGGCGCGATTGCCGACCGCATCGGCGCCCCGCTGTTCCGCACGCATCCGTCGACTGGGGAGCTGATTTCAGCAGCGCATCGATTTCGGGCAGTCGAGGCGGGTGGGTTTCTGGCGCTTGCGAAGGACTTGGTGAGACTTACGGCGGATCGCATTGACGCTGCGGCTTTACAATGGATTGTGGCGCCGCCTGCTAAACAAAAATGGGGTTCCTTGAAATCATTAGAGAAATATCTGGGAACATTTATGCCTGAGGCTACGGCGCACGCGACGATGACCCCTCTGTTTGGGGCATACCAATTACGGCTGGGAGATGCACACTTGCCGCCAGCGGACATGGCGGAAGCATATAGATCGGTCGGCGTGAACAGCAGCGCCCCGGCGCTTGAGCAAGGGTTCCGTCTAATCGCAACGATCGTGTCCGCTTTGATCCGGATTGAGGAGGCTGTACGTCCCTAGCTTGGTGCTCGCGGTCATGCGGCGGGTGCTGCGCACACGGCGGTTACGAGCAACGCCGCCGCGCCAGGAATGACCGCTAACGGTCGACTCCGGCGGATCGATGATGGCTCCGCGAATGGCCGGAATCGGCGCATCCTCGTCGTTGCCGCGTGCTCCGGCGAAGGACCGGAGTCTGCCCCTACTCGGCCGATCCATAGGGGCACGTCCGGTAACGCGCTGGGGTCAGGAACAGCCAAGAGGACGAAGACTACGGCGCCCGGCGATACATGGTTAATGACAAGAACGCCTCGCCGCGCTCACCCGCAATGTATCCTCAACCGCACCGCGGTCGGCGATGCGGCAGGGTAAGCTTCACGGCTCACGCTACTACCTCCAGCTTCCTACCATCTTACCGAGAAGCTGATCGGCTTCGACCGTTCAACCGAATGGCTCGGGCGTCCCCAACGCCGTGAGCGCCTCGCGCATGGCCGAGGAAATTGCAGCGCTTGAGGAGCACGGCGGGCGTCCGCTTTGTCTGATACATTTGTGCTGATAAGCGGCTAGGGGGAGCGATGACCGTCCACTTTTCTACCCGCTGCCCGAATTCCGATTATCTCGGCTTCGAAGCGTCGCCCGAAGCTATTGTCGCGGCCGCGAAAAAGGCCGAGGAGGTTGGCTTCGACGCCGTCTTCGTC
>Ga0137391_10001971_pt1 | contig 15184 bp, 14 predicted proteins | sample 15con2h24BmetaG_FD_101399 | JGI IMG/M metagenome (GOLD analysis project Ga0137391, IMG submission 101399) | Vadose zone soil microbial communities from Angelo Coast Range Reserve, California, USA - 15con2h2.4B metaG | ecosystem: Environmental > Terrestrial > Soil > Vadose zone > Saprolite...
GATTTGCGTGAGCGTGTTATCGAAGCCGTCGCGGAGGGGGCCTCGCGCCGGGCGGCGGGGGAGCGATTTGCGGTCAGCGCCAGCTCGGCGGTCAGATGGGTACAGCGCTGGCAACAGAGCGGGTAGATCGGGGGTGCTGCGGAGCCGGCTCCGCTGGAGGTCGCACCCTTCTCGAGGGTAGACGTCCAACTTCCACGCCGATCTCTCACGCCGATCTCTCGGTACGTGGCGCCGATCTCGCGCAGCACATCGGTTGAAGCTGCGGAGCCGGCTCCGTGATGTATGCCCATGGGCGCTCGACGTGATGCGCAACGCTGGCGCCTGTGACGCGCCACGGAAGCGGCTTCTTGCTAGGCAACCGGTATACAGTATGTGGCCATTCGGTTAGCATCCTCTGAAGGTTCCGAGCGCGCGAAAACCCCCGGAATTCAACGAATAACCAGCCCCCTCGCGCGCGCACGCCCGCGCGTTGGGGGTATGTTAAACTTGGCTCCTCAATAGAACCTGGCGCGCTGGATCGCATGCTTGCTGCCCGGTAGCCGGGATTAGTGTGTTGGCCTCCGCAACCGCCCAAAGAAAATCGCATTTAGCGCAAGCGGAGAGCAAGCCGAATGCGACGCCACAAAGACGCCGGTCGGCGCCGTCGAAAGATCATGACCGCTTCGGGGTCGCCGCCGCCCGGGCCAATGATAATGAGATATCCCGATGCGAGGCGACAGGAGTAAGACGGGTGGCCGCCTGCCCTCGCGACTCGCGGTTTCCACGGTCAGCCATCCGATCCCGGAGCGGACCTCCTGCGACGTTAGGACGGCAGGGATGCGCCAGGCGGCGTCGGCGAGCCGACGATCGCGGTCGCGGCCCCGGCGGTGCTCAACGCGATCTTCGCGACAACCGGAAAGCGCATCCGCTCGCCGCCGCTGATGCACCACGATCTGAAATCCACCTGACCGGTCGGGCGGCTCCGCACGGCGGGTAAGGGCGGGAACCGTGTTCCGGCGGTCGATCGCAGGATTGCCCTTGCTCGTGTCGCTCGCCGGCCCGCCGATAGCCGCTGCGGCCGACAGGGCGCGGCCGCCTCGGTCATCTCCGCAATGCCGCATGAGCTCAGAACGCCGCTCACCAGCGCTCTCTTCATCGAACCATCCTCCGTTTTGTGGCGGCGACTGCGCAGGCACGCCGCTCGGTCGCCACCAGTTCCGGGGACACTGTGCTGCGGCTCCTTTAAGGTTTTAACCAAAATACACCGGAGCATTACTCCGTGACGATTAGCTTGCCGCTTACGTCTTCGTGCCCTTCGCCGCAGAAGACATCGCACAGGTACTCAAACACACCGGCCTTGTCAGGCGTAAAGGAGATCCGGGTCGTCTCCCCCGGATTGACATCTCCACGCACACCGAAGGCTGGCAGGCTGAAACCGTGCACCCGGTCTTCTGAGGTAATTTCGATGATCACCGGCACGCCCTTTTTGATGACGACCTCCTTCACGCTGTACTCGAATTTTTTCACGGTCATCCTGATGACCTGGGGTGTTTGACCCAGCCCGATCGTTGAGACAGCCCCTATAATTCCGAGCAAAGCGAAACCGCTCACGAGTCCGACGGCGAGGCGGCGCATGTGGCTCATTCCCGCGTTGAGATCGGTTCCGGGCCGCTATGCCGTCGACCTCACGTCAAGCCTTTTGCACAGGATACTCGGTCAGGGTGATTTTGGCATCCTTGACCTTGTCCTCGATCCCGCGGAAGCCGAGACCCTTGTATGGATTCCCAGCATCCCACGGGATTGGGGCCTTCTTCGGCACGGACATTGGCGCCGGAAGCGGGAACATCAGACCCCTCGCCGCGTGATGGGCGATGTGGCCGGTCATCTGGTGATGCTCCTGGTGGATGTGGCCATAAAACACGGTCACATTCTTGAACGGCAGCAACATGTCGATCGCTTGCTTGCCGTCCGGGGTTGCCCAGTCCCAGCTGGGCGCCAAATCGAACAGCGGCCGATGCGTTAGCACCACGATCGGCTGGTCCGGCTTAAGCGTTTTGAGATCGCCAGCGAGCCAGGCAAGCTGCTCGGCGCCGAGATTCGCCTTGGGATCCGAGACATTGTCGAGCGCGATGAAGTGTACGCCCTTATGGCCGAACGCGTAGCTCGTCTTGCCAAAAAACTCCTTGAAAGCCGCGCCGTTATCCAGCGAGGCATCATGCTCGCCGGCGAGAAAGTGGATCTGCTTCACCTTCAGATCGCCGATGATTTCCTTCGCCTTCGCCATGCGTGCGCGGCGTTCTTTCTCATCGTCGGTGGTGTGGGTGATGTCACCTGTGAACACAATAAAATCAGGCTGCTCGGGCAACGCATTCACGGCGGCGATCGCCTTCGGCAGGGTCCCCTCCGCATCCGGGTTGATCGGTGGACCCTTAAATCCCCAATGCAGGTCCGAGAGCTGGACGAAGTAGAACTCCTCGCCAGCCCCCTCAGCGGCCAGGCTGCGAGAGCGAAAGCCCGGAAGCGTCGAGGCGACCACCACCCCGCCCAGACCGGCCAGCTTTAGAAAGTCGCGTTTCGTGATGTTCAGTGCCATAGCCGTCTCCCCTCGTATCGCTTGCGGAACCCGCGTCAATGCGCGTGCGCCTGGATGAGCCGGACGGGTCTATGCGCTCGATCAGAGCTACAAGACCTGCCTCACCTGTGAGTGATCGGCGGGAAGGGCTCTTTATTCTCTCTTGCGCGAGAATTTTCAAAATTTTTGCCGGGAGGTTCGGGCGCATGCGATGGATGGCAGCCCGAACCGCGTCGGCCCCCGCGACGGGCGAAGCCACAAAGACTTGGGCGGTTCGCTCGCAACGCGGCAACCGGCCGTTCGGGGTGGAAAACGGAAATTGGTTGTAGCAAAAGCACGGTAAGAACGCTCCATCGACAGGATGGCCTGGACTGACACCTCACCACTTCAGCCGCCGCCGTTGATTTAGCCGGCATTCAAAGTCTCAAACCGAAGCCGGAACGATCGCGGTTGCTTTAATGGACCGTGGCGTGCTCGTGCCGATGATGCAGATCGGGATAATGCGGGTGCTTGTGCCGGATCGGAAGATGGTGGTGCCGATGAGTATGAGGCTCGCCAGTGGGATCGCCGGGCGCGTGCACATGCTGATGGTGGGCATCATGGAAATGCCGATGCTCGTGCTCCAGAGCCTCATGTTCATGCTCGTGCTCGTGCGCTTCCGAGAGGTGCAGATAGAGGCCGGCCGCCATCAGGACCCCCGCGCCGATCAGGCGAGCCGTGATCTCTTCTCCGAACATGGCAATTGCCAAGACTGTGCCGATAAACGGCGCTGTCGAGAAGTACGCGCCTGTTCTCGCCGCTCCCAGGTGGCGCAGGCCTAACACGAACAGCACCAAACTGACCCCATAGCCCACAAAGCCGACCAATGACGCGCCGCCGAGCGCAGGCATCGAGGGCAGATGCGCGCCCATGATCAGGGCCAAGACGAGGTTCACTGTGCCTGCCACAAGCCCCTTGATTAGCGCGATCTGGACCGGATTGGCGGCGCTCAGCTTTCGAGTCAAATTGTTGTCGAAACCCCATGCGACGCAGGCACCTGCGACCGCGATTGCACCCAGCCCGAACCCTCGCGGTCCGCTTTGCCATGACAACAGGACAGCGCCACCGAGGATCGCCGCCGCTCCGATCAGAAGTCGGCGATCCACGTTTTCCCGGAAGGCCACCCAGGCGATCACCATCGTGGCGAGGCTTTCCAGGTTCAGAAGAAGCGCGGTCGAGGAAGCAGGCGTCGTCGTCAGACCGATCATCAGTAGGACCGGACCCACTACGCCGCCGCTCAGCACGACGAGCGCAAGCCATGGCAGATCGGCACGTCGGAGCGGCGCTTCCGCCGAACCCAGGCCAATCGCTCGCCGTCCCAGATGAACTATGCTCAGCCCGATGCCAGAGCCCAGGTAGAGCAGACCAGCGAGCAACCACGGGCTGATACCTTCGCCGAGCAGGAGCTTGGCAAACGGTGTGCTCGCCCCGAACAGAACGGCGGACAGGAGGGCCAACGGCGCGCCGGGCCAAGCAAGCAGAGTACCGCGCATCGAGGAATTCTAAGCGAAGGCTGCCGATCTCGAGAAGCCCTCTAAGGCGAAGGATGAAGCGGGAGGGCAGGCCGCTAGAGCGGCAGGGCTCGTGGCTCCGTCCCTAGCACGCTTTTGCTTCGCTTGCCGGCGCAATAGCGAACGAATTCGCTTGGAGAATTTCAGCGCCAATTCAGACTGGTGCTCATCAGCTACCTGGGGCGAGCAAATGGCCGAATTGACCGAAGAACGCCAGCGTCGCCGACAGGTGCCGCTCTCCGAACTGTTCATCGCCTTACTGAAGGTCTCCCTCTACGGGATTGGCGGCGGTCGCGGGCTCGTCTGGGCTCGCCGCATTGCCGTTGAGCAGCAGCAGCGGATAAACGAGCAAGATTTCGCCGACATCGTGAGCCTCTGCCAGTTCATGCCCGGACCGAACATTGTCGGCATAGCGACCTGTGTCGGGACAAGGTTGCGAGGGATAATCGGGGCTGTCATCGCCGTCGCTGGCTTCCTACTGATACCCTGGACAATCGGTTTCACGTTCGGTGTGCTGTACCTCCAGCACGCTCACCATCCAGTCTTCCAAAACATTCTTGGCGGGGTCTCGGCGGTCGCCGCCGGTCTGCTGATCGCCACCGGGATCAGGATGCTGCTGCCGTACCGCACTCGCCCCGCCGCAATGTTTTTCGCCGCATCGGCCTTTGCCCTGATGGCACTCGCAAAACTACCGCTACTCGTGGTCCTCGTCGGCTTGGCCCCTCTCAGCATCACGATGGCAGGCCTTCGACAGGTGACCGTGCGATGAATGGCGCGTCCGACCTGCTCACGCTGATCGTGCGGCTTACTCTGCTCTCGTCGATCAGCTTTGGCGGCTTTCCAACCGTCCTCCCGGATGTCCGCAACTTTGTCGTTGGTGCTCATGGCTGGGTTACGGACCAGGAGTTCACCAATTTCTTTGCTCTGGCACAGGCCATTCCACGCCCGAACATGATTCTGATGATGAGCTTTATCGGCTGGCAGGTCTGGGGGTTGCCAGGGGCGATTGCCAGCGCCTTTGCGACCTTCGGGCCACCCTGCACGATGTATTTCGCGTCTTACCGCCTGTGGGATCGGTTTCGCGAGGCGCGCTGGCAGCCGGTCGTAAGGATTGGGCTCATTCCGGTAACTGTCGGCCTCGTCATCGCCAGTGGCGCCGTGATGGCGCGCGCGGCCGCCGCCGACTCGTGATGGCTGACGATCAGCCGTTCCGACATGCCCTTGATCCGCTTCGGGTCGCAAGCCAGCGGCTTTATTTCGTAGGGCATCGGTCCTGGTGGCACTTCAATCCAGCCGGGGGGCGCGGGCGATGACAAATTTGCTGGTGCCGATCACGGTGACGGCAACCGTGGCCTGGAATGGCGCTGCCGTGCCGGCACTAATCGCCACCGCCGGCGAGCGTGCCGGCATGCGCTTCCTCGAATTCTTCGCCGCCAACATCCGCAACGCGCACACGCGCCGGGCCTATGCCCGCGCCGCCGATGAATTTCTCGGCTGGTGCGCGAGCGCCGGCGTGCCGTCGATCGCCGCCGTCCAACCGGTGCACGTCGCGGCGTGGATCGAGGCGGCCACGCGCGAACTGGCCGCGCCGAGCGTCAAACAACGGCTCGCCGCGATCCGGCATCTGTTCGATTGGCTCGTCACCGGCCAGGTCGTGCCAGTCAACCCGGCCGGATCGGTGCGCGGGCCGCGTCATGTCGTCACGACCGGGCAAACGCCGGTGCTCGATCCATCGGAAGCGCGCGCGCTGCTCGACAGCATCGATGTGATGACGCATGCCGGCCTGCGCGACCGCGCGCTAATCGGGCTCATGGTCTATTCGTTCGCCCGCATCGGCGCGGCGCTCGGCATGGCGGTCGAGGATGTCTACACGCAGAACCGCCGGCTCTGGGTGCGGCTGCTCGAGAAGGGCGGCAAGCGCCACGCGATGCCCTGTCACCACAACCTCGACGAATATCTCGTCGCCTATCTCGACGGCGCGGGCCTGCGCAACGATCCCAAGGGGCCGCTGTTCCGCACGATCGGGCGCGGCACCGGCAAGCTGACGCGCACCGTGCTGCCGCAGGCGAACGCCTATGCGATGATCCGCCGGCGCGCGGGCGCGGCCGGCATCGCCACCAAGCTTGGCAATCACAGCTTCCGGGCGACCGGGATCACCGCCTACCTCAAAAACGGCGGCACGCTCGAAAAGGCCGCGGCGATGGCGAACCATGCCTCGACGCGCACGACGCAGCTCTACGATCGCCAGCGCGACGAGGTGAGCCTTGATGAGGTTGAGCGGATCGTGATTTAATCAGCGTCGAATCCGAACATTGTTGCGCGCCATCTAAAAAACAGCCGCTTGGTCCGGTTTCGTACCCCCATTAATGGCTGAGGATGTTGTGTAATCCGTAGTCAGGTTATTTTTGTGGAGAAGATCGATGGTTACTGCACCAGCGAATTTTCCCTCAGAATACACACACCTCAGCCGCGACACGCTTGGTCGTTGGGTTTGCAACACGCTTTCCGAAGCGCTTACGAGCGCCTCCGGGAAGCCCTTCGATGTGATCGTCATCGGCGGAGGCTCTTTTGGCGGTGTCTTCGCTCAGCACCTGTTCGATCGCGATCGACAAATGGGGCGTCACCGCATTCTCGTGCTCGAGGCGGGTCCCTTCGATCTGCCGGAACATGTGCAAAACATCGCGCTCCCCACCTTGGGCCCGCCGGCACCGAGCAGCATCGCCGATCTTCGCGCCGCCGGCCAGGACAAGGCGCCGCGCAACGAGGTCTGGGGCTTGCCGTGGCATTCATCCACGCTCTTCCCCGGACTGGCCTATTCCATTGGCGGGCGATCGGCGTTTTTTGGCGGATGGTCGCCCCGGCTGCTCGATGGCGAAATGCCACTCACGCCGGATGCGCGCCATCCCTATCCCTGGCCGCAGCCTGTCGTCGACGAGCTGAAGCAGCGCTACTTCGACGAAGCCGCCGCCCAGATTGGAACGGATACGACGAATGATTTCATTACCGGCGACATGCATGACGCGCTGCGCCGCCAGCTTCACGACGGAATCGCAGCGGGCGCCGTCGCCGAAGCCGCCGCGTTCGCCGATCTGGACTTGCATGTTCAACCGCCGGACGGCACGCCCCCGGCCGATCTGGACCTCTGGAAACTCGAAGCGCCGCTGGCGGTGCAGAGCAGGTCTCCGCGCTCGGGTTACTTCCCGTTCAACAAATTCAGCGCAATACCGCTACTGATCCGCGCGGCGCGGCAGGCGCAGGACGGATCGATGGGTGTCGACGCACAGAAGCGTCTGATGATCGTCCCGAATTGCCATGTGACGAGTTTGGTTGCCGACGCCGGGCGGGTCGTTGCAATTCGCACGGCGCAGGGCGACGTTGGCGTTCCCCCCGGTGGCCTCGTTGTAATCGCCGCGGCGACGATCGAGAGCGCCCGCCTCGTTCGGCTGTCCTTCAGCATGTCGCCGAACGCCGCTCTCGCCGGGCAGAATCTCATGACGCATCTGCGCTCGAACATCACGATACGCGTCCCGCGCGCGGCGCTGTCAAGTTTGCCGGCGGCGGTCAAGGAGCTTCAGGCCTCGGCGCTGTTCGTCAAGGGGCGCCATCCAAAAACCGGAACGCCAGCCGGCCATTTTCACTTGCAGATCACCGCTGCGGGGCTGGGGCCGGTCGACCAAAACAGCGATTCCGAAGCGGAACTGTTCAAGAAGGTGCCGGATATCGATGGTTTCGAGCCTTTCAAGAGTGTCACCGACGATCATGTCATTATCACTCTGCGCGGAATCGGCGAGACCCACCCCCAGAATTCCGACAGCTTCGTTCGGCTCGATCCAGAGCCGGACGAATTCGCAACGCCCCGCGCTTTTGTCGCGGTGGCCAACCCGCAGAATGATGGCGAGGTTGCCGCCAACGTTCATACCGCCGCGGATCGCAACCTATGGGATGCGATGGACCGGGCAGCCGATGACGCAGCGCTCGTCTTCGCGGGCGGGCAGCCATACAAGGTTTTGGAACCGGGAACCACAAATAATTGGCATGACGTTGCCGTCGGACAGAGGGCAATTACTGTTGTCCCCTTCGGCGGGCGGCGTGATGGCATGGGCACCACGCATCATGAAGCGGGCACTTTGTGGATGGGCGACGATCCGACACAGTCCGTGACGAACCCCAATTGTCACCTGCACCATGTGGAAAACGCCTACGCCCTTGGTCCTTCGCTATTGCCGAGTGTCGGCTCGCCGAACCCCATGCTCACCGGCGTCGCGCTCGCCCGACGCCTCGTTGACCATCTGCTCCAGCCAGCCATCTACACGCCAGAGCTAGGCTTCACGGCGCTGTTCGACGGAGTGTCCACCGCTAATTGGCAAATGGCCGGCCAGGGCGCCTTCATTCGGGTGGACGATAATCTCGAGGCGGTCCCCGGTAATGACCTGGGCTTGTATTGGAATACCGCGGCCATGCCGGCCAATTTCATGCTTCGGCTCGAGTGGCTGCGGACGCGCGACGACGACAACTCAGGAATATTCGTGCGCTTCCCGGACCCGAACAGCAGGCCCGACTACTTCAATAAAGCCTGGGTCGGGATCGACTTCGGCTTCGAGGTGCAAATCGACGAGCTTGGACGACCCGATGGTCTGGGGATACACAAGACGGGCGCCATCTATGCTCAGGCCGGCCAGACATTGTCACAAGTCGCAGCCAACCCGCTCGGACAGTGGAACATGTTCGAGATCGAAATTGTGAATCAACTGTACACCGTGCGTTTGAACGGCACTCAAGTATCGAGTTTCGCCTTTGTCGCCGGCAGCGACACTGCGCATCCAGAGCGGGGCTTGACCGATACGCCCCGCTTCGTCGGGCTTCAGGCGCATACCGGCCGCGTTCAATTCCGCCGTATTCGTTTCAAAGCCATCTGATCTGTTGAATTTAGCAAGGGAGGGCGGGTTGTGCGCGTTTTGCACCTCACGACCGAATTCCCTCCTGTTATCTGGGGCGGTCTCGGCACCGCCGTAGGCGGGGTCGTGATCGCGTGCGCAGGCGAGGGAATGACCGTTGGCGTATTGCTTGTTGGCGGCGTTTTGTTGGCTGATGGCGCCTATAGCGGGTGGCGACCGGCGCCTCCAGAAACGACGCCGGGCGGCCTGGGCCGGATCGCCGCGACATCCGATGGCATCACATTCTTCCACGTCGCGCCGGCCGACGGGGTCGAGGTGGGGCTGAGACTTGCCCGGACATGGCGGCCAGACGTCATTCATCTGCACTCTTCATGGCTGTGGCCGGTGGCGTCCGCGATCCGTGAGGATTGCGGCACACCGATCGTCTTTACGGTTCATTCGCTCGATCGCGCCGAATACGAATGGGGCGGGTTCGTCACACAATGGGAACCGCAGGAAGCCGTGATTCACGCGGTAGACCGGATCATCGCCATCTCGAAGAGCGAACGTGATTTGCTGACGAGCTACTGCCCTGCGGTCTCGCAGAGGGTGCGGGTCATCGGCAACGGCATCGACGACACATCGATTGCCCGCGCGTCGGCGCACCGACATAGATCGGGAGCGCCTCTGGTAATGTTCAGCGGCCGATTCGTCGATCGCAAAGGCATTCATGAACTACTCGAAGCTATCCCCCATGTGCTTGATGCTGAACCCGACACGCGTTTCATTCTCGTTGGCGGCTACGGCGCCGCCAGCGACGTCGAGCGCGTCTGGCGCGCTGGCGCGTTGCTTGCCTATCATGAGAAAATCCGGTTTACGGGATGGCTACGGCCAGCCGCAGTGACGCAGTGCTATTGCGACGCCGACGTTCTCGTGGTGCCGAGTTGGTATGAACCATTCGGGATGGTCGTGCTCGAAGGGATGCTTCACGGTCTGGCCATTGCAGCGACCGCAATCGGAGGTCCCGCAGAGATATTGGAAAATGAAACGACTGGCCTCTTCTTTCCCCCTCGTAACGCCGACGCGCTGGGGGCCGCATTGTTGCGGCTCGTACGTGATCCGGACCTACGCCAACGCTTGGGTGCCGCTGCCGCCGTCGCGGTGCGGCGGAGCTGGCTCTGGCCGCAGATCATCGTGGATATACGATCAGTCTATAACGAAGTAGCGAACGCAGCCTGACAACAACAGCGAGAATCTAAGCAACGATCAGGATGGGAAAACGGCGCTCCGAGATCGAAATCCGATCATGAGCGGTTTTTAGGGAGCCGCTTCAAGCCGCATGATCTCACGAGATCTGGGCGACCCTTCCTAGGAACCTTTGTTGCTTACCGTTCTCGCTGATCTTCGTCTCTATCTCCAACCGCTTCGATCTCTTGGATCCTCAGCGCCCAGTGCCGTCCAAGATCTGTGAGCTCCACAAACCCCGCAAGATCCAACTCGCTGCCGTCCTTCATTTCGGCGATGACCTTACCTGTCTTTCGTGTCAGAAGCCCGATAGAAGCGAGACGACGGATTTCGGTTCGTACCGCATGGCTACCGTGATACCCTGCCGTTGTTCGTGCGAACAGATTTCGAATGTGCTTGACCTCGTCCGGTGGTAACAGTAGCGGCAAAATCAGCCCAATATCAGCTAATCGCTCCTCTTGCCTGTCCTGCCGCTCACGTATCTTCTCAATCATTTCAAGTTTCAGCTGCCCCAGGCTAAAGGACTTGATCTGCCTAAGCAATAAGAGCGCGCCAGCAACAACCAAATAGAGTAGGGTCGTCTGGTCCAGCCCCTGCACGACATTCAATTGTGGGGGATTGATTATGCGAAGCAATGCACCTATCGCGGCAATTACCGCCAGGAACACCAGTCCCCATCGGGTCACGATATCGATAGGCCGGCTCTCGTCCTGACTGTCCGGGGTGTTATGGATTGCTGCCATCCCCACCTCCCGCAACGCGCTACCGCCGCCCGCGCTATTTTATTCCAACACAACGTGATCGTCACGCGCCCGCCCCGCTACGGCTGCCGGGCATGTGAGGGCGCCGTCGTGCAGCCCCGGTGCCGAACCGCCGATCGACGGCGGCATTGCCGCCGAGGCGCTGATCGCTTTCGCAACGCCGGACACAGAGGAGGGCGCAGGTTGGCCAACCTGTTTGGACTGGCGCGAAGGCCTGGCTCCTGTAAAGGCCCTCCTCTGTTTTGAGAAACAAAGCGCAACGGAACGAAACCGCGGATACCCACCGAGCTAGACAACCCCGTTCTATGCTGTCCTCACCTCCTCACCCTTTGAAGCGCCCGGCGCATTATCGGCGATATGCCTGACGACCTGTCCGCCGGCCGCGGCCGACCGCTGATCGCGTAGGGCCGCGAACCGTCGGGCGTGCGAGTATCGTCGTCCGCCGGCGTACGGGCGCGCTCGCGCCGCAGCTCCTCCATGCGGGCGCGCGGATCGCGGGAAATCATCGGCGGCGCGAGATCGGGTCACGTCTCCTCCGGGGTGCTTTTGGTCGAGCCTGGCTGGTGCGCGTCAGATTGGAAATTATGGGTTAACGGCGTAAGGTGCGTCGTCCGCGCCCCGGCGTGAGGGATTGAAGCCCGCAGGGTGGAAATGCGGCGCGGTTCCGTTCACGAAAGCCCGGCCCGTCGCCGGCGGCAACAGGGGACACACCCCGCATTTCACACCTATATTCTGCTCGACGAAGAGCGGAGAATTTCAGGAGTTTAGATTTCCTGATATTCGCACGACTATGGCAGATCGATCCGGTTGCGGTCAGAGCCGTGGATGACTCACTTTTGCACGCGATGCGAGAGGAGAAACCTGATGTTCACAGAGGCAGCCGCTGTTTTAGCAAGTCTCGCATCCCCTCTGATTGAGACAATAATCAAGTCGGCCGTGCTTGAGGGCAAAGCGGCCTGACAACACTTGCCAGCTTTAAGCTTGCGGCCGACATTAACGGGTAGTGCAGAAATCTTGCACACGGTCTGCTTGATTTTTGCACAGGGCCGAATGATAGCGCTGTTTTAGTTGTAATTGCGTTGCGCACTATACACATACGAGCGCATCGAACATCGCAACAGTGATGCTGGGTTTGACTCCGACAGTGGCAGGCAGGCAGCTCCGATGCGGGCGCTGGTGCGCGGCAGGTATTCTGGCGCTAGCCGGGACTTCGGCGCTTGCGGCCCCGGCGCCAGAGGTCCCGGGGATTTCGTGTATTCTTCGCCTCACAGATTCGCTAGGCGGCTACGATCCCCCACGCTCAGTCGCCATGCACGACCTCCCGGGGATAGCGGTGCTGATTGGGGCCGAGCAGGGATGGTTCCTTGCGCGCTCGGCGAACGGCGTTGTCACTGTCGAATCTGCCGGCAAAGCTGACACCGGACCGGTGTTCAACACGCACGACTTCCCTGGGGAGGGGGTGCTTATCGGGGCCGGGAAGGGATTGTTCCTGGCGCGCTCGGCAAACGGCTCTGTCACCGTCGAGGCCGTCGGCAAAGCTGACACCGGACCGGTGTTCAACACGCACGACTTCCCTGGGGAAGGGGTGCTTATCGGGGCCGGGAAGGGTCTGTTCCTCGCGCGCTCGGCAAATGGCACGGTCACCGTCGAACCCGTCGGCAAAGCCGATGCCGGGTACGTACGCGAGCTGCACGACTTCCCTGGGGAGGGGGTGCTTATCGGTGCCGAGAAGGGATGGTTCCTGGCGCGCTCGGCAAACGGCGCTGTGACTGTCGAACCCGTCGGCAAAGCCGACATCGGATACGCGTTCGACATGCACGACCTCCCGGGGGTCGGGGTACTGATCAAGGCCAACAATTTGTTCCTGGCGCGCTCGGCAAACGGCGCCGCCATCGTCGAGCCCGCCGGCAACGCCGATACCGGAAGCCTCGGCGACATGCGCGACCTCCCAGGGGCAGGGGTGCTGATACAGGCCGAGAAGGGATTGTTCCTGGCGCGCTCGACAAATGGCGTTGTCACTATCGAGCCCGCCGGCAAAGCTGACACCGGACGCCCGCGGGACTTCCCGGGGGTGGGGGTGGTGATCGGGGCCGAGAAGGGATTGTTCCTGGCGCGCTCGACAAACGGCGCGGTGACCGTCGAGTTCGTCGGCAAAGCCGACACTAGGCGCATGTTCTACACGCACGTGTTCCGGGGGTGGGCCTGCTGATCGGGGCCAGGGACGGCGTATTCCTGGCGATTGGGGCGCCGCCGTTGTTGCGCGCGAAGGTCGAATTGCGCGAGCGAGAGGCGCTGGACCGCAGCCCGCCACGTCCCGACTCAGATTTGAATTTCGTCTTCACCGTTGCCACCCATGCGTGCGCGGCTGCTGCCGACAAATTGGACCTGCGGTTAAGCGTGACGCCGCCCGGTCGCAAGCCGCTCGAACCTAAATCTGAACCTCAATCCGTTCAGTACGACCATGGGCTTGCGACCGTTGCGTTTCCGCTGCGCATCGACAAGGCCGGTGAATGGTCGTTTCAGCTGACATCGACATTCGGCGGCACGGAACATCCGGTTGGCGAGCCGCAACATCTCACGTTCACGTCTGAGGGCCTGCGCGCTTGGTTGGAGAAAGCGGCTTGGTGGTTCGCCGGCGGTCTTGCCATGGTGCTGGCGTCGGCGAATGCGGTGCTGTTCCTGTTCGCGCGGCGCTCAGCCTGGGCATGGAGTCGCGATCGACGGCTTAAACGAAGTTAATCGAACGCTGGCGGTTACGGCATTTACTCGGAGATTTGATGTCGCGCCGATGCTAGTGACTTCACAGCAGCCGGGCGGCGAACGCTTCACCACTTGGCGTCTGCCGGCGGATATTCGCGCCTTCACTGCGGACCTGCTACGGGAGTATCTAGGCGAGGACGCGGCAGCCGCCGTCATGACGCGCATTAGCGCCTCCGGAATGAAGGATGCCATCCGCTCGGGCTACGATGTGCGCTTGGTCATCGATCTGGCACGACCGGACCCGCAACACGCACCGCTACCTACCGACCGGCTGGGGCTGTATGCGGCGGTGATCGCTGCCGGCTGGCCCGAGGTCACCGAGGACACGCGGCGCGAGCAGGTGAACCGCACGGCGGCGGCGGCTTGGCGCATGGTGTCGGAGCATAAACCGAATGAGGACATGCGGCGGCTCAAGCCTGACACTGATTTGGCAGCCGACCTTCTGGTGGCGTTGGCCGACGCACCTGAGAAGGACCGGAAGCCCGTGCGATTGGTCCGGCGTGCAGCAGGCGGCGGTTTCGAGTTCGTGCACGACCAGATGCATGCGTATCTGGCGGCACGCTGGTTTGCGCAGGACGGCTTCGGCGTAACGGAGCTCGAAAAGATGATCGATGCGTCCACTATCTGGACGCAGGCACCGGAGGAGCGCCGCACGCTGTGGGGCTTCGCCGCCGCATTGCTCAATGATGAGCGACTGATTGCGCTGTGGGCGCGCGTCGAGGACAAAGAGGAATGGGACGCGCTGCGACGTGCATTCAAGGCGGAGGCTGAACGGCGCGGCCTGGAGCAGCCCATGGCGGTGCAAAATTCTTACAGACCGTGTGAAAACTCGAACTGAGTGGATTCCTGCACGGGCGGCGGCGCGATAGAATCCGGCATGACGCACATCACCGGACACGACCGCCGCCAGACGCTGCTGTTGCCGGAGGCGGTCGAGGACTACATCGGCGCCGAGAACCCGGTGCGGTCGATCGACGCCTTTGTTGATGGGCTCGACCTTGCGGCGGCAGGATTCGCCCGTGTCGTGCCAGAGGCAACCGGCCGCCCCGGCTATGCACCTGGGGACCTGCTGAAGCTGTACATCTACGGCTATCTGAACCGGGTGCGGTCGAGCCGGCGGCTGAAGGCGGAGACCCGTCGCAACCTCGAAGTGATCTGGCCGCTGCGGCACTTGACCCCCGACTTCAAGACCATCGCCGATTTCCGGCGCGACAACCGCGCGGCGTTCCGGTCGGTGTTTCGCGAATTCGTGCTGCTGTGCCGGCAGCTCGACTTGTACGGCCGGGAATTGCTGGCGGTCGACGGCACGCGGATCAAGGCCGTCAACAACAAGGACCGCAATTTCACGCCGGCATCGCTGAGCAAGTTCATCCGCGACGCGGACGAACGGCTCGCTGACTATGTGCGCCGGCTCGACGAGGCCGACGCGGCGGAGATCGGCAC
>Ga0137391_10001973_pt1 | contig 15170 bp, 8 predicted proteins | sample 15con2h24BmetaG_FD_101399 | JGI IMG/M metagenome (GOLD analysis project Ga0137391, IMG submission 101399) | Vadose zone soil microbial communities from Angelo Coast Range Reserve, California, USA - 15con2h2.4B metaG | ecosystem: Environmental > Terrestrial > Soil > Vadose zone > Saprolite...
CGAGCTTGCTAAGCCTGTCCCCGAGCTGGAATCCCGGGGCGAGGTTGGGCCTGACGGCCTCCACGGCGGCATCGGTGTGCACGAGGATGGCGGTCAGCCCGGCGGGATGGTAGGTCGCGCCGAGGATGTTGCCAGGGTCGTCCACGGCCAGCGCCTCCCCCTGCCCGTCCTGCGCCGTGAGCTGGTTGACCTGCGGCATGGCCGCGTCGGTCCCGACGAAGTAGACCTGGATAAGCACGGCCGCCGCCTGCGTGGTCAGCTGGCGCAGTGCCGTCGCGCAGCGGCAGCCGGAAGGAACGATCGCGAGCACAGCTGGGCGGAGGTCGCGCAGCTGCATTGGCCTGCCGCTGACCAGCACCGTGCCCGCGGGCAGCTGGCCGCCTATCTGGCCGACGCTCGGCGTGGGCTCCGGCTTGAAGGTGGGCACCGGGGCCGGGGACACCACCGGCGCCGCGGCCGGCCCGATCGCGAATACAGAGAGCAGCGCCCCCGCGAGCATTGACAGCGCCATGCACCCGGCTACCAGCGGCAGGACCATCCCGTGCCGGGTGAACGGGGCAAACACGCGCCGGGTACGTGTCCTGCGACGCTGAGCCCGCAGCTCACGGTGATACGCGAGCACGTCACGGTCGAGCTCCCGCGCGTCATCGGGAACCTCGATGTCGACCGGGGGCAGGCCGTAGTCGTCCCGTTCCGGGTCGCCGCCAGCGTTCACGCGCACCTCTCCTGCATGAGCGGCCACGTCACTTCCAGTATGAGCCTGGTTGTGCCCTTTGGGCACCTGCCGGTTTGATGCATCATCAGCGCGGGGCCAATCCTCGCAGGTTATGCCACCTGCGGGGGGCGCGTCCTGCGGCGGCGCGGGCCGGGCGCCCGGGATGACCGAGGGCTGGCTGCCAGGGCACCTGGCCTGGCGGCACGCCGGCGGCGAGTGATTCTCGCAGGTCCGGAAGACTTCGTTGACCTGCATGTTTACAGTCAAGAACGTTTTATCGTCCCGGTTCAGCGTGGTAACATAGTCTTCAGCGGAAGGGGTACTTGCCACATGTCTTTCACGGTCGGCGACACCGTCGTCTACCCCCACCATGGGGCTGCTCGCATCGAAGCGGTCGAGACTCGCTCGATTAAGGGTGAGGATAAGACCTATCTGGTCCTCAAGGTTGACAAGGGTGACCTGACAGTACGCGTCCCCGCGGACAATGCCGAGCTTGTGGGCGTTCGCGATGTCGTCGGGCAGGAAGGGCTCGAGAAAGTGTTCGAGGTGCTCCGCGCGCCACACACCGAGGAGCCGACCAACTGGTCGCGCCGGTATAAGGCGAACCTCGAGAAGCTCGCCTCCGGCGACGTCAACAAGGTCGCGGAGGTCGTGCGCGACCTGTGGCGGAGAGACAAGGAGCGCGGGCTTTCCGCTGGCGAGAAGCGCATGCTCGCCAAGGCGCGCCAGATTCTCGTGAGCGAGCTCGCGCTTGCCGAGAAGACGAACGAGGACAAGGCTGAGGCGCTGCTCGACGAAGTGCTTGCTACCTGACGACGAGATGACGAGGCGGCGGGTGCTGCTCGCCGCCCTGCGGTCGGCTTCGCCGGAGCCCGCGATTCTAGCCCGGGGGGCAACCCCCCGGAACCCCCCGGGCCGAGGCGGCGGGTGCTGCTCGCCGCCCTGCGGTCGGCTTCGCCGGAGCCCGCGGTACCAGCCCGGGGGGGCGACCCCCCGGAACCCCCCGGGCAAAAGATCACGGTGGCGGGCGTTCCTTGAGGAGCAGAGGTCGTCGTGTGGGAGCAGGTGCCCCGGGTGGGGGTGGGGACTGATGTCCATCCTTTCGGGCATGGTCGGCCGCTGTATCTCGCCGGGCTGTTCTGGCCCGGTGAGGAGGGCCTGGCCGGGCACTCGGATGGAGATGTCGCCGCTCACGCGGCCTGTGACGCGCTGCTCTCGGCCGCCGGACTCGGTGATCTCGGCGAGCAGTTCGGCACTGCCCGGCCCGAGTGGGCCGGAGCGCCGGGGACGGTGCTCCTGAGGGAGACGGAGCGGCTGGTCGCGGTGGCGGGCTTCGCGGTGGCGAACGTCGCGGTCCAGATCATCGGAAACCGGCCCAGGCTGGCGCCTCGCCGTTGCGAGGCCGAGAAAGTACTCAGCGAGGCCCTGGCGGGGGCACCGGTCAACGTGTCCGCCACGACCACCGACGGGCTCGGCCTGACCGGGCGTGGTGAGGGTATCGCCGCGATCGCTACCGCCATCGTGATCCCCAGCCGGTAATCACCGACCCTGTCCCATTACTCCGCAGGCGGCGTCGGTGAGCTGCGCACACGGTCGAAATGCGGCGCTGCCCCCGCGTCCGGGTCGCCCCCGGCGCTGTCCTCGGCGTCCGGCGGCTCCGCGTCCGGTGGCTCGGCGTCCGGCGGCGGCTCCGCGTCCGGTGGCGACTGCGCGGCAGGCGGCAGGCTGGCGTCGTCAGCCGGCGGCAGGCCATGCACGGACCGCTCGTCCGTCAGGTCAGCTTCGTCGCTGGTCGGGTCATCCATGCCGGGGTCCGCGTCCATGGCGAGGTCAACACCGGTGTCGCCGGGCGGCTCCCGCCGTCCACGCGGGCCGGTGCCGGCGCGTTCTGGCAGGGGTCCCGCGGCGATTGCCGGCGGAAGACCCGCGGGGCGGCTGTCCCCTTCGCGCGGCGCGGCGACGTCCAGCCCGTAGCGCTCTGCGCGCCGGCCGGGGGGATCGCCGAGGAGAGCGGTGGATCGCCTTGAGCCCGACGGCGATCCTGACCCCGCCGTCCGGTCCACGCGGGCGTGCCTCAGCATCGACAGCCACAGGCTGAAGCCAAGCATGAGCAGCGCCCACGGTATCGCCGCTACCGTGGCTTCGGCAGGCCGGTGCGGCAGCTTGACGCCCATCGCGTGCACGGCGTCCCCCGCGCCGACGATGCTGACCAGCAAGATGATCGACATCCACGCGTAGAACCGTGTCCACCATCGGGCGCCACGCAGTGTGAGGGCGGCCGCGCACGCGACGACGAGCACCGCGTCGAAGATCGCCGGGTATAGCCGGGCCAGCTGCGCGGATACGCCAGCGGCAAGCACGATCTCATGCACTCCGGCGTAGGACAGCACGAACGCGGCCCCTGCAAGCGCGACCACGCCGATGATCACTGAAGCGAGGGCGAACAGCCGCAGCCCGCGGTGGTCAGGATCGGGGTGGTGAGCATTCATGAGAGGTAATCATTCATGGAGGATCGGGGGGTCCTTCCTTCGCCGCTGCTGAGGTTACGCTGTCCGCCTATTGGCGGGAAAGGAGTGACACGCTCTCCTGTGCATGGACTTGTCCGCGGCTTTCCCTGCCACGTCAAAGTGGCACCCTCCCGTCGCTGGTCAATGCCATAGCAGCCGAACGGAATGCCCCCCGGGGGGCTTTGGGGGTCGTCCCCCCAGGCTGGCACACGGCGGCCAGCCGTGCCTGCCTTGTCCTGCGGCGGCATGGAATGATCGTTCCGCGAAGTGCGGGCGCTATCCCGTAGCCTTGACAGCGTGACGCTGCGTCTGCATGACACCGCCGCCCGGGCGGTACGCGAGTTCTCCCCTGTCAGCCCGGGGAGGGCCTCGCTCTACCTGTGTGGCGCCACGGTGCAGGCGCTCCCGCACATCGGCCATCTCAGGTCGGCCGTCGTCTTCGACGTGCTGGTCCGCTGGCTGAAGACGAGCGGGTACCACGTGACGTTCTGCAGGAACATCACCGACATCGACGACAAGATCATCCGTGTGGCTCGGCAGCAGGATGTTCCCTGGTGGGCCATTGCGGAGCGCAACCAGCGCGCGTTCTCGCGGGCCTACGACGCGATCGGCTGCCTCCCGCCGGACCTGGAGCCGCGAGCGACCGGGCACGTGCCCGAGATGATCGCCCTCATCCGGCGGCTGATCGAGCGCGGTCATGCCTACGACGCCGGGGGTGACGTCTATTTCGATGTCCGTTCCTACGGCGATTACGGCGCGCTCTCCGGTCAGCGGCCCGATCAGATGCGGGCCGCGGAGGACTCCGGTGCCGCCGCCAAGCGGGATCCGCGCGACTTCACGCTGTGGAAGGCCGCAAAGCCCGGCGAGCCCTCCTGGGAAACCCCGTGGGGGCGCGGCCGTCCGGGCTGGCACCTGGAATGCTCGGCCATGGCCACCAAGTACCTCGGCGATACCTTCGACATCCACGGCGGCGGGCTCGACCTGGTGTTCCCGCACCACGAGAACGAGATCGCGCAGTCCCGCGCCGCCGGTGACGAGTTCGCCAGGTACTGGCTGCACAACGGCCTCGTCGCCGTGGCAGGGGAGAAGATGAGCAAGTCGCTCGGCAACTCCCTGCTTATCGATGAGATGCTCGCCCGCGTCCGGCCGCCAGAGCTCCGCTACTACCTTGGCCAGGCCCACTACCGCTCCCAGCTGGAGTTCTCCGAGGAGGCGCTCGCCGAGGCGGTCGCCACTTATCGGCGGATCGAGGGCTTCGCCACCCGCGCCGCCGAGGCCGTGGCCGACATCGACGGTCCGAGCGTTCCAGTCCCTGTGCTCTCAACTGAGGTGCTCCCTGCCGCGTTCTCCGCCGCGCTCGATGATGACCTGGGGGTGCCGCAGGCGCTGGCCGTCGTGCACGCCGCGGTCAGGGACGGCAACAATGCCCTGGCCGCGGGGGATCTCGCGGGAGCAGGCGGTCACCTGGCCAGTGTCCGGGCAATGCTCGGCGTTCTCGGACTTGACCCGCTGGCCGGCCCGTGGATCGCCGACGGCGCGGACGGCGACCTGCGTGGCGTCGTCGATGCCCTCGTCGGCGTGGCGCTCGCGCAGCGCCAGGCCGCGCGTGACCGCAAGGACTACGCTGCCGCGGATGCCATCAGGGACGAGCTGCGGGCGGCCGGAGTGCTCATCGAGGACACTCCCCGTGGCCCACGATGGGAGCTGAAGCCTTGAGCGGCGGCGGTGTCAGCGGCGCGAGCCGGTCCAGCGGGGGCGGCCGTGCCAAGTCAGGCAAGCCCCGCCCGGGCACGGGCGGGTATGGCAGGCGCAAGCTGGAGGGCAAGGGCCCGACCCCCCCCGCGCACATGCGGCCGGGGCATCCGGCCCAGCGCCGCGCCGCCACGGCGCCCCGGGCTGAGGATCTCCCCCGCGCAGGGAGCCGGGACGACAGTCGGCCCGGTGACGCCGCCAGCCGCCAGCCGAGCAGCGGCCAGGCCGGCAGACCCCGGGTAGGCAGCCGTCCGGTGGGCAGCGGTCAGGTGGGCAGGACGCGCGGGGCAGGGGACGGCCCCGAGGTGGTGGCCGGCCGGAACGCGGTCGTCGAGTCGCTCCGCGCGGCCGTCCCTGCGATGGCGCTGTACGTGGGGCAGCGGTCGGAACCCGACGACAGGGTCCGTGAGGCGATCAAGCTGGCCGCGGATGCCGGCATCGCGGTGCTCGAGGCTGGCCATCCCGAGCTGGACAGGCTCACGGGCGGCGCCGTCCACCAGGGCCTGGCGCTGCGGGTACGGCCGTACGTGTACGCGCACCCTGATGACCTCGTCGCCCGTGCGACGGCCGTCGGCCAGGCCCCGCTCATCGTCGCCCTGGACGGCGTCACCGACCCGCGCAACGTCGGGGCGGTGGTGCGGTCGGTGGCCGCGTTCGGCGGGCACGGCGTGGTGGTTCCCGCACGGCGCAGCGCCGGGGTCACGGCCGGCGCGTGGAAGGCGTCGGCCGGTGCGCTCGCCAGGGTGCCCGTCGCGCGGCCGGCGAACCTGGTCCGCGCGCTCGCCTCTTACCAGGAGGCGGGGCTGTTCGCCGTCGGGCTCGACGCGGCTGGGCCAACCGAGATCGGTCACCTGGAAGTGGCCGACGGGCCGCTTGTGCTCGTCGTAGGGTCCGAGGGGCGCGGGCTTTCCAGGCTCACCGCCGAGCGCTGCGACCTGATCGTGCGGATCCCGATCGCGGCGCACACAGAATCGCTCAACGTCGGCGTCGCCGCCGGGATCGCCCTGCACGAGGTGGCGCGCCGTCGCGCGGGCGCGTGACGCGTCCGGGACCCGGCGCGCGGCACCCGCGCCTGCGCCGCTCATCCGCCCGCGGCAGATTTCGCCAAAGCCCGCGATACTAGCCGGGGGCGACCCTTCGGGCCCCGGACCCTGGAGGCGGATCTCGGCTACCATGGCTCTGGCCCGCCGGTGTAGCTCAGTAGGCAGAGCAGGCGTCTTGTAAACGCCAGGCCAGCGGTTCGACTCCGCTCACCGGCTCCAGCTCCAGTCTGCTCCCCCACCTTCGCCCAGGCACCCAACCCCCTCGAACCACTAACGCGTCAGCAGGCGTTAGTGGGACAGGGTGAGATGGACGATTACCAGCGAAACGGCTTCGCTGAGGTCTCGGTATCTACCCGGAGGGACGACCCCGTACCCCCCGCTGTGGGGGAGCGACCCACACCCCCCAGCGCGAGCGCCGCCCGGCGCCAACGCCTGGGAAGGGCTCGCGCGTACGGGACGGTGCCACCGCGCGCCCGTTCGGCATAGAAGGCTTGTTCTCTGCTCTGTCTTGTAGCTGGCTTGTAGCTGGGCAGCGCCCGGCACTTAAGCTCCTGGCATGCCCTTCATGAGCCGCCCAGCCACCAAGAGCTGCGGATACGCTCCCCATGCGTCATGCGCGCGCTGCCGCGAGAAGCACCGGCCTAGGCGGGTCAGCCGCATCGACAGCACGGGATGAGGCAGTCCCGCCCGCGCGCTGCGACCTACCGAGTCCAGCTCCACGCGGGCTTCACGTTTGACGATGCTGCCGCTATCGCCGGGTACCTCGCCGACCTGGGCGTCACCCACCTCTACTGCTCGCCCGTGCTCCAGGCTGCCGAGGGCAGCAGGCACGGCTACGACGTGGTCGACCACGGGAGGCTGAACGAGGAGCTTGGCGGCGCTGGCGCCTATCGCCGCCTCGTCGGGAGGCTGGCCGACGTCGGCCTGGGCCAGCTGCTCGACATCGTGCCCAACCACATGGCGCTGGCCGGACGGGCCAACGCCTGGTGGTGGGACGTGCTCGAGAACGGGCCTTCGAGTCCCTACGCTACGTACTTCGACATCGACTGGGATCCGCCGCAGCGCAAGCTGACCGCCACCGTGCTCATGCCGGTCCTTGGCGACCAGTATGGCCGGGTCCTGGAGGCAGGGGAGCTGACGGCCGAGCGCGACGGCGGATCCTTCACCGTCCGGTATCACGACCAGGAGGCGCCGCTGTCGCCACGGACGCTGGATGATCTCCTGACGCGTGCGGCGGCCCGGGCCGGGTCGGAGGAGCTCGAGAGCCTGGCGGCCGCCTTCGGCCGCCTGCCGCACGCCCTGCTCACTGAACCGGCCGCCGTGGCGGAGCGCCAGCGCGACAAGAAGATACTGCGTGCCCGGCTGGCGGAGCTGTGCGAGGCCTCGCCGGAAACGGCGGCGGCGGTCGACGCCGAGATCGAGGCGCTGAACCATGACGCGGGCGCACTCGACACGCTGCTCAGCCGGCAGAACTACCGTCTGTCCTACTGGCGCACGGGAGCCGAGGAGCTCTCCTACCGGCGGTTCTTCAACATCGAGACGCTCGCGGGGCTGCGGGTGGAGGATGAGGCCGTCTTCGCCGACACCCACCGCCTCATCCTCGGTCTCGTCTCAGCGGGGACGCTTGACGGGCTGCGCGTCGACCATGTCGACGGGCTCGCGGACCCCGAGGGTTACCTGTGCAGGCTGCGCGACGCCGCCGCGGGCGTGTACGTCGTGGTGGAGAAGATCCTCGGGGCGGACGAGGAACTGCCCGGGTCGTGGCCGGTGGCGGGGACCTCCGGGTACGACTTCCTGAACCGGGTCAACCAGCTCTTCGTCGATCCGGCCAACGAGGCGGCCATGCGCGCTGGCTACGCCCGCTTCACCGGCCACGCGGAGAGCTACGCCGAGGTCGTACACGCCGCCAAGCTCCAGATCATGCGCGAGGAGCTCGCCGCAGAGGCCGAGCGCCTCACCGGCCTGCTTGCCGACGTCTGCGAAGGCCACCGCCGTCAGCGCGACCACACCCGCCGGGAGCTGCGCGACGCGCTGTGCGAGGTGATCGCGGCCTTCCCCGTTTACCGTACGTACGCCCGTCCCGCGCGCCCCGTCACATCCGCGGACCGGGCCCACGTGGCCGCCGCCGTGGCCGGGGCGCGGCAGCGCCGGCCCGACCTCGACGCCGAGCTGGCGGGCTTTATCGGCGAGCTGCTCTTGCTCGGCCATCCCGGCGAACCAGAGGCCGTGTTCGCGGTGCGATTCGCGCAAGTGAGCTCGGCGGTCATGGCCAAGGGGGTGGAGGACACTGCCTTCTACCGGTATCAGCCGCTGGTCTCCCTCAACGAGGTGGGCGGCGATCCGGGCTGGTTCGGCCGTTCCGCGGGGGACTTCCACCGGGCGATGGCCAGCGCGGCGCGGCGATGGCCGCAGGCGATGCTCACCCTCTCGACCCACGACACGAAGCGAAGCGGCGACGTGCGGGCCCGCATCAGCCTGCTGTCGGAATTGCCCGCGGCGTGGGAGCGTGCCGTCGGGCGCTGGGCGCACCGCAACGAGCGCCACAAACACAACGGCTGGCCGGATCGCAATGCCGAATACCTGCTCTACCAGACGCTGGTGGGTGCCTGGCCGATCGACTCAGGGCGGGTCGGCCCCTTCATGGCGAAGGCGGCTAAGGAAGCCAAAGTCAGCACCTCCTGGGTCGACCCGCGAGCCGGCTATGACGAGGCTCTCAGCGGCTTCGTCGCCGCCGTCCTCGAAGACGAGGACTTCGTCGCCGATGTGGAGGCGTTCCTGGCTGAGCACCTGATCGTTGAACGGGGGCGGGTCAATTCGCTGGCCCAGACGGCGCTTCTGCTGACCTGCCCGGGCGTCCCCGACCTGTACCAGGGCACCGAGGTGTGGGACCTCTCCCTGGTCGACCCGGACAACCGCAGGGCCGTCGACTACGCTGCCCGCCGGCGCCTCCTCGGCGTCCTGGCTGGCGCCGGGCCAGAGGCCGCGCTGGCCCGCGGCGACGAAGGCGCCCCGAAACTCTGGCTCATCCATCGCATCCTCGGGCACCGGCACCGCCATCCCGGCGTCTACGGGCATGCCTCCGGCTACGAGCCCCTTCGCGCCTCCGGGCGCAAGGCAGGCCACGCGCTGGCCTTCACCCGCACCGGCGGGCTGGCCGTGGTCGTACCCCGTCTCCTCAGCGGCCTGGGCGGGGACTGGGCTGGCACCACCGTCGCGCTCCCGCCGGGTGACTGGGACGACGTGCTCACCGGCGAGAAGGTGACCGGCGGCGAGGCCGGTATGGACACCCTGTTCCGGCGCTTCCCTGTCGCGGTGCTAGCCAGGGGGGACGACGCTCCGCGCCCCCCAAGACCCCTCCGCGAGGGCATGGCCAGGGAGGGATGATGCACGAGTTCCGGGTGTGGGCGCCGCGCGCCAGCCGCGCCGAGGTCGTCCTCGGCGAGCGGCTGATGCCGATGCGGCGGGCAGCGGGCGGCTGGTGGGCGTGCCTGGTCGACGAGGCGGGGCCGGGCAGCGACTACGCTTTCAGCCTCGACGGCGGGCCGCCTCGTCCCGACCCCCGCTCGGCCTTCCAGCCACGGGGCGTGCACGGCCCGTCCCGCGTGGTCGACCACGCGGCCTTCGGCTGGTGCGACGGCGGCTGGAGGGGTGTGCCGCTGCCGGGATCGGTCCTGTACGAGTGCCACGTCGGCACCTTCTCGGCCGAGGGCACGTTCGACGGGGCGATCGAGCATCTCGGGCACCTCGCCAGCCTCGGCGTCGACGCCATCGAGCTGCTTCCGGTGGCCGAATTCCCTGGCCGGAGGGGCTGGGGCTACGACGGTGCCGACCTGTTCGCCCCCCATCACGGCTACGGCGGCCCGGAGGGGCTCAAGCGGCTCGTCGGTGCCGCCCACGCCCACGGGCTTGGCGTGGTGATGGACGTCGTCTATAACCATCTCGGGCCGGCCGGGAACTACCTGCCGGAGTTCGGCCCCTATTTCTCGTCGCGCCATCGCACCACCTGGGGCGACGCCGTCAACTTCGACGGGCCGGGCAGCGACGAGGTCCGGCGCTTCGTCATCGACAACGCCCTCAGCTGGCTGCGTGACTACCACTGCGACGGGCTCCGGCTCGACGCCGTCCATGCGATCGTCGATGAATCGGCCACCCACATTCTCGAAGCGCTCGCCGCCGAGGTGGACGCGCTCGCTGCCCACGTGCGCCGGCCGCTGTTCCTCATCGCCGAGAGCGACCTCAACGACCCCCGCTTCGTCCGCGGCCGCGAGGCGGGCGGCTATGGCCTCGATGCCTCCTGGGCCGACGAGTGGCATCATGCCCTGCATGCCACGCTGACCGGCGAAGCGAGTGGCTACTACCAGGATTTCGGGCCCCTGACCCTGCTGGCCAAGGCGCTACGGCAGGCGTGGGTGTACGACGGCACCTACTCCCCGCACCGCCGGCGGGTCCACGGGCGCCCGGTGACAGGGCTGGCCGGCGGCCAGTTCGTGGTGTGCGCCCAGAACCACGACCAGATCGGCAACCGCGCCGCCGGTGAACGCACCAGCGCCCTGCTGAGCCAGGGCCGGCTGCGGGTGGCCGCCGCCTTGCTGCTCACCTCCCCGTTCGTTCCCATGCTCTTCCAGGGTGAGGAGTGGGGAGCCGCCACTCCGTTCCAGTACTTCACCGACCACGAGGATCCTGAGCTCGGCCGGGCCGTCAGCGAGGGGCGGCGTGACGAGTTCTCAGCCTTCGGCTGGGACCCGGATGACGTGCCCGATCCCCAGCACCCGGCGACATTCGAGCGTTCCAGGCTCGACTGGGCCGAGCCAGGAAAGGATCACCACGCCGGTCTCCTGGCCTGGCACCGCCGGCTGATCGCCCTGCGCCGCCACCTCCCGGCGCTCACCGACCCCCGCCTCGACCGCGTCGAGACCGAATGCGATGAAGACGCGGGCTGGCTGGTCGTCCGCCGGGGACCTGTCGTGGTGGCCGTCAACCTCGGCGCCGGAACCTGGACGTTCCCGGCCGGTCGGCCCGGAACGCTGCTCGCCGCCTCCGGCCCCGGCGTCGAACGGACACGGGAAGGCCTCGTCCTCCCGGCGGACACCGTCGCCGTCCTGACCGAGGCCCCGGCTCCGAATGCGGCGGCCGGCCACGATTCTGTCAGCGGGCCGTCGTAAGGTTCTGCGGCAACTGCGATGTCGCTGGGCGGTGATGCGCCCGGTCGCGTCTGCAACTATCGGCAGGTGCCGTACGTCGTTACATAACGAGACATGCATGATCGGCTGCCGACTGGGGAGATCTTGATCGAGCGACGCACGGTATAGAGGGTGCATGGGGAGCAGTGATCAGCAGGGGACGCAGCCGGAGCGGGAGCACGTTGCGGGCCAGCTCGTTGCGGGCCAGCCCATGCCGGACGAGCTCGTGCCGGACGAGCTCGTGCCGGAGCCGCCTGTGCCGGGGCGGAGGAGGGGCGCCCGGGTACGCAAGATCGTTGTATGGACCGCCGGGATCATGGCGGGCGTGCTGGCAGTCGCGGCTGCCGGGGCCTTTCTCCTGTGGCGTCACCTGAACGGCAACATCCACCAGAGTGATATCAGCGGCCTGCTTGGCAGCCAGCCCGTGGACCTGCATCCGCGGGCCGAGAACATCGTGGTGATCGGCTCGGACACGCGATTGGGCCAGGGCACTCAGTACGGCACCGGGCTCACGACCGATCAGTCGGACACGCTGATGGTCGTGCATGTCGCGGCGAACAGGCAGTGGGCAGAGGTGATGTCGATCCCGCGTGATTCCTGGGTTGATATCCCGGCCTGCGCGATGGGCAATGGCCAGACGTCCAGCCCGACCACTTTCAAGATTAACGAAGCGTTCGCGCTCGGCAGCCTGACCGGCAACAACTCCGCGCTCGGGGCTGCCTGCACCATCAAGACCGTGGAGCAGAACACCGGCATCCACATCGACCATTTCGTCGTCGTCAACTTCGCCGGGTTCAAGTCCATGGTGAGCGCGCTCGGCGGGGTCGAGGAGTGCAACAGCCAGGCGATCAACGACCCCCAGGCGCACCTGCAGCTCTCCGCCGGGCATCACCTGCTGACCCCGGACCAGGCGCTCGGCTACGTCCGGGCCCGCTACGCAGAGGGAGACGGCAGCGACCTGGAGCGGATCTCCCGCCAGCAGGCATTCATGTCCTCACTGGTGAGCCGGGTGAAGAGTGAGCTGCTCAATCCGCTGGCTATCTACCGGTTCCTCGACGCGGCCACCAGCTCGCTCACCATCGACAGTCAGCTCGGCGGCATCTCGGGCCTCTACAACCTGGCCGCCAGCGTGCGCAGTCTGCCACCGAGCAAGGTCACGTTCTTCACGGTGCCCAGCTACCCCCGCTCGCAGGTCGACCCGACCGATACCGCCAACGTGCTGTGGACACAGCCGGTGGCCAGCCAGATCTTCCGGTCATTCCAGGACGACGTGCCCGTCAGCCAGGCGCTAGCCGCGTCGCCCGGCGCGTCGCAGCCTGCCGCCAGCGGGTCGGCAAGTGCGGGCCAGTCTGCCAGCCCGCCGGATACCAGTCCGAGTCCGCAGCCGTCCCCCGTCGTCAGTGCCAGGACCGCCAACCAGAACATCTGCACCTGACCCGCCCAGGCCAAGGAACAAGACAAGGACAAGGACAAGGACAAGGACAAGGCAGCCGAACGGGACGTTAATGACGGCCCAGGCAGACATGCCGCCCTTGTAGCGGGGGTCGCCAGCGAGTGCGCATCCCTGCGCATAGGCTGGCGCGGGTGAGGCGAGATGCTCGGATGTCGACCGGGACGGTGATGTGAGACTGATTCCGGGCTTGCGGCTCTGGCCGGCCGTGGCGGCTGGCGTGATCGTCGCGGCATGGGGCGGGGGACAACTCCTCGCGGCGGCCCCTGCTAACGCGGCCCCTGCTAACGCGGCCCCTGCTAACGCGGCCCCTGCGAATGCCGCGACGGCCCCGTCTTCTCATCCCGTCGCGGTAGTCGGGATCTCCGGACTGCGCTGGAGCGACGTGTCCGCGTCAGCCACGCCAGCATTGTGGCGTATCGCTGAGCAGGGTTCCGTAGGCTCGCTGGTGGACTATGCCGTGCTGCCTCATACCTGCCCGGCGGACGGCTGGCTCACGCTCAACGCGGGCGCCCGCGCGATGACGCCGCATACGGAGTCGAGACCGTGCCCCGCGCTTCCCGCTGTAGTGCCGCAGGCGACGGCCCAGGCGCAAGGCGCGCCCGCGTCGGCACGGGTGCCGTCCATGTCGGCGCTGATCTCCTCCAACGCGCAATACCGCTACAGCCCGCACTGGGGGCTGCTGGCCAGCGCGGCCGGACAGGGCGGATGCGTCACGGCGGTCGGGCCGGGAGCCGCGCTGGCCCTTGCCACCTCTACCGGGTATGTGGGCTCATATCTGCCCGACGTATCCGGCGCGAGCCGTCCGGTCCTTGCCCGGTGCCCGCTGACAGTGGTCGACCTCGGGACGATCTGGGCACCTTCCGGGCCGGGGCGCGCGACGGCTGTCCGCGCGGCAGACCATGAACTGGGCAGGATCAGCGCGGAGCTCCCCGCTGGCACGACGCTGCTTGTCACCGCGCCGGGGGCCAGCGACAAGCCGCACCTGAGGCTGCTCGAAGTCAGCGGCACGGGGTTCCGCTCGGGCATGCTCGACGCCGCCTCCACCCGCCAGTCCGGGATGGCCGTGCTCACCGACCTGACACCCACCGTGCTGCGCTGGCGCGGGCTGCTCGTCCCCCCGGACGCGGTGGGCTCGCAGCTGACGCGAGCCGCCCGGGGCAGCCTGACCGCCACGATCCGCGGCCTGATCGGGCAGGACACCACGGCCCAGGTGTGGACGAGCACGCACAGCCCGTTCTTCCTGGCGTACGCGCTGGCCGACGCGGCGGTGCTCGGCGCGATCGGATTGATCTTCTGGGGCGCCAGGCAGGAGCGGCGTCGGCTGCGCGGGCGGCTGTGGCGGACAGCTGGCGTGTTCGCGGGAGCGGTTCCCGCGGGCACCTTCCTGGCCAGCCTGGTCCCGTGGTGGCTGCTGTCCCACCCCGCGGCCTGGCTGTACGGGCTCGCGGTTGCCTGGACCGCCGTGGTCGGCGTGGTCGCGCTTTCCGGGCCGTGGCGGCGGGACCCGCTCGGCCCTCCCGGCGCGGTGGCTGCCATGACCGTGGCGGTGATCGGCCTGGACGTCATGACCGGGTCCCGGTTGCAGATGGGCACGCCCTTCGGGCTATCCGTGCTCGAGGCTGGCCGGTTCTACGGGGTCGGCGGCGAGGCGGTCGGTATCTACGCGGTTTGCGGGATGCTGGCCGCGGCCTGGCTGGGTGTCGCCGCGGCGCGGCAGGGTTCCCGCAGGCGGGCGGTGCTCACCGTTTCCTCGGTTGCCCTGTTCGCGGTCGTCGCTGTCGGCTGGCCCGGGTTCGGCAACAAGGTAGGCGGGACGATCGCCATGGTTCCGGGCTTCCTGCTGTTGCTGATGGCGGTGGCGAACATCAGGATCAGCACGTGGCGTGTTGTCCTGGTTCTGGCGAGCGGGGTTGCGCTGTTCGCTGTCTTCGCGCTCATCGATCATTTCGCGCACGGCACCGGGCAGTCCGATACCGGGGCGTTCGCCGGGAGCGCGCTGCATGGCCAGGCAGGCGGGCTGCTGCATCGCAAGCTGCACTCTATGGTGGGCTCGCTCGCGGTCAACACCTACAGTCCTATGGTGCCGGTGGTCATCGCCGTGCTCGGACTGATCCTGCTACGGCCGGCCTGGTTCGCCGTCAAGGCCATCCCGCATGGCTCTACCAGCCCGGGGGGACGACCCCCCAGCACCCCCCGCGAGGGGCACCGCGGGGGGGGGCACAGCCCATCCCCGGGGGATCCCCCCGGACCCCCATGGCCCAGTACCCCCCGCAATGGGTCCGTGGAACCGCTGCTGCGCGTCACACTTGCCGTGATGTGGCTTGTGGCCGTGCTCGGCTGGTTCGCCGACGACTCGGGGATCATCGTGCCCGCCACCGCGCTCCCGCTGGCGCTGCCGCTTGCGATCGCCGTCGTGTCCGCCGTCCCGCTGACAGCCAGCGAGGCGGCGCCGGACGGCGAGGTGCCGTCCCGCGACGCGGCCGGGGGGGGCGCGGCACCTGCCGCGGGAACCAGCAGCAC
>Ga0137391_10001977_pt1 | contig 15167 bp, 13 predicted proteins | sample 15con2h24BmetaG_FD_101399 | JGI IMG/M metagenome (GOLD analysis project Ga0137391, IMG submission 101399) | Vadose zone soil microbial communities from Angelo Coast Range Reserve, California, USA - 15con2h2.4B metaG | ecosystem: Environmental > Terrestrial > Soil > Vadose zone > Saprolite...
GCCTTGGCGTAGAGAGGCTTCATCAGTTTCAGATATTTTCGGCGTTCATTCACGGTCATCTCGTCTTCTGTCGGCATCTTTGCACTTCCCTCGGTAACATTCTTATTTGAGGGAAGTGTACCCTGTTCAGTAACATTTTATCTGAGGGAATGCGCTTACTTGTGCTAATCACATTTATAGACTATACTTATATAGATTCAAAATACTTATTCTAGGAATCTGACTGTAAATTGTTTCATTCGATGAGGTACTTTCTTGATATGCATCTAGCGTACATCAAAGGAGATTTCAATGGACGAAGTTCCTTTTTGCGGAACCGTGTGGCCGCAGCATCTGATTGACATTATCCGACTCCACCATGGCCCAGTACCTGACCCGTGGAAGGTACAAGTGACAGATGCTATCCTGGTGGCCATCAACTTGTATCACACCGCCCCCTATATCACTGACCAAGGGGCCAGTAGAGAGCTGCAGCGCATGGCAGTGGCACAATTGAGAGCTGCAACCGCTCAATTTGAGCAACAGGCCCTCAAAGAACTTGGGGGATAGCTCGCTCGCTTGGTCGGAATGAGTTTCGACCTCAAAAAAAGTAGAGACGAAAAACTATCGTCGTTTTGGCGAGATGTGCGATGCTTGTCAGCGTGCATGTGTCGTCGGTCTGAGCTATGGTCCTCCAGGCACAGGCAAAACCGAGTCAGCCAAACAGTACGCGCAATGGGACTTGTTCAAACCCTTTCTGCCTGAAACCTTCATTACCTTCACGGGACGCAGCGCCGTGGACGACCTGTATCCGTACCGACCGCTGACCTTCCCTTCCGCTCCCCTGGACATGTCCATGCGGCAGTGTCGAACGGTATTCTATACGCCTCCGGTTTCAGCCTCAGTCTCACGTATTGAAAAACAGGTGTTGACGTTATTTGCGGCGTTTTCTTATTTGGTAGAGGCGGCCAATCAGCGCTATCAAGGCACCGAAGAGTTTCTGGTGACGCGCCGTTTTTCGCCTCTGATCGAGTTATTCATCGTCGATGAAGCCAATCGGCTCAAGGACGCTGGCTTAGAACTCATGTATATTAAATATAATCTGAATACTCAGAGAGGGGTGATGCCCCTCACGAGTCGTTCTTGTGATAAGATGCAATAAGCAGCATGATTCATCGCTTCTGGGCAGGAGGAGCTGTCACATGCAAGAGATTCGTTGGGAGTCTTATCCGCTCGTCGCACAACAGGAGCTGGCACACACATGGATCACGATGCAGCGCAATCTGCAGTTGGCTCCGGCAACCATTGATGTGTATGGTCGGAATCTCAACGATTATCTCGCGTTCTGCTCCAGGCACAGTCTTTCACCTTCAACCCTGACGCGCGAGTCCCTGGCACTTTACATCCAGGACCTCGCTACGCGGGCCAATCCCAGAGGGGCCAATGTTCTCTCCATTGGCTCTGGACATGGCCTCTCTCGTGCCACCATGCTGCAGCATCTCACGGTCATTCGCCTCTACCATGATTTCCTCATCGAGAAACAGATTCGTCCAGATAACCCGGTTGGCCGCGGGAAATATATGACAGGCACAGGAGTGAGCACCACTCAAAGAGGTCTTCTGCCTGCTCAGCACAAACTTCCGTGGATTCCCTCAGACCCCCAATGGCGGGAAATGTTGCGCGTTCTCAAGGGCGAGAAGCTCCGCAATCAGGTCATGCTTCTTCTCGCCTACGATGGAGCACTTCGCCGTGAGGAATTGGTGAGGCTTTCGATCAGTGATTTTGACTTTGCATACCGGCAGATCCATGTGCGAGCTGAGCATGCCAAGAACGGTTCTGAGCGAGTGGTAGGCTACAGCACCATCACCAGTCACTTTCTTGAAGCCTATCTTCAGCAGCGCCGCCAACTGAGTACGGAACAGGGTGCCTTGTTTCGCTCAGAATCGCGACGCAATCCTGGTTCTCCGCTCTCCCTCATCCTGTGGTCGAAAGTGGTCGAGAGCCTGGCCGAGCGTGCTGGCCTTCCCCGATTTACGACTCACACCCCTCGTCATTTACGCCTCACCCATTTAGCCAGGGCACACATGGACTTGCATCAGATCGCCACGTATGCGGGCCACAAATCTTTAGACACGATGATCTATATCCATTTAAGTGGCGTTGAGTTAACGGAAGCGGTGACGCGGAGCCTGGCCGGTTTTGAAAGCTGGATCGATGTGATCTTGGGGGAGAAGAAAGCATGAACCTGCCTGTTCAATCCTTGCCTGCTCAACGGTGGTGTTGGCCGATCAACAATGCATACTATGATCGGACTCCAGAACTCCGTCCCGACGAACTGAAAGAATTACGACGGAAAGTGCGGAAGAAAAAAAGTCCGTTTCGTTCGCCCACCTGGGCTATCCTAGACCGGTTGGTCCGTCCGATTGAAGATGTCCTGGAGTATGTTCATGCTCCTTTAAGCAAACGCCATTGCATTGTGCGAGCCGTGATGATCGATATGGCTGCCAGAGGGACCTCTTTTTGGGCCTGGAGCCTGGACAAATGGCGAGAAAGCATCGGGAGAGATCTGACCCAAGCGGCTCAACGTTATGGGTGGAAAGGGGAATTTAGTCATCCTGCAAGGCCATTTCTTCCAGCGATTGCCTATCTGCTTGACGTTCACCCTGATGCTGCAACACTCATTGATCCCATCGGCATCACCGCATTTGCGCGTCGAATTTTTGGGCAAGAAGCTCTCGATGCCGCACTTCGGCCCCTGCTTACTCTTTTAGGCAGTTGGGGTTACACTCATGCCAACAAAACAATTACCCGATTTGGCACCTGTGTTTTCTATTTGTTAGTCCAAAATCGTAGCCCCTACCTTGAGGATCTCTCGATTGAACTCCTTGAGCGCTGTTCGAGAGGATGTACAGTAGACAGCGTGAAGACTCATGTTTTCCAAGTATCTCGTGCTTTAAACGCTCTGGGGATCATCAAACGTCATTTGCCTGGCCAGCATGGGAACAGGAAAAGTCTGAGCGTTGGGGAGGAATGGATCTCAAGTGAGTGGCTATCCTGGTGTGATCGGTGGAGAAAACAAGCCACGTGTCGAGCGCCAGGAACGGTCTACTATCCTCTCCTCAAGGTCGGACGCTGGTTGAAGGTAGTTCATCCAGAAGTGACCAGCCCTGCCCAGTGGACGTACGAATTGGCCGGAGAGTTTGTGACCGTCGTTAATGACATGAAGATTGGTGATTGGTCAGATCAAATCACCCTCGATCGAATTGAGCACCAGGTTGGCCAATCTATGCTTCCCAACTCGAAGATTGGCATCCTTAGGGGAGTGCGTACCTTCTTTCGTGACTGCCAGGAATGGGGCTGGATAGCCGTCCGATTTAATCCCGCTCGGGCGTTACGGGCTCCTCGTGCTCTCCAGAGCCTGATTGGGCCAGCACCTCGAGTCATCGACAAAGAGTTTTGGGCGAAAATCTTGTGGGCGGCTATGAATCTTGAGAGAAAAGATCTGCCAGTGGATGCCGTTGGCCGTCATCAGTATCCCTTTGAAATGGTTCGTGCTCTGGCGGTTGTCTGGTGCTTTGCAGCTTTGCGCAGCAACGAGATTGTCCGGCTTCGTGTGGGATGCATTCGCTGGCAGCAGGAAGATGTAACGGTTCCAGAAACAGGCGATGTGCTGCCGCAGGATGCCGTTTGCTTTCTCGACATTCCTGTCAACAAGACCACCACCGCCTACACCAAAGCTGTCCATACACTTGTTGGGAAACGGATTGACGAATGGGAGAAGCTTCGTCCATCTGAACAGCCCCAAGCTTGGGACAAAACGACGGGAGAAGCTCTTCATTATCTCTTCTCGTATCGTGGAACCCGTGTCTCCAGGTTTTACATCAACGAATCGTTGATACCGACTTTGTGCCGCAAAGCCGGTATTCCTGAGCAAGATAGTCGTGGAGCGATTACCAGCCATCGCGCGAGAGCGACGATTGCCTCGCAGCTCTACAATGCAAAGGAGCCACTCACCATCTTTGAGCTGAAGGAGTATCTTGGGCACAAAGAACTTTCCTCGACACAGCACTATGTGAAAGTCGATCCGACCAAACTGGCCAGTCGCGTCGCCAAAGCAGGCTATCTTGAGCAGAATATGGCAACCATCGAAGTGCTGCTCGACCAGGATGCAGTCATCAATGGTGCCGCCAGTCGCGGCGAGGTCTGGAAGTACTACGACTTGGGTCACGGATTTTGCACGAATCCCTTCTGGGCGAGCTGTGCCCACAGAATGGCTTGTGCCCGCTGTCCTTTCTATCGGCCAAAAACGGCAACTGCAGAGCATCTCGTTGAGGGCAAAGCCAATCTGGTGCGCATGTTGGAGTTTGTCACGCTCACTGAAGATGAGAAGCTGTTGGTTACGGAGGGGATTGAATTGCACCAGGCGCTCATTGAAAAACTCGTAGATGTGCCGACCCTTGCCGGGCCAACTCCACGCGAACTGGAAACCCGACGGCAAGGAGAGGCAATGATTCCAGTCAAGGGCATTCAGCGCTTCAAAAAGGAGAATAAGCTGCAATGAAGGATGTGAAAAGCATTACCATCAATGAGCATCCCCTATCTTCTCAGGAAAAGCAAACAAAAGATGCTCTTGCCTTGTGTGACGAACTGATACAAGATTTTCAGGACCGTGCTGATAGGCACAAACGCACCTTCAAATTGCTGAGATACGCCAGTGTTGCTCTCGCAACTCTTGTCACCATCGTATCAACGCTCACCGCGATCCGAGGAATATACTTGTGGATTGTTCCCGTCGTGAGTGGACTCTCCGCTCTTTGCACGACATTGTTAAGCGCAAACAATTCTCAAGAACGCTGGGTCCATTCACGAGGCGTGCAGCAACAGTTGGAGGCTGAACGATTTTTATATATGCAGCGAGCTGGTGGTTACGCAACACTCGATGAGGAAGCAAACGTCCGCCTCTTTTCCGAACGAGTGGTAGCAATCTGGTCAGAAGCTCAGCAGGGCTGGGCACAGGGCGTTGCCAAAGTATCATATGGACTGCCGTCGAACACATCGAAGTAGAGAAAGTCATGGCAAAAAGGGTTGACTTTGGATTATACATAATCCGTGATTTTGCAGACCGTGGGGAGTTCGGCCTGGTGCTCCTCGGCATGCCTGGCCTAGAAAAACGCCTGATGCGCGCCCCCCAGCTCTATTCACGGGCTGGCTTCGCTCATGAGATGGAGCCGTTGTCCGACGACGAGACGCACGATTTTCTGGAGAAGCGCTGGAGTCATCGGGTCAAAGCATATTCAGACGACTTCACGGACAAAGAAGCGGTTGCCGCGATTCTGCGGATTACGAGAGGAAATATTCGCTTGATTGAACGTCTTATGCTCCAGGTTGAGCATGTGTTAGTCGCTAACCAGCTCCAGATCGTCACGAAAGAAGTAGTAGAAACCGCACGTCAGAATCTCATCATTGGGCCGGATTGAGCCACGATCTCCTGATGAGGTGTCTCAAAACCGTTCGTTTGGTGAAACAAAGGAATGTTTTCCGTTGATCGTGTTCTCCTCTCTATTGGCTCACATAGCTGATGAAACACGGCTCACTTGCTCCTACCGTGCTCTCCAGCTGGGGAACGAAGCAGGAGCTGTAACAGGATGTCGAGAGCATGGCAGAGACAGAACCGGCCTGAACTGCTCGGAAGAACACACGGGAGGGATAGCGATGGCTCATCGTGAGAATACGCGCTTCTCCGGGACGATGTGGAAGGTGCCGGCAACCTTCACGCCGCTGCTTGGGCGTGAACGAGAGGTCGCGGCCATCGGGGCCTTCCTCACGCAGACCCAGACGCGCCTGCTGACCCTTACTGGTGCGCCTGGTATTGGCAAGACCCGCCTGAGCCTGGAGGTAGCGCAGTCGCTGCGTTCTTGCTTCGTTGATGGAGTCTGCTTCGTCGAGCTGGCAGCACTCCCCGATCCTGGCCTGGTGGTTCCCACCCTCGCCAGCGTGCTTGGGATCAGGGAGAATGAACCCGAGCCTCTTGCTGAACAGCTGAAGAGGGCGTTGCGCGACAAGCACCTGCTCCTGCTGCTCGACAACTTCGAGCACCTGCTTCCAGCGGCCTCGGAGGTGGGAGAGTTGCTTGCGGTATGCCCCACCCTGAAGATCGTCGTCACCAGTCGCAACGCCTTGCGGGTGCAGGCCGAATACCTGTTCCCGGTGGCTCCGCTGGCGCTACCTGATCTCTCCCGACTGCCAGAGCATGAGGTGCTGGCCCGCACGGCAGCGGTCGCCCTCTTTGTGCAGCGGGCACAGGCGATCCGGCCAGACTTCCAGCTCACAGCAGCCAACGCTCGTGCCATTGCCGAGATCTGTGTGCGCCTGGATGGACTGCCGCTGGCCATTGAGTTGGCGGCTGCCCGCGTCAACGTCCTGTCCCCGCAGGAGTTGCTTGCCCGCCTCTCCTCGCGGCTCGGACTCCTTACTCGTGGAGCCTGGACTCTGCCTGAGCGCCATCAAACGCTGCGCAAGGCCATCGGGTGGAGCTACGATCTGCTACCCGCCGAAGAACAGTTGCTCTTCCGGTGTCTATCGGTCTTCGCTGGCGGCTGCCAGCTTTCGGCGGTCGAGGCGGTGTGGGCTACGCTTGGTGAGGACCATGAAGCGGGACAGATCCTGGATAGCCTCGCTTCCCTCATTGACAAGAGCTTGCTACAACGAACCGAGCACGAGGGGGATGAGCCACGCCTCGTGATGCTGGAGACGATCCGTGAGTACGCACTGGAGCAGCTAGCTGTACATGGAGAGATGGAAGATACCCAACAAGCGCATGCTGATTACTATCTGAGGCTGGCGGAGGAGACCGAGCCCCATCTGTGGAGAGCCGAGCAGACCAAGTGGCTGGATCGGCTGGAGCGTGAGCATGACAACCTGCGAGCAGCGCTACACTGGACGTTGGAGCAAGGAGCAGTCAGCCAACGCCTGGAGATAGCTCTCCGATTGGGCGGCGCTCTGTGGCGATTCTGGCAGGTGCGCGGTCATGTGAGCGAAAGACATCAATGGCTGGAGAAGGCCCTAGCTGCGGGTCATGCAGGTGTCGCGCCGGCGCGAGCGAAGGCCCTTTACGCTGCTGGCATGTTGACGATGGATCAGGGAGACTACCAGCAGACGGTGCAGTTCTGTGAAGCGAGCCTGGCGCTGTATCGCGAACTGGAAGAGCAGCGCGGCATGGCGGTCTCGCTCAACGCCCTGGGCTATGTCGCCCACAGAAGAGGGGAGAATGCCACGTCCCGTACTCTGCTTGAAGAGGGTCTTACGATGGCCAGAGCGATAGGTGACCGTGAAGGCATCGCCCAGTCGCTCTTCTTCCTGGCGAGGGAGGCTGGTGTACGAGGCAAGTATGTGGCAGCACGTAGCATGTTTGAAGAGAGCCTGGCCATCTATAGAGAGATAGGAGACATCTCTCATATGGCTCAAGTGCTCGTCTTTCTAGCAAATGTGGTCTTGGATCAAGGTGAGCATGCCATGGCACAGTCACTGGCAGAGGAAGGGCTGGCGCTCTGCAGGGGACTGGGGAACTTTCTGGGCCTCACCTACAGGCAAGGCCTTCGCACTTTACATGAAATCGCCTTCTATCAAAGCGACTATACACTGGCATGCTCGACTTTGGAGGAAGCTCTGGCCATAGCCAGAAAGCAGGGAGCTCGGGAGGAGATTGCTCATGGCCTCGCTAGATTGGGTGCAGTGGCCCTCTATCAGGGAGACTATGTTGCGGCGCGCTCGCTGTTGGAGGAAGGCATCACCATAAGCAGAGAGGTAGGGAATCAGAGGCATGTCGCCTTTGCGCTGGGTGACTTAGGGCGAGTGTTCCTCTATCAGGGGGACTTCGTGAAGGCTCGCACCTATTTGGAGGAAGACGTAGCGATCGCCAGCGGATTGGGGGATCAGCGGGCCCTCTCCTATGCGCTCGGCTTCTTGGGCCAGCTCGCTCTGTATCAGGGCGGCTGGCCCACGGCGCGTTCGTTGATGGAGGAGAGTCTGGCAATCCATCGGGAGACGGGAGACCGACTGGGTACCGCGAGAAGGTTGTACGACCTGGGGCGTGTCGCTTTCGGCGAAGGCGACGCCCTGGCAGCGCGAGCGCTCTATGAGGAGGGTCTCACCATCTTCCTGGCGTTACAGAGCAAGTGGTTCATTGCGGCAAGCTTTGAAGGATTGGCAGCAGCTGTTCTAGCGCAGGGACAACCCACCTGGGCCACCCGGCTCTGGGGTGCAGCAGAGCCCTTGCGCACCACCCTGGGCACACCTCTTCCACCTGTCGAACGTCCCGCCTACGAACGCTCAGTTGCTGCCGCCCGCACCCAACTCGGCGAGCAAGCCTTCGCCGCTGCCTGGGCCGAGGGGCGTACCATGACGCCAGAACAAGTGCTTGCCGCACAAGAACCTGCTTCCATGCCTGAACCTGTTTCCACTGCCAAGCCACCACCTGCGACACCCTACCCTAACGATCTGACACCACGTGAGGTCGAGGTGTTACGGCGGGTCGCGGCTGGCTCGAGCAACCAAGAAATCGCTGACAGGCTGGTGATTAGCGAACGCACCGTCAATAGCCACCTGGTGCATATCTTTAACAAGCTGGGCGTGAACAGCCGTGCGGCTGCCGCTGCTTTTGCCATCCGGCAGAAGCTGGCCCAATAGCCCCTCCCCTTCGCCCAGCTGATACACTCCTCTTCTTCTATCTTGGCTCTATAGAGCGAACGCTCTATAGAGCCAACTGCTTCCCTCTCTCAAATGCGTTATTCATGTGATGTCTCCTCCCCGTTCCTCGGGGTATGCTTCAGGTGGAAAGCGGCACAGAAATGCTGGCACGACCAGGGTGGAGAACAAATCCGCTTGAGTCCGGTGTCTCGCTGAAAATGCTTGTGTGCTGAGCGTGCATGTTCGTTCCACTGGTTCTCAGAGGCCAGATACTACAGGCAGCGCAACAATGGAGTGCGACACAGGTAACAAGCAGAAGTTCACATGGCAGACGCGAAGGGAACACGACCCGCCTCCAATGAGACGCACACCCCGGAAACACCACACTCGTTTGTTGCTGTATGCACAACAAGAGGAAAAGTGAGTGCGTATGCCATCTCCACTTCTCCGACACTCAAGAAGGAGCGATCTCTATGTCATTAGCAAGCTGTCCCATCTGTCACGAACCACTGCTCACACCGGGCGTGGCGATCTGTCAGCAATGTCGCAGCGGTCTGAACGGAAAGCGTTTTATAGCACGCTCCGGCCCGCAAGCACTGACAGGGAAAGTCTCTCGTCGCCAAGTGCTCGGCGGTCTGGGAGCACTGACCCTCGCAGGCAGTGCTCTGACGTGGTTAGAGGCCTGTGCCAATAGCGCACCTGGTTCAGGCACCACCCCCACTCCCAGCACCAAGGCCCCGCCCAAATTAGGCACCACGCTCGTCACTTACGCAGCGCACAGTGCGCTGGTGTTCTCGGTGGCCTGGTCTCCTGACAGCCATCGCCTGGTCTCCAGTTCCTTTGACAACACCACCCGCGTCTGGGATGCGAGCACCGGCCAGACCCGGTTCACCTTGAAGCGAACCCAACCGGTAGGCCAGGTCGCCTGGTCGCCCGATGGACAGACCCTGGCCACCGCCGGGTTCAACCCCGATGACCCCCAGGAGGCCACCACCAACGTCGCCCAACTGTGGAATGCCGCCACTGGCGCACTGCTGCTGACCTACACCGGTCATGCAGGTCCCGTGCGTGCAGTCGCCTGGTCCCCTGACAGCCACCGCCTGGCGACCTTGGGCGACCTCGACCCCGATACGAGCCCAGGGGTCGTCCATGTCTGGGAAGTGGCCACCGGCAAGCGGCTGCAGACCTATCGTGGAGCTATCCCGGCTCTAGCCTGGTCCCCAGACGGCACACGCATCGCCTCGGCAGCCTTCGACAAGACGGTGCAGGTCTGGGAGGCGGCGACCGGCAAACGCCTGCTGAGCTACACGGGGCATGGCACCCCGGTTCGTAGCCTGGCGTGGTCCCCCGATGGCAACCGCATCGCCTCGGTGGATGGCGCAAACCTTGACGCAGGAGGGACGCCTGATCGCAGCGCCAGTGCCCATGTGTGGGACACGACCACCGGCCAGCGCCTGCTCAAGTATACGGGGCATACGGATACCCTGTGGGGGGTGAGCTGGTCGCCCAACAGCCAGCGGATGTCACCTGTAGTTTCGATGGCACGGCCCAGATGTGGGATGCGACGAACGGAACGTCCCTGCTGATCTACCGGGTTAGAACGGATCAGCCGGATACAATTGCCCGCGCAGTGGCCTGGTCTCCCGATGGCACCCGCATCGCGACGGCAGCCTATGCAAAGGTCTTTGTCTGGCAAGCGAGCTAAGAAACGACACCTGTCAATATGCCTCTACGAGGGAGGACCAGGATCCATGCAAAAAGAGGTCAGAATGTCCCTTTGTTCTAGAAATGTATCTGGGAAATTGCATGCGGGAGAGGGGAAAAGAGGTTGAAAGCTATGGTTCGAGCACTTCTCTCGTGTGATATTGGCCTTCCTTCATGTCTAGTGAACAGGCTTGTGAGGCAGATTTACAACGCTGTGATCTCTTTTTGCATAGATCCTGGTCCTCCCTCCATATCCGTGCGATTCATAGCAAATTGGGAGTCACTTCCCGTAGCGCAGCGATGCGGTTCGCGTGGGAACAGAAGTTGGTGTGAAGGCAAGGGCTCCTCCAGAGAAGAGCTTTCATGTTGCCTTCAGGAGTGCGTAATCATTTTGGGCAATACGTTTCGCCAAAGTGCATCCTTTCCTCCGCAAGAATTACCCTGTTCTGGCAATGCGTCCCTCCACTTCATCACCTTATCTCGACTTTGTACAATTTGGGAAAGGCATAGGGGATGAAGCTCTCTTGGAGTAAGATAGAAGCTGATCAAAGCATTCTGTTACTCAGGAGAAGATTCATGCCCCTTCCCGCCCCAATTATAGAGGTTTTGGCTGCCTTTCGGCCACTGTTTACTGCTCCAACGTGGAGGAAACTGATGACCAGGTTTCCAGGGACGCTGTTGGCTCATGGACGCCGCACCGTTGCGGCCGCTCTGCGCCACAGCGGCAATGAGATGGAGACGAGCTTCAGTACGTTCCACCAGGTGCTCAACCGAGCGCGCTGGTCTCCTCTGGCGGTGAGTCGCCAGTTGCTTCGCCTGATCGTGGAAACCTTTGTGGAGGCAGGCGGCAGCCTGGAGCTGGTGATCGACGAGACGCTGGAACGGCGCTGGGGACCCAAGATCAGTAAACGCGGACACTATCGCGATAGCGCGCTCTCTAGCCTGAAGAGATCGGTGAGCAGCCCTGGGTTGCGTTGGATCGTGATGGCTGCAGTCGTCACCCTGCCCTGGAGCAAGCACCAGTGCGCTTTGCCTTTTTTGTGTGTGCTGGCCACGACCCCAGCAGTGAGCGCGACCTTGGGCAAACGCCACAAGACGGTCGGCATGTGGGCGCGTCACATGGTGAAGCTGGTGCGCCGCTGGTTCCCCACCCTGCCGATCACGCTGCTGGGCGATACCGCCGTAAGCCTCCTGGAACTGGGCCTGCACTGTCAAGAGCAGCAGGTGACCCTGATCACCCCGTTTCATCTGGATGCGGTCCTGCATGAGCCGCCCCCAGCACGCGATGCACACACGATCGGTCGTCCTCGGGTGATTGGTCCTCGCCTCCCCGCCCTTGAAGAGGTTCTGGTCGATCCGAAGACCACCTGGCAACGCCTGACCTTGGACTGGTATGGGCAAGGAGAACGCACCCTGGAGGTCTGCACCGGGACCGCGTTGTGGTATCGTGCTGGTCTTGACCCCTTGCCCATCCGCTGGGTCCTCACGCGTGATCCTCAAGGGAAACGGCCACCCAAAGCGCTGTGTTCGACAAATCAAACGCAGACTGCGGAGCAGATTGTGCGCACGTTCATGAAACGCTGGAGTCTGGAAACAACGTTCGAGGAGAGCCGGGCCTATCTGGGCATTGAGACCCAACGCCAGTGGTCTGACCTTGCCATTGATCGCGCGACGCCCATGCTCTTCGGCCTCTACAGCCTGGTTGTGCTCTTTGGGCGCGCGCTTCATCCCGATGGATGCATTCCTGTTGCGCAAGCGGCTTGGTATCACAAACACACGGCAACCTTTCATGATGTCCTGGCTACGGTCCGACGACATTTCTGGGGGGATTTCTCTTTTTCCACATCCCCAACTGATCCTGATGTGGTTTTAGTCCCCCGTTTGACCCTCGATCGCTTTGCCAGGGCCGTTTGCTACTGATGAAACAATGTACAAAGTCGAGCTTATACGTCGGGAGGAAACTCCAAGTTGAGAAAATATCCAGGTTGCAGGAGGTATGTGTGCCTTCAAGAAACCACCAGGAGAAAGGAGTAGCTCTGTGTCACCCGAAGAACTCAAAGCCAGAAGTCGTCGCGTGATTGAAGCCATGAATCAGCAAAACTTGGCTGCCTTCGATGAGCTGTATGCCCCTGACGTGGTGGTCCATAGTGGCCTCATGACTACACAGGGGCTAGAAGCCTATAAACAGGCCCTCGCGCAGGGCTTCACCGCCTTCCCCGATACCCAGATCACCATTGAAGACCAGATCGTGGAAGGGGACAAGTCGGTCGTTCGCTTCACGGAGAGTGGAACCCAGCAGGGGGACATCATGGGTATCAAAGCTGCGGGGAAGCGATTCCACGGGACAGGGATCGCCATCGCCCGCCATGATGTCAATGGGAAGACCGCGGAAGTCTGGATCTCTTTTGACAACCTCGGCATGCTGCAACAACTTGGCGTGATCCCCGCACTCGGGCAAGCCAGTTAGTCCCCTCTCTCGCCCTTTCCGTCTGGAAAGCGAGGAACACGGTAGCGCGTGGGCTGCCGAGTTCTTAATGAAAGACGCTTCAAAGAGCATCACATGCTCGCTGGAGTGTTTCCAACAGAGCCAATCAGAAAAGGAGGAAGAAACGTGATGACACAGGGACCGCAGAACGAGTGGGCCGAGGGACGGCCTCTTCCCGTGGCGAACTTGACGGGGTATGAGTTCGACTCGCAGTTTGTAGGTGATCGCTTTGCTATCACCGTTGCCACGCCCCCTATGTATGAGATGACGACCGAGCCGCTGCCGACGCTCTACGTTCTCGACCAGACCGTCACCTTCACTATCGTCGCCGGTTGTACCCGTACGTTCGCGCTGTTCGCGTCGGGCTACTTCCCACAACTGCTGGTGGTAGGAGTTGGCTACCCGCTGGCACCTCTGACGCACAATGTCGCACGGCGAAACCGGGATCTTACCCCGACGGCGGCACCGTTTCCAGCAGTGGAGCCAGCGATGGTAGCAGATACCTCACTTGGTGTGGGAGGTGGGCCGCGGTTTCTCCAATGCCTCATCGAAGAGGTCATTCCCGGCATCCAGGCCCGCTACCGGGTTCATCCGACGGACCGCACGCTCATCGGCTGGTCCCTCAGTGGCCTGTTCGGGCTCTATACGCTCTTTCATCGGCCTGAAACCTTCAAGCGCTACCTGCTCGTCAGTCCGTCGATCTTCTGGGATGAGGCGATTTGCTTCTCCTATGAAGAGGCCTGGGCAAAGCAGCACACCGATCTGGCCGCGCAGGTCTTTTGCGCCGTGGGTGAGACAGAAGAAAGCCCGGACAGAAACTGGCCACCCCCGTCTTCCAGGGCGATGGAGGAGATGCTGCGCAGTGCTCGCATGGTCAGTGATCTCGAGAAGCTTACCAACCGCCTGGGAATGCGGGGCTATCCGAATCTCAAGCTGGAGAGCGTCGTTTTCCCTGACGAGCACCATCTCACGGTCTTTCCCGCCGCTGTTTCTCGAGGAGTAGTGAGACTCTTTGGCGAAGCTGACAGGGGATGAGGAAGGCCTCTGTGGTTCGTGTGCGCCTATTAGGTTTGAAGTGAACAAAGTCCTCCTGCTTCGTGGAACAGAAGCCGAAGCGAAGGGAGGCCCGAAAGCAGGAGTCATCCCAGACCACGGACAGGCTGAGAAGGAGGTGAGCCGATGCAAACGACGATGACCGACAAGACCATCCGCTTGTCAGATGGACGGCAACTGGGTTACGCCGAATACGGGGATCCCGAGGGGATGCCGCTGCTCTACTTTCACGGCACGCTTGGATCACGACTCGAGCCCTCGCACCTCGATCCTCTCTTCCGGGACTTAGGAGTCCGGGTGGTGGCACCGGAACGACCGGGCTATGGACTCTCCGATGTTCATCCCAAGCCAACGCTTCTCGGCTGGGTGCCTGATGTGGCGGTCCTTGCCGACCGCCTGCACCTCGAGCGCTTTGCCCTGATGGGGTTATCGGGCGGCGGACCCTATGTAGCGGCGACTGCCTACACACTGCCAGAGCGCGTGACGAAACTCGCCTTTGTATCGGCGACATGTCCACTCACGCTTCCAGATGCCACCAGGGGTATGGGTCCCACCAACCGCCTGCAACTGCGCCTGGCGCGCATTGGTCCCTGGGCACTCAACTTGCTGATGCAGAATATAGCTCGCGGCACGAACCAACCGGAGCGGCTCCGCAAGCAATTCATGAGAGCCCTGCCGCCGGTTGACGCCGAGGTGCTCCAGCATGACGAGTACTGGCATCGCCTCTTGGCCGATATACGGGAAGGCATGCGTAATGGCACGCGCGGAGCGACCTGGGATATCGTGCTCTGGGCACGACCCTGGGGATTCCGACTCGAAGAGATCCAGGTGCCGGCCTCTCTCTGGCACGGAGATGCCGATACCAACGTTCCGGTGACGATGGGGCGTGCCATCGCTCGCGCCATCCCACATTGCCAGGCGACCTTCGTGCCTGGCGAAGGGCACCTCTCCTTGATCCTCAAGCATGAGGAGGAGATCTTCCGTAGCTTCTTCGCTCCCAAGAGAGACAATCATGGAAATGGACCGATGCCATCCTGAATGAAATAGAGCTTTTTCGGAAAAGGAGAAGCAGGAGAGGCCTTATGAGCATCATTTTTGACCCCGCGACGAGTATCGAGATTGCCTCAGATCCAAAGGAGACACTGTTGGGAAACTCTTCTGCTTTCAGACGCTCTTTTGTATGGTAGGATGAGAAACAAAAGCAGGAAACCAAAGAGAGCCAGAAAGCAGGAGAGGAACCATGACATTACACTCGCAAAAC
>Ga0137391_10001983_pt1 | contig 15147 bp, 18 predicted proteins | sample 15con2h24BmetaG_FD_101399 | JGI IMG/M metagenome (GOLD analysis project Ga0137391, IMG submission 101399) | Vadose zone soil microbial communities from Angelo Coast Range Reserve, California, USA - 15con2h2.4B metaG | ecosystem: Environmental > Terrestrial > Soil > Vadose zone > Saprolite...
CAATTACTACGGAAGCGTAGGCAAAAAGACGGGGATCGGTTTTGTAGCGAAGCCTCAACACGAAGCCGTATGCGGCGAGCAGCAAAGACCAGAACAACAGAGAGCGCTCCTGGCCCGACCACAACGTGGCGAATTTATAAGGAGCGGGAAGGTCGCGATTGCTGTGATGAAAAATGTAGGCGATAGAAAAATTGTCTTGAAATGCACAGATGACCAAAACTACCGCGGCCAGGAATACTGCGGCGAAGGTTGCGATGCCGGCGCGGCGTGCAGTTTCTCCCATCCGTTCTGAGCCATGATCGCGGCGGACCAGGGCCATTGTCCCCGCCAGGAACGAATACGCGCTTAGAGCGAGGGCAAGTAGAAGGACGTAGCTACCGATTTGCGCCATGGGGGGAAGCCCTCACCATTCTTTCAAAAACTGGCACTTGAGGCAAACCAGGATGAGAGCCGCTACCCGCCCTGCGAGGAGATAGCCGACGAGGAAAAACATCACCACACTGATATAGCGGGGTTTCGAAAAAAAGTGATGTCTCGCGTGCTAAAACCAATTCCCGTGGTGGCGGACAACCAAAGAGACTGACGCCCCACGGGATCAGTCCACATCTAGTTAGGCGCTGCGCACCTGGCCATAGCGCTGCTTCACTTCGCGCTCTGCTCTCAGCCAATCTTCGTGTTCGTGACCGGAAGAGAATCCGCGCTCGGCGTAAAGTTCGTAGGCACGACGCCGAATCTCGTCTTCCAAATTGATAGGGATTGCATTGCCGCTGCTTGCGGCGGCAGTTTTTTTCGTTCTTGCTTTTTTCGAGTCAGCCTTTGGTCGAGGAACCGCCAGTGTCCCCGAGCTAACCGGGGCGTTCATCATAACTTCATTGGTGGGCGGGTTTGTATTCGAGGCATTTTCTTCGGTGCGGGTCGGGTTGCTGCGGACCCTGGGTTTCTTCGCCATAAACAAATACTCCTTACATATTCCTAGATTTAAAAATGAGTTCACTTGATGTGTGATCCACATACACTGCGCCTGTGGCTCTAATTTAATTTTGCGGAGATGCATCTACTATAACTCGATAGCGCTGTGAATGTGAAGAATTGATGCGTCCGCGAGTCCAAATCGTTCCGGTCAATAAGGTCTCGTGTTCGACGGTATGAATCTCTGCAAGGAATGGATAACGGCTTGTGCAGCTTGCGGGCTAGGCCGTAAAATCACTGTCGAAGGCTAGAAGTGGGACCCGAGTTATGACGGCCTGACGTTGCACGATTTGAGACGTTTATCACGTCCCTTCGCCTGTCGATGTCACCAGCCGATGCAGGCTGTTGAAGCTGCGAGCGTGCCGAAGGGTGACAGTCTCGACGGTGAAAAAATGGCGAAGAAGCCTTCGCGCAGTACCCGTAAGTCTATGATGGCGCTATCGTCTAGGGGTTAGGACGGAAGATTCTCAATCTTCAAACACGGGTTCGATTCCCGTTAGCGCTACCAAACTACCTTTTGCTATCTCCTGCTACTGCTTGTACTTTCCCAGACTTATTCCACGAGGGTCAGAAACGGTGGTAGCTAATGGTGAGGCACAGTAGTGGCCAGTAGGGGGCACAATTTGGGGCACAGTCGCCTGGGGTGAACCCTTCGGCGCCCATATCGCAGCCTCTTCCGCATGGGACCATCCCCACGCACGTGGGGAGAACGGCGATGGAACTTTTACGCGCAGAAGTACATCTTCGGACCATCCCCACTCACGTGGGGAGAACGCACTAGCAGAGGCGAAAGCCTACGAGATGCACGGACCATCCCCACGTACGTGGGGAGAACGACGTGTTCAAGCGCGGTCTACTGTCCCAACTACGGACCATCGTCTCCAACGGCGGTTTTTCGAAGATAGGCATGATGCAATAGCGAGTGCTAAATCACGACTGTCGAATGCCCGGTTTCACCTGATTGCGGCGGACGGCGAATTGGCGCTTGTCTGGGCCGCTACTGCTGGCATCGCCAAAGCTGACGGGCTGGTCTCCGATCGAGTCGGTACCTTCAGCGAAATCGTTCACTTCGCTGACTGTAGTGAAAGATTCGATTGATCTGTCGTACACCAGCTCGCGTTGGGCCTGGGGTTCGCTATCGAATAAACCGCGATATACTGGCTCGGCCGGGATGCAACTCTTGCGACCGAGCCACAGGCCCCATACCTGGTCCTGCAGAGCGGCTGCGGCGCGCTCCAACAGGGACCGGTCGCCCACGAGGATCACGCCGAAGCGGGCGTCGAGGAGATACTGCCGTCGGCTGACCGTGGGGTCGTCGCACGGGCCGCCGGATGCCTTGCGCGGGATGAACTGCGGCTGAGCCTTCTTATCGTAGCCACCACCCGTGGTGTGACGTCTTCTAGTTCGGAGTGGAGTGGTGACGTGTACACGCGTTCGCCTTCCTCCAGCACATCCGTTTCCTCCGGAGTTGGGACCAGCCGGGTGTTATCGAACACATCGCGCGCTTCCAGGTATTCGAGGAAGTGTTCGATCCCGAGTGGGAAGTCTTCCTCTCTCAGGGCATCGGGGTACCGGGGAAAGCGTTGCGCGAGATATTTGCCAGCCGCCGCGAGGTTTCGCTGAGCGTCGGCAACATAAACGACCCTGAACCGCCCGAGTGCGCGGAAGAGCCTCTCGTTTTGCAGGACAAAGCGCTCGAACTTCCGCAGCGAGAACAACCCTTCGTCAATGAAGGCGAAGCGGATCGTCGGGTCTTTGTCTCTTCCGTGCGGCAGCGTCGAGATCGGAAAGTGGTCCGGGAAATACCGACTCTTAGGACCGCCTACAGGCAAGACATCGACAGAGAGACGGCATGATTGAGTGAAGAACTGCACCTTCGACTGCTCGGTCTCCAGAAAATGTTCCTGCGTGTCCCGCAAAACATAGTCCAGGATCATCAGCCGAATCTTGACCTGCAAGTCGCCCTTCACGCGCCGGTGCTGGGAGTCCTCGTCGCCCAGCAATCGATAGATCGGCTTCCAAGAGAGATGAAACACCTTGCGGTTCTGGCCGTAGTCGAGCGCGCGGATGTGGCCGCGGCGCTCCGCCTTCCTTAGAAAATGCTGGGAGATGGCTCCCTTCACGCGGCCAATATAGGCATCAAACTGGCGGCGGAGGAAGTAGCCGGAGTGCGTACCCACGGCATAGAGGAAGGTGGCTTCACGGGGCGTGTAGCCCAGTTCCTCGATGAACGGGATGGGATCGTAACTCATCAGAGATCGAGGATGTGGTCGAGCATGTGGTGCTCGCCCTCGATCTGCGCACTCAACCGGGAGCGGTCGCGAGCCTAGGCGTAGATGCGGAAGCCGGCCTGTGCCTTGGCCCGGAGGTGACCGGGACGGTGGGCAGCGGTCGCGACTTCAATGTCGGAGAACGCGGTCGCGCTCCCTGGTCGAGCTCATATTCGATGCGGGCGTCGGGGATTTGAATCTGACCGTCGACCATCGGGAGCTTCATTTCGTCGGAGACCTCCTGGCGGATGTCTTTCAGGTCGCGTTCGGGATTGGCTTTTCGCTCCTGATAAATCGCCCGTTGGACCTTGGCCTTCAACTCGAAGTCGAGGACGACGCGAGGGTTCTTGCCACCGAGTTGCTCGATCCCGTCTCCCTCTTTCAGATAGGCACGGTAGATTTGGGAGTCATGTTCGACCTCGCGTCGTTTGACCAGGCCAGCGTAAACTTCCTGATCCGGACGTACCTCGCCACTATGCCGGACCAGGGATCGGCCGGTTCTGGTGAGGGTCACGACCTCGATGCGCTCGACTTTCTGGAGTCGGCCATCGCGGCGAGCGTTCACGAAGTCGGTGGAGATCAGACCGTTATCGCGTAGGAATTGGAGATCGTGGGTGAGCTGCCCCTTCTGGCCGTGATACACGGTTTCGATGAGGTCGCGGGCGGTGATGACCCGAAAACGACCAACTTCGCTGAGAAGCTTGACTTCTTCGGGCCTGAGTTGGAGACCCAAGTGGCGAGGAGGGAGTCGGTCTCGTCTAGTTCGCGGCTGGGTTTCCCGCGGCCGTTCTGGGGCAAGTTCTCGCTTTGGGTCGGGGCTGTCTTGGATCGGAGGTTGCCGTCTGGCGGGCTTGGGAATGTCGAGTGGGCGTTTGTGGGATGCCTCTTCTTTCATCAACTCGCGTCGGAGTTCGAGCGGCGTAGGCGGCAGCGCCGGGATCGAGCGAGGGGTGTGCGAAGTTTCGCTGGGCCGGTACTCAGAGTCGCGCTCCCTGCGAGCGTCGGGATATCGTCGGGAATGCCAAGGTCGAGTCGCATGGTGAGGAACAAATCGGGCTAGCGATGAGGGATGGTAGCCAGCGAGAGGCGTGCCAGTCCAAGATTTTGCTGGCTCGGTTTGATAGTTGGAGACTATGACTTGAGCTGAGGACTCGGCTGCGGTGGACACGTAGCGCAGGAAAGCCTCATTCGAACCATAGCGGAGAACGACCTGCGCTTAGGGCGTGTGTGTCAGGGTCGCACCAGGTGCGCCGCGTTAGCGGGCGAAGCACCTTGACACGCACGCACGCGCAGGCAGAATTGGGCATGGTGCGATGAGCTCTTTGCGACGGCTGCATTGAGACGCCCGTTCGAAGATTCTCCTTAGCAGCTTCTCGCTGGTCAGGCCTGGTGGTTGAAGCCTTGCCTGAAGGTATCGAGCTGGGCGCGAGCGTATTCCTCGACATGATCCCCAATACCTCTGGCTCGAACGAAGGACATCCATGCCGGATTGTCTTCATCCATCGCGTCTAGAAACGCATGGACAACTATGACTTCATCATCCCTACATAGCGCACGTAAATCGATGCCCATAAGGAAGGCAGGTGCCAGCCCATAGTCCGTAAGAGCGGCATCTAATACTACATCCGAAAAGACTCGGTCACTGTCGGCTTCATATTGCACAAGCAGACCTCGTATGTCATCCAGGTCCTTGGCTCGCCGCTGTGGATCGTCCATGAACGCGACGATTTTAAGAAGCATCAGGGCAGTGCGTGAGATCACCTTCAAGGTAAGATCTGGCGCAAATCGAACTGGCTGAGCGGTTGCGAAGACGTGGTCGAATCCCATCGGACTCATTGTGAATTGACTGATGGGCCAAGTGATTTGCTTGGCTTCGCGAAGTTTAGGTCCAGCTGGAATCAGGTCGAGGATCGTTCCCTGCGCGCTCCGCCACCGGTGCTCTCGGTTTGCGAACTGGACCCAGCCGTCGGCAAGAAGCCGGCGTTCAAGTTCCGCGAATTCATCAAGGTCGAGCGCTACAGCGAAGTCAATATCTCCCGTGTGTCGGGACTCCGCTGGAAAGTGCACCTGGTACGCAATTGCCCCAATGACTACAAGTTCCGCGTCGAGTGCTCTGCAATGGCTTTGCAGGACACGCAGGTCAGCGATTTGATTGTCGGTAAGTTCGGGCATCGCTCAGGCAAGGAACTCGCGTTTGATTTCCTCGGCAGCTTCGTGCGCCCTTGGATCGGAAGCATACATCAGTTCGGAATAGATGAGCCACGGAGGCGCGAGCGGGAACGGCACGGTTTCCCGCCAAAAGGGGATGGTACCGAAGGAACGCAAGAGGATGAGCGGCCCGGATTTGTCGGGAAGGATCCGCAGCCGACGACGAAGTGGGTCGGGGAAGGAGTCGACAAAGATTGGTAGTTCCAATCCTCGATAGAACTTTTGCAGAGCATGAGCAGCGGGTCCGCCCGTTACCGACCACCGAATTGATAGGTCTGCAAAAGCCGCTCGGACGGTGACGAGCATGGCGTCCAGGTCGCTGTCGGCGGAACGAAAACGCCCGATTAGAAGTTTGGGCCGCAGAGCAAGTTCGTACCCTCTCAATAGCTCTTCTTGTAAGCGCGATTTATCGCGGATAACGGTGCCATGCTTCGATTCTCTCAAAACTCCCCGGTCAACCAATTGCCGTCGAATTTTCGCGACATTGCTTTTGCTCAGCCCGGACGCTTCTGCCAGTTGACGGACGGACCAACTTCCGGCTGGTTCCTTCGTGGCAAAGGTGAACATGAGTTGAGCGACAGCTGGACTGACGCGCTGGCCTTCTTTCGGAGCGGTGTTTTCTTTGTTTCCGATGATCGTGCGCTCGTAGTTTCGACCAAGCACGAGATGCATATTGCCGGCTTGGTCCAGAAAGTTAATGCCTGATTCGATCAGCCGTTCTGCGGAAGGTCTGGGTATGTAGCGTGCGAACAACAGGAGGGGTTTACTACGAACTTCAGCATGGAGCTTGGCTTGAGCGACCAGGGCATTGAGTATCCCTCTGTCGAGATATGACCTCTTCTGTTCGACGAGAAAGGCATGGGTTCCTTTTGGAGTGCGCACCTTGAGAATGCCATCGATCCCGAGATCGGTGCCGCGGCCCTCGGCGGAGAAATCAATGTCGGTAACGAAATGCAGGGTTCGGAGCTGTTCTAGAAAGGGTGCCAATGGCGGTTCAATCCGCATGATGTCCACTATTATTACATATCCATTACTAATGGACAATTAATAATAATGGACACCCATTCCGACTGGCACCGGATCAAGTCTTCGTGATCGGCGGAAGCTTCGGTGGGGCGTCGGCGATCCTGTTGTCGCTTGATCTGCGAGTTGACCGGGTGATCGCAAACTGCCCGGTCGTGGACTGGAGCATTCTGGACAAGGCTAAGAAAACCGAGACCTCAAAACAGAACTACGCGGAGTACATCCGCGAAGCATTCGGGAATGCCTATCGGCTCTCGGACGCGAACTGGCGCAAGCTCCGCAGCGGCGCGTTCTACAACCCGTGGCACCACCGAGACGAAATCGATGGTTCCAAGGTGCTGATGTTTCATGCCAAAGATGATCCGAATGTGCCCTACACCAGAACCAAGAAATTTGCTGAGATCACAGGCGCAAAACTCAAGACGCTCAAGCGCGGCGGGCACATCAGCACAGATTACGTCGTCAGGAAGTATTGGGCTCAGATCAAAACCTTCTTCGATTCCGCTCGCAATGAGTGATCGTCTGCAATTTGGGCTGCGGTGAAGCTCGCCCTCGCCTGCGTCCTCCATCTTCGGCTAAAGTATCAGCCGATGAGATTCATCTTCTGCGCTTTGTCCTTGCTCTTTACCATGAGTGCTACTGCCCAAAACACAGGTCAGTTCGACATCAAAGCGGCTCAGCGGTTTGCGAATCTTGCCCTCGCCTGCGTGCACAAAGAGTACCCAAATCACATTAGCCACACACTGAATAGCGATGCCGACGCGGCACCGCCCCGGAAATTGACACCCGTTTTCTATGGCTGCTATGACTGGCATTCTTCGGTGCACGGGCATTGGCTCCTCGTTCGACTGATTAGAACCTTCCCTGACGGCCCGTTTGTTCCGGCTGCTCGTGAAGCACTGCGGCAAAGCCTCACAGCACAAGACATCGTGCAGGAGGCCGCATATCTGCGAGGAGAAGGACGCGCCAGTTTTGAACGTCCCTATGGGCTAGCTTGGCTTTTGCAGTTATCGGCGGAACTCAAGGAATGGGACGATCCGCAAGCCAAAGAGATGGCGGGTAATCTGCGTCCGCTTGAGCAAGTCGTACTGGAACGTCTGCAAAACTGGTTACCCAAACTCTCCAATCCCGTTCGGATCGGCGAGCACGACCAGACGGCATTCGCACTCGGTCTGATGCTCGATTATGCGCACGGAAATAGCGATCAGAAGTTCGCCGAATTAGTCGTTTCCAAAGCCAAGCAGTTCTACCTCGGCGACAAGAACTGCCCCTTGGCTTATGAGCCTTCCGGAGAGGATTTTCTGTCCCCATGCCTCGGCGAGGCCGACCTGATGCGGCGTGTGCTGCCAAACCAAGAGTTTGCACGCTGGCTCCGAATATTCATGCCCCAAATTCCTACAGGTGACGGTAAATGGTTGCAGCCCGTTGTGTCGCCCGATCCCAGCGATCCTAAGCTGGCGCACTTGGACGGGCTTAATCTCAGCCGAGCATGGATGCTGGAGGGAATCGCTGCTGGTTTGCCGAAGGCCGACAAGCGGCTGCCGTCGATCATGGCGACCGCAAAGGCACACGAAAGACCAGGATTGGCGGCTGTGACAGGTGAGCATTACGAGGGAGGTCATTGGCTGGGAAGCTTTGCGGTTTATCTGGTCACAAAACGAGGTATTTCACGCTAGTAGCCGCTTCAGGTTGACCTCCGCGCCTTCTCTTTAGATGATTGTGACGCATGGACATTGAACGCATGATTGACGAAATCGAGCAGATAGAGGAAATGTTCGAAGCGCCGGATACGAGGCCATTCAGCGCAACCGACATCTCTGCTGCGAACCGAAGGCACGACGAGGCGTTAGCCCACAGCCCGTGGTTCCGGCTGTGGCAGAGCTACGGCGTCTGTTGTCGGCCTGAAGCTCCGGTGCTTCAACTGCCGGAAGGCTAAATACTCGGGGGCGTCCGCGTATTGAACCGCTCAAACCTGATGCCTGAGCAAACCAACACCCAGTGAGACCACGGGAAAGGCGAGAATCACCGCCCCGGCGTAGATCAGGGCGACGGCTCCACTGACTTGAATAGCAGTCGGCGGCAGTACCGAGAAAAAGAATCCCGACGAGATGAGAATAGCCGAGAGCGGAACTCCGATTCGTACTGCCCAAAGCAGGGGGCTGGGGAGGACTGCTCCGTCCGCGAGTATCTGGCAAACCAACGAAAGAATCACTTAATCCCTCGACTTCCAAATCAGCCATCCAAATCAATCCGAACAGTGAGGAGTTGCGTCCCGAAAAGGCGCACTGCTCTCGCATTCCCTGCGCTGCTAGCCAAGTGAGTAGCCAGCCAGCGTTGGCGCTCACGCGGATCGTCGTCGGGAAGCAGATGGGCAGTGCCCGTGTGCCAGTGACTCCTTAACCCGTCGCGCACCTTCAGACGTACATGCGGATTGCGTTCTATGTTGAGGACGTATCCGGCCTTCATGCCGTGCTCTGCTACTAACCAGAACTGCTTACCGATACGTCCATCTCCCACTGGCGTGCGACGTGATTGTCCGCTCTTGCGCCCTGTGGTTTCGAGCAACGCATATCCCGGCAGCGGCAAACCCATCGCAAGCGCAAGCTTAATTGGTGGGTTAAGCAAGAATTTCTGAAGCGTGTGGATAATCCGGTGTTTCATTTCGTAATTGGATCGCAAATAGCTCCGACCGCTCGTTCGTTGGCGGTGAGCGTCACGCCGCCGCCGCAGCCACTTTACGGACTGCCAACGAGAACATCACGCGAGTGACGCCGCTGATTATCATGCTCACACCGACCAATGTGCCTATCGCCCATACCGAACTTGACGGCCATTGCAGATAGATCAACAGTCCTAATAAAAGTGTGATGATCCCATCGCCTAGCACCCAGCCTGATCCTCGCATTGATCGCATCTGGAAGAACAAAACTATGTCCAAAATGCCTTCAATCAGGAACAGCGAAGCAAGCACTAGGGTAAGCGATGCCACACCAAGCACCGGATGCATCAGCAGGTATGCGCCGAAGAACAAATATGCCAGCCCAACCAACAGCTTCCAGATCAAGCTGCCAGCGCGATGCACGTGAAAAGCGAGGATCAGGTGGACTACACCTGCCAGAATGATGAGCCAAGCGATAACCACGCTGACCGCCACGGCAACAACGAATGGCGAACCCACCGCAAGCATGCCAAATACGATCAGCGAAACGCCCCAGACGATTGACCATGTAGAAGCGTGACGAACGATGTCAGCGGGAGACTGATCTGCCATGGAGACCTCCTCAAAGCGGACGGATTAAGCCTACCTCAAATCACGCTCACTGGATTTTGTCCTCCTCGCCGAGGCTGCTTCGGTTTTTCCCAATCACACGCACTTCTTTCCCCCGGAGACCTGCGTACTTGATCGCCATGCCGACGAACGTGTATTCGTCCTCTTGGTAATCGGCGGCGAAGGCGTCTTGGTGCAGTATGACAGTCTCAACATCGGAGGCGCGCATCCTAGCGAAATCGGGAAGCTTCTTCCTGATGGTAGCGATCAGGCTGGACTCACGTTGCATGCGTTCGTCACTGTTCATTGTGTTTACGAGAATAGCTGATTTTGAGTGTGGGTTGGGATGGTGATTTCGTCCGGATGAAACGTTCTGGCGTGCTTGGAAGACGATTTCGAAGATTACGGGCAGCGGGACGGTTAGCTCCTTCCGAGCAATGTTTTGGCTGTCCGTGAATTCTCCTTATTGGTGTGATACAGCAATTCTTGGGACTTTCAGTGCTTGCCACGCAAATTCCTGAGGTTTCTGAAACCGTGCTGGACGCTCCCACTCCGTTCGGTTAAAGATTACCTATGCTCACCGACACTCCTCCGCGCCAGGCGAACCTCGCAGGTTTTCGGGAGAGTGAGCAGATGAAGACGCTCGACCTGCCGCAGGACGGACATTTGCTCTCCGTCGCAGAACGTATCGAATCGGCGATGAAATGCGGAAAGGGCTCCGAAATGCGCCCTTCGTGCGCAGAGTTTCTTAGAGCCGCTTCCGAATTCTACGAAGTCCCGAACTGCGGCATCCGAGTGCTTGCAGCCCGACCATTACGAGTCCGTGAAAGTTGGAGCACCGAGGTTTTCGGGGACTACGCTCCCGAAACCATGATGATCCGGGTCTGGATGCGGACGGCAGTGCGGAAGCAAATCACATCCTTCGGAACGTTCCTGAGCACCCTCTGCCACGAGTTCTGCCATCATCTCGATTTCCAGAAGTTCGGCTTTGCGGACTCGTGGCACACACGCGGCTTTTATGAGCGAGCGGCTGCTTTGTACCATCATGCGCGAGGCACGCCCATAAAGACACTTTGCTGGGTGCCTGTGGCAGGCGGACGCTGGCGCATCGACTGGCAACGGACGAACCGCTTGGGAAAAACCAATGCCGCTTCCGTTTGACCCGTCGCCCGTTCGTCCTAGATGATGGAGGCAGATGGACGCTGAACAGATCATCGCTGAAATCGAGTGTCTAGAGCGCATCTTCGCTGTGCCGGACACCAGACCGATGAGCCGAAGCGACCTCTCGGCTGCGAATCGACGGCACGAGGATAAGCTCGCGCACAGCCCTTGGTTCCGGCTTTGGCAGCGGTACGGCGTTTGCTGCCGACCAGAAACCCCTGTCCTCCAACTACCGGAGTCCGGCAGCTAGGGTGCCGCTGGAATTTCATCCCAGCGTGTGCTGATTGGTGGCCTCAAAGAAGAAACTCCCCGTATCCTTGGCTTAACAGTCTCGCCCCACCGTTTGCTGACAGGCGGTCTCAATGAGGAGACTCCCGGTATCTTCGGCCGGACTAGTGGCTCTGCGAAGCAGAGGATTTCCTGCATTCTGAGATGCGGTTAGAATGCGTCACATCCTCCCTAGAATGAGGGCTGGACACTGGAAGGCCCCTTGCAAGTCTCCTTCTTCACCAAGAACTCGTCCCAAATCGAGAATCAGGTCACGGGAAATTTCCCGCGTCTGCCTCAAAAAGAGTTGCTTGATTGCTTCGAGAATGTGAGATTCGTCGTCTTTGGCGGGTTCCGACGAGACCTGCGCATGCGACTTTCTTGCTAGGTACATCAGTTTAGCCCTGAACCGAGGCCAGCAAAGAGAGAAGTTTCGCGCAAGCTCTTGGGGATGGGTCGCGGTCTTGCTCAACTTCGCGATCCAAGACAACGGTCGGATCATCAGCTTTGGGACTCATGCCCAACTATTAAGGCCTCGCAGCACTGAAAGTCATCCACCGAGGCCGTGCTGCATGGCATGGATGCTCGGCAAAGGGTGCCCACTACTGCTGACAGCCCCAACGGAAAGTGAATCGCATGGGCGCTCCGTCAGGCAGATCAATCCGATCCACTGGCTGAGAGTTCCAGCTCCTAACGCTTTGCTCCCTGAGGTAGCGCAGAGGTATCGAACCCGGTTTTTGTCCCAATTTGTCCCAAAAAATTCCAAAAAACGAACTTGAATTTCACCAGTTTTTGTGCAAACGGATGGGTCAAAAAACGGGGATGTTGCTGACAGCGGTAAGTTCAACGAGCAAAAGCGTTAAGAAAGTCCCAGTTTTATTGGCAAAATTCAATGGGTCACAACTTCGATTCCCGTTAGCGCTACCAAATCTTCTTTAATTCTTTATCCAAAACTGTCCCAACCCATGCGCCCGTCAGCCCTGATAGCGCTCTTCGCACCGTCTTGCAGAGCATTGACGCGGAGAATTGACGACTCCTGGCTCGACTCGCCGGAAGCTGTCGAACCTCACCGTTGCTGCGGATCCTGCGCAACGAATCGGCAGATCTCTTAACTGCCCTCAGCCAATGCACCCTGGGGGCTGTCACTTCATATAAACTTTCCGTTTGGCCGTGTTGCGCAGAGGTGCTGAATCTCACCAGGAGGAGCGGTTTGCCGGTAAAGGAGGATCTGCTTTGGTACAAGGATGCCATCATCTATCAAGTACACGTGCGCACGTTCTACGACAGCAATGGCGATGGTATCGGTGATTTTCAAGGGCTGGAACAGAAGCTCGACTACCTGCAGGAATTAGGGACCAGCGCAATCTGGCTGATGCCATTCTTCCCGTCGCCTCTACGCGACGATGGGTACGACATTGCGGATTACTACTCAGTCCATTCCAGCTACGGAACGCTGGACGATTTCCAGAAGTTTCTGAAGGCGGCCCATGACCGCGGGATCCGAGTCATCATTGAGATGGTGCTGAATCATACGTCGGATCAGCACCCGTGGTTTCAGGAGTCGAGAAGTTCGCAGGACAATCCTCGCCGCGATTGGTATGTGTGGAGCGATACCGACACGCGGTACAAGGGCGCTCGGATCATTTTTCTCGATACCGAAATGTCCAACTGGGCGTGGGATCCGATTTCAAAGTCTTACTATTGGCATCGCTTCTTTAGTCATCAGCCCGATCTCAACTACGACAATCCTGCGGTTCGGCAAGAAATGTGGAATGTGATGAAGTTCTGGCTGGAGATGGGGGTTGACGCCTTCCGGCTGGACGCGGTGCCTTACTTGGTGGAACGAGAAGGTACGAGTTGTGAGAACCTGCCCGAGACCCATGAAATCCTGAAGGACCTGCGACGAAAGCTCGATAAGGAATTTCCAGGCAGGATGCTGCTGGCGGAAGCCAATCAGTGGCCCGCCGATCTTCGTCCATATTTTGGTGACGGTGATGAATTCCACATGGCGTTTCACTTTCCGCTGATGCCAAGGATGTTCATGGGAGTGAAGCTGGAGGACCGCAAGCCGATCACGGAAATCTTGCAGCAGACGCCGGAAATCCCACCCTCATGCCAGTGGTGTCTCTTTCTGCGCAACCACGACGAGTTAACCCTCGAAATGGTGAAAGATCTGGAACGGGACTATATGTATGACGCGTATGCCCAGAACAAGACGATGCGGATTAATCTGGGAATCCGCCGCAGGCTGGCTCCTTTGTTGGACAGCGATCGAAGGCGCATCGAGTTGATGAACGGGATATTGATGTCGTTACCCGGCACTCCCATAATTTATTACGGCGACGAAATCGGAATGGGCGACAACATCAATCTGGGAGATCGCAACGGAGTGAGGACCCCGATGCAGTGGAGCGGAGGATGGAACGGCGGCTTTTCTGGCGCAGATCCAGAGAGCCTGTACGCACCGCTCATCCTGAATCCGGTTTACGGTTATCAAGCAGTGAACGTCTTGTCGCAAAGACGAAGCGAACATTCGCTACTTTCCTGGATGCGCCGCATAATTGCAGTTCGCAGATCGACTGGGGTATTCGGCAAGGGATCGATTGAGTTTCTCTATCCAGCCAATCACAGAGTACTGGCGTACGTACGGCAGCTGGGCAAAGAGACGGTCCTGGCGGTCAATAACCTTTCGAGTGCTGCGCAAGCGGTCGAGCTGGATCTGCGGAAGTACAAGGGAAATATTCTGATCGAGATGTTTGGCAAGAATATTTTTCCGCGTGTGGGTGAGCTGCCCTATCTTCTAACCATGGGCCCTTATCAGTTTTATTGGTTTCGGCTGAGGCGAATCTGAAAGACTAGTAGGTAGTGGAAACGATGACGCAAGAGGTCTCTGTCGAAGAGCGCGCGGTACCGCTGCGTACGGAGAAAAGATTGGCAGAAGATAGTTTTCTTACGGATGATTTCCTTCGCCAACTGATCAACGTCGGCGAGGTGGACATCCTGGTGGGCTTGCCCACGCACAATAATGCCAAGACTGTCGGGCCGATAGTCCAGTCTATCCAAGCGGGCATCCTGCGGGATTTTCCCAGAGAGCGCGCGGCAATCATCAATGCCGACGGAGGATCGCGGGATGGAACTCCGGAGTTGGTTACCGGCATCTCTATCGATGATGTGCGCCGCACGGCCAATCTGTACACGCTTCGCACCCTGCACTCCATAAGCACCCAGTACGCGAACACTCCGGCAAGCGGAGTTGCGTTGCGAACCATTTTGTCTGCGGCGGAGCTGCTACGCGCGAAGGCTTGTGTGCTGATCTCACCCGAATCTACAAACATCAAGCCCGAATGGCTCGCAAAGCTTCTGCGGCCGATTTATAACGAAGGCTTCGACCTGGTGACGCCAACCTATCGCAGGCACAAGTTTGAAGGCCTTCTCATCACTAATTTGCTGTATCCGATGATCCGAGCACTCTACGGGACAAGAATTCGCGAGCCCTACGCAACCGAACTCGGATTCTCTGGCCGCCTTGGAGGTCAGTTTCTGGGACAAAATAACTGGGATGATGGAACGGGGCAGACCGGTCTCGAACTGCGATTGACTCTGGCGGCGATCACCGGAGGGTGCCGTATCTGCCAGTCCTACCTCGGAGAAAAGGATCATGTCGAGCGACGCGCGGCAGACCTGATACCTGCATTGCGACAAACTGTGGGCACGCTGTTCTCCGCACTCGAGGCGGATTTTCCGGTCTGGAGTGCGGTGGCTGGCTCCCAGCCCGTCCCTTCGAACGGTCCGGAGTCGGAAGTCGGTCTGGAGCCGCTTCGAATAAATCGAAAAGGGTTGCGAGAAATGTTTTCGACAGGCGTTGCTGAATTGGCGTCTGTTTTTCAGTCAATTCTTTCGCCTTCAACCCTGGCAGAACTGCAGAGAATCGCCGGCCTGGACGAGGACGATCTTCGTTACCCTGCAGAGTTGTGGGTCCGG
>Ga0137391_10002001_pt1 | contig 15076 bp, 12 predicted proteins | sample 15con2h24BmetaG_FD_101399 | JGI IMG/M metagenome (GOLD analysis project Ga0137391, IMG submission 101399) | Vadose zone soil microbial communities from Angelo Coast Range Reserve, California, USA - 15con2h2.4B metaG | ecosystem: Environmental > Terrestrial > Soil > Vadose zone > Saprolite...
ACACTTCGACACCCAGCAACTCTTCACGCCCGCGGTTAATTTACAACTCGGCACCCGCTACTTCCGCTCCATGGTGGACCAGTTCGGAGGTTTCGAATACGCCCTCGCAGCCTACAACGCGGGAGACGACCGCGTCCGCGACTGGCAGGCCGCCGGCAAATATCGCGACATCCAGGAATTCGTCGAGTCCATCCCCTTCACCGAAACCCGTGAGTACGTGCAAGCCATCATGCGGAATGCTAATGTCTATCGCCAGCTTTACGGGACCCCATAGAAAACTCACCCAACCCGTCATCCTGAGCGAAGTTGTCGTTCGCAAAGCGAACGACAACGCAGTCGAAGGACCCCTATTCGCTTGCACGAAACGAAGTGTCGCGGGGAATTCTCTCGACGCTGCTCAGGTTGGGATGGTGAGGCGATGTTGAGGAGCAACGGCGAAGATCTGGAAGAATTCCCTGACGCACCATTCCAGCGCCGACATAATAGGGGTCCTTCGACTCCGCCTGTGCTTCGCATTGGCGAAGCACGTACTCCGCTCAGGATGACAGAGGTCTTTGTTCCGGCGCCTTCACAAACAGAATCTCAAACACCAGCAGCCCCGCTCCCACCACGATCGCGCTGTCGGCAACATTGAACGCCGGCCACTGATACGACCCGATGTAAACCAAAAGAAAATCCACCACGCGCCCGTTGAGCACCCGGTCCCACAGATTTCCCAGCGCGCCTCCCAGAATCAGCGACAGCCCAACCGCCGTGGCCGTCATGGCATGCCGGCTGCGCCATAGCAACACCGAAACAATCACCAGCGCAACCACCGAGAACAGCACTAAAAGCGCAATTTTCCACTCCGAGGGTGAATCGTTGAACAATCCAAACGCCGCGCCGCGGTTTTCCACATGCGTGATATAAAACACCCGCTTGATCACCGGGATGTTGTCGTGCAGTGAAATCTCCTTGGCCACCAGCCGCTTACTGAAGCGGTCCAGCAGCAGCACACCCAGGGCAATCAAAAAGTAGAATCTGCGCATGATTGGTTGGCCAGTCACTGAGAGTCTCAAGAATTAGCCGGCGGCGGTTCCTCGCCTTCAATCTGCCTCAACACCGGCGCGCACCGCTCGCACACCGTAGGATATTTCGCGTCTTGACCGACCTCAGTTGAATAATTCCAGCAACGTTCGCACTTGTGGCCCGCGGCCTTACTGACCTCGACCGTCAAGCCGCCATTTCCCGAGGCCGGCACCAGGTTAACCTGTGAAACGATGAACAGATAACGAAGCTCAGCCCTATGTCTGTCGAGCACTGGAAAGATGGACTCCGGAGCGCTGAGTTTCACCTGCGCTTCCAGGCTCCCGCCAATCTGCTTATTGTTGCGCGCTTCTTCCAGCGACTTCAAAACCACGCTGCGGACCTCGTGCAGCTTGATCCACTCGTTATCCAAGTTCTCCCACTCAGACACCGTAAAGAGTTTGCTCGCGATTTGCTCCCGGCTCCAAAATTGATCCAGATGAACGCTCTCCGGACGCTCCACCACCGTTGGCAGTTGCTGCCAGATTTCATCGCAGGTGAAGCTCATAATCGGCGCCAGCAGCCGTACCAGAGTCTCGCCAATCGTCCACAGCACAGTTTGCGCCGCCCGCCGCTCGCGCGATTTCGGCCCGAACGTGTATAGCCTGTCTTTCAAAATGTCGAAATAAAACGAGCTCAGATCTACCACGCAAAACTCAGTGATGCGGTGGTAAATGCGGTGAAAGGCAAACGCATCGTACCAGTCGGTCACCTGACCATTGAGCATCGCCGTCTGCCGCAACATGAACTGGTCCAGCGACTGCATCTCGTCGTGAGGGACCCCGTCGCGCGACGGATCAAAGTCGTACAGATTCCCAAGGATGTAGCGGACCGTATTTCGAATCTTGCGATAATTCTCCGCCACCCTCTGCATCAGGTTTTCCGACCCCACCACATCTTCCCGAAAATCCACCGACGCCACCCACAGCCGCACAATCTCTCCGCCCAAACGGTTCGCGATGTCCACTGGGTCAACATCAGTCCCCCGCGACTTCGACAGCGCGCGCCCCTGCTCATCCAGCGTCCACCCCGGCGTCACGCAGGACTTATAAGGCGCGCTACCCTTTGCCCCAATTGCGCAGAGCAGGGAAGACATAAACCATCCGCGATACTGATCTCCGCCCTCCAGGTACAAATCCGAAGGCCACGGCTGGTTCGCCTCATTCGCCGTCTCCACCAGATAGCTGCATCCCGATTCGAGCCACACGTCCAGAATGTCGGCTTCTTTTACAAAAGCCCCACCGCCACACCCGCACTTCGCCCCCGCCGCCAGCGTCTCCGATTCCGGCAAGTACCAGGCGTCCGCGCCCGACTTCGCAAACAGCTCTACCACTCTGCGATTCACTGCCGGATCTTTCAGTGGCTTGTTGCAAGCCGTGCAAACAAACACCGCAATCGGCACGCCCCAAACCCGCTGCCGCGAGATACACCAATCCGGCCGCGTCTCCACCATGTTCGAGATCCGCTCTTCTCCCCAAGCCGGGTCCCACTTAATCTTCTTGATCTCCTCCAGCGCCCGCGACCGAAACGTCCCATCCCCCACCGGCGTCTCCATCGAAATAAACCACTGCTCCGTCGCCCGAAAAATCACCGGATGATGACAGCGCCAGCAATGCGGATAGGAATGCTCCAGCTTCTCCTCATGCAGCAACGCCCCGCGGCTCTTCAGCAGATCGATGATCGGCTGGTTGGCCTTGAAGACCTGCAAGCCGTCATACTCCTGCAAGCCGTTGTGAATGCGCCCTGCCGCGTCCACATCGCAGGTAGGATCAAGCTTGTAGCGGACCCCAGTCGCAAAGTCCTCAACTCCGTGCGAAGGAGCCGTATGCACAATCCCCGTGCCCGTATCCATGGTGACGTAGTCGGCCAGCACGCCGAGAATATTTTGGTCCAAAAACGGGTGTGCGAAATTGGCGTATTCAAACCTCTTGCCGGGGAAAGCCGCCAGCACTGCAAATCCTTCTTTTCCTAGTTGTGTCTTGGCCTGTACATCTCCACCTAATTTTTCCGCGTAGATGTAAACCTCGTCCGACGCGTTCGAAAGCACTGCCACATACTCTTCCTCGGGATTGAAAGCCAGAGCCTTCGAAGCCGGCAATGTCCAAGGAGTCGTCGTCCAGATAATTGCAAAAACTTTCTTTCCCTTAAGCACGGGATCCAAGCCAGCCGGATCATCCTTCAACGCATACTTCACCCACACCGCCGGAGTCGTATCGTTCTCATACTCCACTTCCGCTTCCGCCAGCGCGGTTCGATCATGCCAGCACCAATACACCGGACGCAGCCCCTTGTACACAAAGCCCTGTTCAAAAAACTTGTAGAAAGTCGCCAGCACCACCGACTCGTACTCGGCAGTCATGGTCGAATACGGTTTGTCGAATCGTCCCAAAACCCCAATCCGCTTGAACTGCTCCCGCTGCAAGTCGAGATACTTCTGCGCGTACTTGCGGCACTCCAGGCGGACATCCACTGCTTTCATCTGTAACTTCTTGCCGCCCAATTTCTGGTCCACCTTGATCTCGATAGGCAGGCCGTGGCAGTCCCAGCCCGGGATGTATGGCGCATCAAACCCCGCCATGCTTTTCGACTTCACCACGAAATCTTTCAGGCACTTGTTGAGCGCGTGTCCCAGGTGGATCGGCCCATTTGCATAGGGTGGCCCATCGTGCAAAACATAAACCGCAGCCCCCTTCCTGGCCTGCCGGATGCGCTCATACAGGCGCAAATGTTCCCAGTGCTCCAGAAGTTTCGGCTCATTCTGGGGCAGATTCGCTTTCATGGAAAAGCTGGTTTTGGGCAGATTGCAGGTTGATTTAAAGTCCAGCGGGATTCTCCAAACAGTTGATTTCTTTACATTATAGGGAGGGATGGGGACAACGTCTATTAAGCGGAGAGAACAGCGGCTTTCGGCTTTGGGCATAAACTTAGCCCCTTCGCCTCGGACTACTGAAGCCCAGCCTGAAGCCGAAATGTCAAACTTTGGTGACACAGCAAGAATGGCACAGCTGGAAACCTGACTCCCGAGGTGTACAATTTTTTGGAGGTTACGTTTTCCGAGTGCGAGCATCTAAACTGAAGACAGGAACAGGTTGTCTATCGGGAACGGACGACAGCCAAGGATTTATGAGTAGTGAGGATCGCCGAAGAAGCAACTTGGTGACCAGGCTGCTCATCAGTTAGGGGATGGGGACAAAAAGTTGGCCCGTAAACAGGGAACTCGGGTAACATAAATGGCGACCTTGGAATTCAAACCGCCCCAACCCGCCGAATCTGAGCCTGAACTGCATCTGTTGCTGCCTCAGGACTCCGACAAGTCGCTCCTGGGTTCGCTTGCCCAGAACTTCAAGGACACTTTTTTCCCCAAGAAGCTTCCGCCTCTGGTTCTGACCTCGCAGCCGATTCCGGTCAAGGATATTTGGGGCTTCTACGCTGAATACCGGAAGCGAAGCGCCACGGCTTCCACCATCATCCACATTCTCCTGATTACCGCGCTGATTCTCGGCACCGCGTATTTGGGCAGGCACGTGATTGCGAAGCCACCCCAGGAGATCATCACGTTTGTGCCCAGCGACATCCCGGTAATGAAACCTGCCAAGACGCAATCCGGCGGTGGCGGTGGCGGCGGCGACCGCGACAAGTTCCAGGCGCCTAAAGGCAAGATTCCCAAACAGTCCATGGAGCAGATCACGCCCCCGGCTATCGTGGTGCGCAACATGCATCCTAAGCTGGCGGTTGAACCGACTGTCGTAGTGCCTCCGCAGGTCAAGCTGGCTTATAACGCCCCGAACCTGGGCGTTCCCACTGCGACTCTGCCCTCCGGACCACCGTCCAATGGCACCGGCTCCGGCAGCGGAATCGGCTCCGGTAGCGGCGGTGGGATTGGCGTTGGCTCAGGCCCCGGTGTTGGCGAAGGCCATGGCGGCGGAATTGGTGGCGGCGTTTTTAGAGTCGGCGGCGGGGTCAGCAAACCTCGGCTGGTCTATGGACCCGATCCCGAGTATTCAGAAGAGGCCCGCAAAGCCAAGTTCATGGGCACATGTGCTCTCAGCCTGGTTGTGGGTCCTGACGGCAGGCCGCGCGATATAGCGATTGCGCGCAGCGTTGGTCTGGGTCTCGACGAGAAGGCGATTGAAACCGTCAAGACTTGGAAGTTCGATCCCGCCATGAAAGATGGTAAACCCGTGGCGGTGCAGATTATCGTCGAAGTAGCCTTTCACCTGTACTGATCCAAATCCTCGCCTAGCGTCCATCAGGCCGCGTCGCACTCGATTTGACACGAGCACCGGAATGCATTCTGGAATGTTATATGGGAAAGCAATTGCACGACCTCGCCGCGATGCGCCACTGGGCAATGACCAAGCCCTGAAAGGGCGAGAGCAAGGGTCGCGACACCGACCCGCACACCCTAGGTACGAACAGGAAGAGGCGCGAGGCGGTTTCTTCCTGCTTTGCCGACGATTGTTCGCCTTATTCCTTTAGATCCACGTGCGTGATGTCTCTGATTTCCTGCCCAAGAAACATCGTTCCCAGGCGGCGGAATTTTTCAACCGAATCCGTCACAAAAAACCGTGCGTGAGCAGCCCTGAGCAGTTCCTCCTCCTGTGGCATCCTGCTTAACTGGCTGACGTCCGCACTTCCAGCGCTGAGCAGGTTCCACACCGCGAGCGCGGTTGACTCAGCCGAATCTACCAGGGTCACGTTCTTGGGAACCACGCGGTGCAGAATCGGTTTCAGCAGAGGATAATGCGTGCACCCCAGCAGCAGCACATCGGCCGAGCTGAATCCATCCCCAAAAGCCTCGCCAAGATAAATCCTTGCCACTTGCTCGGTCACCGCGTGCTCCACCCACCCTTCTTCGACCAGCGGCACCAGCAGCGGACAGGACTTCTCCCGAGATTCAATCTGCAAAGCAGAAAGCGCCCTCTCGTAGGCATGGCTCGAAATCGTCGCCTCGGTTCCGATTACAACCACTCGACGCGACCGCGTCGCCGCCGACGCCCGCTGCGCCCCCGGCTCGATCACCCCTAGCACTTTCACCGAAGCCGCCTGACGAATCTGTTCCAGCGCCAGCGCCGTCGCGGTGTTGCAGGCAATCACCAGCAGTTCCGCTCCCTGCTGCTCCAGAAACCTGGCTGCCTCGCACGCGTACCTGGCCACCGTTTCCACCGACTTCGAGCCGTACGGCAGGCGAGCGGTGTCACCGAAGTAGAGGTAGTCGGCATCAGGTATGACCTCAAGTAAAGCTTTAAGGACGGTAAGCCCGCCGAATCCGGAGTCGAAGACGCCAATCCTCGGCGAGTCGGCAGAAGAACGGCCGGAACTTAGAGAACGGCTACCGTTCATTCATTTCGTCCCGGGTATAAGGCCCATTCGACTTAACGTGTTTCAACCGTTTCGTCACATCATCGAACGCCGCTTCGACTCCACAGCACGACCCCGTCGGTATTGGCGCCCCATGCGGGCACGTTCGCGGATGCCCCAGAAAAGTGCAAATCTTCTCTGTCGCTTCCGGCGAAAGAATGTGCTCGAACTTGCAAGCCTGCTGCTCGATCTCCGACTCGCTCTCGAGCGCCAAACTGTCGGTAAACAGCCGCTCGGCCAGGCGATGCCGCCGAATAATGTCAGCAGCTCGTTGGCGTCCCCGCGTAGTCAGTTCCACAACCACGCTTCCGTCGCCCACGGAAAACCCCGTCGGCTTCAACGCGTCGTGGCAAGGATTCACGAACGGCTTGTGATTGTGCGCTTCCGGCGGATGCGGCGCAGTCTCGACCAGCCCCATCTCCCTCATCTTGTCCACCGCCAGGCTCACTGGCAGCGCGCCGTGAACTTCCATGTGCTCGATCTCAGCAATCTCGCCTTGTTCCTCCATCACCCACAGCTCTTCCAGCACTTCCTCAAATTGCTCTTCGTCCGCCATGGCGAATACTTCCTGCGCCGCAATCTTTCCGTGGTGCAGCTCAATGCGGCGATCACCCAGTCGCGCGACTACAGGATCGTGGGTCACCATGACAATCGTCCGGCCCTGGTTGTGCAGTTCCCGCAGCAGCCGCAACACAATTTCTTCGTTCGCGGCGTCAAGATTGCCGGTGGGTTCGTCGGCGAGAATAATTTTCGGATCATTGATCAGCGCGCGCGCAATGCACACCCGCTGCTGCTCTCCTCCAGAAAGCTGTGCCGGCAGATGCCCGGCGCGATCTCTCAATCCCACGCGCGCCAGAGCCTCCAGAGCTTCCTGCTCATCGGTCATGCTGTGAAAGTATTGCGCCAGCATTACGTTCTCGACGGCCGAGAGGTAGGGAATCAAATGGAATTGCTGGAAGATGAAGCCAACTTTGTCGGCGCGCACGCGAGTCAGCTCACTGCTGTTGAGACGCGCCACGTTTTCCCCATCCAGCCAGATCTCGCCAATACTGGGACTGTCCAGGCACCCAATCAGATTTATCAGCGTGGATTTCCCCGAGCCTGACGGCCCCATCACCGCGATCCATTCCCCCGGCTCCACGTGCAACGTGAAGTCGTCGAGCGCGCGAATCACGCCTCCCGCAGCCTCAGCCTTCGCTGGATAGAACCTGCTGACATGGTTCAGCCGGATCATTTACTCTCCCCTCAAAATCATAGCGGGCTGAATGCGCCGCAGCAATTGCAAAGGCAACAGCGTCGCCAGCAAAGTGACTGCCAGGCATCCGGCCAACACCGGCGGGAACACGCTCAACCGCGGCGCCACTGGAGCGTGGAAATTTGCTCGTCCAATCCACGTGGCGACTCCGCTCCCCGCGCCAAATCCTAAAATAGCCCCCGCGAACGCCAGCACCGCAGCTTCGCCGGCCACAAACATCGCAATCAGACGGTCCGACGCTCCAAGCGCCTTCATGATAGCGAAATCGCGCCGCCGGTCGAACACCCATCCCATCAACGTCGCCAGCACGCACAACGCCGCCGTGCACACGATGAATGCCGTCGAGGACAACAGAGTAGAGCGGGTCTTGCCCAGGACATTGGCCTCGCCTTCCGTCACCTGGCGCACCCCGCGAACATCGGCGCTGGGCAGCGTCTGTTGCAGCTTCTGGAGAAGGGAAGTCACTTCCTCCGGCGGACCGCTGGCTGCAAGTTCCACTACCGAAGGCTCAATCCCCGTCCACAGACGAAAATCTGCCAAAGACATATATACCCGGCTGTCTTCGCCCGCTCCCGTGCGTACTGTCCCTGCGGGCAAAACGCGGATGCTCTTTCGCCCCAAACGCAAAGTAAGAGCCGCGCTGCCCGAAGTGAGAAGCGGAGCCACGCGCACGCCCACCAGAACCTCGTTGGCAGATCGCGGCCACGATGAAACCGACCACCAGGGATTCAGTCGTCGTACCAGTTCGAAATCAGTTCCAGCTACCACGATCGGACGGTCTTTTTCATCACGCGCCACCGTGTAAGCAAAGGGAACCGCGACCCCATGTCCGGAGACTGCGGCTTCAATCATGCGGAGCGCATCGGGCGAAAAGCCTCCGCTACTTCTTGCTTCCACCACAATGTTCGCGCCAAAGTTCCGAAACTCTTTTCGCAGCTTCGCCTGGACATCCACAAACAGGTTCAGCATCGCGGTTGCCACCGCCGCCGCAACCGCAATCGCCGTCAGGGCCGCGGCCGCTTGCCCTTTCCTCAGTGCGGCTGCACGAAACAGCATGCGGAAGTACATCGCGCCGCGTGAGCCGTGACGGGTCATGCCTCCCCTCGCAGCGCGCGTACCGGATCATACTTCACCGCTCGCCGGATGGCCGCGGCGCTGCCAATACATGTCACCCCGATCGCAATCCCCAGAATCACCGGCAGCAAAACCGGTTCAACCACTATGGCTGAGCCGAAAATCGTGCGCCCGAGTGCTCGCGCCAGCCATCCTCCCGCCACGAACCCCACCAGCCCTCCCGCGCAGGCCAGCAGAACCGCCTCCATAATAAAGATGGCTGAAAGGGTAAAGTGTCTAGCCCCCAGCGCCTTCATCAAACCTACTTCAGTCCTTCGTTCAAACATCGCGGTTGCCATCGCTGCCGACACTGCCAGTCCCGAAGTGAACAACGCCGCCAGCGTGATCAACAGCATCAGGCCTTTGATTCGCGAGAGCACGTTGCCCTCGTTCTGCGCCACCTGCCGAATCTGCTCCGCATGAGAATGTGGAATCGCTTCCGCGAGTTGGTAAGCAATCGACTGCGGATACGAAGAGCAATACCAGCGGTCCCGGTCCGCCGGACTGAGCGAATCCGGATTCCGCCGCGCGAACGCGTCTTCCGGCTTGGTCACCGCGCTGACAAAAATCTTGCGCACCGCGCCCGGCTTTCCGGCGAGCGCCTGCGCCAAGCTCAACGGAGCGACAATCTGATCATCTTCCGCACCGCCAGTAGAGAGGATTCCCGAGACTTGATGCGGCTTACCGTTGATGTCCACTTGCTGGCCCGACTGAATAGCCGATTGCGCCGCCAGCTTCTCCCCAACCAGAACGTCGTCGGAATCATCGGCTGGCCACGCACCGTTTACCTTCCACCAGGGAAATGCCTTTCGGGCTCCGGTAGTAAACTCCTGCGTCCCAAACTTCAGCGTCTTCGAGAAGTAGGTTCCAACCAGGGTCACTTCGTGTGACGCGGACCTGCCCTGAGCGGAGTCGAATGGGGCCCCCGCCCGCGATTCCCCAGCTTGCACATTCATCGCCAACTCCGGCGAAAACGCCACAATGTTATTTCGCCAGAAAATCCCCTTAATCTTCGGCAGCGCCGCCTCGTCCAGATACGCCCCGCTTCCCGCCGGCTTCAGATTCACGCTCCCAATCTGCACATCCAGATCATCTTCCTCCGGCGTGACGACAAGATTCGCCCCGTAAGTGCGAAGCTCGTGGCTGATCTTGTCGCCGATGCCGGTGGCGATCCCGATCATCGCGGTCGAAACCGCCGCGCCCAGAGTCATAGCCGCAGCCACCAGCAGCTTGCGCCGCTTCTGCCTCCGGAAAGATTCGTAAACCAGTCGTACGAACATAGATTCAATCGAAAGAGCTCGTGGAGGGACGGGCGTCCTCGCCCGTCCCGGGCCGCAGGCCCGGTCTTGTGTGCAGCCAGCGCTACCGCTGGAACAGCCGCGCCCCCGCCCCCAGATCAGGTTCCTGAATCACGATCGCGCCGCCACTGATCGTCGAACGCAAGGGAACTGGATTGCACCCGCCCGGCGTTCCCACTGATTGCGAATTAATAGGAGAAGCGCAGTTCTTGCAAACCAACCCGTTCTGGGTCTTAAAAAAGCCCACCGACCCGCAGATTTCGCAGGCATCGAAAACCACAGCGACCTTGCCGTCCGGCCTTTGATAAAGCAAGAACCGAATCTGCGTGCCACCTTCACTAGCCGCGTACCGATGCATATCGCCATCCGCAACTTGGTTCAGGGGAATGGTAACCGCACCGTTGCTAAAGCTGACCGGGGTCGCGGCTGACAATGTGCTCGCGCCCTTCGCATAAATAAACTCCGCCGTTATGAGAAGAATAAACAGAAACGACGTCGCATAGACCGACACCATCCAAAGCCGCTCACGGTTCGCGTTCCACAATGCTCTCCGCTTTTCCGCCCCCGAATCCGGCACTGCAACCGGCTGCCGTCGCCGGGCCTCGAACAGCACCATCAGCCCAGCCAGCGCCAGGATGGTCACAAAAAAGAAGAAGTCATTACGCACAATCGGCCCGATCAAAGCCATTTCTTTCTTGGAAGAGGGTAGAACCCCGTTCTCGGAAAGTTCGTGAAGTCCTGAAACCAGCAATTGCGCAGCCACGAAAAATAGAATCACCGTGGTCACCCGGAAAAACTTTTGCAAGTTGATGCGCACGCTGCCCTTCACAAACATCACTCCGAAAATAACCGCCGCCAGCACTCCGAACAGCGTGCCCAGAAAACTCGTGAGGGCGCTGGAATTGAGGGAGACGGCGGATAGGATCAGCACCGTTTCGGCACCTTCACGCAGCACCATTAGAAAGACAAACAAGAATATGCCAGCCTGAGATCCCCGGCTGGCCAGCGCTCCTATTTTTCCTTCGATCTCCCCTTTCAGCTTTTTACCCGTCCGCATCATGAAAACAATCATGGTGACCACGAAGAACGCCGCCACCAGCATTACCCAGCCCTCAAACAGATCTTCGTTGAACTGAAAGCGAGACAGTAGAATGGCCACGCCAATACTCGCGGCAAAAGCCGATCCGAGCGCGGCGAAAACAGCCTTGCGCAAATCAGGCCGCTGAATTTTATTCAGATAAGCGAGCGTGATCCCGACAATCAGCGCCGCCTCAACACCTTCACGTAAAGTTACGATGAACGCCTGGAGCAAGGAGTATCCTTGATTGCAACTCAGTTGCAACTAGCTACTATTTTAAGGATATCACGCAACCGCGACTATGGGGATAGGGGACATGTCCCGAGGATGCCCGGTCCTTGTTTCTTCGTTTTCTGGAGAGACAGATCCTACCCTGAGCGAAGTCGAACGGGGCTCTTCGTCAACCAGGAAACCCCGAAGGCTGAACGCGAGCCGCTATAGCAATCTCAAAAACTGCTTAGCTTCAGCCAGCCGTGGGAAGAGCCGCTCTTCCGCCTGAAACTCCGCCGAATGCACGCATCGCCGGCTGCCCCGCAGCCTGACCGGATGCTTCAAGTGCAGCATCTCGTGATAAACGATATACTCCACCACCAACCGTGGGACTCTCGGATGATCGAAGACGCGGCTCACCACAATCGCGTTGTGCGCGGGATCATAGTGCCCCAGCCGGTTGCGGGCGTGTTCACCACTCCACGTCATCAGCGGACGGGCAAGCAGTCCATAAAAAAACCTCAGGTTCAGCTCTTCGAACATCACGTCCAGGTCGTAAGTATGACCCTGCGCGGAATGGATTCGCTTACGGCCCCGCATCTGCCGCACCAGATGAGCCTTCCGTGACATGTGTTGCGCCGAGACGTAGCGGCGGTAGCGCGTGGCGTGCTCGCGGTCAACCGGCTTGCGATACATTTTCGCCAGCAGGATGTGCGCGATCGCCTTCAGAACGTAATCGGGCGCTCCCTCCAGCAGGTCGGAAACCCGTACCAGCAGCTTGCCTTCACGCAGGCGAATAGTGTTGTTGATGTTGGCGAAGCCGAAGAACTCGACCCGCAATTCGGGAACCTCAGACCGCGGCCGCAGCTCGCGGTAAGTCTCCTCGAACAGTTTGTTGATTTCTGCTGGCACCTGAACAGCAGACTAGCACGAGTGTTTCACTCCGGAGGCTTGGAATCGGCTTTGTGCTCTTGCTTCTTTTTATGCTTGAATGCTTCTTCCTGCTCCGCCAGCAGGTCGCGGTGATCTTTGGCGGCGGAGTCCACCGTCTCGAGCGCGCTTGCCAGCAGGAATGCGTAACTCTCGGCTTCCTTGGGGTTGCTCGCCAGCGAAGCCTTGAAAGCCCGCAGCTTCGAGCCAAACTCGGTGTCGGCCTCGATCACCGGTTTCAACGCTTTGCGCAGATCATCCTTGCGGTCGGCGAAGGTGTCAACATTGGTGTCCAGTTCGTCATAGAGATCCAGAAAATCCTGCAGCGCGTCGCGGGTTTGCTGCCCGCGATCGGTGGCCTTGGTGTCGGCCCGCACCTGCTGCAGTTTGTCCAGGCGTACGCGCGCAAAGTCCACATAAAGCTTCAGGCGTACTTCCGGCAGCTGCGCCGCATCACGAAGCTTGTCAATTTCCAAATCGCTCAGTGGATCGCGATGGTGCTGCTGCGCCGCCACGCTTACTGCCAGCAACAGCAAAAGTGGAATTGCGAATCTCGCCTTATTCATTGGCTTTCAGTTATTGCTCTTGGATCCGAACATGCTGTGCAGCAACTCGGTGCGAAAGCTTTCAAGGCGCTCTATCGCGGCCTGCACCGCCGGCTGCTCATCGGCCTCCACATTGAGCTTGATGTCACGCAGGCGGATCGCGATTTCGCGGATCTTAATCTCGGTGGGCTTCAGGTGCTTGCCGGAATGCAACGCCGCCGAGTGCGCGCTGTCGGAATATTTCACGATCTGCTGTACCGCGGTGCGGAACTCCTCCATTTGTTCGGTCTTGTAAGCCTCGGTTGCGGACTTCAACTCCCGTTGCGCAACCTGCATGTAAAGGTCGGGCTGTTGATCGGGTCTGGCAGCATCTGCCCGCGCGATGAGCTGCTCAATCGTCTCTTCCGACTTGCCAAAAGAAACCGTGGCAGCCGCAAGCAGAAACAACAGGATCGCACCAACCAGCTTTCTCATTCCTCAGTCCGTTCACTTCTTCGGCTCAATCGCTATCAGCCGGTGCTTGGCCTGCCACTCCTGGTCTGGATACTTGCCGCCTGCCACATCCAGAAACAGATGATAATACTTCGCCGCCTGCTTTACGTCTTGTAAGTGATCGTAGGCGGTCGCGCGCATGAAGTAGCTGGTCGGGATTTCCGGCAGATACTTAGCCCGCATGTCAGCCGCCTTAATGGCCAGTCCATAGTCTCTATTCTCATCCGCGGCGATGGCGAGCTCCCCGTACGCCGAGCCCAGGTCGGGCTGAAGCTGCACTGTTCGCAACAACTCCCGTTCCGCTTGCGCAAATTGTTTTTGCTTCAACAGCATTCGGCCGACCCCGTAATGCAAGCTGGCATCGTTCGGATGCGAAGCCAACAACGCAACGTAAAGTTTCTGCGCCTGGGTGTACTTGCCGGAGTCGGCGTACAGGTCCGCAAGATCGCGTTCCGCCTTGCTGTCTGAAGGATCGAGCCTCAACCCCGCCTCCAGCTCCGCAGCCGCTTCTTCGTTTTGGCCTGAGATGGCCAGCATGCGCCCCAGTTGCAAGTGGGCGCTGGCGTCATTCGGATGCAGGACCAACAACTTCCGCAACAGCGACTCCGCGTCCGCAAACCGTTTCTGCGTCATGTAGAAGTTGGTCAACGCCGCCAGAGCGTCTGCAGACTCCGGGGCAATCGCCAGCGCCTCCTGATATTCCTTTTCAGCTTCGGCGGCATGATGTTGTTTTTCCAGCAGGGAAGCGGCGAGCAAGTGCGGCTCGGGATCTTTCGCATCGAGTATCGCCGCCTGCTGGAACGCGGATGCTGCTTCATCCGGCTTGCTGGTTGCGAGAACATTTCCCAGTGCCATCCAGGCGCGCTTGCTGCTCTGGACCGATCCCGACGCCGGCTTCAGCTTGGTCGCTGCCTGCAAAAACTGCTCCCCCTCTGGCTGTCCCGCAGCAACCAGTGCCAGTCCCAGATTCAGGTTCGATTCAAAAAGATCCGGCTTGGCGGCAACTGACTTCCGGTAGGCGGCAATCGAGACGTCGCTCTTGCCCATGCCGTGATAGACGAAGCCCAAGTCATACCACGCCGAATAGCTTTCCGGATGGCCTTCCAGATACTCCTTCAGCAGGGGCTCAGCGCTGGCGTAATCGTGCTTGTCAATATCGGTTTCGGCCTCGGCAAGTTTTGCAGCCGCGGGATCCGTCTCCGCCACCCGGCGGTGGCGGACGGTCTCGTGGTCCTGAGCGCAGGCTGCAATTGAAACCGCGCCGGAAAATAGCGCCACCCGGATGACCCGCCCCAGCCGCGCGCAACTCATCTGTTTCAGTGGCTCTTTATTTGTGCCCATTGGAACGCGAGACGCCGTTTTCATCCAGCACCCGAGCCAGAAACTGGCCGGTATAAGATTCCGCCAGCCCGGCGATCTTTTCTGGCGGCCCTTGTGCCACGATGTATCCACCTCGTTCGCCGCCTTCCGGCCCCAGATCGATCACCCAATCCGCGGTCTTGATCACTTCCAGATTATGCTCAATAACCAGGATGGAGCCCCCTGCTTCAATTAGACGGCGAAACGCCGCCAATAGTTTACTGATGTCGTCGAAGTGCAGCCCGGTAGTCGGCTCGTCAAACAGATAAAGCATCCGCCGTCTTCGCGAGGCCCCGGTTTTTGCCCGTGCCGCCGCCGCTGGCTGCAGGTGCGCCGCAAGTTTCACCCGCTGCGCCTCGCCGCCTGAAAG
>Ga0137391_10002003_pt1 | contig 15064 bp, 8 predicted proteins | sample 15con2h24BmetaG_FD_101399 | JGI IMG/M metagenome (GOLD analysis project Ga0137391, IMG submission 101399) | Vadose zone soil microbial communities from Angelo Coast Range Reserve, California, USA - 15con2h2.4B metaG | ecosystem: Environmental > Terrestrial > Soil > Vadose zone > Saprolite...
CGATCGATGACCTCGATCTCGGTGAGCCATTTGACCGAGGCCACCGCGTACCACCCGGGGACGATCAGGCGCACTGGATAGCCGTGTTGAACCGGGAGCGGCTCACCGTTCATCGCGTAGGCGAGCAGCGCCTGCGAAGCGCTTGCCTCGTCGACGTTCAGGCTGCGCTCAAAGCGCGTGAGATCGGCCCGGCCCTCCACTGTTCCACCGTCGGCTCCGCGGAAGAGCACCTCCTTCGCCGTCGACTTGATGCCCGCCCTCGAGAGGACCTCGACGAGAGGAACCCCCGTCCACTCGGCTGTGCTGACCGCGCCGAAGCGCCACGGCTCGCCACTGATCGGCGGGGTGAGCTGCGATCGCCCGTTGCCGGCGCACTCAAGCGTCACCACCAAAGACTGCGACGGCATATTCTGCAGCTCGCGCAGGGTCAGACTCAGCGATCGATCGACCAGACCGCGCACTTCGAGGCGCCAGAAGGCCGGATCGAGCAGCGGAATCTGGAAGTGGTTACGCGCGTAGAAGTTAGCGTTGGGCATCACCGCTCCCCCGATCAACGCAGGGATCGACGTCTCGCAGTTGAGCGGATGGGCGCGGTGGACCACCAGTCCGGCCTCGATCGCGCGTTGACAGGCCTCCTCCGGATCAAGGGCGGGGCCGAGCTCATCCACGCGAGGCATTGCCGAGGCGCAACCGCCGCTCGCCACCACCCGGGCGCAGGTCGATGCCGGATAAACGTTCAGCCTGCCTGCGGCGCCGAGGGGCTCGAAGAACGATCCTACCCTGGCCAGATCCGGCGCCTCGACGATGAGAAAGAGCGAGTGTTCTCCGTCCACCACCGCCTCGCCCTGGATGTGGACGCCCTGTTGTCTGGCGTTGGCCCGGCTGAGGTGATTCAGGAGCGATGAGCCCGCGAACGGATCCCTGGCCGGGCACCGCTCTGGGCTGTGCTGATGGCGAATGATGAATAGAGCCACGACTCTCCCTCTCAGTGTTCGATCGGCAGATTCTGCTCGTTCCAGTCGAGCATCCCGCCCGTCAGGTTTGACACCTGCTCGAAGCCGAGGCCGCTGAGCATCGCGGCGGCGGTGGTGCTGCGAACTCCAGCGCGGCAGATGGTGATGATCTGCTTGTTTTTGTGCGGCGCGAGCTCTTCGGCCCGCGACGCCAGATCGCGAAGGGATATCAAAATGCTGCCGGGAATGTGCCCCAGCTCACCGCAGTACTCGTCGGCTTCGCGGACATCGAGGAGCACGGTCGAATCTCGACAAACGCGGTGCTCGTTCACCTGGCGCGCGGAAAGCTGCCGCACCGCATCGAGCTGCGCGAAGCTGGGAAATTTGACCGAGTCATCCTCGATCGCGCTCTGATTGCACTGAAGCGCCTCCTGGATTTTCTCCGGCAGCGGCAGGCCGAGGTTGTTCATCAGCTCGACGTAGGCTGCCCGGCTCCGTCCGGCGATGCGCGGGTTGGCGCGCTTCTCCTCGCCGATCGTCGTATGGGTATGGCCGCGGTAGTCATGCGCCGGGTAGACGAGCGTCGCGTCCGGCATTGCAAACAGCTTCCCGGTGATGCTGTCGTATTGCGCGCCCGGATCGCCTCCGGCAAAGTCGGCGCGTCCGGTGGCCCGAACGAGCAGCGTGTCGCCGGTGAAGACCCGGTCCTCGGCGCACAGGCTGATGCTGTCCGGCGTGTGGCCGGGGGTGTGCAGCACCTTGAGCTCGATGTCTCCGACGCCGAGGCTGTCGCCGTCATCGACGTGGAGGTCGACGTGCGGGGCCGGGGCGCGCCGGTGCATCACCACCCGCGCCCCGGCGAGCTCTCGCAGGTTCCACCCTCCGGCGCGATGGTCGGCGTGGGTGTGCGTATCGATGACGTATTCCAGCCGGCAGCCCTGGTAGGCGAGCACGGCAAGGTAGCGGTCTACGCGATCCTTGATCGGGTCGATCAGCACCGCCTTTCGCGTTCGCTCGCAGCCGACGAGATATGTCTTGCAGTTGCCTCGGTTGATCTCATGGAAGAGCATGGCCACCTCCCGACGGCGTGCAGAGCCTCATCGACCCAGATGCGGGTGCAATCGGCTACTTGGCACGACTGGAACCACTTTGGAAATGACCCAAACGCCGGGAGAAATGACCCAAACGCCGTCCTGGTTAGACGCGCAAAACGTTCGAAACCCCTGTCAGTTCCTGGGCGTGAAGCGCGAGCATCAGGCCGCGCCCGTGCAGACACCGGCTGTAATGATTTCGGTCCCCGGTTGTCTTGAACAGAAGAGATGGAGCCGACTGACACCGATCGCGGCGCGGGCGGCGCAGCTGCGGCCGGCTCCGCGCCAGATGCTGACGATGGCCCAACGGGCGCCGCCCGTTCAGACGGCTCCTCGCCAGCAGCTGCCGAACACGGCGCGGGCGGCATACGCCCCGAGGGCTCTCGACCAGCGAACGCCGACGGCGGCCCCACGCCCGCCGCTGGGACCCCTCCTCCATCGTCCGGCGAGCGCTACCGTAACGGGCCTCGCCACTGGCTTACGTGGATTTTGTTCGCCACGCTGGTCGTTGTCGGCGTAGCGGGCTTCCTCTTCTGGAGGCACTCGCAGGCGCAGTTGGCGCAGCAGGCGCCCCGGGTGCCATCACCGCCGACCGTCGCTACCCACGCCGCCTGGCAAGGCGACATTCCAGTTCACCTCGAGGCCCTCGGTACCGTGACGCCGCTTGCCACCGTGACCGTCAAAACCCGGGTCGATGGGCAACTGATGAGCGTCAACTACCGCGAGGGGCAGATGGTTCACGAAGGCGATCTCCTGGTGGAGATCGATCCCAGGCCGTTTCAGGCACAGCTCACACAGACCCAGGGCCAGCTTCAACGCGACCAGGCGCTGCTCGAGAACGCCCGGGTCGATCTGAATCGCTACAGCAATCTTTATGCGCGCGACGCGATCCCCAAGCAGCTGCTCGATACGCAGGTGGCGACAGTCCATCAGTTCGAGGGCACCGTGAAGCTCGACCAGGGACAGCTCGAGAACGCGCGCGTCCAACTCGTCTACTGCCGGATCAGCTCGCCGATCTCCGGCCGCGTCGGCCTGCGGCTGGTGGATCCAGGCAATATCGTCCACGTCACGGATACGACCGGCCTGCTCGTGATCACCCAGCTGCAGCCGATCACCGTCATCTTCAACGTCGCCGAGGATTACCTGCCGCAGATCCAACAGCAGACCCGCCTGGGCCACAAGCTCGAGGTCGACGCGTTCGACCGCGCCCAGCAGCAGCGGATCGCCACCGGCGAAGTCCTCACCTTCAACAACCAGATCGACACCACCACCGGCACGGTCAGGCTCAAGGCGATCTTTCCGAACGAGGACAGCGCGCTCTTTCCGAACCAGTTCGTCAATGCCCGGTTGCAACTCGACGTGCACCGGGGAGCCACCCTGGTGCCGGCGGCGGCCGTCCAGCGCAACGCTCAGGGCCCGTTCGTCTACCTGGTCAAACCCGACCAGACCGTCGCCATCCAGGCGGTCTCGGTGGGCGCAACCGATGGAAGCACCACCGAGATCGTCAAGGGGCTGCAAACCGGGCAGACCATCGTCACCGACAACTTCGACAAACTTCAGGAGGGGGCCCGCATCGCCGGCAACAAACCGATGGCCGAGGCGGCACGGACGAGCCGGTGAATCCTTCGCGCATCTTCATCCTTCGGCCGGTGGCGACGTCCCTGTTCATGGCAGCCATCGTGCTCGCCGGCGCGGTGGCGTATCGCCAGCTGCCCGTCTCCGCCCTGCCCCAGGTGGATTATCCGATCATCCAGGTGGTCACTTTCCTCCCGGGGGCGAGCCCGGACGTGATGGCCTCCGCGGTCACCGCACCGCTCGAGCGGCAGTTCGGACAGGTACCGGGATTGAACCAGATGACGTCGACGAGCTCCGACGGCAGCTCGATCATCACCCTCCAGTTCGCGCTCAACCTGAGCATCGACGTCGCAGAGCAGGAGGTGCAGGCGGCGATCAATGCCGCTCAGACGTTTCTGCCGACCAACCTTCCCAGCCCGCCGGTGTACAGCAAATCCAATCCCGCCGACGCCCCGATCCTCACGCTGGCGCTCACCTCGAAGACGCTGCCGCTGTCGAGGGTGGAGGACCTGGCGGACACCCGCCTGGCGCAGAAGATATCGCAGCTATCCGGGGTCGGCCTGGTCAGCATCAGCGGCGGCCAGAAGCCGGCGGTCCGGGTGCAGACCAACCCGGTCGCCCTCTCCTCGTATGGCATCGATCTGGAGACGGTCCGCGCCGCGCTGATGGCGACGAGTGTCAACCAGCCGAAGGGCAGCTTCGATGGACCGCAGCAGTCCTTCCAGATCGCCGCCAATGACCAGCTGCTCACCGCCGAGGACTACCGGTCGGTGATCATCGCGTACCGCAACGGCGCGCCAGTCCTGCTCTCCGACGTGGGGACGGTGGTGGACGGCGCCGAGAACGTGAAGCAGACGGCCTGGATGAACGGGATCCCGGCGGTGATCCTGAACATCCAGCGCCAGCCGGGCGCGAACATCATCGACATCGTCGACCGGATCAAAGCGCTCCTTCCGCAGCTTCAGAGCTCCCTGCCCAAGTCGATCGAGGTTTCGGTGCTGACCGATCGCACCTCGAGCATCCGGGCCTCGGTGAACGACGTGCAGTTCACGCTGATGCTCACCATCGGGCTCGTGGTGATGGTGATCTTTCTGTTCTTGCGAAGCCCGTCGGCCACCCTCATCCCCAGCGTGGCGGTGCCGCTTTCGCTGGTGGGCACGTTCGCCGCGATGTACCTGCTCGGCTACAGCATCAACAACCTGACGCTGATGGCGCTCACCATCTCGACCGGCTTCGTGGTGGACGACGCGATCGTGATGATCGAGAACATCGTCCGCTACATCGAGCAGGGCGAAAAGCCGCTGCAGGCGGCGCTCAAAGGCGCACGGCAGATCGGCTTCACCATCGTCTCGCTGACGATCTCTCTGGTGGCCGTCCTCATTCCGCTGCTCTTGATGGGCGACGTGGTGGGCCGCCTGTTCCGGGAGTTCGCCGTCACCCTGGGGATCACCATCCTCATCTCCGCGGTCGTCTCGCTGACGTTCACGCCGATGCTCTGCGCCAAGCTTCTGCGCGCGCGTTCGGAAGCCAAGGAGGGCTGGTTCGCGCGCACCTCGGGCCGCGTGCTGGACAGGATGACCGCCGCCTACGGGAGGATGCTCGGTCGGGTGCTCCGGCACCAGACGGCGACCCTGCTCGTTGCGGCCTCGACGGTGGCGCTGACCGTTCTTCTCTATATCGTGGTGCCGAAGGGCTTCTTCCCGGTGCAGGACACCGGGGTGATCCAGGGAATCTCCGATGCGCCCGGGTCGGTCTCTTTCCCGGCAATGGCGCAGCGCCAGCAAGCCCTCGCCGACGTCATCCTCCGCGATCCCGCAGTGCAGAGCCTTTCCTCGTTCATCGGCGTCGACGGCACCAACACGACGCTCAACAGCGGTCGGATCCTGATCAACTTGAAGCCGCTCGCCGAGCGGAAGGTGAACGCCCTCGAGGTGATGCGGCGGCTCCAGCCGCAGCTTCAGCAAGTCCAGGGAATCACGCTCTACATGCAGCCGGTCCAGGATCTCACCGTCGAGGATCGGATCACCCGCACCCAGTACCAGTACACGCTGGAGGATCCCGACGCGAACGAGCTGGCGATCTGGACCGCGAAGTTGACCGATCGCCTCAAAGCGCTGCCCGAGCTTCGCGACGTCGCCAACGATCAGCAGAACCACGCGCTGCGGACCTCGCTGGTGATCGACCGGGCGACGGCGTCGCGCCTGGGGATCACCCCGCAGATGATCGACAACGCGCTCTACGACGCCTTCGGCCAGCGCCTGGTTTCGACGCTGTTCACCCAGCTCAATCAGTACCACGTGGTACTCGAGGCTTCGCCGGACTTCCGGAAGTCGCCGGTCAGCCTCCAAGACATCTACCTCCAGGGCTCCAGCGGACCCGTCCCGCTGAGCGCGTTCACCCGCCTCGAGAATGGGATCGGGCCGCTCTCGGTCAACCACCAGGGCCAGTTTCCCGTCGCCACCATCTCGTTCAATCTGGCGCCGGGCGCGTCGCTGGGCGCGGCCACCGCGGCGGTAGAACAAGCACAGCGGGAGCTGGCGATGCCTCCGAGCATCCAGGCGGCGTTCCAGGGAACCGCCCAGGCATTTCACACTTCGCTCGCCAATCAGCCGATCCTCATCCTCGCCGCGCTGGTGGTCATCTACATCGTGCTCGGCGTGCTCTACGAGAGCTACGTGCATCCCTTAACCATCCTCTCCACCCTCCCCTCCGCCGGGGTCGGCGCGATCCTCGCGCTGATCGTCTGCGGCTCCGAGCTCGACGTCGTCGCGCTGATCGGCATCATCCTGCTCATCGGCATCGTGAAGAAGAACGGGATCATGATGGTCGACTTCGCTCTCGAGCTGGAGGGCAAGGGCAAAGTGAGCTCCCGCGAGGCGATCCACCAGGCTGCGGTGACCCGCTTCCGGCCGATCATGATGACGACGATGGCCGCTCTGCTGGGCGGTCTGCCGCTGGCCCTGGGCACGGGTAATGGTTCGGAGCTGCGCCGCCCGCTCGGCATCGCTATCGTGGGTGGGCTCATCGTGAGCCAGGTGCTGACTCTGTTCACCACCCCGGCGATCTACGTCTTCTTCGACCAGATCGCGCGGAGGGTCTCCGCCTGGCGCGCCGCTCGGCAGGAGGCAGCCCCCGGGGGCGCGGAGTTGGAGACGCGATGAACCTCTCGGCGCCATTCATTGAGAGGCCGGTGGCCACCGTCCTACTGACCGCGGCGGTCGCCCTCGCGGGGGCGGCGGCGTACACCCAGCTGCCTGTCTCGCCGCTGCCGCAGATCGACCTTCCGACGATCACCGTGCAAGCGGTCTTGCCGGGGGCGAGCCCGGAGATCATGGCGTCCTCGGTCGCCACGCCTCTCGAGCGCCAGTTCGGCCGCATCGCCGGGGTGACTGAGATGTCGTCGACGAGCTATCTCGGCTCGACCGCCGTCACCCTTCAATTCGACCTCAACCGCGACATCGATGCCGCGGCGCGAGACGTCCAGGCCGCGATCAACGCCGCCCGCGGGTACCTGCCGACGAATCTGCCGAACAATCCGACGTATCGAAAGGTCAATCCCGCGGACTCGCCGATCCTGATCCTGGCGCTGACCTCGGACGTGTACCAACCCGGGCAGCTCTACGACGTGGCGTCCACGGTGATGCAGCAGCGCCTCTCTCAGATCCAGGGCGTGGGGCAGGTCCTCGTCGGCGGCAGCTCGTTGCCGGCGGTGCGCGTGGAGCTCAATCCCACGCAGCTCAATGCGTACGGACTGGGCCTCGAGGACGTGCGCACCATGCTCGCCGCGCAGAACGCAAATCTGCCCAAAGGTCAGCTCGACGACGGGAACACCACCTCGGATCTGGCGACGAACGATCAACTGCTCCATGCCGCCGACTACGCGCCGCTCATCGTGAGCTACTCCAACGGCAGCGCGGTCAAGCTCTCCGATGTCGCCGGCGTGAAGGATTCGGTCGAGGATGTGCGGGCGGCGGGGAACGCGAACGGAAAGCCGGCCGTGCTCGTCGTCATCTCCCGCCAGCCCGGTGCGAATATCATCGACACCGTCGACCGCGTCCGCGCGGCCCTTCCCCAGCTCGCCGCGTCCATCCCGTCCGCCATCGCCACCACGGTGGTGATGGACCAGACCACCACCATCCGGGCCTCCGTCGCTGACATCGAGCGCACGCTCATCCTCTCGATCGTCCTCGTCGTCGCCGTGGTGTTCGCCTTTCTGCGCAACGGACGGGCGACGCTGATCCCGGCAGTGGCGGTGCCGGTGTCGCTGATCGGCACCCTGGCGGTGATGCTGCTGTTCCATTACAGCCTCGACAACCTGTCGCTGATGGCGCTCACCATCGCCACCGGCTTCGTGGTGGACGACGCGATCGTCGTCAGCGAGAACGTGATGCGCCACCTCGAGCAGGGCATGGCCCCGATGCAGGCCGCCCTCCAGGGCGCGAAGGAGATCGGCTTCACCGTCCTCTCCGTCAGTCTCTCGCTCGTCGCGGTGTTCACCCCAATCCTATTGATGGGCGGCCTCGTCGGGCGCCTGTTCCGCGAGCTCGCGGTGACGCTGTCGGTGGCGATCCTGGTCTCGCTGGTCATCTCGCTCACCACGACGCCGATGATGTGCGCTCGGCTGCTCAAGAACGAGTCGCGGCAGAGACACGGGCGCCTCTATTCAATGAGCGAGCGGATGTTCTCGGGGATGCTGCGCCTCTACGAGCGCACCCTCGCGGTGGTGCTCCGGCACCCGGGGGCAACGCTCGCCGTGCTCGTCGTCACCATTGCCGCCAACGTCTACATGTTCGCCATCGTTCCGAAGGGCTTCTTCCCGCAACAGGACGCCGGCCGGGTGATCGGCGCCATCCAGGGGCAACAGGACAGCTCCTTCCAGTCGATGCAGGCGCGGGTGGCGCGCTATGTCGAGATCATCAAGTCGGACCCCGCCGTCGCGACGGTGATGGCCTTCACCGGGTCAGCGGGTGGCCCGACCAACACCGCAAGGATGTTCGTCTCGCTCAAGCCGGCGGGCGAGCGCCCCAGCGCGGACCAGATCATCGCCCGTCTGCGTCCGAAGCTGGCCCAGGTGCCGGGCGCATCGCTATATCTGAGAGCAGCCCAGGACATCCAGGTCGGCGGGGTGAGGAGCAATGCCCAGTACCAGTACTCGATTCAGAGCGGAAACATCCCCGAGCTGAACCACTGGGGACCGATCCTCCTGGCCGAGATGCGCAAGCTCCCGGGCTTTTTGGACGTCAGCTCCGACCAACAGAACGGCGGCCTGGAGTCGTCTCTCGTCTACGACCGCGCCACCGCGGCGAGGGTGGGCGTGACACCTCTAGACGTCGACAACACGCTCTACGACGCGTTCGGCCAGCGGCAGGTCTCGACGATGTTTACGGCGCTAAACCAGTACCACGTGGTGATGGAGGTAGATCCAAAGTTCACCCAGAGCCCCGCCGGACTCGACGCGATCTATCTGCACCCGTCCGGTGGCGGAGAGATTCCATTGAGCGCCGTCACCCGGTACGCGCCGAGCGCCGCGCCGCTCGCGATCAACCACCTGGGGCTCTCGCCATCGGTGATGGTTTCGTTCAACCTCACGCCCGGCGTCGCGCTCAGCCAGGCGGTGGCCGAGATCGAGCAGCTGCAGCGATCGCTGGGCATGCCGTCGACCATTCACGGAAACGTCGTCGGCACGCTGCAGGCCTTCCAGGCGTCGCTGGCGAGCGAGCCGCTGCTCATCGCCCTCGCGCTCGCCGCGGTCTACATCGTCCTGGGCATACTCTACGAGAGCTTCCTCCACCCGATAACCATTCTCTCCACCCTGCCGTCCGCCGGGCTGGGCGCCGTCGCGGCCCTGCTGATCTGCCGGATGGATCTGAGCGTGATCGCGCTGGTCGGCGTCATCCTCTTGATCGGCATCGTCAAGAAGAACGCGATCATGATGGTGGACTTCGCGCTCGAGGCGGAGCGGGCCCAAGGAAAGAGCCCGGCGGAATCGATCTACCAGGCCTGCGTGCTGCGCTTCCGCCCGATTCTGATGACCACGATGGCGGCCCTGCTCGGCGCGGTGCCGCTGGCGGTGGGGACGGGGACCGGCTCGGAGCTGCGCCGGCCACTGGGCATCACCATCATCGGCGGTCTGATCGCCAGCCAGCTGCTCACGTTGTACACGACTCCGGTCGTCTACCTTTCCCTCGATCGCCTGCGCCTTCGTTTCCAGCGCCGGCGCGGGCCGGCGATTGCGGGCCCGGAGGTCGCGCCGTGATCGCGCGGCGCGGGTTTTTCGCGGCGTTGCTCTTCGCCACCGCTGGCTGCAACCTCGCTCCGAAGTACACGCGGCCCTCTTCGCCACCGGCCACGAGCTACCGCGAGCTCGTGCCTGCCAACTTCAAGGGCGCGCAGGGCTGGAAGTTGGCGCAGCCTAAAGACGACGCCATCCGCGGCAAGTGGTGGGAGATGTACGGCGATCCTCTGCTCAACCAGCTCGAGGAGGAGGTCGACGTCGCCAACCAGACCCTCGCCAAGGCAGTGGCCAGCAATCGCGCCGCGCAGGCGCTGGTCGCGCAGGCTCGCGGAGGGCTCTGGCCAACCGTGTCGGTTTCGCCGTCCGTCTCCCGGCAGCGATCGAGCAGCTCGGCATTCAGCTCGGGGACGGGCACTGCCGTCCGCTCATCCGGGCTCGCGACGGTCTACCAACTGCCGCTTCAGGCGTCGTGGGAGGCGGATCTCTGGGGGCGCTTGCGAAACACGGTGAGCTCCGCTGCGAACGAGGCACAGGCAACCGCCGCGGATCTGGAGAACACCCGCCTCTCGCTCCACGCGCAGGTCGGGATCAATTACTTCCAGCTTCGCAGTCAGGACGCGCAGGTGAAGCTGTACGCCGAAACCGTGGCCGCCTTCCAGAAGGATCTCGATCTGGTGCGGATCCGCTACCAGGGAGGCATCGCGTCGGATCTGGACGTAGCTCAGGCCGAGACGCAGCTCAAGGCGGCCATCGCCGCAGGGACCGACCTTGGCATCAACCGGGCGCTCTTCGAACACGCGATCGCGGTGCTGGTGGGAAAGCCCGCCTCGACTTTTTCGATCGCCGTCGCGCCTCTGCAGGCCAACCCACCCGCGATCCCGGTGGGCATTCCATCCGAGCTCCTCGAGCGCCGACCCGACATCGCCGCCGCCGAGCGGCGCGTCGCCGAAGCCAACGCAAACATCGGGGTGGCGAGGGCGGCATTCTTCCCGACGCTCACCTTGAGCGGCCAGACCGGCTTCGTGAGCACCGCGCTGAGCAGCCTGCTGTCGGCGCCGAGCTTCATCTGGTCCCTCGGAACGACGCTCTCCGAGACCTTGTTCGACGGCGGGAAGCGCCAAGCGCAGCTCGAGAACACCTGGGCGCTGTACGACGAATTCGTAGCGACCTACCGTGGCACGGTGCTCTTCGCGTTCCAGGAAGTGGAGGACTTCCTCGCCGAGCTGCGGATCCTTTCGCAGGAGCGGCAGGAGCAGGACGACGCCGTCCAAGCGGCGCAGACGGCCCTCACGCGCGCCGAGGACCGGTACAAGTTTGGCGTCGACAGCTACCTCAACGTGATCACCGCCCAGACCACGCTTCTTTCCAACCAACGCATCGCGGCCTCCATTCGGATGGCGCAGATGACGGCGAGCGTCTCGCTGATCCGGGCGCTCGGGGGCGGCTGGGATGCGTCTAAGCTCTCGTCGAAGGCCGAACCTCCACCGGAGGGCCGCGTCGCGAGCGCGAGCGGCGGGCCGGACGCGGACGGCCGCGCTCGCTGAGAGCTACGTCTCCGGTGGTCCGGGGGGATCGACGGCCTCGAACGGCGACGCTGAGGACATCCTATCGCGGCCGCATCGATGTGGCTTGAGGCACGCGAAGGCACATCGCCGACGATTTCCATGGCCGGTGGCTTCCATGCCTCTGGCAGAAATGCGTTCACCTCGAGACGGCACCGGTCGTCATTGCCTCGACCGGAGCCATGGCTCGCGTGCACTACCTCAATTCGGCCGATCAGTTGTGAAGAATGTTCCGAAAAGCGTAACAAATTTACAAAACATTCGGTCCTGACTCACCGGCCGATAAGTCGGGCGCACATGACCGGCTCGCGGGACCGGCCAGGCCGTCAAGCAGCATCCGCGCTGTGATGGCCCGGCCATCGAGCGACGACCGGGAAGCCCACCCACTGCGCGCCGCGCGGTAGGCGAGCAGCGCACATGGATAGGACGAATTCCCGCCCAGAAGCCTTTCCGCGGCGAATCCGTAAGAAAGGATTCTCGCCGGCGGCGATCTTTTCCCGTCCTCCGTAAGATTTTTTCTCGTTGTAAGAAAAAATCTTACTGCGGGTTCAGGTCGAGCCCGAGCGTCGGAACAGATTCCCTGCGCAGGGAATCTGTTCTGACGTTTGTTCCGACGCGCCATCCCCACCCGTGGCCCGGGCGACGGTCCGTTTCGTTTATTTCGTTCGTTTCGCTCAAATCGGGCGACGTCGCACCGATCGACCGCGGCCAATTTGCCTCGCTTTTTCGCATCGTCCACAGCGCACCTTCTTGCTGGTGGCCTGGGCAATCACCCTGAAGACCGCCACGGACTATTTTGATGGCCCGGCCATCGACCGACTCGACGGGCTCTGGATAAGTGATCGCGTGAGCCTGTGGCGTTGGGAAGAATTCCCAATTGGGAATTCTTCTCAACGCTTCGAGCCATCCCTGAAGAAATCTTCCGACGTTTGTTCCGACGCTCGATCCCAACCCGTGGCCCGGGCCACGGCTCGTTTCGTTTATTTCGTTCGTTTCGCTCAAATCGGGCGACGTCGCACTGACCGACCGTGGGCAAATTGCCTCGCTTTTCGCGTCGGGTGGCCGGGCCACCACTTATCCACAGCCCTTCCTCGATCCGGTAGGAGGGCGGCGAACATGGATAGGACAGATTCCCCGCGCGGAAGTCACCCGCCCGCGAATCCGTCGGAAATGATTCCTTGCGCCAAGAATCTTTTCCGACGCTCCAAGCTCCATAGAGAACAGTTCTACGTGCTGGGGCCTGTGTGACGTTCGCGTTGCGCGCATGCAACATCTGGCGACCGGCAGCAATTGTAACTTGCTCCGATTTGGCCGACGCGTACTACGTCGCCTCGCCCGGTTGAGGTTGCGTTCGCGGCCGGGATCCCGAAACCCCAACAAAGGATGCGCTATGACCACCTCGGTTTTTTTGCCTACCAAATCCACCGCCATCGTCCTGACCGCGCTCGCGGTTTCAGCCGCGCTCACCGGGCCGTCTCTCGCAGACCCCGTGCCCACGGCCGGGTACACGGTCACCCTCTTTGCCAGAGGTGTGGCCGGGGTCTACGTGGCGCCGGACTCGCTCACCACCGACGGGAGCTTCGTCTATGCCGGCTACCAAAACTCCGCTGCAGCGGACGGTTCGTCGGGAAACAGCGTCGTCGTCAAGTATTCGCTCACCGGCGCGGCGCTGAGGCAGTTTCCCGTGAACGGTAAATGCGACGGGCTGCGCATCGACCCCTCGACCGGACTGCTCTAGGCGCTCTCCAACGAGGATGCAAATCCCCGGCTGACGATCATCGATCCGAGGACGGGCCAGGAGCAACGCTCGTACGAGCCGCTCCCGACCGAGACGCCATTCGCTGGCGGCTACGACGACCTCGCCTTCACCCCCTCCGGCGCGTTTATCTCCGCCTCCAACCCGGCGCTGGACAGGGACGGCGTCAACACCTACCGCGCCATCGGCCTCATCCGCCTGGTGGACGATTCCGCTGTCATCACTCCCGTTCTGCAGGGCGACGCGATGGCGACTGACCGCACCTCTGGGGAGCGTGTGCGGCTCAATCTGACCGACCCGGACAGCCTCTCCGTTGATCCGAATACGGGTGACGTTGTGCTCGACGACCAGGGAGACTCGCAGATCATCTTCGTGCACAACGCAGGAAGCGACGCGCACGAGGTGAGCCGCCTCCTTCTTCAGCCTGCGAGCCCCGCGGCGCCAGTGGTGGACGAGGTGACCTGGACCACCTCGGCGAGCGGCCATTTCCTCGTCGCCGACCATGGCAACCCTGGCGCGATCTGGGTGGTCCACAAGACGCCGGGCTTCACTCCGGCGCAGGCTTACGTGACGGTCGGCAACGATTCGCGAACCTTCACCTCGAGCTTGGGGACGCTCGACACCACCTCCGGGCTGATCACGCCGGTGGTCACGAACTTCTCCAGCCCGAAGGGCCTGATCTTCGTCGAGTAAAGCTTCGAAAGGACCGGCCGGACGCTCTCGGGCGGCCGGCCGTGCGGCGAGGTGCGGATGTACGCGTCGAAAGGCGCGCCGCTCATCTGGGCGGAGGCATATGGGAACCTCGGAAGCTCCGCTCGTGGTTCTCGAAGGATCTGAGGGCACCGGGAATTGGCGACAAGATCTGCACGGCCAGCGTTCGCTGCTGCGGCACTCGGATGGTGACGCTGGTCGATGACCTTCCCACATCGCCCAGGCGATTGGCACTCAGGGTCACGACCTGCGTCCCCACGTCCGCCGCTGTCCATGTCCATTGCGCGCGGCAGACGCATGTTGCCGGTCGGCAATTGCTTTTAGGCCAGCTTGGTCAGAGACGCGCGCCGCGTGAGCGTCGGCGCGGATGCAGGTGAACGGACAGAGCGTCCGCGCCCGCTCTCTCTAAGAAGCTACCGCGAGCTCGTAGAGGTATTGGACGTGCGAGAAAACCGCGCCGTCCATGCCCTGGATGCGCGGATTCGACGATTCGATCACGTAGTACTCGTCGGGCGCGTGGGCACCGCTGCCGTGCCCCAGGCCGAAGTGCCCGGCGGCAAGCCGGAGCGGTTCGCCGGTGAAGACGTACCCCGGCCAGGAGCCGGCCAGTCTCGGCCAGAGCACCGACTCGACTCCATTCTTCCGATAGACCGACTGCTCGGCACGGATGAGAGGCGTATCGGCCGACGTCGTGTTCGGATCGTATCCGCCGGTCATGTTCACCTCGATGTCGCCGAAGCCCCGCTTGGCGAGGTGTTTCTTCAGCGCGTCCAGCGCGCCAGCAGCGGTCATGTTCGGAACGAGTCTCAGGTCGAGCTTGGCGACGGCCCGGTGCGGCAGGATGGTCTTTCCGCCGGGGCCGGTATATCCGCCCACCAATCCTTCGATGTTGACGGTGGGCTGCGAGACGAGCCGCTCCTCCGCGTCGACGAACGGCAGGTCGTGGACCCAGCGCTGAATCCCGAGCATCTTCTTCATCGAGGCCTCGTTCCGCTTGCTCGTCGCCTCGACGATCATTTTCTTTTCCCAATCGTGCAGCGGGCGCGCCGGGTCGGCGAATCCGTCAATCGCGGGGGTGTTGCCGTCCGGCGAGACGAGGGTGTGCAGCGCTTGCACCAGGTGCCAGGCGGGGCTGTCCACGTTCGCCTTGAGGCTGGAGTGGATGTCGTGGTTCGGCCCGC
>Ga0137391_10002014_pt1 | contig 15021 bp, 19 predicted proteins | sample 15con2h24BmetaG_FD_101399 | JGI IMG/M metagenome (GOLD analysis project Ga0137391, IMG submission 101399) | Vadose zone soil microbial communities from Angelo Coast Range Reserve, California, USA - 15con2h2.4B metaG | ecosystem: Environmental > Terrestrial > Soil > Vadose zone > Saprolite...
AGGCGGGCTATCCCGGGCGCGTGCCCATGAAGATCCGCAACATCGTCGGCTTCCCCGCCCTGGCCGCCGCCCTGCCCGTCATCGTGGACAACCTGAAGGAAGCGGGCATCGACGTGACCGTGGAGACGGTGGACGGCGGCGTCTGGATCAAGGACTGGATCGTGCCGCAGTCGCCCCCCACCATGAACGACTGGGGCGGCTACGTGGACCCCGACCAGGCCTTTCACCGCCACTTCCACTCCGCGCCGGGCGGCCGGGACTTTCGGCGCTGGAAGAACAAGGCCGCCGACGAGCTGATGGACAGCGGCCGTGTCACGCTGGACCGGGCCAAGCGCAAGCAGCTCTACGACCAGCTCCAGCGCATGTTCGCCGAGGACCCGATCACGATCCCGCTCTACTCGCCGGATCTCCTCTACGTCCGGCAGAAGAGCCTCAAGGGCTTCCAGCCGCACTCGACCGGCTTCTACTACGGTCTGCGTTTCGCCTCCCTCGAAAGCTGAGGAGCGCGGTCCCGCGGGCGCGTGCGCGCCTACCTCCTGCAGCGCCTCGCGGCGATGGGGCTCACCCTCTTCGGGGTGAGCTTCCTCGTCTTCGCGATGGTGCGGCTGATCCCGGGCACGGTGGTGGAGCAGCTCCTGGGCCAGGCCGCGATGGCCTCCCCCGAGGTGGTGGCGTCGTTCCGCCGCTTCTTCGGCCTCGACCAGCCCTGGCACGTCCAGTACGGCGCCTGGCTGGCCGGCCTGCTGCGCGGCGATCTCGGCGTCTCATGGCTGTCCGGGCGTCCGGTGCTGGCGCTCTTTCTCGAGCGGCTCCCCGTCTCGGCGGAGCTGGCCGTGCTCTCGGTCGGCTGGTCGCTGCTGCTCGGCATCCCGCTCGGCACCGCCTCGGCGGTCTGGCGCGGCGGGCTCCGCGACGGCCTCATCCGCGTGGGCGCGACGCTCGGCCTCTCCATGCCCGCCTTCTGGCAAGGCGCGGTGCTGATCCTGCTCTTCTCGCTCTACCTGGGCTGGATGCCCGCGCTCACGTGGGTGCCGTTCACCCAGAGCCCGTCGGCCAACCTGGCGATCATGGCGCTGCCCGCATTCACCCTCGGCACCGCCACCGCCGCCATGATCACCCGCATGGCGCGCTCGTCCATGCTCGACGTGCTGGGGCGCGAGTACGTCCGCACCGCGCGGGCCAAGGGCGTGGCGGAGCGCCGCGTGACCTTCCACCACGCGCTCCGGAACGCCCTGATTCCGGTGGTCACGGTGGCGGGCGTCCAGCTCGGCTACATCGTCGGCGGCATCGTGGTGGTGGAGGACGTCTTCACCCTGCCGGGCGTCGGCCGCCTCCTGCTCGACGCCATCTTCCAGCGCGACTATCCGGTGGTCCAGGGCGTGATCCTGCTCCTGGCCACCGCCTTCATGACGCTGAACCTGGTGGTGGATCTGCTGTACACCCTGATCGACCCGAGATTGCGCCGTGGCTGAGGGCCGGGCCGCGTGGTGGCTGCTCCGACGGCCGCTCCTGGCCGGCGCCGGCCTCACGCTCGCGGGGCTGGTGCTGGCCGGCACGCTGGCTCCAGTGGTGGCGCCCTATTCCCCCACCGCGGTGGACGCGAGCCACGTGTTCAGCCGGCCGGGCGGCGGGCATCTGTTCGGCACCGACCGCTTCGGCCGCGACCTGCTCTCGCGCGTGGTCTTCGGCATCCGGGTCTCGCTGGGCATCGCGGGAGCGGCCATCGCGATCGCGCTCGTGGCCGGCGGGACGCTGGGCATGCTGGCCGGGCTCGGCCGCGCCGCGGACCAGGCGCTGGGCCGGGTGATGGACGTCTTCTTCGCCTTCCCGCCGATCCTGCTGGCCATCGGCATCGCGGCGGTGCTGGGCGCCGGGCCCGGCACCGCGGTGGTCGCGATCGCGGTCGTCTATGCGCCGCTCTTCTTCCGGGTCGTCCGCGGCAGCGTGCTGGCCGAATCGGCCCAGACCTACGTGGAGGCCGCCGAGGCGCTGGGTCTCGGCCGCCTCGGCATCCTGTTCCGCCACGTCCTCCCCAATATCATCTCGCCCATCGTGATCCAGACCGCGGTGTGCCTCTCCTACGGCATCCTGATCGAGTCGGCGCTCTCGTATCTGGGAGTGGGCGTGCAGCCGCCGACGCCGTCCTGGGGCGCGATCCTGAACGAGGGCAAGGAGTTCTTGACGCTGGCCCCGTGGGTGTCCCTGTTCCCGGGCGCCTGCATCATGGTGGCGGTGCTGTCGTTGAACGTGCTGGGCGACGGATTACGCGACGCCCTCGATCCCCGAATCGAGATGAGGTGAGCATGACCTACGAGCCGAGCGAGAAGATCGGTACCCTGACCGACGCCGAGCTGGCCACGTTCCTGGACGAGCCGTGGAACGGGCGCATCGCGACGATCACGCCCGAGGGCTGGCCCTATGTCGCGCCCGTCTGGTACGAGTTCGAGCGGGCGACCCGCAGCTTCCTGGTCGTCGGCCGCGAGCGCGCCCAGTGGATCGCCCATATCCGCACGAATCCGCGCGTGGCCTTCCACGTGGCCGACGACCTGCATGCCCACCATACCCGGGTGCAGGTGCAGGCCACCGCGCGCATCCTGGAAGGGCCGATCGCCCCCACCGCGAGCCCGACCCTGCTCGAGCTGACCCATCGCCTGTCGCGGCGCTACCTGGGCCCGGATGGGCCCCGCTACGCCGAGCGGACCCTCGGCCGTCCCCGCGTGCTGGTGCGCCTCGCGCCCGTGAGCTGGACCACCTGGACCGGCCAGGAGTGGCACCCGCGCTATCGCTGAATGAAGCGCGCGCTGATCAGGTTCGCGCGGGCGCTCCGACGACCCTGCCCCAACTGCGGCGCCGGCTCGGTGATCGCGCGGTGGATCCACACGCGGCCGGCCTGCCCACGGTGCCGGCTGCGCCTCGACCGCGGCGAGCCCGACTACTTCCTGGGCGCGATCGTGTTCAACATGGCCTTCGCGCAGGGCCTCTTCGCGGTGGGCCTGCTCGCGGTGCTGGTCTGGACCTGGCCGAACCCGCCGTGGGACGCCCTCTACTACGGCGGCATCGCCGGGCTGATCGTGGCGCCCATCCTGTTCTACCCCTACTCGAAGCTGCTGTGGCTCGCCTTCGACCTGCTCTTCCGCCCGCTCAGGCCGGAAGACTTCGCGTCATAGCCGGCCGTCTTGCTCGACCCGCTTCCAGTAGGTGTCCTTGTTCAGGATCTTGTCCCCGCGGAACTCGTAGACGTCGCAGCCCTGGTAGTTGAGCAGCTCACCGTCCGCGCCCCTCCCCGTGACCATCCACACCGAGACCGCCCGATGGCCGGTCACGAAGTGGTCGATGTGGTCCCAGCGCATGCCGCTGATGACCTTGAAGCGGTCGGCCAGGACGTGCCGGATCGCGGCCTTCCCGTGGACGCGGCGACCGCACGGCTCGGGGCCGCGGGCCATCAGGAAGGTCGCGTCGTCGGCGAAGAAGCTCAGGATCCGGTCCACGTCGCGGCTGTTGAAGGCGGCGTTGATCTCCATGAGCAGATCGATGCTGGGGCCGGTGGCGGTCGGAGTGGTAGTCATGCCGCCGACTTTGCCCACTCGAGGCCTCCGGGTCAAGCCGGGTGGTATCATCCGCGCATGCGAGCCCCCTCCGACGGCCCGGTCACCGCCGGTGACCTGTTGACGCTGGAGGAGCTGGCGCACTTCCGGCGCGCGTCCACGCTGCGCGGCGTCTGCCTGGTCCTCCACGCGTGGGGCGTCATCGCGGGCGCGATCGCGCTCTACCTGCTCTGGCCGTCAGGGCTCACGCTGGGCGGGGCCGTCCTGGTCATCGGCACCCGCCAGCTCGGCCTCATGGTGCTCATGCACGAGACGGCCCACTGGCTGCTGTTCCGCCAGGGCCGCCTCAACACGTGGGTCGGGACGTGGCTCTGCGCGGCCCCGCTGGGCGCCGACCTGAAGGCCTATCGGCGACGGCATCATCTGCACCACCGGCACACGCAGACCCCGGAGGATCCCGACCTGGCGCTCTCGGTCCCGCTGCCGGTCGCGCGCGGCCGCTTGGCGGTGGCGCTCCTGAGCGATCTCGGCGGCCGGACCGCGCTCACGCGGATCGTCCGGTGGCGGCCGTGGCAAGGTGGCCTTGCCCAGGCCTGGCGCCGGGTCCGGGCTCCCCTCGTCGCCAACGCGGCCCTCTGCGCCGTCCTCACCGCCCTCGGCGGCTGGCCGCTCTACCTGCTCACGTGGGTGCTGCCCTGGGCGACGTGGTTCCAGCTCGTCACGCGGATCCGCGATATCGCCGAGCACGGTCTGGTGGGTGGCGCCGACGACCCGCTCCGGAATACGCGCACCGTGGGCGCCGGCCTCCTGGCGCGGGCCCTCGTCGCCCCGTACGGAGTGAACTACCACCTCGAACACCACCTGCTCGTGTTCGTGCCGTGCTGGAAGCTCCCCGAGGTCCACGCGCTGCTGCTCGCGAAGGACCTCGCCGGGCGAATGGAGCGGGCGGCGAGCTACGCGGAGGTTCTCTCCCGCGCGGCGGCGGCCAAGGGCTGGGTCCGGTAGACGCTCAGTCGCGGTACTCGCAGTGACCGCTGACCAGCGAATACGACCGCGAGTCCTTCCACCAGCCGCCCGTGCGGCCGCACGTGGCCGCCAGCTCGGCCTGCGTGTAGGCCGGCGGGATCGGGACGCCGGTGCAGGCGGTCAGGACCAGCGCGCCGAGCAGGAGGCCGAGTGCGGTTGTCAGCAGGCTGCGCATTGTTCACCATACTACCCGGAAGGAGCCGACCATGCAGATCGGGTTCGTGGGCCTGGGCACGATGGGCGGGCCGATGGCGAGACGGCTGGCCGAGCAGGGCCATCGGGTGAGCGGCTACGACGTGGACGCGGCCCGCGGGGCCCGAGCCCGCGAGGGCGGGGTCACGCTGGCCCCGTCTGCGGCCGGCGCCGCGGAGCTCGCCGACATCGTGCTGTCGAGTCTGCCGGATCCCGCCGCGGTCCGGGGCGCCTACCTCGGGGCCGATGGCGTGCTCAGCACCGTGCGGTCGGGGACCACGCTCATCGACCTGAGCACGGTGGACCCCGATACCTGGCGCGAGGTCGCGGCGGCCGCGCGGGCCAAGGGCGTGGACTGCCTCGACGCGCCGGTGAGCGGCGGCCCGGCCGAGGCGGGCAGCGGGAAGCTGGTCTTCCTGGTTGGGGGCGAGGCCGCGGTGCTGGACCGGTGCCGCGCGCTGCTGCTGACGCTCGGCACGGAGATCCACCACGTGGGCCCGCTGGGCTCGGGCCAGATCATCAAGCTCGTCAACAACGTGATGTCCATCGGCAACGTGGCGGTGGCCGCGGAGGCCATGGTGCTGGGCGTGAAAGCGGGATTGGATGCCCAGCGCCTGTTCGACATCCTGTCCACAAGCGGGGGCCGCTCGCATCATTTTCTCAAGCGGTTTCCGAATGTTCTGGCTGGGGACTTCACACCCTACTTCGGCATCGGGCTCTCGCGCAAGGACGTCTCGCTCGCCCTGGGGATGGCCGCCAAGCTCGAGATGCCGATGCCGGTGGCGTCGGCGGTGCGGCAGGTCTACGAGGCCGCCCACGCCCAGGGATTCGGCCAGCTCGACATGGCCGCGGTCACCAAGCTCTACGAGCACTGGACCGGCGTCACGGTGCGCGCGAAGCCGGAGCGGGCCAACTAGACCGCGACGTACAGCAGGCCGCTCTCCTCCTTGAGGCGGTAGCTGCGGAGCCCCTCCAGGGCCTCGCCCAGCGGCGCGCCGGTCCGGATGTCGAACTGCCACATGTGCTCGAGGCAGGTCAGGACCGCGCCGTCGTGGATGCCCTGCTCCAGCGGGATGGTCTCGTGCGGGCACAGCGCCTGGAAGGCCACGTACGCGTCGCCGGTATGGACGATGAGGACATTGACGCCCCCGACCGAGAACTCCTTCATCCCGTTCGCGGGCACCTCGGCGGTCGGGCCCACCCGCTTCCAGTCGAGCGCCTGCCCAGCCGGCTGCGATCCCTGGGCGCGGGCGGCGGCCGCCTGCTTGATCTCGGCCAGCTCGGCCTCGCTCACCTTGTTCGCGCCCGGCTTCCCGGGATCGTAGCGCAGCCGCTCGACCGGCCGGCCGCCCACGATGTGGGAGGTGAAGATCTCGTCGAGGTCCGACTCCTGGACCCCCGCGTACCAGACGTCGTCCGGATAGAAGACGATCATCGGGCCCCGCCCGCACTGCGAGAAGCACCCGGCCTTGTTGATGCGCACGTCACCCGGCCGGCCGGCCTGTTTCGCCCGCTCCCGGAGGATCTTCACGAACTTCTCGGTATCGCCCTGCTCCGGGCAGGTCTCGCCGCTCGTGCACACGAAGACGTGTTGCTCGTACTGGCCCATCGTCCCTCCTTCGTGACGTTAACTGAACTTGTCGTAGCGGATGTCGGCGGGCGATAGTCTCGCCTCGCGGAGCAGCAAACGCAAGCTCGCGTCCACCATCGGGGGTGGGCCCGCCACGTAGGCGCGGACGTCGGCGAAGCGGCCCTTCATGCGCTCGCCGGCCACCGCGTGGACGAGACCGCGCGCGAACGCGAGCCCCGGATAGGCCGCTGGCAGCGACGCCGGCACGTCTTCGTCCGAGAGGGCGATCGTGACGGCCAGCCGCGCCGGGTCGCGCGCCTGCAGCGCGTGCAGCTCGTCGAGAAAGAAGCCGTCGCGCGCGGAGCGGACGCCGAAGAAGACGTGGCCGTCCCACCCGGCGAAGTGGCCCGCCTCGCCGGCGCACTGGAGGATCGACATCATGCCGGCGATCCCGCTCCCCCCCGCGATGCAGAGCACGTGCTTCTGGAGCCCGGGATGGAAGGTCGCGTGCCCGACGGGCGCGAAGAGGCCGAGGCGCGTGCCCTCGACCCCGTCACCGAAGAGCCACTCGCTCACCGTCCCTCCCGGCTTCTTCTTCACGACGAACGAGAGGCGCCGCGCCGCCCGCTCGAAGTTCACCATGGAGTAGGCGCGGGCCCCCGCGATGCCCGGGACGCTCAGGAGCGCGAACTGGCCCGCGTCGAAGTCGAGCGGCCGGTCGAGCGTGACGTCGAACGAAACCACATCGTGGGTCAGCCGGCGCCAGCCGCGCACATGGCCGTGCAGCGCGCCGGGGAGCGGGGCGCCCGCCTCGCGCGTCTTGAGCACGCCGACCTCGAGCGCGCAATCCTCGCGCGCCAGGCACTGGCACATGAGCAGCTCGGCTGGGCTCTTGAGATACCGGCCTCCCGGCGCCTCGGGCCACTCGCTTTCCACCCGGCCGCTCACGAGCGTGGCCTTGCACGTGCCGCACGTGCCCGTGCCGCACTCGTAGGGCAGCGCGAACCCGCTCCGGAGGCCGGCGTGGAGGATCTTCTCCCCGGGCTCGCAGTCGAACTCGCTCGCCCCGCTTCTGGCCTTGACGGTGATCCTCACGGGGCGACCACCGGCGCCGCCGCGTACCGGCTCATGACCTCGGTGGCGAAGAGCTGGACCGAGCGCAGGGCCTGCTCGTGGGTGAGGTCGCCCCACTGGAAGGAGCAGACGAAGTAGTTGGCCCCCGTCGCCACGTACTCGTCCATGTACTCACGCACCGCGGCCGGGGAGCCGGCCAGGGCCACGCCGCCCAGACGGTTCGGATGGGGCCGGTGCGTCTGCTGGTCGAAGCGCTCGATCTCGGCGTCGATGTCCCGGCGCAGTTCCCGCGTGGGCAGCCCCGCGGGGCGGTCGCCCACGAAGCCGAACGAGCCGTCCTTCGTCTGCATGAACTGGGTGAGCCCGCGCTTCTCGGCTTCGAGGCGCCGCGGGGCGGCGAGGTTCCAGCGGTATTTCTCCCAGGCCGGCGTGGCGATCCGGATCGCTTCGTCGTCCGTGTCCGCCACCACCAGGTGCACGACGAGGCCGATCATCGGCTCTTCCCCCTGCACCGTGCGCGCCCCCACTCCCTGATGCTCTTCCCACGCGGCTCGGTAGCGCGTGACCGCGGGGGCGAGGCTGTCGAGCGAGCCGACCAGGATGGTGTGCATCCCCTCGGCCGCCGCGGTCACGGGATTGCGCATGTACCAGAGCGGCGGATACGGCTGCTGGAGCGGACGCAAGTACATCGGGAGGTGATCGAAGCGGTGGAAGCGTCCGGCGTACGTGAGCTGGTCGTGACTGAGCCCTTCCCGCACGATGGCCAGCGTCTCCACATACCGCGCGTGGTTCGTCTCGGAGTCCGCCTCCTGACCCCAGAAGTACGCCTCCATGACGCCGCCCCGCCCCACCCCGATGTCGAGGCGCCCGCCGCTCAGGTTGTCGAGCATGCTGATCTCCTCGATCAGCCGCAGCGGATGATGCAGGGGCAGGACGTACACGCAGGGCCCGAACCGCAGGTGCCGCGTGCGCTGGGCCACCGCGGCCAGGAAGACGTTCTGCGACGGGGCCAGGCTGTGGATCGCCGGGGTGTGGTGCTCGGCCAGGTGATAGGCGTAGAAGCCGGCCGCATCGAGGCGCTCGATCTGAAGCAGGCGCTCGCGATAGATCCGATCGAGCCCGAGCCCCGGCACCGGCTCGATGTGGTCGAAGACCCCGAAGCGCAGCGTCATAGCTTCCAGTCGAGCCACGTGCAGAGCGCACGGCCCATGATCAGCTCCTTGTCGCGCGCGGTCAGCCAGGGCAGCTCCTCGGTGAACAGCGTCACGCACTGGCGCCAGGTGCACGGCATGCGTGTGATGTCCGTCCCCCAGAACAGCCGCTCCGGACCGAAGGCCTCGTGGAGCCGGCGCAGGTGGGAATGGATGTTGCGGTAGGGATAGGGCTCGCTCGAGTAGCTGGGCGCCCCCGTCGCCTTGACCGCCACGTTCGGATGCTTCGCGAGCGCCAGGAGCCCCGACAGATTCGCCCAGGCCGCCTCGTCCTTCGTGCGGTGCGGGCGGCCCAGATGATCGATGATCAGCTTGAGCCCCGGATGGCGCTCGGCCACCTGCCCGACCAGCGGCAGGAAGTCCGCCGCGAGCAGCGCGAGGGGCACCCCGGCGCGCTCGGCGGCGGGCCACAGCCAGTCCAGGGTGCCGTCCGTCGGCCAGGTCCTCTGGTGCGGCTGCAGGAAGACGAACCGTAACCCGAGCATCCCCGGCTGGCGCTTCCAGCCCTCGACGAGGGCACGGCTCTCCGGGCGATCCAGGGGGAACTTGCCGAGGATCGCCAGCCGGGTGGGGTGCTGGCGGGCCGCCTCGAGGGCGAGCTCGCTCGAGTCCGGATCCCATCCCGGCGGGTGGATCACCGCCGCGTCGACCCCCGCCGCGTCCATCTCGGCGAGCAGCTCGTCCTTCGAGAAGGCCGTGGTCGGCCGGTGGGGTGGCAAGGGCGTCCCGCTGCCCCAGATGTGCACCTGGGCGTCGACGATCAGCACGGCTTAGACCGGCTTGTCGCCCGCGAGCTGGACCCGGCGCATGATCCGGCGGAACGGCCCGGCATCGTGCACGGCCAGGTGCTTGACGCACCGGTTGTCCCAGAACGCGACCGATCCGTTGGCCCACCGGAAGCGGCAGGTGAACTCGGGCCGGTGGCCCTGCTCGAGCAGGAAGCCGAGCAGGGGCGCGCTCTCGGCTTCGGTCATGCCGTCGAAGCGGATGGTGTACGAGTGGTTGACGAAGAGCAGCTTGCGCCCGGTCTCCGGATGCGTGCGCACGACGGGGTGGGTGCTCACCGTCTCCTCCCAGCCTTCCTCGCGCACCTTGGTCGCCCGGTAGGCGTTCAACCCCGCCTGGGGCCCGGCCACCTTGCGATCACTGTGGACGGCCCCCAGGCCCTCCAGCAGGCGCTTCATGCCGTCGGACAGCGCCTCGTAGGCGAGGTACTGGCTGGCGAAGAGCGTGTCGCCGCCGTAGGGAGGTACCTCGATGGCGTAGAGGATGGCGCCCATCGGGGGCTCCGCCATCATGGTGGTGTCCGTGTGCCACTCCTCCCCCACGATGCGCAGGTCCCCGGGCTCGCGGCGGATCTCGATGATCTCCCGGTCGGGGACGACGCTCGCGTAGTTGGGGTGCACGAAGATCTCGCCGAAGCGGCGCGCGAGCGCCTTGTGCTGGGCGGCGTCGAATTGCTGGTCACGGAAGAAGACCACGCAGTGATCGAGGAGGGCGCGCCTCACCGCGGCCACGCTCGCCGCGTCGAGATCGGCGCCCAGGTCGACGCCATGGATCTCGGCCCCCAGGGAGCCGGTGATGGGACGGACCTCGATCGGCATCGCAGCCGTGCCTTTCTCAGTACAGGTTCTTGCGGTAGCCGTCCTGCAGGCGCTGGTCGAGCTCCTCGACCGTCATCGTGCTGATCTTGGCGTGGTCGCGGAACATCTGGGCGGGCGAGGCCAGCCCCTCGCGATCCGGCCAGCGCTCGGGCTCCCAGAGGCCGGAGCGCTTCACGCACTTCGCGCAATGAAGGAAAGATTCCTCCACCTCCACCGCGATGGCGAGCTGCGGGGTCTTGCCCTGGGCGGCCAGGCGCCCGAGCCACTCGGGGTCGCGCACGATCCGGGCGCGGCCGTTGACTCGCAGCGTCTCCTCGCTACCCGGCACCAGGAAGATGAGCCCGATGCCCGGGTTCTCGAGCAGGTTCCGCATTCCGTCGAAGCGCTTGTTGCCCGGCCGGTCCGGGATGAGCAGGGTCCGGTCGTCCACCACCAGGACGAAGCCGGGGGCGTCGCCCTTGGGGCTCACGTCGCAGCGGCCCTTGAGATCCGCGGTGGCTACGAGCAAGAAGGGCGACCGTGCGATGAAGGCCCGGCAATGCTCGTCGAGCCGGCCGATGTCCTTGCGGAGGGCGATCTCGGAGGGCTCGCCCATCAGCGCGCGCAGCTCGTCGAGGGTCCCCACCACGTCCTTGAACTCCGGCGCCCCATTCGCTCCGCTCATGCGCTGCCTCCCAGGAGGATCGGTCGTCACCCGAAGATACCATCACCGGTCCTCCCAGGTCTCGATCCGCTCCGTGTAGTTCTCGCCGAACCGGGCGCGCCGCACGCGGCCGGCCGGGTCGACCTCGAACACCACCAGCTCCCCCGGGGATGCCGTAGCCGTCGGGGGTCTCGACGCGGAAGGTGTGCTCGGCGACCGGCCTGAGCGTGGCCGGCGCGAGCAGCGGGTCGGGGCCGTCCGGCCCGATCACGGTCAGCTCCCCTCCGCGGACGATGATCTGGACGTCGCGCCAGGCGCTCCGATACCGGCCCACGTAGCGCTGCCAGGCCGGGTCGGCGGTGGGCGACGGCGGCTTGGTCACGCCGGCGATCGCGTCCCCGACCCACTCCAACGCCTTGTCCACGTAGAGCCAGGCGTCGGCGTCGTCGGAGTTCACGAACGCGACGACCGCGACCTTGTCGGCAGATCTGGAGATTGCTCCGGAATCCCCGCACCGAGCCTCCGTGGCCGACGAGGGTCTTGCGGCGGACCCGTAAGACGCGGAAGCCGAGCCCCCAGCCCGCCTGCCAGTCCGGCTCGAGCCAGTGGACCCGGTGCATCTCGGCGAGGGTCCGGCCGGAGAGGATCTGGGCGCCGCCGGCCGCCCCACCCCGGAGCTGGAGCATCGCGAACCGCGCCAGGTCGGCCACGCTCGTGGTCATATTGCCCGCGGCGGTGAGGCCGCGGAGGTCGTTGAACGGGGCCTTTGTTGATCCCAGGAGCCGGCGCGCGTAGCCGGTGGCCAGGCGCGGATGACCGGACGCGGGCGACGCGACCAGCGTCGCGGTCATGCCGAGCGGCTCGAGGATGCGACGGCGCACGAAGTCGACGTAGGGCTCCCCGGCCACCGCGGCCACCACCTCGCCGGCGAGCGTGGCCCCGAGGTTGGAGTACTTCCACCGGGTCTCGGTCGGGAGCGGGCGCTCCTGCGTCGGCAGCCGCGCGCGGATGTCATCGATGCTCGGGAACCGACTGTCGGTGAAGTAGGGGAAAGCCCCCTCTCGGGGGAGCCCCGAGGTGTGAGTGAGCAGATGACGGATCGTGATCGTCCCTGCCTCGGCGGCCGCGGCCTTCATCTGGAACCACGGCAGGTGCGTGGCCAGTGGATCGTCCAGGTGGAGCTTGCCGGCGTCGCGGAGGATGAGGAGCGCGGTCGCGGTGAAGAGCTTGGTGATGGAGCCGATGCGGTAGAGCGTGTCGGCGGTCGCGGGCTCCCGCCGCTCGACGTCCGCCCATCCGAAGCCGCCCGACCAGACCAGCGCCTGGTCGTGCACGATCCCGAGCGACACCCCCGGTAGCTCGCGGGCGACGCGCTGGGCCTCGATCCACGCCTCGAGCAGATCGATCGCGGACCGGACCTCCGGATGCTCAACGGGGGGGTGCTCGCTGAGGGGCGCTGACCCTGCCATCGGGCATGATACTCGTCCGGGTGCCCCCTCCCGGTCAAGGCCGGCGCCTGCTATGGTCTCTACCTTGAGCCCATCTCCAGAGAGGAGCCGACCCCAGTGCCGCCTCGCGAGGAAATGATCGCGGTTGGAGAAACGAAGGTGCAGGTCGTGATCGGAGGCCAGGGCGATCCCCTGGTGGTGCTGCACGGAGCGGGCGGCAACCGGGGCTGGCGCCGGTGGATGGCCGCGGTGGCCGAGCGCTACACGGTCTACGCGCCCACCCACCCCGGCTTCGGCCGCTCCGACGCGGCCGACTGGATGGAGAGCATCGACGACCTGGCCCGCTTCTACCTCTGGTTCCTCGACGTGATGGGTCTGTCGAAGGTGCACCTGCTCGGCCACTCGATCGGCGGGTGGACCGCGGCCGAGCTGGCCACGATGCGGCCCGGGGCAATCGACCGCCTGGTGCTGGTGAGCCCGACCGGCCTCAAACCCGACGAGGGGGAGATTCGCGACATCTTCTTCTACCCGCCGGAGGAGCTGCTCCAGTACAACGTCCACGACCCGGCCACCGTCCCCGAGTGGGCCGAGCTCTTCGGCGAGAAGCCGGACCCGGCGGAGATCGAGATCGCGCTGCGCAACCGGGAGATGACGGCCCGGCTCACCTGGAAGCCCTACATGTTCAACCCACGGCTGCCCCACTTCCTGCCGCGCGTGCCGAACCCCACCCTGATCGTCTGGGGACGCGAGGACCAGATCGTGCCGGTGATCTGCGGCGAGCAGTACCGGCGCCTGCTGCCCCACGCGACGCTGCGCGTCCTCGAGCGGTGCGGTCACCTGCCCCCGATCGAGCAGCCGGACGTGTTCGCGAACCTCGTGCTGGACTTCCTCGGGAGGGCGTGACGTGAAGCTCTATTACTTCAGCGAGATGCCGCATCACGAGTTCCCGGACGCGGAGGGCGACAAGTACCCGTCGCTTCGCCTGGCCTTCCCCAACACGTTCTTCTCGCCGGAGATCGCCCAGCGTAACTACCAGCGCTATCTCGACGAGTACGACTTCGCCGACCAGGCCGGCTTCGACGGCCTGATGATCAACGAGCACCACTCGACGCCCTCCTGCGTCAACGTGTCGGCCAACATGACCACCGCCATCCTGGCGCGCACCACCAAGCGCGCGAAGCTCCTGATTCTCGGCAACATCCTCCCGATCCAGGAGAACCCGGTCCAGATGGCCGAGCAGGTCGCGATGGCCGACCTGATCTCGGGCGGGCGCGTCCTGAGCGGCTTCGTGCGCGGCGTGGGCGTCGAGAGCTGGTGGGCCAACACCAACCCGGTGCACAACCGCGAGCGCTTCGAGGAGTGCCACGACCTGATCATCAAGTGCTGGACCACCCCCGGGCCCTTTCGCTGGGAAGGTCGTCACTACCACTTCCGGCACGTGAACCCGTGGTGCCTGCCGCTCCAGAAGCCGCACCCGCCCATCTGGGTGCCGGGCACCGCGAGCCCGGAGACCGCGGTGTGGGCCGGGCGCATGGGCTACACGTACGTGCCGTTCCTCGTCTCATTCGAGGTGGCGCGCGAGCTCTTCGACTTCTACCGGCAGGGCGCGGCGGAGGCCGGCCGGACCGTCACCGAGGACAAGCTCGGCTTCCTCATCTGCGCGGTCACCGCGGACACGAAGGCCAAGGCGCTCCTGGCCGGCCGGAACTTCGTGTGGCGGATGGGGCCGACGCTGCGCGGGCCGATCGAGTACTTCTCCCCCGTCGGCATGCGCTCGCGGGCGGCCAGCCAGTTCGCGCTCAAGGCGCGGTCGGTCTCGCTCTCCAAGATGAGCTACGAGGAGCTGGTCGAGAACTACTATATCGTGGCCGGCACCCCCGACGAGGTGGTGGACCGCTTCGCCCGCGTACGGAAGGAGCTGGGCATCGGCCACCTGCTCCTCGAGGCCCAGGAATCGCGCATGGACCACCCGACGACCATGCGGTCCATCGAGCTGATGGGCAAGAGTGTCATCCCCGCGATCGCGCGGGTGTGAGGAAGGCCGTGACGGAGGGCGCGAATGGCGGATGACGTGGTAGAGAGCTCGGTGCGTCAGTGGCTCCGTGATCACCAGGGCAGTGCCCACTGTGCGACGTGTATCGCGAAGGCCCTCGCCTACGAGCACGTGCATCTCGTCCGAGCTGCCCTGGACGATCTGGCCCCCCGGCCGATCTTCTCGGAGGGCCCGTGCGCGTGCGGGGTGACCGGCCTGCGCTATGGCTGGTAGCTCTTGACGGTTGCCGGACTTCGTCCTAGGCTCCGGGTGCTGCAAGATTCCTGGGAGATGGAGAGGGAGGGGCACGTGAGTCAGCCCGACGATCTCCTCGAGCGCATCCGGCACCGTATCCTCGCGGGTCACCTCCCCAAGGAGGGCTGTCTCGCGACCTGGTACGGTAAAGGGACGGGCCTGCGCTGCATGGCGTGTGATCAGGCGATCACGCGCGCCGAGGTCGAGGTCGAGTGTGACCTGCCGGACGGCAGCCCGGTTCGCCTCCACAGCCGGTGCTACGACGTGTGGTCGCGCGAGGTGTCCACCACGTAGTTCTGCCGATTCGTTAGACGCGCTCGAGGAACGCGCGGTCCTCGACGAGGATGCAGCCGCTCTCCTCGGCGCGGCGCACGCTGTCGACGTTGTCGTCGTCCTTCGCGAGACGCTCGCGGTACTGCTC
>Ga0137391_10002019_pt1 | contig 15004 bp, 18 predicted proteins | sample 15con2h24BmetaG_FD_101399 | JGI IMG/M metagenome (GOLD analysis project Ga0137391, IMG submission 101399) | Vadose zone soil microbial communities from Angelo Coast Range Reserve, California, USA - 15con2h2.4B metaG | ecosystem: Environmental > Terrestrial > Soil > Vadose zone > Saprolite...
CGTTCGTCCCCGCACTTTCCACATACGTCGAGAATCTCAGTCTGACGTGTGGGGCATCTTCTTTTGACGCGCAAATTGCAGCCAACTCGGCCAACTGCTGCACGGGCTCGCACAACACGGCGACCACGTGCCCGGCCTCGGGCGTACAGTTCTACTCCTACTTCAGTGCGTATTAGTATCGCCCCTTTCCCTTCCTCTCCGAGCGGGCGAGTGCCAATCGAAGTAACATCACTTTAGAGGACAACTGCCCGAACGCGTATGCGTACGCGTTCGATGAAGGCTCGGGCACGGCGCTGTGGACATGCAGCTCGACGCTGGGTAGCGACTACAGGCTGACGTTCTGCCCGTGCGTTTGCCGTCTCTCCTCTTTACCTTATCATATACGATTGATGCGTGATGCGTCCCACAGACCACCATACGGCGGCCAAGCTGCCCAGCCGATCTCGGCCGTGCCGGGGTCGCTCATCCCGAGTGCGACGTCTACCTCATCCAGCACTACAGCGGCAGGTGCGTTGGCGCGCCCTTCTTCATCCTCGTCTCTATCTGGCTCAACGGGTTGGCGCAGGTCCGACGACTACCGGTAGTGGCAGTCCTGGCTCGTCTACAACCAGCGCTGCTAGCGGGACCAGCGCGAGCGGTAATCCGAGTACCACGTCGCGATCTGGTGCGCTGGCACTGCCTCGCACAATGGCGCCATGGCCACTTTCTGTGTCGTGTGCCGTGGTAGGTTGGTTCCTCATACTTTGACTGCTGGTATCCGATGTATGCTTTCTGGTGTCTATGGTCTCTATGTGTATATACGGCGCTCACCAAGGGCCGTCTTCCTCTGGTCTCTTGGTTTGCTGGACGATGTACTGTTGAACTACGGACATACAAGTGATGCGGACGCTTTCCGTTATCTGTTCTTTGTCCCACCTGACCTTCTTTCATCCTCCTCTCCACATCGTGCCCGACCGAGACTTGCCCCGTTCTCCACTCAAGGAATGACGACATCCGCGGCGACAAGACGATGGTCGCTCGCGAGCATGCCATCATCCGAAAGCGCCGTCTCGACAAACACGCCCTTCGCCCCCCTACCGCATGGCCATATAAACTTCCTCCCTTGTGAGACGGGGAACAGAGATCACGTACCACCCGCCGTCGCTGCGCCCAAATACAAAATCAATGCACGCCTCATCGTCCTTGCGGTGGTCGAATCTGGTAAACGTCGCCCATTGTCCGCCAACGCACGGACGTGGCGCGACGGTTCGCAAATCGCGCATCACGAGTGCGTCCTCTCCCTCCAAGGAAGAACCCGCAGGGTTCTGACGGGACGAAAGCGGGAAGCGCCGAGCGAACTCGTCCGGGACCGCGGGCGCGGGTACGACGCCTGTGAGCACGGCATAGGCGCCGCTGTCGGGTCCGCTCGCCGAACTACACACAGCACGACGTGAATGTAATTACCACATCGGCCGCCATCAGAATCGGACGTAAGAAGAGTGAGGAGGGGCGAATTGTGCACCTGTTCAAATCTCCCATTACGAAGACCGGTACCCCGGGCCGTTTGAACGCCTCGTGGCGCGCACGATGGAGCACCATGGCCGCGCCGAACCGGCGCTGCGCGTCGCTGACGTTGTCGAGATGCGTGTTGATCAACGCGAATTCACGGGGGTGCTTCTCCGCGGCTGCGGAGAGACGGAAGAGCGCGAAGGTCGCAATGCGTGGACAACAGGCACCCGGGAAAATTGAGCCGGGTTCGAAGGGGGCGTGGGAGAGCCAAAACGTGTCAGTTTCAAGGAGAGCGAATGCGGTGCTGTGCGTGGAATGTCAGTGGCCATTGTTGGCGTGTGCCTGGTGGGATGAGCGGTTATGAAAGGGGGAGAGGGGAGGCCCTTGGTTGATGGGAGACTGGAAGAGTGGCTCGCTCACTGCCTGTAGAAGATCGGGCAGAACTCTCCTGCTGAGACACCATCGCTCCTGCTCACACCGACCTGTGGATCGATGAATAAAAGTCGACTTGGAGAGGTGGACGAGAGGAGAAAGCTGAAAGGGGGGCCACGTGTGGGAAACGAGGGAGGAAGCGCGCCAAAATTACGCACCCATGCAAATTCGCCGCTGCCCAGGAGCTCCTCGAGGTCGCGCACCTGCCTGACAAGTGCCTCCTGAAATCCTGGGGACACGGTGGGGGAAATGAAATAGAAGTTGATGGTGATGACGACAGCGATCACCACGAGCTGGTAAGTTCACCTCCCCTCCCCCGTTGCCGACACCACGCACCGACGAGATCGACGCGCGAGGTCCAGAGCCGTTGGGCCACGCGTACCCGCCTCGCGCTCCACGGCTGCTCGCCGCACAGCATCTGAGGGGGTGGGGTGCGCAGATCCGGGAGGGCGGCGAGCGATTTGGGCACTGGGATGGCATCGGGCTGCGTGTCGTAGCGCAAGTTCCAAGTTGCGAGGCGGACGGCGGCGGCGCCACCATCGTGATATGGGACGTTGGGTGGTGTCATTTAGTTCTAGGTTTGCGCAGGGGAGAGTTGTTGATGAGATGTATTGTGTGTGTGAGCGGGGGAAGGTGGCGCGAGGACTGCGCCGAGTGACAAACGGCTGAACAGGTGACCCTAAAAGTTGGCGGAGGCGCTGGCCACCACGAGGCCATTCCTGTCCTGGGCCACGGCTGATGGTGGCTAGTTCCGAGTCTCGTTGCCATAATCGGTCATATTGCGATCTCTGGATCTGTAGCGATGTCCTTTGGTGGAATTGCGTAAATTGCCTCGGCGATTCCCTCACACTCACAGTACTTAGGGGGGCGACAGGGGTTGGCATGGGATGGCAGTTGCCGGCCTCGATGTCATAAAGGCAGCCCGAGCCCAAACGCATTCTTATGTGTGTGTGTTGTGCGTGCGTCAAATTTCAGCGGGCGGCTTTTGTCAGGCATCGGGCGTGATCCGGAGGCGCAGTGTGGGAGAAAACGAATGACTGGATCAGGCAACGGAGCGCCCTGTTACTGGGAATATTGTTGTCTGTAATGAGGCCGATGATATGGATTGGTCCCTCGGCGCCGTTTCCCGGTCACAAGGGGACAATACGGCCACGCCTGCCCTGGGCTACGCTCCCAATTCATCCTCCTCGCGCCAACTTCCCGCCTATTTAATCCTCTCTTCTTACTCCTCCGCATCCTACCCCTCCTCGCTCTCCATTTCTTAGCCATGTATCCTTTCCCGAGCCAGCCTCATCCCCACTACCAACAACACCAGGACGGCTTTCAGCCACACAATCAACAGCAACAGCAACAACAGCAACAGCAGCAGCAACAACAGCCTCCTTCCACCACCTCCTCTCAACAGGCTAGAGACCGCGATCAATCTCGCGATCCATCTCACTCCGTTCCAAATCGTGTCATTGGCGTACCGCTCAACTTTTCCACTGGCCAGTTTTCCGGAAAGCACGTGCGTGCAGAGCTCATCGAGCTCCAAAAGGCCGATCTCGGACGCAAGTACGCTTCTAACCACTCTATCTCTCCCCGCGCCCGCTATGCCACAACTCATCGTTCACACCACCCTCTTTCTAAAGGTACGCTCGTAAGGACCGAAGACCCCTTGATCCACCACCCGTCGTACAACTCAAATTTTTCTACTCGTACCCCGGCTCCGACAGATCCGATTCGGAGGTCGATAATTATGAGTTGCGCGTCATTCCCTCCGTGTCTCCCCTTCCCCGCTGATTGCAGCCCCGCTTTCTTTGTACAGCGAAGTAAACAATATGGGTCTCATCTGTCACGTTGACCTCTTTCCCGTCCCCTCCGGAGATTCCTCCGATGGCTCCGCGGATCCCAAGCGCCGCCAAGATCAGTCACAGGCCTCTCCCGGTCGCGCGTCTACATCCACTCTCTCCCCAACCCCATACTCTCCCGGTGCCCAGCAATATCCGTACACGTACCCTGCTCCACAGCCACCCGCCCCGTTTTCGCCTGGCGTCTCGCAACCTGGCCCGTCGCTCGCCAATAACATCCCATCCGTTCATAGCAATAACCTGTCGCCACAGCAAGCGCAGGCCCAAGATCACCCATACCCTCCTAATCAAGTACCGCCGAACCCGACGCGCCCAGAAGAGATCGTCCATTACTTTAATGGGACGTATCCAATCCCCGAGGGTTCCAAGCAGACTGATGCGCTCGCTGGCACCACCTTTGTGCAGGCGGCCAACCTCGACTACAAGGGCAACAAAGTGTTGATGTTCGTTTTCGCAGTCCGTACCTTTTTTTGTTCCTCCCTCGCCTCACTGTGGGGTTGCTGACGCTCTCCCGTTTGCGATAGGATCTCGCGGTAAAGGCAGAGGGAAACTTTATACTACGATACCGCTGTTTTGACCTTTTCTCCCGCGTCGCTGCGAGCGACGGACAGACACCAGTCTGGGCGGAATGCTACGGGGGACCATTCCGCGTTTATTCGACAAAGGAGTTCCCAGGCTTACGAGCATCGACCGACCTCACAAAGGTGCGTCTCTTCCCACCCGTTTTTTTGGGATGCCTCCCTGACTTTTTCCTTTTTCGTGCACGTGATTATTATTTTTTAAAAATCCAGCATTTGTCATACTTTGGCGTTCGCCTCAATCTACGAGAGACCGAACGCAAACGGCGAAAAAAAATTGATGACCCATCGCAAAGCGCCTCGGCCGTCGGCGCGGGCGCGGGCGGTGCAGGTTCTGGCCCGAAAGGCAAGCGGCGGGACGACGAGGCGAGCGGGTACGAGGATTAACGTTTGTCAAGAGCGTTTTGGCCCTGTTTCTTCTTCGTCCTTTCGGGCTGGGCCCGCGCTCCCTCATGGACCTCATATGCTATGAATCGACGCGTACAGAAACCACGAGAAAGGTGACCCGGGTCTGCATATGTGCGCGCCCTGTGTTCTCTCCTCCCTACTCATACATTCCCGATTATGCCCCGATGCCTTCCCAGTGGCCCTCCACTCCCCTCGTTCTTCCAACAAAAAGACGGAACGAAAGACGATTGGGTGTATGCCCGTCGTCGTGAGAGGGGGGTAGGTGGGCGTAGTTGAGTAGATTTTCCCGTGCTTGTGACGTCACTGCCCTTCTCGTCCCTACGGTATACCTACAGTGGTTCTACAGATCTGGGTCGGCGAACCGGCGAACCGGGCGCCGGGGTCGCGTTTCGTGACAAGTATGATATATAGCTTGGTTGTCAGCGTCCGGTTGGGATGGGGACTCGATTCGGACGGGCAGGGTGGTGAACGTCCCTTTCTTCAGCGGCAGTTGGCCTTCGCTCGAACACTCGTAGAATTCATTTTTTCTTTCTCTTTGGCTTTTATGGGGTTACTGATACATTGTACGTCTTGTACGTCTTTGCGGCGCAAATGCGCGACTCATGGGTGTCATTCAATTGTCGGATGCGACGCATAAAATGACAATGAAGGTATGATAAAAAGGGTGCATCACGACTTGGGCGGTACGCGGTACTGTAATACAGCACTGGCAGGAAGAACGGGTCGGATCCCATCTCTGCCAGTTTCATTGATCACGTGGCACCTTATGACCGCCTGATCATGATCAGGGAGATCAAGATGTCAGTTGCAGGCATCGTCTCGTCATCATTATCCCAGTGAAACGTGTCGGAATGAATACGACGTTCATCCTCCGCGCGGCTACAGCGCGTCAGCGCACAGATAATACGAAAAGAGAAAAAGAATTATTCCGCCGCGTCGCCCTGGTTATCGTAAACATAATGGTGAAATGGCACTGGCACCACCCCACTACAGCGCCCATCCATCATTCCAGACTACATGCGGGCCTCTGTCTCAGCTTGTTGGGAGGTCCCGGTTACCGGGGACTGGGAGGCCATCGACTCGGATACAGACAGCACGGTAGCAATGGTTGGTGGGAAAAGTTGAATTAAAAAACAAAAAAAGGGTTTCCATTGAAACGACCGAGGTTGGCGGCGACGGCGGCAGCAAGAATGAATTAATTAAGGATGGGGCTCGTCGTTACATGTACGTGTATACGGTAGTTCGCCGGACGTGACTGAGACTGATCCGGACGTCAAATTCTGGCATCAATTATAGTACCCTCCAAGCTCTCAGGCGTGGGCCATGATGCCGTGTGCGTGTAGTAATACTAGTACTGCGTGGCCCATGGCGCTTTTTCGTCATGACTCCGAGTCGTCGGCGGTCCTAGGGCCTTCTCCGAGCCGAGTCAGACCTCTGAGCAGTAACGCCGGTTTGAAAAAGTTGCAAGAGAAGAGAGAGAACTGATATTACCCAGTCGTGAAACAGATACTGTACGTGCGGTATGTGCCAGTGTGGTGTGTCGTGCACTTGTGACGGTGCAGATCAATAAATTAACTTGCCAACGCTAGTTTTGCTGTTTAGAACCTTTTAATCTCTTTGACTCTTCTGACAGAAAGCTGCGTCCCTGTGAACACCACCCTCTGGGCCCCCTCGCTCATGCTGTTCGACCCTGATACGTGTACATACATGTACATGCACGACTTGGTACGCAGTAAACTTTATTCTGTCACAGATGGCTGCACTGGCATACACCTGTCACCCTGCAGGGTTAATCGGTTAACCTTTTCTCTTCCATCATTTGGCCCAACTCGACGGCTCCACGCTTCTTCAAGTGAAAGGAATGCAGCACATGCCCACCATAGCGATCGCCATGTGTGTACATGTACTATACCGTCATTCCCTCATGGGTCAGGTAGCAGCACCACACACCGCAGCGTCTCGATGAAGATCGGCTTTTCAATCAGGTGACCGCATTGGCAGGGTCGGGCAAAACGGTTTCATCTTGATGGCACGCTTTATCTACGCGGTAATCAGACGCCCAACTGACTAGGTTTTGGGTTTTTCCACTCGTCCGTGGCGGAAGGGAGGGACTTTACCAGGCACGGGTTGGAACTCGGGGAGTATAGTAGGATCACGTAACCGACCTATTATCACTGCTGCGCTCCATATAAAGATATACGTACGAGGAAGCTGATCTTGAATTAAAAGGTTCACGCGTGCGTGCTTGTTGGTTTTCGAAGGACCTGCTGCGTGTTTCAATTCCACGTGGAAAAGTACTGTTGATTCAAGCTCCATTCAAAACCGCAAGTCGAAAAAGGTTGGCGGAAGTTGCGGAACAGCCACCAGGGCCAGGGGATGAGTAGGAGGAACATCTTCAACTGTGACGCCCACGCGACATGGAATCCATGGAGGTCAGAGTTCCTCATGCGCGTATTCAAATACTATGCCGACATTCGTGATCCTACTACTGCAGGGATTCGTTTTCTTCAAGCCTTCGGAGTTATGCCATATGGTGCAGGCGACACACACACTGAGCCACTTCAGCTTCACCCAGAACGTAGCGCCCGAGCCTGGGAGCTGTATCGCATGCTGTAACGGAACATGCGCAAGGTAGGGATCATTGTACCCTCATGGCCTTGAATCATCAGATTGGATCGGAAAAAAAAGTGGGTTGCGTTCTTACTAATCAAGGTGTAGGGCCCTGCGGCTGTGACCAAGTTCCGAGCTAGATCCGACCTCCATGCTTTCCGTTGTTCTGAGCGGCATTCTGGGCGATCCCACCACGCGTGGACAAATTTAGTTGACCAGCGCCAATCATGCTATAGCCATGATACTGTATGGGGACAATCCGGAGCGGAGAGTGTCGACGCGAACAGTACACTTACATGCATAGAAACAGTAGTATGGAAACCCATAAAACATCATAAGGTTTTGCGGCTCCGACTTGTCTAAACTGCATGATGAGCAATATTACTATAATGGCGATCGGAACTTGAAGCTTGAGCTTGACTGAAGAACCGTGGCTGGGGTGGCTGCGTTTGGGATACGAGGTCTGTTTTCTCACTGTGCGATCGTCGAAGAGGCGAGGGTTATTGGGCGAAACAGGCGGGTTTTGGAGCACTGTGTTTGAGCAGGGCTCCGATGATCGAAGAAGCCAGTGTCGTTTGTTGGCGCAGCCGGTGCAGGAACGATGGAATAGGACCCCATCGCGCCATAGTCACCAAACCATCAAATGAAAGCATCGTTCGAGAAAGGTGGAAAGGGGGAAGTGGAGTCATGCAGGCACGGATACAGGAAACGAGTTGTACGACAACGTAAGAGGATTTGAAAATGAACAACCCTGTTTGTTGATGGGGTACCGTTTTTGGGGGAGAGGTGGGAAAGGATGTCGGGCGTCGTGGATCACTGTGGGGTCCAGGTCTGTGGTGCTCGCTGGAATCAGTACGGTACTGTACTGTGGTCTGATGGAGAACGATCAAACCCTTCACACAGATATACTCCTATGGCAACCTCGGTAGTTGGCCCACGGCGAGCGCGCCGTAGGACGGGGCAGCAGCTGACGATCACAGCATCACGCGCTTCGCTTTGGGCACTGGTTCGTTGTCTGGGACGTCTCTCCCTCTGCCTCGGCAAGATCCGGGAGATCGTGCTCCCAACTCGCACAACCCAACCAACCGGCGAGCCATGCTTTAGCCACTACTATTAACTATTCACCGCCCACCGCTCCTGACCTTCCCCGAAATGAAACATGTGCATTCACAAAAAAGAACAAGTGCCAGTGGCTACTCAACACAGCTCACAGTGGCGGCCTTACCTGTGCTACCGCTGCTACGTATGGTACAACTCCTCGTTCCACATGATCAGATGCACTGCACTGCAAGTTGAACGTTCAGTCCACTACAACGGTACTGTAGTGGCCACGGCGGTACCTCTGCCGTTGAGGGTAAACTGTAAACTTTCGTCAAATAACGTTGGGGATCTGACCAGGGGGAACCACATATACTCTGCGTCCCATCTAGTTAGTACGTCTCCCTCAAACCCTTTGGCCGAGGATCCTAGAACCGTAAATCTCTTCTATTGTTTTTCCACTGCGCAACCGGATTTAATGGCACAAACACACATGTTCGCGGGGCCCGGGGGGTTTACAGAGGCAAGGAAGCGACGTGAGCACTAAGACTCGCACTCACACGCCACTTAAAAGAGAGTTACCGAACGTCTAGTCGAACGAGGCGAAGAATGGAATAAAATCGGAGTGACTGTGATATATTGGACGGTCTAAATCAGGAATAATCGAAGAAAATAAGGATATCCGCCCGTAAGGGGGACAGGAGGTACAACGGCTGTTATCGAAAGAGGAGAAAAGAGCCCGTGACTGCTCAAAACATCGATACGTGGGTAGGTCCCCAGAAAATCTCTGACAATGTGAGCCGCCAGCGGTTCGTGAGTGCACTCCAGATGGTGGCGTACGGAAAACTCTCGAGATTGTGGAGTGCGTGTTCGAATATGGTAAGGATTCCGACGTCATTCACGGACTACAGAGAATGGGTGGCGAATATTAGCCACTGCCAGTGACCCAAGGAAAATGGCAGAGGTGGGGAAGGTGCGCATATTTGACGAGATGGTGGGCGAGAAGCAAGGAGCGAAGCTCAGGATGGATGGTGTGTAGAGAAAGAAGAGCGCATAATAAAACGAGACTTTTCCCATTTTCCTTTTATTTCCTTGGACGATATGTACATAAAAGCAACGTAAATATCCTTGTTTTCGTTGCCCCGTGTGAATATTATGTCGGAGATCGACTCGGCTCGCATGCGGCATGTGCACGAATATTAATTGAAGTTGCTACGTAGGTAGACCGGGGCAAACCGTGCGTTTGAACCCCAATAAACGTCGTCCTCGCGGAAATCGTCGCCCCGTCCCCGAAAAACTTCATATTAATCCTACAGGAATCGTACCGGTATGGTTCATTTTCGCAGGTTGAACGTTGAAAAACCCTGATGCGATATTCGATGTAGATCTTCTTTGGGTACTAGTGGATTCATCCCAGCGATTCGAGTCCGTCGACTATTCTCCCTACGTGTAGTCATCATCGCGGTGAAGGCAATGATACCTCGCGTGTTGTCCATCGTCAGCAGGACACCAACTCGGACGATTCAGCCTTCTCCGATCCAGGAAAGCGAATGCACCCCTGCACCTCATTATGGAGAAACTGACCATGTTGTCCAGCCTGTGACAATCGAAAAGCTGCCTGATGAGGTCCTCCTCGAAATCTTCATTCAAGAGCGCGAATTCACTCTGAAACGCCCATCTTCGGGTCCATGGGAATGGGAATGGAAAAGACTTGCACACGTGTGCCAAAGGTGGCGTTCTCTCGTATTTGCCTCACCACGTAGTCTGGAGCTGCGACTGTACTACACTTACCGAAAGCCAGTCACCCAAGATCTGAGTTGCTGGCCGCCATTGCCCATCGCCATATTTTATCCCCGTTTCCCTCCGAGCGGGACCCCAGACCACAAAGACGATGCTAATGTCATTGCTGCGCTCAAGCACCGCAATCGCGTATGCGAAATTAATTTTGCCCTTACAAGCCCTCTATTGGAAAGATCAGCCCTACTGATGCAGGAACCGTTTCCGGCTTTGGAGCAGCTTCGGCTCAGATCGCGGGATTCAGCGACAAGGCCATTGATCCTCCCCAGTGCGTTTTTGGGTGGATACGCCCCACGACTGCGCGAAATTTACCTGCAGAGCATCGCATTTCCTACGCTACCACAGCTCCTTTTATCCACACCACACTTGGTCTCTCTTCAGCTTGAAGAAATTCCACGTGCCGAGTCCTTTTCACCAGAAATGCTTGTCAATGGCTTGTCCGCGTCGACGCAGCTCCAGTGCCTTAAATTACATTTCATGTTCTCGGTCTCTCACCCGGAACAAAGCGACGCTCGGCAACTCTCAACCTCCTCAAGTTATATTAACCTTTTTTCTCTCACAGAATTTCAGTTCAAGGGTACTAGCGAGTACTTGGAGGACCTTGTCGCCAGGGTGGACGCACCGTCACTCCAAAATCTCAGTGTAACGTTCTTCGACCAGCCCGTCTTCGAAATCCCACAACTCTCCCGATTCATCGGTCGCACAGAACGGTTGACATCACCTCGTAAAGCTTCCATTCAGTTTTCGATGAAAGACGTCGCCATCACTGAACAATTCCAAGAATCGCCTTGCCGGCCTGAAATTCGACTCCAACATTCATGTCGCGATTTGGGTCGGAGGGTAGCTTCGTTTGCCCACATGTGCAGGCAGCTTTCCCCATTTTTGCTTACTGTCGATCGACTCGACATCAAGGCATTTCTTCTATTCTCAACTCGCCGACAACAGGACCAGATCGATCCCACGCACTGGTTGGACCTTTTCCGCTCTTTCCAGGGAGTGAAGACGTTGGAGGTGACCGACGCTCTCGCGCGAAACATCGCATCAGCACTGGAACATGCTACCGAGGGGATAACCCAAGATGTGTTTCCTGCGCTGTGCGATCTCCGCTTGAACAGGTCGCGGGAATCCTTATCCGCGTCCATCGTGAAATTTACTGCCGCTCGCCAGCTCTCTGGTCGCCCTATATCTGTACACTACAGAGGAGAAAGTTCGCCTGATTACTCGGGCGAGGGTGACCAGGATATATGGGTGCATGGTGATTCTGTTCAATAGTTGCTCTTCTGTCACTCTGTTGTTTTGACGTTTAGAAGAAATTTTTAGATATGTGTGTTTATTTAGCGGACTGGACTGTACTACGATAGCTCTTCTATTGCATTTCCACTGCGAAACCGGATGTGATAGCACAGTAGTTGGTGTTGACGTCGAGGGTGTGTGAACATCCACGTGAGAGGGGATTGCCATTTACGGTTGCCTGTGAGATGTCAACTCGGAGGCTGTGCGTTTCTCAGCCTTTCCTGGCAGTGGCCTTGTCCTTCGTTGCGGGACATTACGATTTGAAGGCGGTGCGCGGAAATCTCCCGGCTGATGCCAGTATGATAGTAGTACTGCACTGCACTGTCCGGTAGATATGGTTTAGGCCTTCTTTGGGCCCAGGTACCAAACCGTGTACACCTCTCGAGCTCTCGATATCTTCCTATATCCTCGCCCCCCGGATGATGATCTATGGCGTTGGGACAGGCAGGACATGCCCTGGGAACCGGGCGCGGTGGGTCTATTACTGGCCATATCTGGGGTTTGTTGTTTGTTCAGGACCAGGACACCCTCGGACGACTATCGACTATCAGAGTTGGCGGACTTGGAAACAAGGCCGTGCGAGTGACACGAGTCAATGATTTAAACCCTGCGCCCACTCGAATCCTCGCTCCTTGGATCCCAGTTCCTTTTCTCCCCCACATCCTACCCCCGTCTTCGAATAGGCCAGCATCACAACCGCCATGTCTTCCCTGATGCAGCCTCCGCCTCCGCCACCACCACCTCCCATCCCTGACCCAGACTTTGATCCTCTTCTCAGTCCAGAGTTGAGTGAGTATTCCCAACAGCTTAAGGTTTGGCATCCCTTTGGGCAAACTGAGACCCTTTCCAAGGTGCAAAGCTGGCGCCGTATCAGAAATGGCTTTCTCCACCAGACCCATCGATAAGTCATTGGATTGCCCATAAAGCACGCCAAGAAGATACCAATCAATGGCTCCTTAAAGGTGATCCCTATAAAGCCTGGAAAACTGACGGCACCCTATTCTGGGTGCGTGGTAAATGTGGGTATCTTTGTCATCTTTTCCGTATTCCTTGTCATTCATATTTTTTCTCAGTGGGCGCGGGCAAGACCATCCTTTGGTATGTGGCCCCTCGCCATTAGCTCGTTCTTGACATTTGACACAATGAGTAGCTCTGCGGTCATCGAGGATCTCAGGCCACTATTCGAGCAAGGATCAATATGTCTTGCCTACTTTTATTGCGATTTTCGTGATCCTGCCAAGCGAAGCGTCCGAAACCTTATCTCCTCCCTCTTGATTCAGCTCGCCGCCCAGTCCAACCAACGCCGCGAAGTTCTCCAGCAATTATATTCAGGCTCCGGCAATGGTGCCCAACAGGCCAACGATGATTCACTCTTGCAGTGCTTGAAGGCTATCCTCTCACGCCCCGCACAAGGCACTACGTACCTCGTCATCGACGGTCTGAATGAGTGTCTCTCCTCCACCCCCCAACAGCCCCCGCCCGATGCTGCGCGGCTCATCCAGATACTTGTCGGTTTGAACCTCAAAGATTTACGCATCTTCGCGACCAATCTTCATGAAGATGCCATCCACAATGCCCTCCAACCTCTGGCCTCTCAAACCTTCTCCCTTCACGAAACACAGGACCATTACGACGATATCGTCAACTACATCAAGTGGCGCATTGTAGAGAACCGAAGGATGAAAAGGTGGAGATATGAGGACAGGGTTTCCACCTGGGAAGTCCTCGCTGAGAAAGCTGCCGGCGCGTGAGTGATTGTCCCTTACTAGTAGATTGAGCTACTGACGCCATGCTGCGATAGGTGGCATTGGGTTATATGCCAGCTCAAGATTCTACCCGGCTGTCTACCCGCAACCGTCCAAACCGTCTTGGAATGGATGGATGAGACATATGATGTAACGTACGGTCGCATAGTGAAGCGCGTCCCAAACGAAAACTGGGAGCACACGCACCGAATGATCCAGTTTCTGAGAGTCAGCGCCCGTCCGCTTCTCGTGGATGAGCTATCGGAGATCCTCACGATCGACTACGACACGGGCACAACGCCCAAATACGAGGCGATTTGGCACCCCGAGACCGCAGAGGCGGATATATACACCGTGTGTCACAACCTAGTGACCACGGACTGGATCAACGGCATCAAATACGTGCAGTTCGCGCACGTGTCCGTGCCCGAGTTCTTCTACTCGGATCGCATCGTACACGACGTCGTCCCGGACAGGGTCAAGCGGTACACCTGCAACATGGAAGACTCGCACTGGGTCGCGTTGCAGACCTGCATCGCGCCGCTCCTGCATTTCGACGACAACCTGCCCAAGCCGCTTACCCGGGCTTCTCTCGAGATCTTCACGATGGCGCACTATGCCGCCAGGTACTGGCTGCACCACGCGCGACACGGCAAAGTCGCCGAGAGGGAGGACGTCAAGCTCGGCATCCAGCGCCTCTTCGCACAGGAGACCACCTTCAACGCCTGGGTGTGGCTGCACGACATCGACAACCCCGAGCGTCCTCCGACGCCCACAGAGCGCCCGGAGAAGGCCCCTGCCTCCGCGCTGTACTACGCCGCCCTGTGCGGGATCCCAAGCCTGATGGAGTACCTCGCAGACAAGTTCCCGGGAGCCGTGAACAGCCGCGGGGGCGTGTACGGCACTCCCCTGCACGCCGCCACCGCTAAGGGGTACTTCGACGTCGTGCAGGTCCTGCTTCAACATGGTGCAGATACGACCGCGTGGGACCGCTACCACCGGACGCCGTCACAGGTGGCCGTGGCAAATGGACAATATGTCATCGCGCAGTTGCTTGATCAGCACCGTGCGACTTGATTTGCGGTACTTGGTGCAAAAAAGACGCCGAATTGGATAATCGTTATGATGAGAGAAGGACGGGAACGATTGGGTGGGCAGGCGAAGGTCGGATATTTTGAGCGAGGAAAATGAATACTGCTTACACGACCAGTTTCATCGTTTCATCGATTTGACATTGCAGATTGTTGTCGCAGCTGTTATGTTTTCCCGGTTTTCTTGAATATAGTTTTGTACGATTACGGAGGTAGTCGGGGTATGCTTATGGTAACGAGCGGAAATTTACAGAGAGCGACGAGGAGAGGACTGGCAGAACATTACAACCAATTCGTGAGTCGGGTCAACAAAGCCTTTGCATCCAGCTAGCTCCATTGCGGACGGACGGACCTGAGTGCAACTCGGGGGAACGGTCGTGCATAACTTTGAGCCGGTTACCACAGCTACTATTGTAGCCCAAGATTACCATTCTCCAATATGGACACCAAGTCGTCCGCCGCGGCCTGGCCAGTACGATAGCCCGGAGATAGGGAGACCTAGAGAGACGCGCACCGCCCGGACAACGCCAGCTGAGTTCTCTCTGGCTTGTGCCTGCCTCAGTGTGTGATAATTCATCAAACCAAGCCTACTCCCTCATAATAATACTGTATTGTTGCAAGGGGGAGAACGGGGTGTGTGGACGTGATGGCTAGACATTCCAAATAACTTCAAA
>Ga0137391_10002020_pt1 | contig 15000 bp, 11 predicted proteins | sample 15con2h24BmetaG_FD_101399 | JGI IMG/M metagenome (GOLD analysis project Ga0137391, IMG submission 101399) | Vadose zone soil microbial communities from Angelo Coast Range Reserve, California, USA - 15con2h2.4B metaG | ecosystem: Environmental > Terrestrial > Soil > Vadose zone > Saprolite...
ACGCCCGTATCCCCGGGCTGAATCTCGCCAGTGCGCGCAGCACTAACGGCTCGATCGGCCAGACACTGTTCGGCTCGAGCGGGACGGTGGGCTTCCTGCCCCCGCCCGCCTACGACAGCCTGTTGCCGCAGTCTGCCGGGAAACCGTTCCAGCCCGGCGTGTTCGTGTTCGACAAACACTTCCAGAATCCGCGCACGTTCAGCGCCACGGTCGGCTACGAGCAGCAGCTGGGCGGCGACTTGGCAGGTGGGATCACCTACACCTATGCGGCGACCGACCACCTTACCCGATTCATCGATCGTAACGACCCCGCCTTCGGCAGCCCCTGGGGGACGGGCCCCAACGCGGTTGGGACGCTCACCACCATTGAGAGCAGCGCTCGGTCGCGCTACCACGGCGTCACGGTCAGCTTGAAGCGGGTGCTGGATCCGAAGCTTCAGTTCGATCTGAACTACACGCTCTCCTTCGACAAGTCGGACGACGACAACGAGCGCGACCCCTTCACGTTCCGCTACGCGCGCGCCGACCGGCTGGGCCCGGAGTACAACTGGAGCGACCGGGACCAGCGGCACCGCTTCAACGGCTGGGTGCTCACCAACATCGCGGGGTTCTCGCTGAACAACCGGATCAGTATCTACTCGGCTCAGCCGATCTCGGAGAAGTGCATCAACAACGCCCCGAGCGGCCAGCGGGCGAGCAACCCGCAGGATCGGATCTGTGCCAACGGCACGATCCTGGCGCGCAACACCCTGCGTAAGGACAACGCCTATTTCTCATGGGACCTGCGGGTGTCGCGACAGTTCGCGGCCGGGCCGCGCGGCGCCGTCGAGGCGATCGTCGAGGTCTTCAACGTCACGGGCGCCGACAACTTCCGTGACCCCTCCTACGGCTCGCTGTTCCTGAACTTCGACGGGACGATCCGCTCGGGTCTGGGAGACCCGCGGCAGCTGCAGGCGGGGGTACGGTGGCTATACTAACGGACGGTTGGACAGCTGCAGGGTCGGACTGAGAGGACAGGCGGGGCTCCCTGATCGAGGCCCCGCTTGGTTTCCCGTCCGTCCGTCAGACCATCCGGCGCTCCAGCAGCGCCACACCCGACATCCGCCGCGCCTCTTCCCGCTTGGCCGCCGGGCCGAGACGACCTAGCGCGGACCAGAGCCAGGCGAGCCGCATCGTGCGCTTCAGGCGTAATGACTCATCCCACATCGAGCGCCACTCCACCTCGCCCCAGCCCAGCGGCTCGAAGAATCGTGTCCCCTCGGCAGGAGCAAACTGGAAGGGCGCGCCGGCCTGCGCGAGCGGCTTGCTCCAGCTCTTCTCCATGAACTTGAGCAACCGGGGCGTGGCGAGGTCGAGCAGCCAGTAGCGGAGCGACGGCTGCTCCGCGAGGTCGCGGGCGAGCGCCGCCACCTGGTGGCGCGTGAGATAGATGAGCAACCCCTCGGTGACAGCGAGAGTCACTCCCCCCGCCGCTCCGATTTGCGCGAACAACGCGCCCCGTTGAGCGTGGTCGGTGAGGTCGACCGGGCGACGTTCCAAGGCGCACGCCGGTCGCTCCGATCTGAGCATCTTCTCCTTGTATGCAATGACGTCCGGAAAGTCCGCTTCGATCCATCGGAGCGACGGCGCGAGCGGTAGCCGGTAGGGACGCGTGTCGAGGCCGGCCGCGAGGTTGACCACAGTCCCGACGCCGTCCCGCGCGATCGTCCGCAAGATCAGCTCGTCCATCACCGCCGTGCGTACGATCATCGGCCAGGCGAACTGGCGGGCCCGTGGCAGGCGGCGCAGGATCTCCTCGCCTTGCGGCCCTGCCAACTCCCGCGCGAACGGATCGCGGAACAGGGCGTCTGGCCGTTCGCTTTCCAGCGCTCGGTACATCGCCACCCAACGAGCGGTGTCGGAGATGTGGGTCAGAGGGGCATCGGTCGCCACGCTATCGTCCTTTGCACGACTGCAGCTCTTGGTCCACTCGCTGGCGGGCGTCCGCGATCAGCTGAGACCGTGTCTTTACAGCGACCGCTCGAGCAGCGACACAATCGCGGGCCGCGACGAAGGCCGCTATCGCCCCGTACCCGATGTCTCCGTCACTCGGGAAACGGTTGACCGCCGCGGCGGCTACCCGCACGGCCGCGAGCGTGTCGCCGGCGCCGAGCAGCGCCCGAGGCAGCATCATCCAGGGCCGCGTGCGGGTGCTGTCCAACGCCAGGGACTCCCGGAGCAGCTCGACAGCGGGACCCCACCGTCGCCCGGTGGCGTAGAAGGCCGCCAGGTCCTCGCGCGGCCCTGGCAGGTCCGGAGCGGCGGCGATCGCGGCGCGCAAGTACCGCTCTCCCGTGCCCCAGCGCTGCGCGGCGAAGGCATCCTGACCAGACATCCATAAGGTGCGATACGAGTACGGGGCGTCGCGTTGCAAGGCGGCGAACCAGCGGTCGTCGTCGCGCCAGATGGAGACTCGCGACACGCTGCGCACCGCGCCGACAAATACAAGCAGCGCCACCACAGCGGTCTTGACCTGCGGCCGCCAGGGGAGCGCCGCTCCCGCCGACGCGAGCGCGAGCATGGCGCCCCACGACGGCAGGTACAACGTCCGCTCGGCGAGGAGGATCTCGGTCGGCACCAGCACGTTGGAGACCGGAGCGAGCGTGATCGCCGTCCATGCGAGACCGATCGCGACCCCGGGTGCGGCGCGCCGCAATCTCCAGGCGACCAGCGCGGCCGCCACCAACAGGGCGAGGGCCAGCGCGTGGGCGCCCGAGAGGCCGGTGGCGACGGTGACCTGAGCGGGTGAGTAGTCGGCCGAGAGGTGGCTCGGCGCGAACAAGAGGCGCCACCATTCGCGCGAGAGCGCGAGCATTGCGCCGGCGCGCGCGAGAGCGCCGAGCCCCTTCAGGCCCGGCGCGACCCCGCCGGCGTTGAACACGGTCCCCGTCACGAGCGGACGGGCGACGAAGTAGAGGACGATCGGCACCGTGGCACACACCGCCGCGGGGAGGGCCGCGCGCACCGCAGGGCGCCAGTCCTCTCCGGTGAACGCTGCCCGCCCAGCGGCAACGAGGAGCACTGCGGCGGGGAGCGTAGCCGCGTGCTCCTTCGAGGCGATGGCGAAGAGGCTGCCCAAGAAGACACCGATCAGCCAGCGCTTGTCTGCACGGGCGCGCCACGCGCACAGCAGACAGGCGGCGTAGCCCGCCGCGGCCATCAGTTCGGCGCGGCCGACCCCTGAGGCCGTCACCTCCACGTGGACGGGGTGGACCGCGAACAACAGGCCCGTCGCCAGTCCCAGCGTCGGCCCCGCGAGCTGCGCCGCGAGCAGTGCGAGCAGGCCGGCAGCGAGTGCGGCCCAGAACACATCCACCGCGTGGACCCAATGCGCGCCAGGGGGGGGGCTGATGCGTCGGTCGAGCGCGTACGAGACCATGACGGCCGGCCGCCAGAGACTTCCACCGAAGCTGCGGGGCCAGTACGGCTCAAGCAGTAGGGCAAGGGCTGTAGGCGTGTGCACGAGCTGGGGGCGCTGCTCGATGATCCAGTGAGCGTCTTCGACGTAGCCGTTGCGGACGGCGGGCGCCGCGACCCCGCCAGCGACGAGAGCGGTCACCACCGCGACGTGAGTGGGGCGCAGGAAGGCGAGGTTGATGTTCATGGCGCCGGTGAGGGGTCCAATATAGCCATGAGCATGACGCGGTTGCGCCCCTCCAGGGCGCGGGATACGTTAGCCGCGCTCTTCACCCCGGAGGATGCGATGTCGCGCCATGCCGGCGTTCGGTTGCTCCGCTGCATTTCCCTCCTCGCTCTCGCCGCCTTTGCCACCTGGCTTGCGCCAACGACCCTGTCCGCGCAGGGCGTCACCACGGCGCAGCTGAACGGCCTCGTGACGGATACGTCGGGCGCGCCGCTGAGTGACGCCTCAGTCGCGGCGGTGCATCTGCCAAGCGGCACATCCTACCGCGCCCTGTCGCGGTCGGGCGGCGCCTACACGATCCCGAATATGCGGGTCGGCGGCCCCTATCGGGTGACGGTGACCATCATCGGCTACCAGCCCGGCACGCGGGACTCGATCTTCTTGAACCTCGGCCAGAACCTGGAGCTCGACTTCCGGCTTGTGAGCCGGGCGGTGCAGCTGGCGGCGGTACAGGCGGTAGGCGAGCAGAACCGGGTACTGAACGGCGGGCGCACCGGCGCGGCGACCTTCATCTCCCCTCAGGAGGTGACGGCACTCCCCTCGATCAAGCGCTCCACCCGCGACCTCACGCGGCTCGATCCGCGTAGCGACGGCAACTTCGCTTTCGGCGGCCGCAACTGGCTCTACAACAACATTTCGCTCGACGGGTCCTACTTCAACAACCCGTTCGGCCTCGACGACCCGGCGCCCGGTGGGCAGACGAACGCCGAGCCCGTGCCATACGACGCCGTCGAGCAGGTCGTGGTCTCGCTGGCCCCGTTTGACGTGCGTCAGGGGGGCTTCACCGGCGCCAGTATCAACACCGTGACCCGCAGCGGCACGAACCAGATCCGTGGCACCGCGTACTCGTTCTACCGGAATGATGCCTTGCAGGGAAACAACGTTCGCGGCGGGCCAGTGGTCGCGAACCCCAGCCTCTCCTACGTACAGTCGGGGTTCGGCCTCGGGGGCCCGCTCAAGGCGAATAAGGCCTTCTTCTATGTGAACGCCGAGCTCGAGCGGACCAAGGACCCTGGCAGCGACTTCGTCGCCAGTACCAACGGCATCCCCGGATTCGGTATCTCGCGGGTGCGCGTGTCCACGATGGACTCGATCCGGCAGCGCCTGCTCTCGGTCTACAACTACGACCCCGGTCCCTACCAGGGCTACCTCAATCACACTGACAACAACAAGGTGCTGCTGCGGCTCGACTGGAACGTCAACGAGAGCCACAGCCTGACGTTGCGGTACGACTTCCTCGACGCCAGCCGCGACCTGCCGCCGCACCCCTTCGTGCTCAGCTTCAACAACACCGGCCGCGGGCCGAACGAGAGCAGTCTGCCGTTCCGCAACGCCGGGTACGCGATCAAGAACAAACTCCACTCTTTCGCCTTGGAGTTGAACAGTCGCTCCACCGGGCTGGCTAACCGGGTATTCGCGAGCTACAACCGCTTCCGGGACCGCCGTGCGCCGTTCAGCGCGCCGTTCCCGACCATCGAAATCGGCCAGAGCGGCGTGACCTACACCACCGTCGGCCACGAGCCCTTCTCGATCCACAACATCCTGGACCAGGACGTCTGGCAGTTCACCGACAACCTGACCCTGTTTCGCGGGCGGCACTCGCTGACCGTCGGCACGAACTTCGAGAAGTTCTCCTTCTTCAACTCGTTTAACATCTTCCGAAACGGTGTCTTCTTCCTCCCCGTCGGCGTTGCCAGCGGCACGACGTTCGACTCGCTGGCCCAGTTCTTCCAGCGGACCACACCAGGCGACCCGAACTTCGTGGACTTCCGGTCCTTCATCGGCACGGGCCTGTACAAGGGCGAGAACATCAGTGTCGGACAGCTCTCGTTCTACGCGCAGGACGAGTTCCTGGCTTCCAACCGGTTCACGCTTACCTACGGGCTGCGGCTGGACCTGCCGAAGTACTACACCAAGGCGGTGGACAACCCCTACTCCCGCGGCCTCACCGCCCTGGATGCGAACGGCAATCCGGAGGTGGTCGACGAGAGCAAGTTTCCGGGCACGAAGGCGATGGTGTCACCCCGCGTCGGCTTCAACTGGAACGCTGCGGGCGAGCGCCACACGCAGGTGCGCGGCGGGACCGGCCTGTTTACCGGCCGCGTTCCCTTCGTGTGGGTCGGCAACGTGCTCTCCAACCCCGGCGCCAACCCGAACCTCTACCCGGCGGGAGCCGTGCGTCCCACCGGGTCGTCGCAGGACTCGTCCACCCTGGCGCAGTCGTTCGATGTGAACGCCATGGACCCGAACTTCCGGTGGCCGCAGGTGTGGACCACGGACCTGGCCGTAGACCAGCAGCTCCCGTGGGGCCTGCTGGGGACGTTCGAGGTGTTGTACGGGAGGGACCGCAACTCAGTCCTCATGCGAAACGCCAACCTGCGCACCCCCGTCGGTACGGTGCCCGGCGCCGACGGCCGGCCGTTCTATGGTGGCTGCGCGTTCGCTACCGCGAACTGTCCGAGCAACGCGACCTCGCCGGCTCTGAACCCGGGCGGCTTCGGGATATACGTGATCAGCAACACCAACCAGGGGCATTCCCTCAACGTCTCGGTCCAGCTGCGACGGAACCTGGGCGCGAATGCAAGCGTGATGGTCGGGTATAACTACCTCGACGCCTGGAACTCGCTCAAGTCCACGGAGATCGCCAGCGTGCTGTGGCAGAACCAGCCCGTGCAGGGCGATCCCAACCGGCCGGGACTCAGCTACTCGGAGTTCGGGCAGCGGCACCGCATTGTCGGCTCGTTCACCTACGCCCGGACCTGGTCGCCCTCGCTGCGGACCCAGATCGGTGTCTTCGCCGAGATCGCCGAAGGGAACCGGTTCGCGGGGGCCGGGGGGAATCGTTACTCGTTCATCTACTCGGGTGACGTGAACGGCGACGGCCAGGGCGGCAACGATCTCATCTATATCCCGCGCAACCAGAGCGAGATCGCGCTCGATCCGTGCCTGAGCGGGTGCGGCAGTGCGACGACGCCGGCGCAGCAGTGGGCGGCGCTGGACGCGTTCATCAACCAGGACAGCTACCTGAACTCCCATCGCGGGCAGATTGCGCAGCGGTTCGGCGCGGTCAACCCCTGGTACAACGACGTGGATCTGCGGGTCCTCCAGGACCTCACCGCCTCCGGGGGCGCCAACCGACACGGCCTCCAGGTCAGCCTCGACATCCTGAACGTCGAGAACCTCATCAACTCGAGCTGGGGGGTGCGGAAGGTAGCGAGCGCGGCCGCCACCTCGCCCCTCACGCTCGTGCGGTTCACCGCGGCGGGGACGCCGGTGTTCAATTTCACGGGGCCGGCGCAGACCTACGTCGACGACCCTTCGCTACTGTCGCGGTGGCGGGTCCAGTTGGGACTGCGGTACCTCTTCAACTGACGCGGGAACACCTCACGGGGGGCGGAGCCCGGTGCTCCGCCCCTCGTCGTCTTCTCACGCTATCGCTCCCCGCCGTCGCCCAGGACATTCGGAGAGTGCAATGAGTAAGGTCACGCTGTTCACGTCTTTGACTTTGGACGGGGTCATGCAGGCGCCCGGTCGGCCGGACGAGGACCGCCGTGGCGGCTTCCAGTACGGGGGCTGGGCGGTGCCCTACGCGGATTCGGTCCTGGGCAGCATCGCCGGCCAATCGATGGCCACGAGCGGTGCCCTGCTGCTGGGGCGACGGACCTACGAGGACTTCTACGCTGTCTGGCCGAACCGCCCGAAGCCCAACCCCTTCACCGACCTACTCAACAACACCATGAAGTACGTCGCCTCGACCACGTTGAAGGAGCCGCTCCCATGGATCAATTCCATGCTGCTGCGCGGCGACGCCGCAACGGCCGTGGCCAAGCTAAGAGACCAGTCTGGGAAGGACCTCGTGGTCCTCGGCAGCGGCGAGTTGGCGCAGTCGCTGATGCGGCGTAATCTGGTCGACACCTACGTACTCCTCGTACACCCCCTTATGCTGGGGGCAGGACAGCGTCTGTTCCGAGAGGACGGCCCGAAGATGGCACTGCGACTCGTCGACTCCAAAGCGACTACCACCGGCGTCGTGATCGCGACCTACCACCCCGCGGAGCCTTGAGCCGCGACAACTCCTTTGTGGAGATGGCCATGACACCGATCCGCGCAACATCCCAGACATTCTCCGCCGCCCTTTTCATGGCATTGGTCGCCTCCAACGTCGGTGCGCAGGGCGCCTCGCCAGCGTACACGCCGCCACCGGCTCCGCAGCCGCAGGCGCCCGCCGTTGAGGCACGGCTCCGTATCTTCGACGTGCTCGACTTCGACGTGTTCAGCAACCAGAAGTGGGATCGCTTGGGCGAGTCGCACGCCGAGGACATTGTCGTCACCTGGCCCGATGGTCATGAGACGCACGGCCTCGCGGCGCACATCGTGGACTTGAAGGCGATGTTCGTCTATGCGCCAGACATCAAGATCAAGGAGCATCCGATCCGCTTCGGGTCCGGGGATTGGACCGCGGTGACGGGGTACATGACCGGGACATTCACCAAGCCCATGCCGATCGGCGGCGGCCAGTCTATCCCACCCACCGGCAAGTCATTTCGCCTCTGGATGGCGACCATCGGCCACTGGAAGGGCGGCACCATGGACCACGAGTGGCTCTTCTGGGATGGTCAGGACTTCATGAAGCAGCTCGGACTCGCAAAATAAGCTGTCCATCAGTGGTACTCACGGCGTGCTCCGGTCCGCAGTCCGTCCCGCGGAGCCAGGAGTGCCCGATGAGCATATGCTCCGTTAACTTCCGGCGGAGCGTAGCTCGAGCCGGTAGCTCAGTTGGTAGAGCAGCGGACTTTTAAACCGCTTCCCGTTCGCCGCTGTTCGCCTCAAGTCACTGCCACTCAATCTGATATGCGCATCGGTTCTTTCCGGAGCGCAGTGGTGCGCGTGCGTACGCCATGAGGGCGTCCCGCAGTCTGTCCCGCAGTCTCTCCAGACGTGGGTGGGTCCGTCGAACGTAACGTTGAGGAGCAGTGGAACCACCGAGTTCCCGAGGCTGAACTCGAACCTGCGACCCGTAGATTAGACAGATGTCCCGATTCCCGCACCCCGCAAGAAACGTCGCGACTTAGCGCGTAGGAAATCGGCGAGGAAATCCCGAAATGCGCCCTTGAAACCGAGCTTGGCCCAGGTTGACGCGCACCGCGACGACGTCACCCGCGGGGCGAAACGGACGGTCTCGAGGACCCTAGACAGCACGGACTATCGCCCCAACTTGCTCACATCTTGTGGAAGAATCGAGATACAAGACAGCACGCCACGACAACAGACATAGATTCGGGTCCGGTGCTCACCCTCGAGACTGAACGGCTCCTCCTTCGCCCTTTCCGGCAGACCGATCTCGATCCCTACGCCGTGATGTGCGCCGATCCCCAGGTCATGCGATATCTCGGAGATCGCGCGGTCTTGGCCCGGGAGGATGCGTGGCGCCAGATGGCGATGCTCGTCGGGCACTGGTCACTCCGGGGCTTTGGCACTTGGGCAATCGAGGAGCGGGCGACCGGGACCCTTCTCGGGCGCGCCGGCCTCCACTATCCCGACGGCTGGCCCGATCGAGAGGTGAACTGGGCTCTTGCCCGGCCATACTGGGGACACGGATTCGCCTTCGAAGCGGCGAAAGCTGTGCTCGCACATGCCTTCGGATCTCTTCGTTGGGAGCGCGCTAGTAGCCTGATCGACGCGGAGAATTACCGCTCGATCCGCCTGGCTGAGCGTCTCGGGGAGCGTTTTGAAAGACAAGTAGAAGTGCGAGGCTTTCGCGTCGGCCTCTACTCAATAGACCGGGCATCGTGGCATGCTGCCTAACACCATTAAGGAGTGCCCGGCCAAGAGGGCGTCGTAAATCTCCCGCGGGGAGCGAGGCTCGCCGCGCACTCGAGTCGTCAGTTCCAGCTGCCCCTCCGAGCGGCGAATACCGGTGGCATTGGCCGAGCGTCACACCAGGACGCTTTCAAGTCGCCTAGATCTACTCCGAGGTTGGTAAGCACGGCTACTGCTATTCCTTGGTCGTCGTGAAGCAGACCCAGGAGCAGATGTTCGGTGCTAACGTACTCGAGGTGCAGGCGCTGAGCTTCCTCGCGCGCCATTTGAAGCGTCCTACGCACGCGGTCGGTAAAGTTGTACCCGTTCATGGCCAGTAGTTGGTTGGGTGCCTAAAGTATCTCGCGACCTGTTGGGCTGCGTTCTGAGGGAGTCTTCTGTTTACGTACGGCTCAATGAAACTTCTCTCCCCGCGCTAGCATCCCGATGATCGCCCGCGCCCGTTTCTCCCTGGTTTCAGGCCTCTTCGCTGTCTGGAGCCGGTACGCTATGGAATACAGATTGGTTCTATTGAGCGTCTTAAAGAGGGCTTTCGCCTTCTTGTTTTTGGCGAGTGCACTTAAGAAATCATCCGGCACTGTCGCCTTGCAAAATGAATCATAGGCCGCCTTCCAGCGGCCATCCGCCTTTGCGGTCTTCACCTCTCTTAGTCCGGCGGGAGCCATCTCGCCGGACTTGATGAGGCGTTCGGCGTGCTGAGTATTATTCTTGGACCACCCGCTCCTCGGTCGCCTCGGCGTGAATCTCTGCAGCCAGGACTGCTTGTCATAGGGCTTTTTCTGTCCATCAATCCAACCAAAGCACAGGCCTTGATCAAGAGCTTCTGCATAAGTCACGGTGGCTATGCCTGAGTCTTTCTTGTAAATGCGCAGCCAGATGCCGTCCTCCTGGCCGTGGTTCTTCGCAAGCCACGTCCGGAAATCAGACGACGACGTGAAGCTCATTATCGTCCTCACGGCGAGTCCCCCAGACTGGCCGTCAGCTATGGGATTCCCAAGCTGGGTCCTGCATTGCGGAATGCCTCCATGTCGGTGCGCGCACCTAGTGTGGCGCGAGCGCGCCCGGCGAGATCGGGGTATTCTCGGCGGACCAGTGTCCAGATTGCGGCCGGTCCTGGCAACCCGCTGCCAGGAGCGAGACGCCCAAGCCGTCTGACGGGCTCATGCGTCTGGCCGTCAAAGTGGGTCAGACGAAAAGCCAGTCGGTGCGCAGCAAAGTCCGCAAGCAAGTCGCCGGCTGCAGTGCGGATGGCCAGCTGGAGTAGGTAAGCGGCATCGAGGCGGAAGGGCCCGAACGTCGCGCGAACATTCGTGTCCACGGTGTACGACGCCACGGCCGACACGAGTAATAACTCTTGCGTGCCAGTCGCGGCGGTGAGGTATACTCTGCGGAGTGGGCATTCGGAAGAGTCCTGAACGACCGCAGTCACGACGAGCACCGCATTGGCATTCATCGCGACGGCTTCAGCCGAGTCCTTCGGATAAGCGATATCGTAGAAGGCCACGCGTGGGATAGGAGCGTAGCTCCGGTATTGGGCTGCGGCGCCCGCGAGGCGTGCGTCGAGCGCTGTGTTCGACACTGGGGCCCGCGACCAGCCAAGCACGTTCTCGACGTGGGTTGATGCCTGTGCACCTGCCAGGTGGCCAACAGACGAAAATGCGGTCGCGAGTGCGAACCTGAGGAGGTTCTTGGCGCTGGTCATAATCGGTGCACCGCCTTGTATCTCGATTCTTCCCTAAAACAGGTCGTTCAGGCCACCTAGTGTGCTCCTGACGGCGTGAGCGTGTCTGTGATGATACTGGGGCTCCCCACAGCTCGGCGCAAACGGAAACGTTTGTGAATATGATGTCCGATAGTTGACATGCCGCCCAGAGAACTGTCTGCGCCAGCGGTTGCTGGTCGGGCCCGGCGGCCAGTTCGGGGCGTCCGGCGTCGCGCCCAGGACGGTCGCGCGGCACGCGGTGCGCCGGGCGCGCCGTCGCGACTGGGGGCGTCAGCGCATATCAGCGAGGGGAGCGCCAGTGCGGCCGGAATCGCCGTCGCCCGACACATCATCAGGCCGCACTGGCCGGCGGGTCGTGCGCAAGCGGGCTCGGCGGCGCGTAGCGGCGCAAGGTCAGCGCAATCGCCAACCCGATGCACGGGATCTGAATAGCCACGCCGACGAGCGCCGCGTGGAGCGTGGACGGACGCGGGCCGATCGCCGAAAGGGGGAGCACGACGAGCTGCATGAAGAAATAGACCGCGATGCCGTAGGCCGCGCCCGAGATCACGGCGTGTTGCAGCAGGAAGGGTAGGCGTCGGCTTGCCACGTAGTAGACTGCGGCGACGCTCGTCGCGATGCAGAAGTGGCACAACAGGCCGAGCGCGGCGGTCGCGAGCCCGCCGGTGAAGGCGTCGCGGCCCAGGATGCCGCTCGCGATGCCCTGAAGCAGTGGCACGACGTGCGTGACGTGCGCGTAGACGACGATCGCGGCGGTGATGTCGAGCACGCCGGCCACGAGGCCCGCCCGCAGGATCGCGAGCCAGGCGTTCGGCCTACGGTCGTTGAGATGCGGCGCCGTGGCGCTCATGGGGCGTCCGGGTTTCCCCCACTCCTCCCTCGTCTGTATCTCCAGGGCGCTCCGCGGTACGAATCAGCGACGACCCAGGCGGCAGCCCCGATCGTCCAGGAGACGACAAACGCCGTCCATTGAAGCCGGTTCGTCGGTGCCGCCGCGACCCCGGGGACCCAGACGAGCAGCGTGAACGCGCTGATCATCCCAGCCTCCAGCGTCGCCGCCAGCCGTGGATAGATCCCTAAGAGGACGCCGAGGCCGGCGGCAATGTGTCCGGAACCGGCGAGATACGCCCAGACCGGACGTTCGGGAAGCCACGCAGGTACCAGGTTCAAGACCTCGGTCGTGTACACAAAGTGTGAAAGACCAATTGGGGGCAACGCGATGGCAAAAAGCAATCTGGCGAGACGGATCCCCTTCTCGCCGGTGGCGAATTTCAGCTTCAACCCGCGCCATTCTCCGCCAAGTGTGGCGAAAAGAACCCATCCTCCGGCCACGAGCACCGCGATTTCACCACAGCCCAGCCAATTCCCTTCAACCGATGGGTCCATTACGACGCGCGGGATTTTCAGCAACACCCACCAGAACACCAGGTATACGATCAGCACACGAGATGAAGGTGCGGCCGCACGCCTAAAGAGGAGTCCGACTCCGCTTGCCAACATGACGGCGCCCGAGACATAAGCAAGAGCTTGTCGCCAAGGGACCCACGAGGGGACCGGCTGCTACTGCAGCGCGAAATCGCCGTAGATAACGCTCAGGACGCCGAGACCGATCAACCCTATTGCGAGTAGCACACGCCCCAACCCGTCAACACGCATCTTTTTTGATCCTCCCGAATAGGAGGGAACGCACACAGTCAGATGACTCCGACCGTTCCCGTATGCGCGGGAGGACGCGGCAGTCCATCAATCGGATCTCGCCAGCGGTGAAGACCGCGAGCCAAGGGCTCTTCGTTTGGCTGTCAGCGGTTATCGCCGGGTGCCCCAGCGCGCACGGTACTCTTGATAGCCTCCACGAACGTCCGCTCCTCCCGCAGAATCAAGCGCTTCGTCTGCGCCATGGCGAAATTCGCCCGACTGTCAGGGTCCGCCTTCAACCGGCTGCGATAGACTTCGTAGGCGGCGAGCGATTCGAATGAAATGAGCGCCCAGGCGATGTTGTTCGTCCCCTCATACGGCAGGAAGTAGCCCAACAGGTCCCCGCCACAACGCGGAATGATCTTCGCCCAATTGTCCGCGTACTCGGAGAACGCCTCGCGCTGGAATGGGTCGATCTCGTAGCGAATCAGACACGTGATAGGCATAGAGACTCCAGGGAAGTGAGGACGCCACCCAGTCACGGCGAGCGCGCCGCCCGCGAGCCGCCCCAGGAACGAGCGGCGCGGCGGAAGATCTTCAGGGGGAAGCGAGAGCATCGGTGACCTCCGCTGGTCGCGAAACTACTCCGGCAAGATTGAGTCCCGCGCTGCTCAAGCATACCGGCACGAGCATCTACCCCCTGATTACTGTCATGGGGGGCGTGCACCACCCGGTGGGCGTGCCCCATTACGACGAAGATGGGAACTCGTTCCCGATGCGATCGCCTCAGCCATCTTTCGGTTCAGTAATCACCCCAGAGAAACGTGGGACCGTAACTAGTCGCTTGGGTCCCGTGACTGACTCCGCCGGTCTCGTGGGATTGGTGCCTTCCGGCAGCGTACGCACGGCCGCTCCTCGGCGGTCTCGGCCCGTCGCCCAGCGACACACCAAGCCCGGCGCGCTGCAGGCCGCCGGGCCGGTGTCGGTTGGGTTTCGGGGGCCGTCACCCCGTCCCCCAACCACCATCACGAGTCTAGAAGCTCAGCTGGAAGCCGAGGCGAATGTTCCGAGGCGAACCGTAGAAGTTCTGTACGCCGTTGACGTAGCTATCGTAGTAGGCGTTCAGCGCCCTGGTCTGCTCGGCCAACGTGTAGGTCTTGTTGCCGTTGCCGAACCGCGCTTCGGTCCGCTGCAGCATAACGCAATCCACGGTCGAGGCCGCGGTCGCGGTCCACTGCGTGCAGTCGGCGATGTTGATCGAGCCATCCGCGCCCAGCTTGCTGACCGGCTGGGCCGCCGCCTCGTTCGCCAAGTTCGCGAACTCCGGACTCAGCAACGACTGTCGGTTAAGCGCATTGACGACGTCGCTGGTTTCGTTGAAGAGCCGCACGATGTTCTTGAAGTTGAACACGTTGCGCAGGTCGGCGAACAGTGTGATATCGGTCCGCCCGAACTTGACCGCCTTGTCGATGCGCATGTCGACGATCTTCTGCCACGGCATCGTCGAGCTGTTGATCGGCTCGAGCGAGTTGGCCTCGAGGCCGAACCCCGCGCGCGGCGCGACTGATCCGGCCCCGGAGTTGGCCACACGTGTGAAGGGCAGACCGCTGAAGGCCCGGAATGTCACGAACACACTCACGTCACCGAACGCCTTGGCAGCGGTTGTGTTCTTCTGCCAATCCTTCGGGACGGTGAAGGAAACCGTGCCCACGATGTTGTGCTGCCGCTGGTCGTCGACCGGCAGCGGCTGTTCAGGCGGCGGCACCCGGTCGCCCGTCACCTGCGAAATTTGCCGCGAGGAGGTGTTCAGGTAGGCGAACGGATCCGACCCGGTGTTCTTGGCCACCTGGAAGGTGTAGGCGACCGAGGCGTTCACCCAGTTCCCCACGCGCCGATCGAGCTTGAAGTCGAGGCCCCGCGCGTAGCCGAAGTCCGCGTTGGTCAGGATGTTGAGGTTGAGCGTCCGACCCGGATTGCTCGGATCATCGTACGGCTTGATCCGATAGGCGAGGTCGGAGACCTTGTCCTTGTTGTAGGCCGCGACGTCGAGCACCAGATCGGGGTTGAAGGCGTGCCGCACCCCGAACTCGAACTGAATCGTCTTGCCGAAGGTGACGTCCCGCCCGAACGAGTCGTTGAA
>Ga0137391_10002021_pt1 | contig 15000 bp, 8 predicted proteins | sample 15con2h24BmetaG_FD_101399 | JGI IMG/M metagenome (GOLD analysis project Ga0137391, IMG submission 101399) | Vadose zone soil microbial communities from Angelo Coast Range Reserve, California, USA - 15con2h2.4B metaG | ecosystem: Environmental > Terrestrial > Soil > Vadose zone > Saprolite...
AAGTCAGATGGGAGCGATCCCGTCTATTCGGTAAGTTGCCTGGTGACCGATCCCGCCAACCCAAAGTTTCTCGGGACCGGCGGAAGCGCGATGACGAGCGACATTTACTCGACCCAATGTGGAGATAGCATCGATTTAAAAACCGATAGAGTGAAGACTGGAAAATGCGAGGTTTCTCCGCCAAAAACCTCAGAGGGATTATCCGACGTCAAGATCGACATTAACTTCCCCGCCGCAAAACTTTGGGATCTCACGTCTCCGAAGCTCTACCACCTTGAAATCACCGCCACCACAAAGTCCGGTAAGTCCGACACCCGCACCATCCCCTTCGGCTTCCGCTCCTTCGCTCCCTCAGGCCTCGGCACCAACGCCGTCTTCCGCATCAACAACCGCCGCATCAAACTCTACAGCTCTATCTCCTGGGGCTTCTGGGGACTCAACGGCCTCTTCCCCACTCCCGAGCTAGCCGAAAAAGAAGTCACCCAGGCCAAAAAACTAAATCTCAACTGTCTCAACTTCCACCGCAATCTCGCCAAGGAAGACGTCCTCCGCGCCCACGACCGCCTCGGCCTCCTCCGCTACCTCGAGCCCGGCGGAGGCAAACTCGCCATCGGCGCTCCAGCCCCGACTCCATCCGGAGAAGGCGCAATCGCCAACCCAGGTGTTAAGCTCGCGAAGCCCGAGTCCGAAGGCGACAAGTTCGCCCAGAAGTTTATGAAGGTTAAATGCGTCGAGATGGTCAAAGCCTACCGCTCGCACCCTTCGATCATCCAGTACACCCTGCAGAACGAAATCGGCGCCGACCTCAACAATCCCGCAGTCTTCGAAATCCTCGAAGCCATGCACAAGGAAGACCCCAGCCGTGCTGTAGTCCTCAACGACGGCTTCTCTCCCCCGCCCCGCAACGCCGCGCAGGCCTGGTACGAGCCCTGGAATGACAACATCCATCGCTCTGACAAGGAACCCTTCGCCCTCTGGTGGAACAACCATCAGGGCGCAGGCGACCAATGGTACGACGAGTTCTACAAATCACCCACCGACTTCACCTACCGCTCGCCCTACCACCAGTACCTCACTGAGTTCGGCGAGATGGAAGGCTGCGCCACCCCCGACAACCACGCCCTCATGGTCCATCAAATCACCGAGACCTACCTTATGTACGGCGGCAACAGCTACGACCTCACCGACCACAAAGAGATCCTCGCCGCCTACGACAACTTCCTCGACAAATGGAAGTTCCGCACCGCCTTCCCCACCGCCGAACATCTCTTCGACGCCCTCGGCAAAAAGTGCTACGACACCTGGCAGAACTACCTCGAGAACGCCCGCATCTCCGACGACCTCGACTTCGCCGTCATCTCCGGTTGGGAGACCACCGCTATCGAAAACCACTCCGGCATCGTCGACAACCTCCGCAACTTCAAATCCGACCCCGCACCAATCTCAGGCACCCTCACGCCCATCCGCCCCGTAGCGAAACAACGCAGCGCCTGCACCGCACGCGGCGAATCCGCCACCTTCGACCTCTACCTCCTCAACGACACCCCGCAACCAACCACCGGCACCCTCACGTTCACCGCCGTCACCCCCTCCAACAAACTTCTCAAACTCGCTGAACTCCCCACCCCCACTCACGTCCCCGACCAGTTCAGCTACCTCCTCAAAGAAGCCTTCCAAACCCCACCCCTCACCGAAGAAGGCCTCTACCGCTTCAAATTCTCCCTTTCCTCCGAACCCGCCTCCACGCAGACAAAGGAAATCTGGGTCACCGAACCACCCGCCTACAAACGCGCCCGCGCACTCAACATCGCCGTCTCCGGCATCACGCCAGCGCTCCACAAACAACTCACCGATCTCGCACCGCGACTCGGCCTCGTGATCGACGACTTCACTTCTGGGAAAAAATACGACGTCATCGTCTCCTCCGGCCTCACTGCTCACACCTCAGCAACTCAAAGCTCCGGAGACACCACCGGCCTCGAAGCCCAACCCACAACCGACGTAGGCGGCATTCAATCCACCACACAGCTTGGCCACATCGACCCCGCAATCCTGGAAGCCGTCCGCGCCGGCACCCCACTCCTCGCCATTCCTCAGGCCGACACTCTCTCCGACGGAGTCGCCAAACAACTCGCCGCCGCCGGCGCCTTCACCTACAACGGCACCGTCGGCGACTACCGCGCCCCCTGGATGGGCAACTGGTACTTCGTCCGCCAGCACCCCATCTACTCCGGCCTCCCCGTCAACCAGGTCATGGGCATCCACTACCAGACCAAAGGCCGCCAGGCGAACGGACTCCCCATCGAAAAACATCCGGACGGCGCCCACATAGAAATCATCGCAGCCTACAGCCGCGACCACGACCGCAACATCGGCGCCGGCACCTTCACCACAAAATTAGGCACCACAAAAATCCTCTACCACCGAGTCCCCGATCTGCACCCCGTCCTGCAACAACGGTTCCTCGCCAACGCACTAGCCTGGCTCACCACGTAAGATTGCTTAACGCAGAAGAGGCAGCCCTTGCGAGCTGCCTCCTTCCGTAGTCAACCTCGGTTTAGTGATGTGGCGCCGTGTGGTGCACCGGAGGTTTGGCCGCTGTCTTCTTCGGCAACACCACCGCGCCGTCACTCATGGTGATCATGATCGGCTTCGGTGTGAAGGAATCGAAGGTTCCGCTCAGCGTTACCTTCTGACCGACTGCAGTCGCCGCAGTAGTCTCATCCGCAATCTTCTTGGCAGCAGCCGCCTGGGCCGGAGTCAATTTCTTGTCCGCCTCCTCCGGCGCCTTCATGTTGAAGGTGAAGTCAGCGGTCTTCGACTGCACCGCATCTTCCGATACCGCAACCTTGAGAACCGTGGGCGAGGATTCGATCACCAGCGCGTCTGGAATCGTCACCGATTTGCCCTTCATCGTGTTCCACACCTTTGCGGCATCGTCAGGCTTGCCGTTGGCCAGGACGAACTCCCTGTCGCTTATCGCCAGCTTCGGCAGATCTGCTTCCGGGGTCGAAGTAACCAGGTCGTGGGCCATGTCCTCGGGCTTCGGAGCTGCCTTGATGCTGAAGCTAGCCGGAGGATCAAGGCTCGTCTGCGCCGCAGCCGTCACCGCCTCGTAGCCATCGTCAGCGCCGTGGTACTTTTTGTAGCAATACTTTGCCGTCGGAAGCATCTGCGACTTGTACGGCTCCGGAGCGAACGCTACAAAACGCGAGATGTACCAGGTGCAGTTCACCAGGTCTGGCGGAGTCGCCTGCAGATAAGCGAGCCCCAGGAAGTACGTATCCTGCAGCAACGGCCCGGGCTTGGTCGTATCAGCTACCGGCACGCTTGCCAGTTCCTGCTTGAAGTTTGTGATCGCCGTCGCCGCGTCCTTCTTGTTCAGCGCGGCGGTTGCAATGGCACGGTAGAAGACAGGTTTGGCCTGCGCCTGCAGTGCAGTGAAATCGGCAGCGCTTGTATCCGCAGGTTTGGTCACTGCCAGCCCCTTCTGGGCATAGTCGGCCGCCTTGTCGAGCGCGGCCTGCTTGGCCGTCGGATCGCTGATCGAGTCCGCACCCGTCAAGCGGAAGTATGTCTCAAAGGTCAGCGCCCGCAGGTTGTTCGGATCGACCTGCAATAGCCGGTCAGCCGCATCCAGAGTCTTCGCCGCATCAAACGCGCTGTACGCCAGCATCAACTGCTCCAGCGTCGCCGCCTTCACCGCCGACTGCGGATAAGCCGTCAGATAAGCCTCAAGCGCCGCTGCCTTGGCCTTCGGATCGGTCTGCGTGATCGCGCTATTGTATGCGTTGTATTCCGCAGGAGACATCTGCACGCCGCCACTCGCAGGCTGCTGGGAACCAAGGTTGACCGGGGTTTGTGCTGCTACAGTACCCGCAACACATGCCATGCCGGCAACGGCCAGGAGAGACGCAACGACTACCTTCTTCATTCCACACTCCTCAATAAAATCTTCTCTTTCAAATGTGTCACCGATGCTTCCGGGGTCACTTGTACCTGAGACGAAGCATAACCTGATCATAGAGCATCCGGTTGTAGTCCTCGCCGTGCCCGACCCTTCGGTCGAGCGATTGAAGTGTTCGTGGCATCTCGGGATGATGATGCGGATTATAGAAACGCTGTTGCTCAAAACGCAAGCTCACATGTAGTTTTCCCGCAAGAAACGCCTTTTACCCTCAAACATCCCCGACCAATTCCGCCCGATCACAAACCTCCTCAACTTGAAGTTGGCTACACGAACGAAGCCGACCTCTGGCACCCCTCCGTCAAATGACCACGCGTGTAGATGGAGTACCACGGGTCCTTCCCTGCATGCTCGTGCACACCTCGCGATCATCTTTTTTGTATGATGCCAGGCTACAGCGTAGCGAACTTCGCATACTCGCGATATTGCGTTGACTTCTTGCGTGTGTCATCTGTCAGAGATCATCTCAGCGAAACACCATTCACCGCCTCCAAAACCTATTCCGCATTCGCGTATCTCGACGTCTACTATGTATTAGTGTTCCGCGCAGATCGTTTCGCTTATTGTTCGGATCTCTCGGATGAATTAGAGCAGAAATCCCGAATTATGCCCCGCATCCTGCTACACTCACCCATTAATAGCGTTATGTCCCTCTTATCCACAACATGTGGTGTTGTCCCCGTTGATTCTGACCAACAACGCAGCTAAAGTTATCTCAGTCATACTAGTTAGGCGAGGCCTCCCCAATCCTCTGCCTATAGAGGTCGCATTTGCTCAAGCTCAAGAAGGTTCAGATACTCGGCTTCAAGTCCTTCTGTGATCGCACCGAGGTCCAGCTCTCCGGCGAAGGCATCGCCGCGATAGTCGGCCCCAACGGCTGCGGCAAGTCCAACATCTCCGACGCCATCACATGGGTTCTGGGCGAGCAGTCCGCCAAATCCCTCCGTGGCATCAAGATGGAGGACGTCATCTTCGCCGGCACCCGCGACCGCAAGCCAACCGGTATGGCCGAGGTCTCCCTCACCCTCGTCGACCCCGAGATTTATGACGGAGCCAGCCTCGACAGCGAACCCGAGATCGTCATCGACGAAGCCAACCCCACCGACTGGGACGAAACCAGCCTCCGCCAGCAAAACGCCGCAGAGACCGAAGAGGCAGTTGCCGAAGCCCAGCCCGGCACTCTCATCGAAGGCGAAGTCAAAGGACCTCACATCGTCCCACCCGCGACAGAAGGGGACGCAGCAGCCGAACTCGCAAACCCAAACAACGTCGTCCTCAAAATCCGTCGCCGCAAGTTCGGCCGTGCCCCCGTCCGCGCAGGCGAACTCACCATCACCCGCCGCCTCTTCCGCTCCGGCGACAGCGAATACCTCCTCAACGGCAAGATCTGTCGCCTCCGCGACATTCAGGACATCTTCATGGGCACCGGCCTCGGTGGCGAGTCCTACGCCATCATCGGCCAGGAGCGCATCGGCCAGCTCCTCAGCTCGAAACCCCTCGACCGCCGCGCCATCCTCGAAGAAGCTGCCGGTATCACCCGCTTCAAGACCAAAAAACGTCTCGCCGAACTCCGCCTCGAAGCCGCGCGTCTCAACCTCTCCCGCGTCAACGACATCTTCGACGAAATCACCCGTCAGATGACGACCCTCAAACGCCAGGCGTCCAAAGCCGAGCGCTACGGCGCACTCCGCGACGAACTCCGCACCCGCCTCCGCGTCGTCCTCGCCAGCCGCATGTCCCAGCTCGACCTCGAGCAGACCGCTACCACTGAAAAGATCATGCTCCTTGCCACCCAGATCGATGTCCAGACAGCCAACGTCGAAGCCATGGACACCGACCACAGCGAAGGCATCCGCACCGGCTACACTGTCGACCAGCAGATCCGCGAAGCGAACACCCAGGCCAACCAATCCGCCGTCGAACTCGAGCGCATCACCGCCCGCACCGCCGCCAACACCGACCGCATCACCGAGCTAACCAGCCGCCTCGCCACCGGCGCCGACGACTTCTCTCAGGCCCGCGAACAACTAGCCAGTCTCACCGGTGAACTCGAACAGCACCGCAGCTTCCTCGACAACGCCACCGCCGAATCCGCAGGCTCTCGCGAGGCCGCCCAGACCCATCAGGCCCAGGCGCAGGAGGCGGTCCGCGCCGTAGCCCTGGCCGAGCAGCAGGCCGAACAAAACCGGCGCGCATCCATGCAGCTGATGCAGCGCATCGGACAAACCCGCAACGAAGAGGCCCAGGCCGCAGCCGCCCTCGCCGGCCTTGAGCGTGAAGCCGAGCGTCTCGTCTCCGAGTCCGACATCGCAAAACAAGAGCTCGAAACCCTCGGCCTCCAGCGCGGCCAGGTCGCGCTCTCCTTCGAGTCCGTCACCGAGCGCCTGAAACGTCTCGAAGCCGAGATCGCCGAACTCCGCCTCCAGATCGAAGCCAGCCGCGCGGAAGAGTCGCAGTCCAAGCGCCACGGCGACCAGCTGCGCGGCGAAGTCGCAACCCTCAACGGCCGCCGCAACTCCCTCGAAGCCCTCATCAAAGAGCACAGCTACTCCACCGACACCGTCCGCAACATCTTCAAGACCGACACCTACAAGCAGAACACCAACGGCATGGCCGCCGTAGGCACTCTAGCCGACTTCCTCGAAGTCGACGGCAAGTACGAGAGCGTAGTCGACGAGTTCCTCCGCGACGAGCTCAACTACATCGTCGTCAAATCCTGGGACGCCGCCGACGCCGGCATGCACCTCCTCCAGACCGACATCAGCGGTCGCGCCACCTTCCTCGTCCATCCCAACGACGCCCAGGCCAACTTCGCCTTCGCCGAAGGCATGCAGAGCGCCGCCCAGACCAACATCGAAGGCATCGAAGGCGTGGTCCCGCTCAAAGAGTGCGTTCGCGTCCTCAACGGCTTCGGCAGGTCCCTCGAAGTCATCCTGCCGAAGCTACGCGAAGGCTTCGTCGCACCCGACTCCTACACCGCCCGCTCGCTGGCCCTCTCGAACCCCCAGGCCTTCTTCCTCTCCCCCTCCGGCGAAACCTTCCACAACGTCACCGTCACCGGCGGCCGCCCCCGCGCACAAGGCCCATTGGCCCTCAAACGCGAACTCGTCGAGGTCCAGCAGAAAGTAGAGAAAGCCGAGCAGGAGTTGGCGCAGACCGACCTCCACACCGCCGACCTACAGCATCAGATCGCCGCTCTCAATGCGACAATCGAAGGCAAAACCCACGAGCGTCGCGATGCCGAGCGCGAGTCCGCCAACTCCGGCGCGGCCCTTCGCCAGATGGAGTCAGAGGTCGCCCGCATCGAACGCCGCCTGCAGGGCTGGACACTCACCAGCGAACGCAATCGCGACGCCCGCAACCAGAAGTCGGACCTCATCGCCCGCCGTCAACAAGAAGCCGCGGCCTTCGAGAACGAACGCATTACCCTTGAAACGAACCTCACTGCCCTTCAACAACAGCTCGACCAGCTCCGCAGCCGCCGCGAAGAACTCCAGCAGACAGCAGCCGCAGCCTCCGCTGCGCTCGCAGGCCTCGAAGAACGCCGCCGCAACGCCGCCGCCAACTTCGAGCAGACCAACCGCATCTACAACGGCCAGAGCCAGCGCATCCAGCAACTAGAACAGCAGCTCGACGCCTCTGCCGCAGAAAAACTCCGTCGCGAAGAAGAGACCGCAGCCCTCGCAGTCCAGCACACTGAGCTCTCCGAACTCCGCGCCACCGCCATAGCCGAAGGAGTTCGGCTCACCGCGGAAGCAGCAGAACTCCGCACCGCCATGGCCGAACTCGATCAGCGTCTCCGCACTCTCCGCCACGAAACCGAAGTGCTGCGAGAATCGCGAGCGGCACTCGCCGCCCGCGCCGCAAAGCTCGCCTCCGACATCGAGCATATCGACGCCACCTGCCTCAACGATCTAGGCATGGAAGCCATTACTCTCCGTGAGGACCAGACAATCGCCCGCATCGAAGGCGATGCCCTGCACACGGAAGAAGAAGAGTCCCGCGCTCTCAAGCAGCGCCTCGAAGCCATGGGCCCCGTCAACATGATGGCCCTCGAGGAGTACAACGAGACAGTAACCCGCCACAGCTTCCTGGAAACCCAGCGCAAGGATCTCCTCGACTCCATCGAAAACACCCAGGCCTCTATCAAAGAAATCGACGACGTCTCCCGCATGAAGTTCGATGAGGCCTTCAAAGTCATCAACGAAAACTTCTCCGTCACCTTCTCGAAGCTCTTCGGCGGCGGCCAGGCCTTCATGAAACTCACCGACGCAGAAAACTCCAACGAAAGCGGCATCGACATCGTCGCCTCTCCCCCCGGTAAGAAGCTGCAAAACATCCTCCTGCTCTCCGGAGGAGAAAAAGCCCTCACCGCCCTCTCGCTTCTAGTAGGCATCTTCCAGTTCCAACCCGCACCATTCTGCATCCTCGACGAAGTCGACGCTCCGCTCGACGAAACCAACGTAGGCCGCTTCGCCAAGCTCATCCATGAGATGAGCGCATCCACACAGTTCGTGGTGATCACCCATAGCAAACGCACCATGGCCCAGGCCGACGTCATCTATGGGGTCACCATGCAGGAGCCCGGCGTCTCGAAGATCGTCAGCGTCAACCTCAACCGCCGCGACTCCACAGACAACCGCCGCGCCGTAGCATAACGTCATCGCCCCGGTCGCCTCACTCCACAGATCGACCCACCCTTTTGCGCAGCTGGAGCGATCAACATTCGCTCCAGCGTTTTTTCCCTAACGCGAGAACGCACTTGATTCCGCTCCCCCAATATCAGTCGGACTGCGCTCGCAACAGCTGCTCGTTTCTCATTGAAACCGGATAACCTACAAAAGGCATGTACATCCCCCTAACAACCGCTGCCCTCGCACTGCTGACGGCAGCGATGGTTCTTCTGCGGATCTTCTGGTCACGCGTACCTCCGCGAGTGAGGTTCTTTCTCATCCGTGCGTCGATCGCCATGATTGTTGTCCACGGACTCATCGTCGTGACCAAATGGACCACCACCTCCGACCGGCTGAACGTCCTCATCAACTGGCTGGCCATCGCCGGCTACGAACTCCTCGTATTGCTCTTCTCCCGTCTGTCTCCCCGGTGGCTCACTCTGCCGAGCACGATCATCCTGCTGATCCCTCTCTTTGCATCCAGCATTCTGGGCCCTCTTACCTACCTCTTCGAACCGGGCTCCCATGCGAAGGTGTCCCTCGGCGATCATCTCTTCTACGAGGTCAACCCATGGTGGAATACCGGAGGCGGCAATAAAGGGGTCGACGTAGTCATTTACTATCGCCCTCCCTTCGCTCCCTTTATCCGTCACAAGCTCCAAACCATTCCGTTCAACGACCAGGAGTGCAACTCACGCGCAGCCTCTGCCATCGCTTTTCCGGCTAAGAAGAACGTCCTCGGTCGCTGCCCGAACTGGCCCTCTCAAGCCTCCGGAGCCGTCGACAAGCTTCTCCCTCTTCGCTAAACACATTCATCGTTTTCCTAATTCAAGAGGTGGTACCGTCAACGTGATGCCAACAGCCCTTCTCCAAACCGATCTCGGCGATCTTCCCCTCGCAGCACGCGGCAAGGTCCGCGACATCTACGCCCTCTCCAGCGATCAACTCCTCTTCGTCGCCAGCGATCGCATCTCCGCCTTCGACCATGTTCTGGGTAGCGGAATACCCGACAAGGGAAAGATCCTCACCCAGCTCTCCCTCTTCTGGTTCGACTTCCTCAAGCTCACCGTCCCGAACCATCTCATCACCGCGGATGCCACGCAATTTCCCCGTGAACTGCAGCCCTATCTCAATGAACTCGACGGTCGCAGCATGCTCGTCAAGCGAGCGAAGATGTTTCCCGTAGAGTGCGTCGTGCGCGGCTATCTCTCCGGCTCCGGATGGAAGGACTACCAGCAGACCGGTGCAATCTGCGGTATCAAGCTACCTGGGGGCCTCCGCGAATCCGATCGCCTGCCCGAACCCATCTTCACCCCCGCCGCCAAAATCAACATCGGCGGCCACGACGAAAATATCTCCTATAAGACAGTGGAACAAACCATAGGCCCAGCCCACGCCGACGCGCTCCGCACTCTTACTCTCGAAATCTACGATAAAGCGACAAGACATGCAGCCAGCAAAGGTCTGATCCTCGCCGACACCAAGTTTGAGTTCGGTCTGCTAGGCGACACAATTATCCTCGCCGACGAAGTCCTCACTCCCGACTCATCCCGCTACTGGCCCGCCGCAAACTACAACCCCGGCGGCCCTCAGCCCTCCTTCGACAAGCAGTACGTCCGAGACTACCTCGAATCCATCCATTGGAATAAACAAGCCCCCGCACCCGGGCTCCCAGACGAGGTCGTCTCCCGTACCCGCGAGAAGTACCTCGAAGCCTTCCGCCTGATTACCGGCCGTGCCGACCTCGCTAATACCTAAAACCGCATGAACCTCTTCGACTGTTTTCTCATCGCGATGCTCGCCTGCTCCACCATCATGGCCTTCCTGCGCGGCATCATCCTGGAGATCTTCTCCCTCGGCGGCCTGATCGCCGGAATTCTACTGGCCAGCTGGTACTACAAGCATGTCGCGATAATTCTCGGACACGTCATCACCACACCCGCGACTGCCCAGATCGTCGCATTTCTTCTCATCATCATCGGGGTTATGGTGCTCTGTACCCTCCTCGGCAAGGCCCTCAACCGCACCGCGCACGCCATCGGCCTGGGCTTCTTCGATCGGCTCCTGGGCGCCCTCTTCGGCTTCGCGAGAGGATGCCTGTTTGGGGTTGCCATCCTGATGGCCATCGCCGCCTTTCTGCCACATTCTGCGTGGATTGCAAATTCCCGGCTATCTTCCTATTTCCTTGCAGGGGCGCATGCGGTATCCTTCGTTGTACCTCACGACCTTCAGCAGCAGATTCTGAATGGCGCACAGCAACTCAAGCACAACACGCCCGATTGGATCAAACCGCTCCGGTAGAGGCACAATGAGAGTGTGGTTCCACAAAGGAACTGCAAGCGAGGAATAACCTTGAAGCGCGAACTGGACGGTCTGATCACGCAGATGCACAGCGCCGGCATCCCTTACACGGAGGCCGTTCGTCAATTCAAAAAGCGCTACATCCTTGAAGTTCTGGCACAGCACAAGGGCAACCAGTGCAAGGCCGCCGAAGAACTCGGCATGCATCGCAATACCCTCAGTCGCACTCTGGCCGAGCTCGACATGGACACCGCGCAGATCCGCAACGGCATGCGCCGGCCGCCCAGCAGCGAGCGCCCGCGAATTCAAAACATCGCCAGCGCCCGATAGCCGCCGGCTCCGTCTAACCAGCAGTCGATGACAGCAAGTCTCCAGCCTCGAGCCTCGGCAATTGCCAGATGTGCCGTCACGTTTGCACTCTGCGGAGCTTGTCTCGCCCAGGCTCCCGCCCCATCCAGCGCACCCACAAAGCACCAGATCCAGGCTGCCGAAGACGCCTATCTGGCCGGAGCACGCCTGCTGGACCACGACGATCTCTCCGCCGCGGAGATTCAGTTCGACAAGGCCGCCAAGCTTAACCCCTCCAACAGCGACTACGCCATGGCGTATTCCATTACCCATCAACGGCACATTACCGAACTTGTTCGCCAGTCCGGCAAAGCCCGCCTCCTCGGCCAGAACGAAAAGGCTGAGACCCTCCTTGCCGAAGCCCGTCTCCTCGATCCGCAGAACAGCATCGTCGGCCAGAGCGTTGACCCGGGCGCGCTCCCCAAGGTATTTCATCCAAAGATAGAGCCATGGATACGCGAAGGCCCAGCCATCGCCGGCCCAGTCACTCTCCTGCCCAACCCTGGCCCCAAGAGCTTTCACCTTCACGCCGATGAGCAGGAAGTCATCCGGCAGGTTCTCTCTGGTTACGGCATCAGCACCACGTTTGATGAGTCCGTGCAACGGCAGAATCTACGGTTCGACCTCGACGACTCACCATACCAGCAGGCCGTACCCATCCTGCTCGGCATGGCGCATCTCTTCGCCGTACCGCTTGACGCCAAAAGCGTGCTCATCGCCAAAGACACTCCGGAAAACCGCCAGCGACTCGAACGTCAGTTGCAGGAGACCATCTACATCCCCGGCATGACTAACGAACAGATGGACGAGTTCGGCAACGTCGTCCGCAACGTCTTCGATGTCAAGCAACTCACCGTCGACAAAGCCGCGGGCACTCTCGTCATCCGCGCCCCGCAGGAAACTCTGTCTTACGTCAATCTCACCCTCGCCGACCTCATCGACGGCGGCAGCGAGGTGATGATCGACCTCAAGCTGTACGCCGTGAATAAAACCAATCAGCGCAATATCGGCGCCCAGCTTCCCCAGCAGATCGGCCTGTACAACGTCAACGCCGCGGCACAAAATCTGGTGGCCTCGAATCAAAGCCTCGTCAACCAGGCCATCGCTCAGGGCCTTATCCCGGCAGGCTCAAGCAACATCACGATCGCCCTCGCACTCATCGCCTCCGGCCTCGTCCAGAGCACGCTTCTCTCCAACACCGTCGGCTTCTTCGGAGGCGGCCTCACGGCGACCGGCGTCACCACCAACCAGAATGCCGCGTTCAATCTCGCCCTCACCTCCAGCGATACCCGCGCTCTAAACGACATCCAGATTCGGGTCGGCGACCGGCAGCCAGCCACCTTCCGCATCGGGGAACGATACCCCATCACGACCGCGACCTACTCCACCGCCTCGCCCACACAAACCTCCGCGCTCGCTGGCGTCTCGATCAACGGCGTCAGCGCCGCCAGCCTGCTCAACGCCGCAGTCGGCTCCCCCATCACCATTCCGCAAATTCAATACGAGGACCTCGGCCTCACTTTGAAGGCAACGCCCGTCGTGCAGCGGTCCGGCGCAATCAAGATGCACATCGACCTGAAGATTGAAGCGCTCACCGGAGGCACGGTGAACGCGATCCCCATTCTCAACAGCCAGCAGTTCGCCTCCGACGTCACCGTCGATGACGGAGACACCGCGCTCATGGTCAGCAGTCTCACCAAGAGCGAGTCAGCCAGCATCAGCGGATACCCGGTGCTCGCCGATCTGCCCGGCTTTCAAACTGCCACGGCAGACAAAACCACCATGGTGGACTCGAGCGACCTCATCCTTCTCATCACCCCGCACATAACCCGCCGCCGCTCCAACCTCACAGCCGGCCCGCGTATCGCGATCAATTTGCCGGAGCCGTCAAGTTAGTGCTGCCACCCACCGGCAGCCACACGGTAAACACCGTCCCATGGCGCTTGTCCCGCCGCGTCCTCGTCCTTATATAGCCACCGTGTTTTTCGACGATCCCTTTGCTCACCCAAAGCCCGAGTCCCGTCCCGGTCATCTCCTTCGTCGTCTGAAATGGCTCAAACAGGTGAGCCCTCATTTCCGGCCGGATCCCTTCCCCCGTGTCCGCCACGGTCAACCGAACTCCCTTCGCTCCGCTGCGCCAATCTCGTTGTGGATGCAATCGCACCAGCAACCGCCCTCCGCTACTCATCGCGTCCAACGCGTTTCTCACCAGATTGTTCATCACCTGGCGAATCTCTCCTTCGAGCGACAGTACCCGTGCCGATGCGATCAGTTTCATATCCGCATCGATGCCTCGAACCATAATTCGTCCCGTATAGAGGGCCATCACCGTGCGCAGCAGCTCGGCCATATCCACTGCTACCGGTTTGCTCTGTTGCCGGTTGAATCGCAGCGTCTGCAGTGTGATCTCGGTCACACGGGCGAGTTCCCCCTGCGCCAGCATCGTATAGTGCTGCACCTCCTCCATCGATTCGGATTGCCGGATCAGAAACAGCAGATTCGTAATCGCTTCGAGTGGATTGTTGATCTCATGCGCAATCGACGAAGCCAGTTGCCCCACGGCTGCCAGCTTCTCCGACCTCCGCAGCGCCTCGTCCTGCAGTCGTACCTGTGTCACATCCGAATTTACCGCTACACCGCCCAGTATCCTTCCATTCAGGAAGATCGGCGCTGCCACACTGCGTATCCAGCGATCTGAAGCCTTCACTGTCTCGGTTGACCACTCTCCGGCCAGCGCCTTTTCGAGCGTCTTCAGTTCGCCTGGAAACTCACCCCCACTCATCATTTTCGCCACATGATTCGATCTCATCTTCGCATCGGGCGTTGCGATGTACACTCCATGCGGCATGCTTTCAATCACGGCATCCAACTCCGCCGTCTTCCGCTCGGCCACTTCATAGGCCTTCCGCAGGTCCTCCTGTTGCTGCCGCAGTTCGGTCACCTCGCGAAACGTGACCACGACGCCTACCACACAACCCTCGACCGCCACCGGCTGTGCCGAGATCTCCGCGATGAAGGAGCTCCCATTCTTCCGGAACATCGTATCCGTCGCTTGACGCAGCGCTTTGTTGTTACGAACCACATCGTAGATCGGACACTCCTTATCCGGAAAATAGCGGCCATCCGGATAGTGGTGATGCACCAGCTCGTGCATATTTCTACCGAGCAGTTCCTCACTGTCGAAACCAAAAGTACTTACAGCCATCCGATTGACGAAGGTACAGTTCCCTTCCAAATCCAGGCCCCAAATCCCCTCGGCGGCTGAATCCAGCAGCGCCTGCCAATGCTGCATTTGCCCTTCGGTCTGTGGTATCGGCATCGTCATCTGCTTCATTTCCACCTGCCATCACGCTAAGTGCGCGTCCATCACCAAATGAGATGCAATTTTTTCGCCTCTCGTGCACGCTAAACCATGATGTCAGTGCATTAACACGCCCAACCCCGCGTTGACCCCACCGAACTTGGCCGCTATACTTGAACCTGGTAAGAGCGGGAGTAGCTCAGTGGTAGAGTGCTTCCTTGCCAAGGAAGATGTCGCCGGTTCGACCCCGGTCTCCCGCTCCAAAATCAGTCCTGTCTGCGGTACACTTCTCCCACAATTCAGCAGGGCAGAAGCAGGTAAGCCCAGCCGAGGCGCGGTACCCAAGTGGTAAGGGAGAGGTCTGCAAAACCTTTATGCGTCGGTTCGATCCCGACCCGCGCCTCCAAATT
>Ga0137391_10002028_pt1 | contig 14977 bp, 13 predicted proteins | sample 15con2h24BmetaG_FD_101399 | JGI IMG/M metagenome (GOLD analysis project Ga0137391, IMG submission 101399) | Vadose zone soil microbial communities from Angelo Coast Range Reserve, California, USA - 15con2h2.4B metaG | ecosystem: Environmental > Terrestrial > Soil > Vadose zone > Saprolite...
CGGCGACTATTTTGCGATGGACATCCCGCATAACACGTCGTGGGAAATCAAATAAGAACCTCGATGTCCCCCCAAAACCCGGGTGCTGACACCGGGAGCCAACCACTGAATGAGAGCCCAGCCTAAAAGGGCGGGCTTTCTTTTTCTGCTGATTTCATCCGCAGCGATCAACGGTTGATGAAACGTAGCAGACTTAGCCCAACTTGCGCAGAATCGAGGGTCGGGTTCAGGCAAATCAATGCCTTAGTTGAAAAGTTGGCACTACATTTTCTGCAAAGTTGCTGCGGGCCGCAGTTATTCCCGCGCGAATCACATTTCATGAACGAGAATCATGCTCGCTTCCAAACGTCAATGGCCAAGGTTGGCACTACATGCCCAAATCGCCTTCACGCACTGTCTAACTGCTTGATTTGACTCGCAGCACGTCGCGCAAAATCGCAAAAACACACCTCCAACTGCGCAAGTTGGGTTAGCACAAGAGCTTTAGCGACATCCTCCGCCTTGTATATCCATCGCCTTGCAAATCGCAGGAGAGTTGGGGGCATCAATGTTCGTTCGTGGCACTTTTGCGACGTCACCCGTCGAACAGACGATGACAGTTCATTGGGGTAAAGCGGACCTTGCGGTTGGGCGCGTTGAGGTCCGGAAATGACCCCATATCGGGCATTCGCCTGTAAATCACGGCAATCCGGATCGGGCGGCGGCGACGGACTTCAACGCAGCCTCAACCCTTCCAGCCGGCCTTGCGCAGACCCTTGACCAGATGGGCGTGGTCTTCCGGCCGAAACCACGGAGCTCTCTTGCGGACATACATGTCGAATGCCGCCGGTGCGCGCGAGACGGCCTTCTCCAATGCCTCCTTCGCTTCCGCTGTGCGCCCAAGCTGACCCAGCGCGGCCGCGGACCAGCGGTAGATCATCGGAAAATCGGGATACGACCGGATCAACCGTTTCGATGCTTCGATCGAAGCCTCGTATTCGCTACAGAAATACAGACCGCACGCAACGTGCAACAAACGTACCGCCAGATACGGATCGCGGGGATCGAGCCTGATACATGTTTCGAGAGCCGTGAGCCCTTCCCTTGGCCGTCCCGCGAAGATCAGCGTTGCGCCTCTGTGGCCATGCGCGATGGCCAGGTTTGGACTCATTGAGAGAGCTCGCTCGATCTCCGCCAACGCACCGTCAGCGTCGCCGCGCGCTTGCAAGGCCCAGCCGAGGCATGAACGGGCTTCTGTATCGGCGCCATCGAGCGCGACCGCCCGGCGGGCCAAGGCCTCGGCCGAGCGTTGCGCGTTTGGCAGATCCAGCTTCTGGCTGATCGCGGCCGCTTGCAGCTGATACAAGGCGAGCGCGCTGTAGCCGCCACCCAAGGTCGGGTCGAGATCGATTGTTTGCTTAAAAAATCTCTCTGCGATCGCATCGTCGTCTGGGGTAGCTTTGCTCAGATGCCACAGACCGCGCTGATAGGCCGCCCAGGCATCAAGGCTCTCCGGTGGCTTGCGCATCGCGCGTCGCAGCTCGGCATCTGCAATGGCGGGGGCCAGGGCGGTCGTCAGCGCTTCGGTAAGCTCGTCCTGCATGGCGAAAATATCGGCGAGATCGCGGTCGTAGCGCTCGGCCCACACATGGTTGCTGGTTCCCGCCTCTACCAGCTGCGCAGTGACGCGGATCCGATTGCCGGCCTTGCGCACGCTCCCTTCGAGCACATAGCGCACGCCGAGCTCGCGCCCGACCTGTTTCACATCGACCGCTCGGCCCTTGTAGGTGAAGGACGAGTTCCGGGCGATGACGAACAGTGAGGGATAGTGCGATAGCGCCGTAATCACATCCTCGGCAACCCCGTCGGAGACGAACTCTTGCTCGGGGTCGCCGCTCATATTGGTGAATGGCAGCACGGCGACGGACGGTTTGTCGGGCAACGCGAGCGCCGGAACCTCAGGTTTGGGCGTCGCAGGCCGCCGACTGGGATCGATGATGATGCGGTAAACGTGGACAGGCCGGGCGATATTCTTCAGCGTTTGCTCGCCCGCGTCCTCGACGTCGAAAGACACCTTATCGCGCGTGTGATTGAGGACTGTCCGTGAGATACATATGCCGCCGGGTTCGGCGAGCGCCTCAAGTCGCGCTGCGATGTTCACGCCATCGCCATAGAGGTCTCGACCTTCGATCATCACGTCCCCAAGGTTGACCCCGACGCGAAACTCAATTCGTTTCTCCTGCGGCGCGTCGGCATTGCGTTCGACCATGCACTGCTGAATCTCGATCGCGCAGCGTACTGCATCCACGACGCTTAGAAACTCAATTAGAATTCCGTCACCGGTCGTTTTCACAATGCGGCCACGATGTTGCTTGTTCTTTGGATCGATCAGCTCGCGGCGAAGCAGCTTGAGGTGGGCGAGCGTGCCCTCTTCATCCGCGCCCATCAGCCGGCTATAGCCGGCTATATCGGCGACGAGAACAGCGGCGAGCTTGCGTTTGGTCTGATCTGAGGCCATTGGGGTCGGTTTCCCCCGTTCCTTATCTACATGCTACCACCGAATGCTATGCCTTTGGGGTCATTCACGGGGGACGGCCCGCCGTGAGATGGGCTCTGACGTTCGACCGCGCTGCTCCAACGCCGGAGCCTTAGCACACCCAAGCATGAAGGGATGAGGCTCGGCGATCGGCAAGTTCGCACCACTCCGTCGGTCTGAGCTCGAACACGAAGGCGCAGGTGAGGGCGCCAAACCCGTTGACCTGCCAATCGACCAACCGACCAGAACTTAGGTGGTCATCAATCTCAAGACCGCCAGAACGCTGGTTCTGAAGGTGCCGCTTCCGCAGGTGGGCCGCGCCGACGTGGTCATCGCGTGCGAACGTCCGCTAAGGAGGACTAAACGGCCTCGCCGCGGACATCGCTTTTGGTCAGCTCAGACCCATATCCGACATCGAACCACCAGCGATCGAACACACCTCCAGACGCTTTCAGTCGGCATTCCGCCGCGCAATGGCGGAACGCATTGGGTTGGCTTCCTTCGCCTCGTGGCGGAATACGTTTCGCTATTTCGCCCTTCGAACTCCCGAAAGGAATTATACAGTGACAGTGCCTCCTATTGCATGCGCTCGGCGATGGTGCCTCATTGACGACCGATCGCCGAGCGTCGGAATCCCAGGCTGCGCCAACCAAGTAGACCGCGCACAGGCGGCCCGTCAGAAATCCGAAGCCGCTACGGAAGCTCGGACATCAGCTTGGTCCATTCGGGCTCGGTCCAAGCTCGGGAGGTGCGGGTGCGCACGTTTCCCAGCGAACCGATTGCAAGTGCGAATTTGGTGACATGGTCCCCGAGAGGTGCTTCGGCGATGACAAGGAGGTCATGCTCGCCAGAGGTGAGATAAATCTGCTTGATCTCGACCCCGACTTTCTTGGCGAGTTCTCTCGCCGCTTGACTGCGCTTCGGAGCGTCCCTGACCGCACGAATTCCCTGGTCGGTCCAGTTGATCGTTAATATGAATGTCGGCATGTCGTCCTCCATAGGTTACGCAAGCCCATTGCTTGCCGCTCGCGCGGCAGGCCAACCTGCTCTATGTTGAAGTTGCGAGAGCGCCACAAAGGTAGGCGCTGCTATCAGACTGCGATGCCTGCCGACGGCCCGATCGCTGCCCATTCCATCAAGCGGCGACGTCGGCTCGTCCCGTCTTAAAGGGCAGCTCATCACACACTACGCGATGTCACGCGCCTGAGAAAGGGCTCCCGCGTTGCTATCCCGAGCGGACTCGGCCGGGATTCCCCAATGAAAGGCAATTGTGGAGATTCTGAAAGGCACCAGACCGGGGGAAATTCCCTTTTACCAACCGACCCATTTCGACCTGGTGATCAATCTTAAGACTGCCAAGGCGCTCGGTCTCGAATTACCGCCAACGTTGGTCGCCCGGCCGACGAGGTGATTGAGTAAGGTTGGTCACTTCCGGTCATTGGCACTTTTCGGACCTCGCGCGATGTCTGACTTGGATCCGAATTGTGCACAAAAGCGGACGTCGGCCTCGGCGACCGGCACCTTAAGAAAGTTAATGGAGATGACCGATCCGGATCCTAGCACATTCGCCAATTGCCACGTCATCGTCTGCTACGGGAGCTATCGCCAATTTTTGGTGACGGCCGGGCCGGTCAGGCGGCGGCGGTTGCGGGCTGACGGTCGGTCGGCTTGGCGATGACCTCGATCCCGTCGCTGAATGTCACACCGAGAACGAGTTTTGGCAACTGGTTGTGGCCATCGAGACGACGCCAGCTTTTCTGCGCGGCCTCGAGCAGTTTGAAGACCATCGCGAGCCCCGTCTTGTTGGACAGGCAACCCTTCGATCGGATCGTGCGATGGCGCACGGTAGCGAAGGTGCTTTCAATGGGATTGGTCGTCCGCAGGTGTTTCCAGTGCTCGGCCGGGAAGTCATAGAACGCCAGCAGCGCGTCTCGATCCTGGCTCAGGCAGTCCGCCGCCTTCGCGTATTTCAGCGCGTAGCTTTTCACGAACACGTCGAACGCCAGTTCGGCGACGGCCTTGGTTTCGGCCATCCATATCTCCTGCAACGCGCGTTTGGCTTTGGGCTGCTGGCTCTTCGGCAATTTGGCGAGCACGTTCGCAGTCTTGTGCACCCAGCAACGCTGCTCGCGCGATGTTGCGCTAAACCGTCGCGGTAGACGGCCTGCGGCCACGAGATGGCGAATGTTGCGGAAGTCGTACAGATCGTATGAGAACTAAAGGGTGAGGTTTCCGTCATCGATGGCCTAGCCTCGATATGAGACCACCACGCCGCCAAGTTTCCGTATTGCTGGATCATATCCTTTCCTTCTTGTGCCATAAGGAAGTAGCCGAACATTGGAGCCGCGTAGAGATCGGCCAGGGTCAATTGCCGACCTGCAAGCCAAGGGTTCTCGCCCAGGAGGTCCGATATCGCCTTTAGGCACGCTCTCGCTTTCGGAATGGTGGCCGCAATCTTCGCCTCGTCCGTGACGGCGCCTCGTCGAGGCTTGGACACCCGCTCCACGTAAATGCCCCAAACCAGTTGCGGATAGGCATAATTATCCGCGATGCTGATCAACTGATTGCAGCGAGCGCGTTCTCTGATGTCTGATGGCTGCAGCTTCGGTCCCTCGAATGCTTCATCGATATGTCGTGCTATTGCGCTGGTCTCGTACAGGGAGAAGCCTGCGTGCTCGAAGGCGGGGATGCGGCCAAAGGGATGTCGATCGAGATAGCCGGGCGGAGGACCTTCTTCCGCGAATATGTCAACCGGCACGAGTTCATATTCGACGCCTTTTTCAGCGAGTGAGAGCCGAGCGATTTTCACGTAGACGCTGTATTGTGCGCCGAAGACATAGGGCTTTTCCGTCATTACTTCCATCCATATAGGGAGCGATCCAAGTTGGTTGACAAGGTTCGTTTTCCGCCAAGGAGGACCCGGTACTCGGGAAGTGTCGCGAACTGAGCAAGTGGCCATACAGCTCCAGTTGGCCCGCCATCACTGGCCGCCGGGGGGCGAGCCGAAAAGCCGGGCCCGGTCAGGTCGGTGGCGCCTGCAGATGCCAATCGGTGGCCTGCTGATAGGCATGGCCGATGCGCAAGGCCATGGCTTCGTCATAGCCGCGACACGCGATCTGGAGAGACAGCGGCAGTTCGACCGCCGTTGCACCGTTTGGCAGCCGCCGCGATTGTGTGTGGGCGGTGACTGTTCGTGCGCGTCACTTGTCCAGGGCGATAGAGCGGCAGGTCAGAGGGGCCTACGAACTGCAGTGTGGCGACACGTCCAATGATCTCAACAAATTACCGAAGGCGTCCTGCCGGCATCGGAACACATTGCTCGTTGATTTTCCATGATCGTTGTCCGCGTTTGCCTTCTCTGATCTGGCTTTCGGATGCCGGCGAGGCGGTGAGTCTGCAATCAGCTTGGCGTTGGAATCTTGCCAGCGCCGGTGCGCAATCTTGTTGGGCGTTGTGTCGATTGTCTTGCGAGTTGTCTCGTTGATTGCTTTGTTGGTTGTCTCGAGACTGCTCGACGGTGCCTCCACAGGCATCGTCGTCGCAGCCGGCGGAACGAGATCGGCCTCCGTCGGCTTACGGATGTCGGGGATTGGCAACCTGTCCGATTTCGCCGCTGTATTCGGCCTGAATGCGATCCCTATTGCGGTTTGATCATGCGTCGCCGCGACGGCCAGGGGCGCTGGCGTCGTCGCGACCTTGATCGTAATCATCGCGCCTAGGACAGCCAGGCAGGAAAGGGCGAACCACATCGTCCTGAGCATTCTCGGTCTCAAGGTTCTAACGGTCGAGACGAGAGCCCATCCTCGCAACCGCAGGAGCATTAAGAGCTTATCTTCAAGACTGAATTCGGGCGACTCGGAGGCGGGCTGGAATGCATATGCAGCCTCGTCCGGCGGCAGGTTTGCAACCGCCGGCCGCCGTGCTGCGCTGATCGAATTCATGGGCCGTTCAGTTCGCGCGGAGCCTGGTCAGGTCGGTGGCGCCTGCAAATGCCAATCGGTGGCCTGCTGATAGGTATGACCGATGCGCAATGCCATAGCTTCGTCATAGCCGCGACACACAATCTGGAGAGACAGCGGCAGTCCGACCGCCGTGGCACCATTTGGCAGCGCCAAGGCGCACATCTCCAGCAGATTGCCGAAGCGCGTGAAACGCGACGGCATCTTGTCCTGGTCGACGTCATCTAGCCTGATGGCGGCTGTCTCCGTCGTCGGCGTCAGCAGGGCATCGACGCCATCGAGCGCTTGATACATCGCCTGCTTGAGGTCGCGCTGCAGCTTGCGGGTGGCGAGATAATCCTGCGCGGACACGCGGGCGCCGCCGAGGACGCGCCGACGCACCGCGCCGTCGAGTTGAAGCGCCGGGTCCTCGGCCAGATGGCCGGTGTGGAAATAGGCTTCCGCCTGCACGATCGCTTGCGCGTTGAGGCAATCGGCGAACCGGAAGGGAAGCGCGATGTCGACGATGTCGGCTCCTAACCCTGCCAGAACGTCGAGAGAGCGATCATACGCGGCCAGCATGTCAGCCGCGACACCCTCGCGCTCGGCCGCCGGCATGCGCCCGAGACGAAGCCCACGCACGCCGCGCGTCAGCGTTGGCATCGGATCGGCTGGAATGATGCCGTGCGTATTCGGATCGAGCGGATCGGATCCCTGCAACAGATTGTAGAGCAAGGCCGTGTCCACGACCGAACGCGCCATCGGCCCCGGCGTATCCAGTGTGGTGCTGAGCGGGAGAATGCCATGGGTGCTGATGCGCCCGATCGTGACCTTCAGCCCGGTCAGCCCGCAATAGGATGCGGGCAGCCGCACCGACCCGCCCGTATCGGTGCCGATCGCCCATGGCGCCATGCGCGCTGCGACTGCGACGCCCGACCCACTGCTCGAGCCTCCCGGCGTCCTTGCCGTCGTCGCATCCCACGGGTTCCAGGGCGTGCCCATATGCTGGTTGGTGCCCCAGCCGCCGAACGCAAACTCGACGGTGTGGGTCTTGCCGAGTACGATCATGCCCGCAGAGATCATGCGGCGGGCGATGGTCGCTGTCACGACCGAGCGGCGATTGCGCCAGTTGGCAGAGCCGCCGGTGGTGACTTGCCCCTCAAGTTCGATCAGATCCTTGAGCGCGATCGGGACACCATGCAAAGGTCCGATCGCATGGTCCGCCCGAATGGCCTTGTGCGCGGCCTCCGCCGCGAGACGCGCGCTTGGGCCGTAGACGTCCACGAAAGCGTGCAGCTTGGGCTCCAAAGCGTCGATGCGCGCAAGGAGCGCATCGACGACATCGACGGGTGACAATCTCTTGGCGGCGATCTCCTGCGCGAGGACAGACGCCGGAAGCAGGGAGGGATCGGTGGCGATACGGCTGACTTCGTTCATTTCACTGCACGCTGATGAGGTCAAATCGACGAACCAGGACTGCGGCGCGACGAAGCCCTTGACCTTCGGACTCATCGCGCGGGGATTGAGATCGTGGACGATATAGAGCCAGGGCGGATTGTCCAGCCGCTCGTGCGCCTTGCGATAGGCTTCCGTAATCACTTTCGGATCGGTGCCCTCGGCGATCGACTTCAGGGCTAATCTGGACGCGATCGGCCATGTCGTACCAAATGCAGTACCGCGCCGTTGACGAGCGTCCTCTAGCGAATGAGTTTCGATTCCGCCGCGTGTTGGGCGGCAGCGGCGTATCGCAGCGTACTACGCAAATCCACGCGATTGCCCGAAGTGAGCGGCTGAGCGCGCTTCAGTGTCGGCGGCGGGCCGATGTCTCGAGAGGCCGTGATCTCTTCCGGCCGGCCGGGAATTGGCGAAACTCCGATCTTTGCTGAGGGCTCAATTCGCGGAATGACCGGTTATGGAATGTGGGTGCTCAAGGGTTCGGCGGCTTTGGCTGAGGTAATTTCGGGCCGAAGGCCCTTGCCGTATCGCGCTGCGGGCGAGTTGTCCGCGAAAGTGCGCGCTGGCGAGCAAGCTCCGTCACACCCCGATCCTTGTACTCTGGACTTGTTAGCGACGCCAAGAAGGCGACGAGGTCGTCAATGTCTTCTTCAGTCAGGGCGAGCGGTTGGATATCTTGGTCCAAATACGGATTCTGCACTCCGTCGCCCTTATTATAGTGATCCATGACATCCCACAGCGTCAGTTGCGAACCATCATGAAAGTAAGGGCCTGTGACCAATATGTTTCGTAGATTCGGTGTTTTGAAGGAGGCAATATCGGACTCTTTCTTGGTGATGAGGAAGCGGCCAAGAACGGACATATCCGTCTGAATGGCGGCATGATCGACAACCGTCGTATCCTCTGAGTTGATCAGCCGCTCGGCCTGGCGTGCGAGGGCGACGACATTATGCCGGATGATGCCTATGCCGATGTTGTGGAAGTCATTATCGGTAAAGTTTGTGACGTCCCGCTTCTCCTCCGTCAACGCATGACATTTGTTGCAGCGGCCGCGGGTGTTGAAAAGTTCCCAGCCACGCTTGGCTGACGGGTCGATCGCGTTCTCCTCCCCGGCGACGAAATGATCGAATGGAGAATCAAACGAAAGTTGCGTTCGTTCATAGGACGCGATGGCACGCAGCAGGTCGGGGACGGTTGGCGGGTGATCGAAGACGCTACGAAAGGCATGATCGTATTCTGCGATGGACCGCGATGCTGGCGATCGCTGCATCGAGATTAGGTTGGCCCATTTCGCTCGGATTGACGATCGGCTGTGCCGCCTGCTCCTCGAGTGTCCGCACGCGGCCGTCCCAAAACTGCGTTTTATTGTAAAGAGCATTCAGGATAGTTGGCGCGTTCCGTTGGCCGACGTGGCCTTTAATACCGATCGAGACGGGGCGACCGTCGGTGAAGGCTTGTTTGGGGTCATGGCAGTTACTGCAAGCGACAGTCCCATCAGCCGACAAGCGACGCTCGAAGAACAGTCTTTGGCCGAGGGCAATTTTCCCGGGGGTTTGCGGGTTGTCCGATGGTATCGCTGCGCGAGTGGCATCGGCGGGGATGCCAGTCTGTTGAAGCGACTTTGGCTGGGCAAGCGATTCGGCCTCGGAAGTGAGCACGGTGTGCGTGTCTTGCTGTTTGGCTCCGGCAGTCGCGGCTTCGGCATCCGCATTCGCAGTACCGCTGAGCAAGTGCAGAGTGATGCATAGCAAGACCAGCCAGAGCGGGACACAGGCTTGGGCGGACTGCACGAGACATTTTCCCGCCGCTGAGGCTTCGAGTGAACGGGCGGACATTGAAGCTGCTCCCAATGCTTTGGCCGCGAAACGGTGCGTAATCATGGAAGATGCCATACGCTCGTCAAACATTGCGAACCGCCGCGCTCACCTCAATTAAAAAAGAATTCAACCTTCAGAAATCCAATTTAATGGTCTGCGACGACGGCAGAATTAGATTTGCGAGAGATGGGGCACCGCCATGCTGCATCATGGCGAGCGTCATCATAGCAGGGTGGCGGAAAAAGACTCCTCTCTAGATGCTTGCTGGCCAGGAGCGCGCTTACGCGCCTCAACTCGGGCCGCTCGGCTGTCGCGATCGGGAAACCGGAGCGGCAGTACCTGAAACCACCGAGAATTGGCGCAAGAGTTTGGCTCGGTGGAAGCATTAGCCTCACGGCCTTGGGGTCAATTGCTCGCGGTGAGCATAGACGAAGTCCGTGAAGGAGGTCGGTGCGGCGCCCGTCAGTCGTTGTCAGGCGGTTCGTCTACATGGCGGTTCTCATCTTCCCGTTTCGGCCAGGAACCACACACGGTGTTCCGCCTCGTCGATCCAGTTCTCGATCAGGCTGGCCGACGCGGTGTCGCGATATTCGTCGCAGAGCGAGTGCGCGCTGCGGAGATTCTCCGCCAGGCGCTGGTTGTCTGCGAGCAACTCGGCCAGCATGTCCTGCGCGCCGACGGTGTCGTTGTCGTTGTCGGGAGCGCGCTGGAGGCGCGCGATCTGGCCTATGGAGCGCAGCGTCGTCCCACCGATCTTGCGCACGCGCTCGGCGATCGGATCGGTCGTCGCGAGGATCTGTGCGCTCTGCTCGTCGAGAAGGAGGTGATAGTCCCGGAAGTGAGCGCCCGACATGTGCCAGTGGAAGTTCTTAGTCTTCACATAGAGGGCGAACATGTCGGCCAATATGGCGGTCAACGCCTTCGAGATCTCTGCCACTGCCTCGGGATTTAGGCCGGAGGCCGGCTTCGCCGGGTCGTCCCGGCGAGCCGCAGTGTCAACTGCACGCATCGTTCTTCTCCTTCTTCAAGCATCGTGCTGACTGCCGGTCGTCGGTGGCCAGGTTGCCGCCAGCCAAGCAGACCAGCGCGGCGGCGACGCCAGCGCCGTATTCGGGATCGGCCTTCGCGCAGTTGGCGATGTGGCGCTCCTGGATGTGGACCGCCGCGCCGCCGACGGCGCGGGCCGTGTTGTCGAACAGCGCCTGGCGTTGGGCCGCGTTCATCTTCCGGAACAAATCGCCCGGCTGCTGATAGTGATCGTCGTCGACACGGTGATCCCAGTGCGCCGCGGCGCCCTCGATCTCGAGCGGCGGTTCGTTGAGGTCGGGCTGGTCCGTCCACTCGCCCCGGCTGTTTGGGAAGTAGGTCGGTGTCCGGCCGAGATTCCCGTCGGTGCGCATGGCGCCGTCGCGGTGATAGCTATGGAACGGGCACTTCGGCGCGTTGACCGGGATGTGGTTGAAATTGACGCCGAGGCGGTAGCGCTGGGTGTCGCCGTATGTGAAAAGGCGCGCCTGCAGCATCTTGTCGGGCGAGAAGCTGATGCCCGGCACGACGTTGGCCGGCGAGAACGCGGCCTGCTCGACCTCCGCGAAGACGTTCTCCGGGTTGCGGTTCAGTTTCAAGAATCCGACTTCGATGAGCGGGAAGTCGGCTTTCGGCCAGACCTTCGTCAGATCGAACGGATTGAACGGGAACGCCTTCGCCTCGGCGTCGGTCATTACCTGGATGAAGAGCGTCCAGCGGGGATAACTGCCGTGCTCGATGCTCTCGAAGAGATCGCGCTGGTGCGTCTCGCGATCCTTCCCGACCAGGGCTTCCGCCTCCGCGTCGGTCAGGTTCTCGATGCCCTGCTGGGTCCGGAAGTGGAATTTCACCCAGGTCCGCTCATTAGCGGCGTTGATGAAGCTGTAGGTATGGCTGCCGAAGCCGTGCATGTGGCGATAGCTGCGCGGGATGCCGCGCTCGCTCATGACGACGGTGACTTGGTGCAACGCCTCCGGCAGCACGGTCCAGAAGTCCCAGTTGTTATCGGCGCTGCGCATGCCAGTGCGCGGGTCGCGCTTGATGGCGTGGTTCAGGTCCGGAAAGCGCAGCGGGTCGCGGAAGAAGAAGACGGGGGTGTTGTTGCCCACCATGTCCCAGTTGCCTTCTTCGGTATAGAACTTCAGGGCGAAGCCGCGGATGTCCCGCTCCGCATCGGCGGCGCCGCGCTCGCCGGCGACGGTCGAGAAGCGCGCGAACATCGGCGTCTGCTTGCCGATCTCCGAGAAGATCCTGGCCTTGGTGTAGCGGGTGATGTCGTGCGTCACGGTGAAGGTGCCGTGGGCTCCCGACCCCTTGGCGTGCATGCGGCGCTCAGGGATGACCTCGCGATCGAAGTGGGCCAGCTTCTCGATCAGCCAGATGTCCTGAAGCAGCGCAGGGCCGCGACGGCCGGCGGTCTGGATGTTCAGGTTGTCGCTGACGGGCGCTCCCGTCGCGTGGGTCAGGTATGGAGGTTCGTCGGTCATAGGACGGTCCTTGGATGGGGCGCTGCTGAGGCGCGCAGATAGGCCTAGCAGCGCAGTTTTGTGGGGGGGATGGATCAGCCGCGCCAGGCGGAGCCGCGGATCACGCTGCAGAAGTTGCCGCGATGGAAGTGCGGCTCCTTGTCGGCAATCACGTCGGCCTTGACGTTGCCGAAGGTCGTCTCCGGCTTGTGCTTGATGCCGTCGTAGAACGCTTGGATAATGTCTTCCTTGAAACGCTCGGTGCGCGGATGGGTGTGCACCACGGCCTCGCGCTCGGCTTCGCTGTATTCGTGATAGGTCAGGCCGAGCACGTCCATTTCCACGCCGGCCGTTACGAGCGCCACGACGGGGTGCATGTGCTGCGGAATGCCGGGGGTGGTGTGAAGCGCGATCGCGGTCCAGACGGTGTCGATGTCTGTCTGGGAAATCCCGTGGCCGCGGAGAAAGTCGCGGGCCGCATTGGCGCCGTCGACCTCGAAGCGCTCGGCGGCGCTGTTGTGCTGATGCGTGAGCCCCATATCATGGAACATCGCGCCTGCGTAGAGAAGCTCCGGGTCGAAGCTTAGGCCGCGGTGTTTGCCAGCAAGAGCTCCGAAGTAATAGACGCGGCTGGAATGATGAAAAAGTAATGGCGACCCAGTATCGCGCACCAGCTCAGTGATTTCACGCGCGATCTTGCTGTCGGGAATCCTGACGCCGTGGATGGACGGGCTCATGACTTGCTCCGGCTTTTTGTGCTCGCCAGCACCATAAAACTGGGGCTAGGTTGTCTGCAAATGACGTAATACGGCATATACTGCCAAAACCGGGCTTGAACGGACGTGGGTGTGAGATGAAAGCAAGAGCGGTCGCCATCGTGGCGCTTCCAGGCGTGCAGTTACTCGACGTCTCGGGGCCGCTTGACGTGTTCGCCGAGGCCAACGCGCAGAGCGGGAATTCCCCCTATGCGCTGATGGTGATCGCGGCCGAGCCGGGACCGATCCGTAGCTCGTCTGGGGTGCGGCTGATGCCCGATCGGGTCATTGGCATCGACGCGGACGTGGAACTGGATACCCTGCTGATTGCGGGATGCCCGAACGCGGTCGACGTCCCGGCCGATGGTAAGGTCGTCGACTGGCTGCGAGGGAAAGCGCCGGCGGCGCGTCGGTTCGGCTCCGTCTGCAGCGGGGCGTTCTTCCTGGCTGCGGCGGGCCTGCTCGATGGGCGACGCGTGACGACGCATTGGGCGGTCGCCGAGCAACTGGCGGTTCGCTATCCGTCCGTCAGCGTGGATGAGGACGCGATCCATGTCAGCGACGGACCGCTGCGCACCGCGGCTGGTGTGACTGCCGGGCTGGATCTGGCGCTCGCGCTGGTCGAGGAGGATCTCGGACACGAGATTGCAATGAGGGTCGCCGGGCAGCTCGTCATGTTCTTCAAGCGTCCGGGCGGGCAGATGCAGTTCAGCCGCAAAGGCGAAGCGGTTCCGGCGGGTCGAGCGGCGCTGCAGGAGCTGCAACGGTGGGTGGCCGCCAATCCGGCACTCGATCACAGCGTCGCCAATCTCGCGAAGCGCATGGACCTGAGCCCGCGCCACTTCGCACGTCTGTTTCGAGGCGAGGTCGGGATCACGCCTGCGACTTGGGTCGAGGAGGCGCGCGTGAACGCCGCCCGGCGGTTGCTGGAGGTCGGCCAAGAAACGCCGAAGCAGGTTGCTGGGCACTGCGGCTTTGCTGATGCGGACACCCTGCGCCGCGCCTTTGCGCGGCATGTCGGCGTTACGCCAGCCGAGTATCGCAAGCGGTTCGCAAGGATCGCCGCCTGATCCGCGCCAGTCGGCCGTGGCTCACCCCTGATGGCAGACCGCTTCGATGTTGCAGCCGTCGAGGTCAAGGAGGAACGCGGCGTAATAGCCGGCGTGATACCTGCGTATGCCGGGACGGCCATTGTCACGGCCGCTGGCGGTGGCCGCTCCATCTGCGACCTCATAAACGCCGTATACGAACTCACCGTTGGCATCCGTGCCATAAACGGTGGCTGTCACGTTCAGCGTCGAAGCTAATATCTCAGCCGTTTTTCGCGCTGCTGCAATGCCTTGTGCGGGCCGCTCCTCGACGATCGGGTACCTGCAATGTCAGAATTGCAGCGGACGACGAACGTCTGTCCAACGCAGGAGCGCTCAAATCAGCTTCAGCGCCTTCAAACTCGCGTGGCCATTCTTGCCGACAATGATGTGATCGTGGACGGAGATGCGGAGCGGAGTGGCGATGTCGATGATCGCCCGCGTCATCTGGATATCCGCCTGCGATGGCGTCGGGTCGCCTGAGGAATGATTGTGCATCAAGCCACTCTCGACGTTTACCGCATTGATTTTATGAGAGTGTTTTGTTGACGACGATTGCGCTGGGGTAGGCGTCTGGGCGCGGTACTCGGTGCCTATTCGTGACCATCCCGTTGCCGGAAGCCTCCTTCCCGATTGGCATTCTTGTAGCACGGCACATCACGATTCTTTCGATCCCACGCGTTCAGTTCCGCGAGGGGATAGAGGGTGGTTAGGGTGCCGCCTAGAGCTGCGCTACCGCCATCCAAGGCGAGTTCAGTCCCCGTAACGTATGAGGCGTCGCTGAACGCGAGGAGGACTGCTGCGTGGGATTTCGGTGATCGTCGCATCACCAAGTCCGTCGACTTCCCTAAAGCGAGATCCGGCCCGTGAACGAACTCGGCGAACGAGCCGAATTTTGCGAGAGCGATGCCGGAGGA
>Ga0137391_10002029_pt1 | contig 14974 bp, 15 predicted proteins | sample 15con2h24BmetaG_FD_101399 | JGI IMG/M metagenome (GOLD analysis project Ga0137391, IMG submission 101399) | Vadose zone soil microbial communities from Angelo Coast Range Reserve, California, USA - 15con2h2.4B metaG | ecosystem: Environmental > Terrestrial > Soil > Vadose zone > Saprolite...
ACGTCGTCAGCCAGTCGGCGATCGCGCGGCCGATGATAGGACCCGAATCTTCCTGGATGAAATGGGAGCCCTTGACCGTCACCTCGGTCTGGTTCTTCCAGCGCCGGCAGAACTCTCGTACCTTACCGATCAGGATGGCGCCCGGATCGGCGTTGACGAACAGCTTTGGCACCTCGTTTTCGGCCATCCATTGCGCGTAATCGGCGGCAATCGCCACCACATCGGCGGGCTCGCCCGCGATCGGGATCTGGCGCGGCCAGGTCAGGGTCGGCCAGCGGTCCTCGCGGGCGATGAACGGCCTTCGGTACTCCGTCATCTCGGCCTCGGTCAGCTTGCGCAGCACCGATCCCGGCAGCACGCGCTCGACGAACATGTTGCGGTCGCGGATCATCTCTTCGCCCTTCTCGGAACGAAAGCCCTGGAAGATCGGGGTCGCGGCTTTGCTCCATTCCTGCCAGCCAGCGAAAGGACGGACGATGGCCTCCATATAGGCGACGCCGCGCACCCGGTCGCGATGATGGTTTGCCCAGTCGAAGCCGAGCGCGGAGCCCCAGTCATGGATGACGAACAGGATCGTCTCGGCCGGACCGATCACGGCATCGATGAACGCGGCAAGATATTTGCGATGGGTAACGAAGCTATAGGTGTCGGGACCGGGATTTGGCAGTTTGCCGGAATCGCCCATGCCGATCAGGTCCGGCGCGATCAAGCGTGCCTTGCTTTCCAGTTCGGGAATGACATCGCGCCAGAGATAGGACGAGGTCGGATTGCCATGCAGGAACACGATTGGCGCGCCTTCGCCGCGTTCGTGATAGGCCATGCGGCTATCGAGAACATCGACGGTCTTTTTGCTCAGCGGTTGTTCTGTCATGTTTCCGATCCCCGCGATTTGAGCCACCATGCCGCGTGAACAGTCGGGACGCAAATCAATGCCGCTTGTCTTCGATATCGCCGACCTGCGGCACTGCCCGGAATTTTTCGACGCGGTCGCCGACCGCATCTGGCAGGCCTGGTGGAAGCCGCACGGCCATCCGCTCGCCTATATCCGCGACCGCCTGCGCGAGAACATGGAGCCCGGGCCTATTCCGCTGGCGCTGGTCGCGCATGAGGATGGACATTTTCTCGGCACGGCGTCGGTGATCGCCTCCGATCTCGCCGAGCGTCCGCAACTCACGCCATGGGTCGCAGCGGTCTGGGTCGAGCCCAAGGCGCGCCGGCGCGGGGTGGGCGCAGCGCTGGTCGACCGCGCGGCGCAAGCCTGCTTCGCGCTCGGCATCGACCGTGCCTATCTCTGCGCGCGGCCGGAGCGCGCCGATTTCTATCAGCGGCTGGGGTGGACGAGAATCGAACGCGACGTCGGACCGGTTCACCTCGACGTCTTCATCCGTGACGCCGAGAGCGAGGCCGACCAGTTCAGCCGTTCGCCGCCATGAAGATCGACAGCCCGAAGCCGGTGAGATGGTGGAGCGCCTGATCGACCCCGATCAGCGTCCAGAACCAGGGGTGCTCCGGCGTTATGCAGAAAGTCGAGGAGCAGAGCCCCTTGGCGCGGTCGACCATGATGTGGATGGCGAAATCGATCACGGCGACGAACCAGAATCTTGGCGCGATGATCAGGATCAGTGCCATCGCAACCGCGAGATGGACCAGGCAATGCACCAGGAGGGGCAGCGCCCATCCGTGCTTCTGGTCCTTGCCGTGAGCCATCCAGGCGTTTTGCAGGACGAAGTCGGCGATGACGTGCTTGACGGTGAGCAACAGCATCCATGCCACCAGCGCACCAACCGGAACCGACGACGACATGGGAGGAAATGACAAAGCTGATGCCCTCGCTGGAACAAAGCCTGGACCGCACGGAAATCGAGGCGCTCAGCACAACTTATTTCCAAACCCGGCCGGCCCGTATTGACCTTTTATGACATCTCCGGAAACGGAATGCACCTCTATGGAACCCGAAAAAACGCGAGGTGTGGCAGCGCGGCGCCATCCGATTCCGGAGAAGCCGATAAGGGTACCGGCGTGCGCCGATCGGCAATCCGACCGGGGACGGATATCCTGCCTATCCTAGAAAATTTTCTTTCCTTTTGAAATGGTTACCATTGTTTCGGGCGATCTGTGACCGTCCTGTGAGGGCCACGATACGTCCAGGTGCCGCTGACCTCGATCAGCTCAACTACACCGATGAAATAGTCGTAGTCGCGTTCACAGGTTGTGAACAGCAATCATCCGCGGGCGCTGCTCTTCGCCGCACCGGCTGTGCTGCTGGCGTTGGCGACGGTCCGGGACGGCCGGGCGTTTTTGCGACGCCGAATGGCTCGCCATTTGTCATCGGCAGCGCTGCGCCGCAGCGGTCGCGCCCCACTGGTCTCAACGCCGTTCCAATTCCATCCGAGGGTCTTCGCGCGCGCGAACGGAAGCACGCCTTGAGGGCGGCCTCTTTTGTTTTGATTGACGATCGCGTTGCCGTTGCAAACAGGATGACGGTCAGATCACCGGCACGCCGTAATAATCGTTCAGCGCCCGGTTCCGTGCGGGATCGCCCCAGTTCCAGTCGCTGTCGCTGCGATATTTCGGGGCGCTGCGAAGCTGGTTTTCGGTCACGCCCGTGCGATAGCCGCCGAGCGCGGTGTCGTATTTCAGCGACTGCCACGGCAGCGGATAGTGGTCGTTGCCGAGGCCCAGGAAACCGCCGAAACCGAGCACGGCGTAGGATACTTTGCCGCTGACCTTGTCGATCATCACCCGTTCGATCGAGCCGATCTTGTTGTCATCGGCGCCGAACACCGCCGTGCCTTCGACCTTGTCGCTGCCGATCAGATTGCCGAACTCCTTTTCGTCCATCGCCATTTGATGTCCTCCGTGCGAACGATGAACGGGTCAAACAGACAGCGATGGCAATGGTTCCTGGCGCGCGGCGTGGCGCCGCGCCTCCCGCCTCACTCCGCCGCTGCGCTGGCGCCCGCGGCGAGCGCGCGGGCCCTGGTCTGGGCGATGGCGCGTTTGAGCGCGACCTGCCGCGGATCGGACATGGCGGCGGCGCGGGCCTCCACGATCGCGCCGGCGAGATCTGACAAAGGCAGCACGCCGTCGAAGGTCGGCTTGGCGAGGTTGTCGATGATCGCATGCCAGTCGGCGAGCCCTTGCCGATAGACATCGCCATAGCCCTGGATCATCGTCGCGGTGCCCACGATAGCGGGCGCGGCGGCCGGCTGCTTGGCAAGACTGCGGGCGATCATGTGCAACCAGCGCTCGACCCAGAGGCGCTCCTCCTCATAGCGGGTCGAGAACTGCCGCCATCGCTTAAGGCCCGCCTCGAGTTTGAGCCGGCGAATGCCCCAGCGGCTCGCCGTCGAAAAAGGAATCGACACCCGCTTGTGCCGCCACCCGACCATGTCGAGCGCCTCCAGTACCGGTTCGGCAGCATACGCCGGCAGCGAACCGATCAATTCATCCAGCCGGAATTTCTTGAGATCGGTCGACGGAGCACCTGCACTGCCGCTATCCAGTTCGCCGAGCTTCAGTTGCGCGATGCGGATCGGGTCCTCGTAGCACATGCGCCCCAGCATCAGCCGCGCGATCTCGCAGAACATCGCCGCATCGACGTCCTGCCGGCCGACGAAGCGGCTCAGCCGGTCGACGTAAAGCTGGGCGTAGCTTGCACGCTGATAGTCCATCAACCGATGGATCGCGTCGCTGACGATCGCGTTCGCTTCGTCGGGCAGGCCGTCGGGCAGGAAGGGCGGCGCGCCATCGTCCTCGCCGATGAAATCGGCGAGCAGATAGCGAAGTGAGGACAGGAAGCTTGCCACCGACCCTCTTGCGCTCTAAGCGGCGTTCGTCGCCGCCGCCGCGGTCAGCTGCGCCACGCGCTTCTCCAGCGTATCCAGGTTCTGGAACAGACGGGCGCTGGAGAGGCGCAGGAAGTAGAAGCCGAAGGCAGGATTCTGCACATAGAGCTGCTCGACCTGGGCATAGCTCACGCTCAGGATCAAGCCGGCTTCGACGCATTCCAGGGTCTGGGTTCGCACATTCAACGGCGACAGCATGCCGAGTTCGCCGACAATGGCGCCGACCGGCAGCTCGATACCGGATTCGACCAGACGAAACCGGCCGCTGACGATGTAATACATGCTCTCGGCCTTCTCATCCTTGTAGAACAGGACCTCGCCGGCCGCGCATTTGCGCTCGGTCATGAACGGCCGCAGCCATTCCATCGACAGGTCGCTGTTGACCGACCGCTTCACGTCCCGCACCAGCTGCAGCATCTGATGCAGCCGGTAGCTGTTGAGCGGCAGCAGCACCGCGTGAAGAATGATCGTCGCATAATTATGCGTCGGAATGGCCGTCGCGATCAGGAGGATGTTGGTCAGAATGGCGAACACCCGGAGCGGGATCATCGTTCGCATCGACAGCGTCGCGACCACGAAGATCGAGGCAAAAAAGCTGCCGGCTGCGCCTGCGTGTTCGGCAAGATGTGAGGTATCCATTGGGGCCAACCAATTCTTCTTAAAGTCGAGTCCTGGTACGATGGACACGGTGGGTGCAGCGTGATCATCATAACGTTCCGGGACACCCTCGATATACTCAGAAAGGCGACGCTTTGTCGGGGATTTGAGGCAATCCCGCGCAAAAATTCTCGTCAGGGCAGACCGGCCCGGTCCATGCCCGGCGCCAAGGCCGCTCACCGGCCGTCGTTGACGGGCTTTCCCGGGGCGGGCACTTTACCGGACGGGCCGGGCCAGAATCGGATTTTCAGAACAATGGGCGACGCCTCGAAAATGTCCAAGCCGCTGGTTTTTCCGGCCTTGGCGCAATTTGTGGCCGCGACCGCCGGGCGCAACATGACCAAGGCCGCCTATGCGGCCGTGGTGGCCGGCGTCGGCGCGATGGTGTTGCTGACGATCGACCCCGGCTATGAGGCCACGCACCGCTCCATCGACGTCGTGTTGTGGGCCTGCCTGGTCTATTTCGCGTTCGAATGGGGGGTCCGGCTTCACCACGCCGTGCAGGCGGGCCGAGGACTGACCTATCAGATGTCCGGGCGCGGACTCGTGGACGCGGCGGGCGCGATCGCGGTTCCGCTCGCGCTGCTCGCGGGCGTCAATTCCAGAACCGCCTGGCTCCTGTCCGTGCTGTGGATCGTCAAGGTGCTGCCCGGCATTCCGGGATTGCGGCAGTTGCGCCGGGTGCTGGCGGTGGAGTCCGGGCCGCTGCTCAGCGTGCTGGTGATTTTCCTGATGGTGCTGTTCCTGGGCTCGGTCGCGGTCTATTTCTTCGAACGCGACGTGCAGCCGGCGACCTTCGGCAACGTGCCCGCGGCCTTGTGGTGGGCGGTCGTGACTTTGACCACGACCGGCTATGGCGACGTGGTGCCGATCACGCTGCCGGGACGGATGGTCGCGGCGCTGGTGATGATCTCGGGGCTTGGCGTGTTCGGACTCTGGACCGGCATTCTGGCCACCGGCTTTGCCGCGGAGACCCGCCGCGACAACTTCCTCAGAACCTGGGAGTCCGTGAGCAAGGTGCCGTTCTTTGCTACCCTCGGCCCCGCGGCGATCGCCGACGTGACGCATATGCTGCGCACCATCGACCTGCCCCCGCGCACCACGATCATCCGCAAGGGGCAGACCGGCGACTGCATGTATTTCATCGCTTCCGGCGAGGTCGAGGTCGACCTGCCCGGCAAGAAGGTCAGGCTCGTCGAGGGCGCGTTCTTCGGCGAAATGGCGCTGCTCGGGAATAATCTGCGCTCCGCCAACATCACCACGACACGGCTGTCGCAGCTCCTGGTGCTCGATCTCGTGGACTTTCGCCTGTTGATGGCACGGCATCCGGATCTCGCCGAAACCATCGACGCCGAGGCCAAGCGGCGGGAATTGGAGAACAAATAGTGCAGCACCACGCAACCGACGCCGCGGAAGCCGCGAGCGCCCCGCTCCTCGACATCCACGGCGCCCGCGCCACCATCCGCCTCAACCGGCCGCGGCACTTGAACCGGCTGCAGGCGGACGACCTCAAGACGTTGCTCACGCTGTTCGACCGGATCGAGGCCGATCCCGCGGTCCGCGTCATGGTCTTGACCGGCACCGGGCGGGCCTTCAGCGCCGGCTACGATCTCAACTCGGTCGCGGAGCGCGCGGTGAGCGCCAAGGAAGAGAAAGAGGAAGAACAGAGCGCGGGCTCGGCCTTCGAAGCCGTGGTCAACCGGCTGGAAGATCTCGGCGTGCCGACGATCTGCCGCCTCAATGGCGGCGTCTATGGCGGCTCGACCGATCTGGCCCTGGCCTGCGATTTCCGGATCGGCGTCGACACCGCGGAGATGTTCATGCCCGCGGCGCGGCTCGGACTGCACTACTACAAGAGCGGCATCAAGCGCTATGTGTCGCGGCTCGGCGCCGACAACGCCAGGAAACTGTTCCTCACCGCGGAAAAGATCGAAGCGCCGGAGATGCTGCGGATCGGCTATCTCACCGCGATGGTGCCGGCCGAGGCGCTCGATGAAGAGGTCGACCGGCTGGCCTCCATTCTCGCCGGCAACGCGCCGCTCGCGATGCGCGGCATGAAGCAGGCCATCAACGAGGTCGCCCGTGGCGAGCTGGACGAGGCCGCGGCCGACCGGCGTCATCGCGACAGCATGCGCGGCGCCGAGATCAAGGAGGGCATCAAGGCGTTTGCGGAGAAGCGTCCGCCAAAATTCTGACGCTCCGCCCTGCAAGGTGTATAGTTCTTGAGAAGGTGTCCCCAAGAAGGTGTCCCCGGACTTCGGCCCGAGAGGTTTTCAGAGAGCCATGTTTTCAGAGAGCCATTATTTTCAAGCGAAGATGACGCTCCATATTCACGTCATCGTGCGTTAGCCCCCGGCGCCATCGTTTCTTCGGGCCGGAGTTACGTTTAATACGCTACCGCGGTGCACGACAACTTGGCTGCGGCGCCGAACTCCGGCGTGCAACTACGCCAAATGCGCCCTCTCCGAGTTTGCAATTGACAGAGTCTTGTCGGGGACTAGCCTGACAGCGGGTGGAGAATTTCAAATGAAAGATTTTGAACCATATTGGGGACGACGTGCATTGGATTTCGTCGAGGCGATCGAAGCGTCGAAGACGGCTGCGAGCGTCATCATGCAATTTGAGAAAGTGATCGGCGAACTCGGTTTTCACGCCTACATCATGGCCGGCATTCCGACATCGGGGCAATCGCTCGCCGAACTGACCGTCGCCAACGGTTGGCCGGCGGAATGGTACGAACTGTACAATCGCGAAAATCTGCACGCTGCCGATCCGGTGCCGCGACACTGTTTCAATACCTTGAACCCGTTCGAGTGGAAGGACGCGTCCTACGACCGCGAGCGTGACCGGCGGGCGCACGACGTCATGATGCGGGCGCGCGATTTCGGCCTCTGCGAGGGGTTCTGCATTCCGATCCACTATGATGATGCCATCGGCGCCGTCAGCATCGCCGGCGAGCGGCCGTATCTCGATGCCGAAACCAAGGGAGCGCTGCACCTGATGGGCGTGTTTACCCACGGCAGGCTCCGCGCGCTCATCCGGCCGACCGCCGCTTCATGTGGCCGGCGCCTGTCCGGCATCGAGGCGGAGGTGCTGCGCTGGGCGGCGCGCGGCAAGACCGCGTGGGAGACCGGTCAGATCCTCAGCATCTCGGAACGCAATGTGCGCTGGCACCTCGAGGAGGCGCAGCGCAAGTTGATGACCAACAACAAGACGGCCACGGTTGCGACGGCAATTGTCAACCGTGAAATCCTGATCTGAACTGGAAGTTCTGCCAGTAGATCGAATTTTTCGTTCTATGCACGGTTGCTGCCTGATTGAACCTCAATCAAGCGGTGACAAGATGCCTGAAATTCACGTTGTTCAGAGAGACAACCGCCATCTCTACGAAAGTTATTTCGATCCTTATTTCCGGCTGCGTCACGACATTTACGTCAAGCAGCGCAAATGGATGGCGCTCGATCGGCCGGACGGGCGGGAAATCGATCAATTCGACACCGAGGATACGGTCTACTTGTTCTGCCTCGACGGCGGCCAACTGATCGGCGCCATGCGCGCGGTGCCGACGCTGTCGCCGACGCTCATGAGCGAAATCTTTCCCTATCTCAGCATCCGCGGACCGATCCATCGGTCCGACGTCTACGAACTCTCGCGCATCTTCGTCATACCGGAACGCCGTGGCGAGCATGCGGGACCGCGGATCGAGATGCTGCTTTTGACGGCGATCATGGAATACGGCATCAGCATCGGCCTGAGCGGTTTCTCCATCGTGCTGGAATCCTGGTGGCTGCCGCGGTTCGAGCGTTGCGGCTGGAAGGCCCACCCGCTCGGACTGCCGCAGATGATCGACGGCATGTCCGTGCTGGCGGTGCTGGTCGATTGCGACGAGACGACGTGGAAGTCGCTTTGCGGACAAATCGGCCTGACCAACCCGACATTGACCTGGCAGGGACTGACGGGCGTCAATCGCCAGATTCTGCCGGACATTTCTCTTCTTCATTCGCCAGCCGTTCAGCCAGCGCGATGAGCTCTTCACGGTGCCGCTTGTCGCGCAACCTGAGGAAATTCCTCATCAAGCGGAGGCCGAAAGCCGTCATTTCGTCGGCGTTCAAGGCTTCAAGCTTGGACGGTATCTGGTTGGGATCCATTGCTGACATTCCGGACCGAGAGCTGTGACCGAACCTTCGCTCGAAAGAATCATTGAGAACCTGCAATTCTGCATTGTGGATGCAAGAGCGCTACAACTCAAGATGTTGGAGCGGATTTTGTCAATAGCTTTGCTGGAAGCATACGAAAGCCGGGGCAAGTCCGGCGACAAATACGAAAACAGGGGCAGAGCGCGATGATCAGTCGCCGACGAACCTGACCGTGTCCGCGAGGCCGGCGCGCGTCGTCCGGTAACTGTTGGCCTTATGCTCGCGGTCGGGATATCCGAACGAAATACCGCAGACCACGCGGCGGTCGTCGCCAAGGCCGAAATGCTGACGCACCACCTCAGCGTGAAACGCCAGCGCCGCCTGCGGGATCGTCGCCACCCCAAGCGCCTGCGCCGCCAGCATGAAGCTCATGAGGTAGCCGCCGCAATCGATCGCGCCGTAGACGCCGAGCGCCTCGTCGGTATGCACGATCGCCACATGGGGCGCGCCGAAGAAATTGAAATTCTCCAGCGCCTGCCTGGCGTAGCCCGCCCTGTCGCCGCGGGGAATGCCGAGCGAATTATAGAGCTGGAAACCGCTCTCGCGCCGCCGCTCTAGGTAGACGCCGCGATATTCGCGCGGGAACGGAAAGTCGCCGCTGTTCGGCCGGCCGGTGGAGGCCACGCCGTACATCAGCTCGCGGAACTTCCGCGTCTCCTCGCCCGAGGTGATCTCTAGCCGCCATGGCTGGCTGTTGCACCAGGACGCGGTCTTCTGCGCCGCGATGAGGATGCGCTCGACGGCGGCGCGCGGCACCGGGTTCGGCAGGAACGCCCGGCAGGAAAAACGCACGGCGAGCAGGTCTTCGAGACTATCGATCGGCGCGGTGTCGGTTTGAGCGTCCATCAAATCATCGCCTTTGTTGGAGTCCGTAGTCCGTAGAGTGGGCAACGCTAACGCGATGCCCACTCTACGACTTTTCCCGTCATTCCGGGGCGCGCAAAGCGCGAACCCGGAATCTCGATCCATCACTTCTAGATTCCGGGTTCGAGGCTTCGCCTCGCCCCGGAATGACGTCGTGTCATTAGCGCCCCTTGGTCGGGATCTTGTTGAACGGCACGTCCTTGTCGACCCTGATGTCGCCGGGCAGGCCCAGCACGCGCTCGGCAATGATGTTGCGCAGGATCTCGTCGGTGCCGCCCGCGATCCGCATCGACGGCGAGCTCAACAGCATCTGCTGGAACTGCCCGCGCGCCACTTCCTCGGACTCTCCGGTCAGGGCGCCGGCAGCACCTTCCAAATCCATCGCATACATCGCGATGTCCTGCAGCATCGAGCCCGCGACCAGCTTGCCGATGGAGTTTTCCGGACCCGGACGCTCGCCTTTCGACAGCGCCGAGATGGCGCGATAGCTGGTGTATTTCAGCCCGCTCGCCTTCACGGCCCAGCTTGCGAGTTTCGAGCGCGTCGCGCGATCGTCGATCGCAAGCCCATCCTCCGTCATCAGGTTCGCGCAGAATTCGAACATCTCGGGAAAGCCGGTCGCAAGCCGCGCGCCGATCGACATGCGCTCGTTCATCAGCGTGGTCAGCGACACGTTCCAGCCGTCGCCGACATTGCCGAGACGCTGGTTGTCGGGGATCACGACATCGGTGAAGTAGACCTCGTTGAACTCCTGCATGCCGTTGGCCTGCTTGATCGGCCGCACTTCGACGCCTTTGCTCTTCATGTCGAGGAAGAACATCGTCAAGCCCTTGTGCTTGGGCACATTGGGATCGGTGCGGGTGATCAGAAGACCGTAATCCGAGTAGTGCGCGCCGGATGTCCAGATCTTCTGGCCGTTGACGATCCAATTGTCGCCCTGCTTTTCCGCGCGCATGCGCAAGCCCGCGACATCGGAGCCGCCGGCCGGCTCGGAAAACAACTGGCACCAGATCTGTTCGCCGGAGGCGAGCTTCGGCAGATAATGCCGTTTATGCTCCTCGCTGCCATAGGCCATCACGGTCGGCCCGCACATGCCCTCGCCGATCTGGAACGGCTGCGTCAGCTTGCCGTAGACGCCCTCTTCCTGCTGCCAGATCACCCGCTCGATCGGCGTCGCGCCGCGCCCGCCATAGTCCTTGGGCCAGTGCAGGCAGACCCAGCCGCCATCTGCTTTCTTCTTCTGCCAGGCCTTGCCGACTTCGACCATGTCGTGGTTCTGCAGACGGATGCGGCCGAGCGACGATTTCGAAAGCTCCGCCTCCAATTCCTTCGGCGCGTTGGCGTCGATCCATTTGCGGGCCGTGGCACGGAACGCGGCCTCCTGCGGCGTGTCGTCGAAATTCATTGGCGGCTTCCCTTTCAATTCTCGGTCCGGTGTCAATCCTCATGGTGAGGAGGCGCTTGCGCCGTCTCGAACCATGAGGCCCCACTGTGGCCTCATCCTTCGAGACGCCGCTTTCGCGGCTCCTCAGGATGAGGGTCTTCATCCTCGTCCCTTGGTCGGTATCTTGTTGAACGGCACGTCCTTGTCGACCCTGATGTCGCCGGGAAGCCCAAGCACGCGCTCGGCGATGATGTTGCGCATGATCTCGTCGGTACCGCCTTCGACGCGGGTGCCGGGTGCGCGGAGCAGCATCGCCTGGAATTTGCCGGCGAGCTCCGCCTCGGGTCCGCTCAAAACACCGGCCGCGCCCTGCAGATCGAGCGCAAACGTCGCGACGTCCTGGACCATCGATCCCGCGACCAGTTTGCCGATCGAATTCTCCGGCCCCGGCCGCTCGCCCTTCGACAGCGCCGAGATGGCGCGGAAGCTGGTGTATTTCAGCCCGCTCGCCTTCACGGCCCAGGTCGCCAGTTTCGAGCGCACGTTGCGGTCGTCGATCGCAAGTCCGTCGTCCAGCATCAGATTGCTGCAGAACTCGAACAGCTCGGGGAAGCCGGTGGAGACGCCCGCGCCGATCGACATGCGCTCGTTCATCAGCGTGGTCAGCGAGACGTTCCAGCCGTCATTGACCTCGCCGAGGCGCTGGCTGTCCGGAATTTTCACGTCGGTGAAATAGACCTCGTTGAAATCCGACTGGCCGCTCACCTGCTTGATCGGCCGCACCTCGACGCCTTCGCTCTTCATGTCCAGGAAGAACATGGTCAGCCCCTTGTGCTTGGGCACGTTGGGATCTGTCCGAGTCAGCAGGATGCCGTAGTCAGAGTAGTGCGCGCCCGAGGTCCAGATCTTCTGGCCGTTGACGATCCAGTCGTCGCCCTTCTTCTCGGCGCGCGTACGCAGGCCAGCGACGTCGGAGCCGCCGGCCGGCTCGGAGAACAGCTGGCACCAGATCTTTTCGCCGGAGGCGAGCGGCGGCAGATATTTGCGCTTCTGCTCCTCGCCCGCGAACGCCATCATGGTCGGCCCGCACATGCCGTGGCCGATGATGAACATGGCGCTGAGCTTGCCGAACGGGCCCTCCTCCTGCTGCCAGATCACACGCTCGATCGGCGAGGCGCCGCGGCCGCCATAATCCTTCGGCCAGTGCAGGCAGGCCCAGCCGGCATCGGCCTTCTTCTTCTGCCAGGCCTTTGCGACCTCGAGGATGTCGGCGCCTGTGATCCGGGTACGGCCGAGCGAGGATTTGCGCAGCTCCTCCTCATATTGCTTCGGCGCGCTGGCGGCGATCCAGGCTTTCGCCTCGGCGCGGAAGGCCGCTTCCTGCGGGGTGTCGTCGAAGTTCATGCGCGTACTCTTTCTCTTGCTCGTTCCCCGGATGCTGCGCAGCACCGTTAGCGCGTTTACGCGCGTCTTACACGCGCTTTGGTGATGCGCTGCTGATCCGGGGTCTATCAAACTTGCCCGGTGGGTCCCGGCTCTGCGGAGCAGCGTTACACGCTGCACCGCATCCGGGACACGAGTGATTCCTTAAGCCGCGTTCTTCTTGCGCATGCGGTCGATCAGCGCGTCTTCCCAGTAAGAAAGGCTGCCGAGCCCGAGCGCCAGCGCGTTGGCGCGGCGGTAGTACATGTGGCAGTCGAACTCCCAGGTGAAGCCCATGCCGCCGTGGACCTGGATGTTGTTCTTGGAGCAATGCTGGAACGCCTGCGTCGCGCTGATGCGCGCGGCGGCGGCGGCTTCCGGCAATTCGCCGGCATTGGTCGAAAGCGCCCAGGCGCCGTAATAGCAGTTCGACCGCGCCAGGGTCGCCGAGACATACATGTCGGCGAGCATGTGCTTGACCGCCTGGAACGAGCCGATCGGCCGGCCGAAGGCGACGCGATCGAGCGCGTAGTCGCGGCCCATTTCCAGCGCACGGTCCGACCCGCCGACCTGCTCGAACGCGATCAGCACCGCGGCACGGTCGAGCACCTGGGAGATGATGCCCCAGCCTTCACCCGCCGCACCCAGCGCCTCGGCCTTGCAATCCTTGAAAATCAGTTCGGCCTGGCCGCGGGTCGGATCGACGTTGGTCAATGCCTTAACTGAGACCCCGGCCTCGACGCCGCCACCCTTCATATCGACCAGGAACAGCGAGATGTCGCTGTCGCGTCCGCTCGAGCCCGTACGCGCGGCGACAATGGTGAGATCGGCGATCGCGCCGTCCGGCACCGGTTTCTTCACGCCATTCAGCGAGCCGCCCGCTGCGGAGAGCTTGATCCCCTGCGGCGACGGATTGCCCTTGCCCTCGAACAGCGCCAGCGTGCCGATCGCCTCACCGCTTGCGATCTTCGGCAGCCATTTCTGCTTCTGCGCCTGGCTGCCGGCAAGCAATAGCGCCTCCGCCGCGAGATAGACGGTCGAGGAAAACGGCACCGGCGCCAAGGCCCGGCCCATCTCTTCCGCGATCACGCACAGCTCGAGATGGCCGGCGCCCGCGCCGCCGAACTCTTCGGGGATCGCCACGCCGAGAAATCCCATCTCGGCGAGCCCCTTCCACAACTCGCGGTCATACGGCTCCTTGCCGTCGAGCACCGCGCGCACCGCTTTCGGCGGGCACTTTTCGGAAAGGAATTTCCGCGCCTCGTCGCGCATTTGTTTCTGTTCGTCGGAGAAATCGAAATTCATAGCTTTACCTCATATTCGGTGTCATTCCGGGGCGACGCGAAGCGGCGAGCCCGGAATCCATAACCCCCGATCGTGGTTATGGATTCCGGGCCTGCGCCAAGAGGCGCATCCCGGAATGACGAGGGAATTTGTTCGAGAGCGTTCTTCATTGCAGCACGATCACGTCTTCGCCGGGCGGATCGGCGTATAGCCGTTCGACCAGCGCCGCGCGCCGTTCCAGCCCCGCGCGCTGGTTGATGTAGCCCTTGTCGGTCAATTCATTGCCGTCGATCGAGGGCGGCTCGACCATCAGCATCGCGCGCGCGATGCGCAGGCTGCTTGAGCCTCCGCACGATTTGTTATGCGCTTCGAGCCCGCGTTTCAGGCAGGCGATCACCTCGGGATGTCTGATCACGTCCTCGTAGCTTGCCTCGGCATCGCCGACGATTTGCCGGCAGGCGTGCAGATTGGGCCACGCGAGCAGTCCGATGAACGGACGATCCTGCCCCGCGACAAGCGCGTCATGCACCACTGGCGTGGCCGCCGCGATCGCATCGGTGCGGAGCGAACCGACATGCACGAAGGTGCCGGTGGTGAGCTTGAAATCTTCGACCACCCGGCCGGCAAAGATGATGCCGGCCAGGGGATCGTCCGGATCGACGAAGATTCCGGCGTCGCCGATGCAGTAGAAGCCCTCCTCGTCGAACATTTTCTTCGTGAGATCCGGCTGGCGGAAATAGCCGGGCGTAACGTTGATGCCGCGTAGCCGCAATTCGTATCTCGAGCCGCACGGCACCATCTTCAGCTCGACACCCGGGAACGGCAGGCCGATCAGGCCGACGCGGTCGGTGTCCCAATAGGTGCCGGTCGCGGTCGGCGCGGTCTCGGTCGAACCCCAGCCGGTGTAGAACACGATGCGCTCGCCGGTGGTCCTCACCGCCAGCGCCTGCATGCGGTCGTAAAGATCATCCGGCAGCCGCGCGCCGCCATAGGCCATGATGCTCAGGTTCTTGAAGAAGCTCCGACACAGCGCATCGTCCTTCTCCATCGCCGCGGCGAGTGCCGCATAGCCCGCCGGAACATTGGCGTAGTAGGTCGGCGACACCTCGCGCAGATTGCGGATGGTCTCCTCGAACTGGCCCGGCATCGGCCGGCCGTCATCAATATAAAGCGTGCCGCCATCGACCAGCACCGGATTGAACGCCGCGTTGCCGCCCATGGTGTGGTTCCACGGCATCCAGTCCAGCGCCGTCGGCGGCATCGCGCCCGCCGCCCGCGGGCGGACCTGCATCATCATCGCCGCATTGGCGCACATCATC
>Ga0137391_10002039_pt1 | contig 14957 bp, 10 predicted proteins | sample 15con2h24BmetaG_FD_101399 | JGI IMG/M metagenome (GOLD analysis project Ga0137391, IMG submission 101399) | Vadose zone soil microbial communities from Angelo Coast Range Reserve, California, USA - 15con2h2.4B metaG | ecosystem: Environmental > Terrestrial > Soil > Vadose zone > Saprolite...
AAATCCAACTGATCTCGGCATGCTCATGAACATGTGACTGGACAAACAACTTGCAATAGCGCGTATCCAGACCAGTGGCCAGGTAGAGCGCAGCGAGCTGGCGAATGCTAAAATGTAACTCCTTTGGATCGATAGGTAATGTGATCGCGTGCAGATCAACAATGCAGAAGATGTTATCATACTTTGCCTGAGTTTCCTCCCAGTTACGCAAGGCTCCCAGGTAGTTTCCTAGGTGAAGATTACCGGTCGGCTGTATGCCGGAAAAGACGCGTTTTTTCACCGGTGTGTTTGCATTAGAAGCAAATGGCTCTGATTTTACGTTTTGGTTCGTTTCAACTGGCATCCTATACCTCCATCGTTGTTTGAAAAAATGAACAATAAAAAAACGCCGCTCTTCCCATACAAGGGACGAGAGGCGTAAGTGACGCTTTCGTGGTACCACCCTGATTCAGATTAGCTAAACTCTCTAATTATAGCTAATCCCTCTTTGCCGGATACACTGTGATATCCTGTCCTCAGTAACGGGGGACGTTCCGAATGAGTGCTACTAGTTCATGCAAGAACGTTCGCTCATTGCTCCCAGGCCCATTCTACGACTGCTTGGTGCCGGTTTTCACCAACTCCGACTCTCTACAACCTCGGCAGGTCGTATACTCTTCCTGTTCGATGCTTTAAGGTATTTAGTTGTCTATGTGGAAAGTATACTAAGGCTTTTGTGGTCTGTCAAGTGTTTTGGGACTTGACCCTTGACTTTTACATGCTATTTTTACTTTCCCAACCAGGAGCCACAACGCGTAGAGCGCAAACAGGGTTTAAGAATGATAGTTCAGCTACTATCCTGATATCAGTTGATAACGCTTCAGGCCCTTTCTTTTGTCCAGTTCAAAGAGTGCACCGTGTAAGACTCCCTCGCCATACGCACTCCCCGGATTGATGCACACGGTCTTCCCGATCTTAGACGTACCTCGAGACTCATGAATATGACCATGCAGTGCAATCAGAGGCTGGTATTTCTCGATCACAGCGCGTACCGCTTCCGACCCGGCAGGTCCCATAAGTATAGAGCCTCCCTGAATAACCGGGCTCAGATTCTCATCGATCACAGGTGCTGTATCGATAGCTGTGCGAATAGGAGGAACATGCAGATTGAAGACCGACCTTGCAGGATCAGTTAGTTGACTCACACTATGCTCAATATGGCGCTCTAGTTCCTCCTCCGGCATCTCCCGCGGCGAATGCCAGGGAGTCGGGTTCGCAAAGCCGCAAGAGAGCATCTGGAAACCCTCACCCAGTTCGACGATGCGGTCCTCAGGATCCACCACGAGCGGTGAACTTGCTAACACTTCACGCAGCACAGGCTCGTCGTCGTTACCTAGCATGACGTAGAGTCGCACTCCTTTGCCTCGTAACCGCTCATCAGCTAAATTGAGCCAGCGTTCCAGCGTCTCCCTCATAATCTGAAGAAAGAGTGCATCTATCGCTCCCTGGTCATGCTCTACTGCCGTTAGCTTCTCCTCAGTCATTTGATATGGGTACAGGCCGAGGTCGCGAATGCGACGCTCGAGAGCAGGCAACTGGTCTTCTGCAAATGCCTGTTCGCCGGTGACTGCCGGGGCATAAAAGGCCGTATTCCGTTGCACAATCGGAACCACCGCTTTACCGGCGATATCCCCACCCATTATCAACACTTCGACTCCGTAAAAACCAGCAGCGTTGATAAATTTTCGCCATAGCATTTCTGAGCCATGGATATCAGAGGCATAAAACGATTTGAAACTCAAGGTAGAACTCCCTTAAAGATACATTTCTCTGATCAAGTGCCAACAGAATAGATATTATCCATACGGCCCTGAACCTATCCGTTTCTCTTGCAATCCTCTCTGTATCTCGCGCACGGCTTCTTCTGGACTTGCTGCAAAACGCAAGAGGTTGAGGTCCCCATCGCTTAAGATCAAGTTTTCGCGCATAGATTGAATGATCGGGGACCAGCAATCACCTAGCAAGACCAGTGGCAAAGCGCGTCCTTCAGTCTGAATCGCCGCCCAGACGATTGCCATCTCAGAAAGCGTTCCAACACCCCCCGGTAGTGCTATGACCCCGTCACAACTCAGAAGATGATTCAGACGCGACCCATAGTTGCTTGACCAGCGAAGGTCAGCATTCCACTGATTGGGCTTCACATTTGTCCAGTGCTGCATAGGTAACCCGACTACCCTACCTCCCAGCTCGTATGCTCCACGGCTGACCGCTGCCATGAGACCGCCGTACCCGCCGGTTACGATCACAAAGCCTTTTCCTGCCAGCAGCACACCCAGTTGATGGGCTTGTGCCCACCAGTCGTCCTTTTCAGTGAGCCGTGCCGAGCCCATGACACCGATCTCAAGCCCGACCTTTGGGGGTAATTCGCTCTCGTTCGCTTGTATAGTGTCGTTCATGCCGGTTCTCCCTCTGTGACCCGGTGTATTGTCTCGTAGTGCTCCTGGGCCGCATCCGCGCTGGGAAACGCAAAACGCGCCTGACCGCTCGCGCGCGTCAGATGGAAGGCAAACAAGTTGAGTGGTAGCGCAGCCAGGAGTGGTGAGAACTCCTCTGGCAAGCCCGGTGCCAGGGGAAGAAACCTCCCAGGCGTGATCGACGGTATCGTGTCACTGACGAACACCGGGTTGGCCCCGATGAAGTTCAGCTCGGAGAGAATCTCGCCGGCGCGGTCGAACGAGGCGCCGGAGGGAGCGATGAGGAAGACTGGTGTCCCTGCGCCGCTTACAAAATACTCCTCGTGCGCCCACTCTTCGATGTTGGTGGCCACACCCAGCTTCTGCGGCCCCTCGAATAATTTAGCAGCCCCGAAGTGGGCTGATGCCAGGTTAGGCCCGGCACCCAGAAAAGTCACCCAATCATGCCTGCCAAACTGTTCCGCCACTCGTTGTGCAGGCTCATTCGCTGCTTTAAGTGTCTGTTCGGCAAGACCGGGGACATTCCGCAGCAGTGCATGCACTCTGGCAGTATCGACTCCACGTACATTGCCCCAGGCAACTGCGAGATCAAGCAGCGCGGCTAGCATGGCAAGGTATGTGCTTGTTCCGGGCGAATACCCCAACGTCGGGACAGACAGCACAACGACATCGGTCGCTTCCTTCGCTAATGGCGATTCCGGATTGCCTGTAATGACAAGTACCCGGTGGCCAAATCTCCGCGCTTGTTTCGCCGCCTCGATGGTTCTGCCAACCCTACCGGAAAAGGAGATACATACTACAGTGCTGCGTCCTGGCAGGTAGCGCACGCGATAGCGAGCCATTTCAAGCGCATGTATCCCTTCCGCACGAATGCCAGCATGTTTCTGGAAGGCGAGAACGGTTGCTGCACCCGCAAAGGCCGAATCCCCGCACCCGACAAGGTACAGATGTTCGATGCCGCCGTCATGTAGCCCCTGGGCCAGAATACCGAGCGGTTCGGCTAGCGCCTCATGCTGTTCTGCCAGCAGCTTTGGGATCAGAGCGATTTCTTCGCGCATCATATCAACTGCGCTACTGATTCCTCGATCCGCTCCTGGAACCTTGACTTCTGAGAGACGAGTGGGTAGAGGTAAGAGACGAACGATTGGAGGATCTCTTAGGATGCGAGTCTGCGCTTCGGTAGGATCAACACGAGTCAGGTACATGGAACTGAAGCCTGCAACCGCAAAGGAGGCAGAAATGGTGCCACGTTGAGCTGCTTCTACCGAGCTATATCCTAAAGACAATCCGGCAGCAAATCCACCGCAAAATGCATCACCAGCTCCGGTCACATCGACCACCGGTCCCGGGCCTACACCGACCGCATGCAATGTCCCCGTGGCTTTTTCCCAGGCTAGCACACCTTCTGCTCCCATCTTGATCACGATGATCGGTGTAAGAAGGCTCGAGAGCTCTGAAAGAGCGCGGAGCGGTTCGTCATATCCCACCAGGTCTGCTAACTCCGAGCGGCTTGGCAGGAAGGCATCTACCCTTCCTGCCAGTGCTCGCAATCGCTGCCGGTAGTCGACAACATAATCCTCATGGGTGTCCAGTGTTATGATAGCGTGAGGACTGATTTTCCGTATCCTGTCTACGATAGCTTCTGCCGCGTCCAACGGCATGGCTGTAATATGCACGACAGGCGGGGGTTCCACTTCCAGCCACGCGACTGGTAGGTCACCTGCCTGTACAGCCACCTCCCGTGACCGCTCTTTCGGCGTGCGGTAGATCCAGTGTCGATCGCCGTTGGTCTCATACACTACCCAGTTGCGAACGGTAGGTCCCGGAATGTCAACTACCCCATCGGCTGAAACACCGAGGGAGTTGAGCATGGCCGTAAGGTCTTGTGGAAAATCATCACCCCTGCGCGTTACCAAACCTACACTGGGCTGCCAGAATCGTACACCAAGTGCAGTATACAGGCTATTGCCTCCTACACTGGACATGTGAGTTGTACCATCTGGCAGTACCACATCGTCGATAGTCAGGTTGCCTACCACGATCACTCGTGGGCGAGTTGTAGATACCATTTACGTCTCGTTTTACTCCTTCGTATCCATCTCCATGTGTCGAGTCTTATTCAGGTGGAATCTCACGATAGGCTAGACTGATATCAACGCCCTGGTTGCGATTCAAGAAGTAGGCAGCAATATACCAGATGATCCCTACCACAATCACTCCGATCATGAATGAGAGAGACAATCTTGCTGTCACTCCGAAATTTGTATTGATCGTGCTGTTAAAGATGAACATCAGCATGAGACTACCGAGGACAATCACCCCGCCTATTCCGGCAAGTGTGACAGTTGGAATACCAAAAAGCCTGTGGCCGCCTGCTGATTCCCACACGTGTCGCAGTCGAAAGGGGAAAACAATCCCGGCGATCGATACCAGAATAAAGGCAGCGATCTGCGCCAGCAGAGCTCCGAGTAGGCTAGCCTGTGGAAAGGCTAACAGTGCAATCAGTGCAAGTGTCCCAGTCACGGTACAGAAGACGATAGCTTTGACCGGAGAGTGAAAACGCTCGCTGACATCACCTAACGGTGCCGGAACCATGCGATCAACTGCCCAGGCCAACATGTAGCGTGTGGCCTGAAGTTCGGAAAGGGGGGTTCCCAACAATGCCCAGAACACAAAGCCGATCCCAATGATCAGCGGAACGAGCACGTTGCCAGTAAGCAAACTCACGATGAAGTTGTAGCTCGGTGAGAGGGTGCCTGGCAAGTTGAGCAGGGCAGGATTGTTAATAGAGAGATACCCAACACTGCCAATCCAGTCTATGCCAACGGCTTGCGTAAAGACGATCACGAGCAGCGCCAGCATTGCTCCATTCAGCAACACTCCACCGACCATCGCGAAATACTGCGAACGCGCCGCATGTTTGACCTCGCCGCCGATCTGGGCAGATCCCTGCGCGTACCCCACCACGAAAAACACCCAGGGCAGCATGAGCAACGTATCGGCCAGGCTAAAGCCACCAGGCAAGGTATAGCCGTTCTTCACCGCTGCCGGGATTATTTGATTGAACATCAGCCCCTTGTGCTGAATGGCAAAGCTGTCCCATGCCCCTGGGATACGACCGCCACCAAACAACAGGAGCAGGAACGCCAGGATGATACTCCCACCGGCAAAGAGAAAGAATACCTTTTGCCATCGCCAGAAGCTCTGGCCACCCAGGATTAGCAGCACGGCGAAACCGATATTGATCAGCAGACCGATGATGAGAACCCACCACTGTGTAGTGATACCTAATATGGAAAACGAGGCCAGTAAATTGTTACTGAAATCAATCCAGCCGCTTTGCCCGGTAACAGCCCCGATCGTGGTAAGCGCGATTGGTACGGCAAAGGTCAGAGCAAACCAGGCGTTAAATCCGATCCAGAAGAAGATGAGCCACATACCCTGGCTCCATCCCATCAACCATCCAAAAAAAGGATGTAAAGCACGACTGACGTATACGTAATCACCGCCTGAGCGAGGCATGGCGGCCGCAAAGGTCGAGTAGACCCACAAGAGCGTGAACGCCATCACGAGCGTACCGATAATCACTGCAACCAGCATGTTGCCATTGGGGAAAAACGCGGGGGCCTGCAGGAACAAAAAAACAGCACCAACGGCAATGTTCATGCCGAAGGTGTTCATGATGAAAGCGTCAAGCAGCGACACTTCACGCCGTAGTCCGGTCGCATTACGCAGAAACATTTTGCCTTCGATGGCTGAAGAAGCCTTTTCCATAATCAGAAGCCCTCCTCACTGTCCGGCGCGCCGATCAGGTGCAAGACGCGATCATCCCGCCGGAAACTTTCAATAGTAAAACGGAAACGGTCGGCTCGATAGAGCACCTGCGCAAATTCCACGAACTGGTCTGTTACGTCATAGGTCTTACCCTCCACTTGTAGCATTGGCGTTCCCTGAGGAATGCCAAGGATAGTTGACTGAGTACCACGACAACGCACGACTTCGATGGTGCTTTCGGCTCGTGCCAGCACGATACTGTAGCGCTCTTCCAGCGTTTTGTAGAGTGATTGGCCATTGAGGTCTCTGTTCTCCAACCCTGGCACGAGCCGTGCTGGCAAGTAGGAAGAGAGCAGAGCTATGGCCTCCCCTTCGACCAGAGCGACACGTTGGAGAAAAACAAACTGCTGGTCTTCTGCTCCAAGCATTGCTCTGATAGCGGCAGGAGCCTTGCCTACACGCAGCTCGATCACACGCAAAACTGCATTGAGACCCTTGGCGCGCATACTCTCTGTGAAGCTTGAAAGGATGCTGATCTTCTCTTCGACTTTTTGTTCGCGCACGAACGTCCCGCGGCCTGGTACACGATATAGGTAACCCTCTTTGACGAGATCGAGGATCGCTTGTCGGACGGGTGCGAGACTAATCCCGAAGCGGGCTGCATACTCGCGTTCCTGCAAGAGTTTGTGGCCTGGCTGCAAATCCCCGCGTTCAATACAACCAAGCAGATAATTCCGCACTTGATGATGGAGAGGAACTGGAGAGTCGCGATTGATCGGCGTCACCGCTTTCTGCAACCCAACATCATTGTAAGCAACCTCACTGGCATTCAGATCAGTGTTCATCAGAGATTCTCCTGCAATAAGATATACATAATATTATAATATACCTGATCTTATAAGATCAATGGTAATTATGTGTTTAAAGGCTTTTCCAAGTGCTTTACTTTCATTCCTACTGGAATATGGGAGGATATATGAATGTTTCTCGAGTGATGGAGATGCTTGATGGTAAGATTCTTGACTGTTGAATTCAACAAGTGCTAAAATCCAAGTAAAATGGTAGGAATAAGTCACAATAGAGGGGTAGCGCTTTGAAAACTGATGAGTCGCTGAGTGCAACTGTTGAAGAATACCTGGAGACAATCTACAACATGTACGCGGAGGATGAGGTAGTGATTGGTGCCAGGCTGGCAGAAAAATTTCATGTCTCTGCTCCAACCGTAACAGAAATGCTCAAACGTCTTGTGCGAGATGGTTTTATTGAAATGGATAGCAAACGACAGGTGATACTCACTGAAGCGGGTTTTCAGGCGGCTGAAGCTGTTTTACGAAGGCATCGCCTTACCGAGCGTTTCCTGGTTGATATGTTGGGTATGCAATGGCACCAGGTACACGAAGAAGCTTGCCGTCTTGAGCATTTTATTTCAGGTGCAGTCGAGGAACGCGTAATTGCTAGCCTGAACAATCCAACAACCTGCCCTCATGGTAATCCAATCCCTGGCGCAGTTGCAAATGCACGCACATATCTGAAAGACCAGGGTGCTGTGCGTCTATCAACGATTGCTGTTGGCGAGAAAGCTACAATATTCTGTATTTCGGAGGTTGTTGAAGATGAAGAAGCGTTAATCCTCTACCTGCACGAAAAAGGGTTAACACCAGGAACCCGGTTGACGGTGCATGCACTTGATGAAGAAGAGCATGAAGAAAAGGAGAATGTCTGCTTACAGGTAAAAGAGAGTGAGGTGTGTATTAGTAAAGCAGTCGCAGCCAAAATCTGGGTAACACGTTAACGTCTGTGACATTTTTGTGATATTGAGATAGTCTTCATCTTGACTTTTGATATTAGGGTATGCTAATATCAGAGTGAATTAGTAGGAATTGAAGTGGCGGTTAAAACAAAATTTATTTATTGAGAAGGTCATACATGATAGCAACGTTCGTTCTTTTCCTCCGTGAAGGGCTGGAAGCAAGTCTGATTGTAAGTATCCTCTTTGCTGCGCTGCGTCAACTCGATCAAATGGGAAAGGCTCGCGCTGTTTGGATAGGTGTCGGTCTAGCGGTTCTAGGTTCGCTCCTTGGTGGATTAGCTCTTTATGTGTTCGTGCATGAATACGCAAATACAACTTTCCAGACTATCTTCGAGACGATTACATACCTGGTGGCAGTTGTGCTCCTGACTACTATGACGTTCTTGATGCAAAAGCATAGTCGCTCCATGAAACGCGAAATTACGGCCAAAGCTGGTGCTGCCGGTTCTGGCTTTGCGCTTGGCCTACTCGCTTTCACTACAGTTGGGCGCGAAGGGTTAGAGAGCGCGTTTTTCACACTCGCTTTCGCATTTCAAACCAACGCTGTTCTGTTACTCACCGGCGCATTGCTAGGGATGTTATCCGCTGTGGGATTGTGCGTACTGATTTATAAGTTAGGTTATCGACTCGATTACCGTATCTTTTTCCGCATAATGGGTATACTCTTGCTCTTCTTTGCAGCAGGCCTCCTTTCAGATGCGGTGCAAAATATGCAGCAGCTAGGCTGGCTTAGCTTTGGTACGGCTCCCCTCTGGAATACTTCACATATCCTCAGCGAAAACAGCGTTCTTGGTGACCTTCTGCATGGAATCATTGGTTACTCTGAGGCACCCACCATCTTACAAGGCCTGTTCTATATAACTTACTTGCTAATTGCAGGTGGCATCTTTGCATGGATGACACGCAAACCTGATAGTGGCAAACCTGCTACCTCTTCTACCTCCACATTCACAGGCAACAAGCAAATTCAAAGGGGCGCATAGGGATCGGTATTACGAATTTCGTTATAAAAACCAGCACTTTATGGCGAAATTCGTATAAATTTATCGTTTTTGCTCCGAATAATTGCCAAATCTCCGGCTTCAGGTTATAATTGTATGTATCAGACAATAGATTGATTCTGTATGTCTGGAACGACACAATTTTCAAAGAGAACTGTTGGTCTTGTTGAATCTGTTCCTCCTATATCAAGAAAGGAGCTTGTATGCTTCGGGAACCAATCACAATTAATCGTAAGCATGTAGAAGAGATCGTCGCACGAGAAGAGGCGGAATTTCGCAGGCGTACTCCTGGTTCGCAAAAAATTCATAAACGCGCGGAATCCTCATTGCCAATGGGCGTTTCCAGTTCATTTCAGGCAGTTCCCCCGTATCCTCTTTTCGTGGATCGCGCTGTTGGTAGCCGTATTTGGGATATCGATGGGAATGAGTATGTCGATTTTCATCTCGCTTTTGGAAGTCTGCTCGTTGGTCACTCTCACCCGATTTTGGTAGAGGCTTTGCGTGAACAGCTTGGCAAAGGCAGTCTCTATTCTTTGCCCTCTCCCGATGTGGTGTACCTGGCAGAGGAGATGGTGCGACGGTTTGCGCCAATCGAGCAGGTGCGTTTCTGTAATTCTGGAACAGAAGCGACGATGGATGCCATTCGCCTGGCACGCGCACATGTTGGTCGCAATAAGATAGTGAAGATCGAGGGTTCGTATCATGGACATCATGATACTGTACTGATGAGTACCAAACCTTCGGTTGAGGCTGCTGGACCAGCAGATCGACCACATACAGTTCCGGCTTCAAAAGGCATTCCTACTGATATCAAACAAAACACTATTATTGCCCCTTACAACGATCCGGAAGCTTTAGATCGCATCCTGACCGAGCATGAAGGCGAAGTGGCAGGAGTCATTACCGAGGCGGTCTTGATGAATGTTGGCATAATACTGCCAGATGACGGATATCTCCAAACTGTGCGAGACATTACCCACCGGCATGGAGTATTGCTAATCTTCGACGAAGTTAAAACGGGTGTGACCGTTGCTCCAGGTGGTATCACAGAAATCTATCCGGTGAAACCGGACTTGATCTGCCTGGCGAAGTCCATTGGTGGCGGTATGCCGATTGGCGCGTTTGGTGGACGTGCGGAGATCATGCGCAGGATCAACCACAGTGAAGTATTGCACCTGGGCACGTTTAATGGTAATCCTATGTCCATGCGTTCGGGATTGGTGACACTTACACAGATCTTCACACCAGAAGCTCATGCTCATGCCAATAGTCTCTCGAAACAACTTGGTGAGTCCTACATAGGAATTATCGAGGAGTTCGATTTGCCGATGCATGTTGCCCAGATTGGCGCGAAAGGTTGTGCTATGTTCCGTTTTGAACGCGCGCGTAACTATCGTGCCTGGTGGGACATCGACATGGATGTCTCGTATGCTTACTGGCTTTTCCTCGCAAATCGCGGTATCCTTTTCCCTCCAGGCTTTGATGATCAGTGGACCGTCTCAATCCAACATACTCAGGAGGATATTGATCACCACACGCATGTCTTCCACCAGTTCGTAACTGAATTGACCAGGTAGATCCTCACTAACGAGCATTGCGATTACCCTAAAAATCTGGCAGAGCAGCTTTCCTTGGAAAGCTGCTCTGCCAGATTTTGCATGAACGCGAAAGTCGAATAGAGTTGGCAGGGTCTGGGGCCGTACATCTGGGAGATACAATTGCGCGGGCCCTCACATTTTTTCTTTTTTTCAGGGGAGGTGAAGAGAGGAGTTCTCGAAAGCCTTGAGCAAGCTAGCCGCGTACTATAGACGAACCGATTCCATTTTGCTATACTCACACCGTGACTTTTACCAATAGTGATTCGTATCCAAATCTATATTTTTATGCATTGTATGCAGAATAGCGAAGTGCCATAGATGAACAGTCAGAGTCTCCTACGGCAATTACCTGAGGATACTACGAAGAATGTAGCGATCACAGAGGATGCAAATGATACACAAGAGAGCTATTCACACGCCTCTGACAGCCCGCCAAGGACTACTTCTCGAATTTTAAAAGGCTTTACCCCATTCTGGCATGATCGTATCATAGAGGCTGCTCTAGTTCTGTCGATGGCACTCTATTACGTTATCGGCAATACAAACCTTGGTACAGGACAGCTTTTTCAACTTAACCCTCTGATCTCCTTGCCGTTTTTGTTGATCTTTGCAGTGCTTTGTTGGTATCGTTTGCCATTTGCAGTAGCTCTGATACCCCTGGGTCTTCCTTACTATCTGCAACAGAAAACAGTGATTAGCCACTACTCCTTCAGCATTGTTGAGATTGCTCTGTTGACTTGCGTAGCGGTGGCATTGTTACAATTTTTGCAGCAACGGGGAAATTGGCGTTATTACCTGTCGTGGCGTGAACTGCGGGATCGTCTTGGGCCATTTGCTCTCCCTATCCTTGTTTTCATAATAGCGGCGGGCATCTCTGTTTCCATTGCATATTCACAAAGGGTGGCACTACGGGCATATCGTGAGGAGGTACTCGAACCGGTTCTCTATGTACTACTGGCGATGTTTTGTCTGCGCACTCGCCAGGATGTAGCTCGATTGCTGCTCGCTATGCTGATATCAGGACTGATTGTGGCTGTACTTGGAAATGCACAGTATTTCATATTCAGGAGTCAACTTGTACTGGAATCGGATGGCTTACGGCGTGTCCATGCTATGTATGGAAGCGCAAATAGTATAGGACTGTTCTTTGATTATGTCTTGCCTATCGGGCTGGCTTTGATACTCGTCAAAGCGTGGACAGCTACCAGTATACGGGGATCGAGGTGGATACTTATTAGTGCAATCGTGATCTCTTTGCCAATGCTCCTGGTGCTCTATTTGAGTCAATCACGTGGAGCCTGGCTGGCAATCGGTGTTGCTTTACTTTTTATACTTGCCCTTTCAATCCGAAACCGTAAGCGGTTGCTTGTGGGCGGTTTGATTGGAATTGTTGTACTAGGTGTTGTTGTACTAGTTTTCCATAAACCTATCCTAAATTTCTTTGTTGCTGGCCATCAAAATATTTACGGGATCAGTACGCTTACAAAGCGTCTCTTTCTCTGGCTAAGTGCACTTAGGATGATTCGTGATCACCTGTGGTTTGGCATTGGTATGGAGAACTGGTTGTGTTACTACAGCCCGAATGCAGTGTGTGTTGATCCCGCACAAGTTCATCATTACTGGATTTTACAAAGCCCTTTTACGGGTGCTTCAACTGGTCTACAAGATGAACCGACACTCTCGCATCCTCATAACATATTCCTTCATGTATGGGTAAGTATGGGTCTCTTTGGCTTATTGGCGTTTATTGGTGTGCTGGCGCTTTTCTTCTGGCTCTTTGTACGCATCCTCATTTCTCTTCATAAAAGTGGGACAGCGCGCGATTCTTCTATGTGGTGGATGACAATTGGTGTTGGCGCAGCGATGATTGCGGGTGTGGTCCAGGGGCAGGTCGATAGCTCCTTTCTTGGGCAAGACCTGTCTTTCTGCTTCTGGATGCTGGTATCGGCCCTGCTGTTGCTACGAATACTTGCGGGTACATCCTGGCGAGGAAGCTTAAGACAAAAACAGAACACCAAACGGGGCCTTAAAATATAGCATGCTATATCTTCTATCTTGACATTGCTTCTTTACTGCATTAGCATGATTAACACTTCCATATAGGTCTTTCAATTTGCTAGTAGAGGATAGCTGCGTTGAAGAAGTCACATCTAGATGTACTGGTTATTGGTTCTCCATGTCTAGATATCATCTTTGGTGGAATGCCCCACTGGCCTGTACTGGGGCAGGAAATGTATGTTGCTAACTTTGCCATCAGTGTTGGCGCAGTATTCAATACTGCTGCAACGCTTACTCGCCTCGGAATGCGTGTTGGCATATTGTGCGAATTGGGAAATGACTTCGCTAGCCGCTTTATACTCGAGGAGATCGAAAAGGCAGGCATCTGCAGTGACTTCATTTTGATGCGTGATTATCCATTGCGCACAGTAACTGTGAGCCTGGCATACGAAGGAGAACGAGGGTTTGTCTCATATGCCGATGCACACCCCAATCTGTCAACACAAAAGATTGAGAGGATATCACCTTATGACAGCCCCCAGGCAGCATGGGATGTCGATGAGCTAATGCTATCTCTAAAACAAGCGCTTGCTGTGGATGATTTCGATGCGGTATTTATGTATGCTTACTCAGCGATGCAACCATTGCTTCAAGTGCTTATTGAACATAGAGAACTTCCTATTTTTTTAGATGTTGGTTGGTATCCCAATGATTTGGGAGAGTCATCTATGTCAGCAATTCTTAAATATGGTACTTTTCTTATGCCTAATCTAGCGGAGGCGGCTGTTATAACAGGTAAACAGGCACCGGAAGAAGCTGTACGTCTATTGTCGAAAATGGTGCCGACTGCCATTGTGAAGATGGGTGCGCGAGGTGTCGTGGCTTGCCAGCGGGGGCAACTCACATATTGTTCTGCCCTACCTGTTAAAGACGTGATCGATTCTACAGGGGCCGGTGATGCATTTAATGGTGGATTTATTTATGGGATATTAAAGGGTTATTCACTTGATGACGCATTACGCTGTGGCACAATCTGTGGTGGCCTTTCAACAACGGCGCTTAGCGGAACTGCTGCTATTCCGAAAGCCGAAGAATTGGAGCAACTGCGGGTACACTTGTGAGCAGTTTTCTGCGTTCTTTCTGGCATAGTACTTTTAATTTCCGTATCGAATTGATACCCCTCTTTTTGCTGTCATGTTCCGTTATGTCTCCCAAAATCAAATCACTCCTCGTTTAGTTCGATGTATCACTATACCAGAATTTGTTGGGATCTATCTGTCACCGAATCTACCAACTGAGACGTATCGTTGTGGGGTGTCGCATGTCTGATCTTCTTGAAGGCGTAATGTTGAGTGAATATCTCCTGCTACAATGTATCAGTCGAGGAGGAGTAGCAGATGTGTATCGTGCTCGCCAGACTGGAGAGGGAAATTATGAGGTAGCAGTGAAGGTGTTCCGTCCTGGGTATGCTCAGAGCGAATCCTTCCGTGAATATTTTATGACTGGGGCAGAAAAAATAAGTCAATTTGAGCACCCAAATATCCTGCCGTTTCTTGAATTTGGTGAAGGTGAGGGCCTGCTTTACTCTGTTACGCCGCTTGTGACAACCGGTACGCTTGAGGAACTCTTGAGACGTGTAGGTGGGAAGTTCTCCGCGATGCAAGCCCTACCAATGATGCAGCAGTTATGCAGCGCAGTTCAATTTGCGCATGAGCATGACGTGATACATGGCAACATCAAGCCAACTAATATTTTTGTCGCAGCAGATGGCCGGATGCTACTTTCCGATTTTGGTTTTGTGCGAGGGTATGATGATAGCCAGCAATCGCTCACGCGGATTGGTTGGGGTTCAGCCGAATATGCTGCGCCAGAACAATCATTAGGGATCTTGAGACGAGCCAGCGATATCTACTCGCTTAGTGTACTATTGTTCCGCATGCTTACGGGAGAACCTCCTTTTACTGGACAAACTCCTGTCGAAGTATTACTCAAACATGTTCGACAGCAAGCTCCCTCGGCACGTTCGTTGGATCCGAACATTTCGGATGCTGTTGATGGTGTACTGCATATGGCATTGCAGAAACGCTCGGACGATCGCTTTGCTTCAGCGGAGGAATTTAGCAATGCGCTGGCGGTAGCGATAAGCGTTGCTCCTGTTGCTTCCCCTGTCGCTACAGCTGTTACACCGGTAACACGCCAACTTTCACCAAATCAGATATCTACCATTAGCGGTAATCCCAAGACTCCTGTGCCTGCTTACCTGGCTCAGTCTTCTTCTATGCCTCCTATTACTCCTGCTCTTCCATTAGGGCAATCCTACCCT
>Ga0137391_10002043_pt1 | contig 14937 bp, 21 predicted proteins | sample 15con2h24BmetaG_FD_101399 | JGI IMG/M metagenome (GOLD analysis project Ga0137391, IMG submission 101399) | Vadose zone soil microbial communities from Angelo Coast Range Reserve, California, USA - 15con2h2.4B metaG | ecosystem: Environmental > Terrestrial > Soil > Vadose zone > Saprolite...
GACGTTGCCGTCGAGGGCCCGCAGGGTCTTTGCCCAGGTATGCGTGCCGGGCAGCGCGGGTACGTCGGCCATCCACCCGTCGCCGTCACGGGTCACCACGACGTGATACTTCATCGCCCCTTCAGCCATCCCTTCCCGAACACCGGCTCCAGGTCGCGCTCGATCGCTCGCAAGGTGCCGGGCCGTACGTCGCCGGCGTGCTAGGCGACGGTGGTGCGGGCAGTTACCTCGGTGCCATCGGCCAGGGTTGCCCGGGCCTCGTACTGGCGGTGGGAACCGCGCTGGCGCAGCAGAATCCCTCCGTTGCGCTCGATGAGCCTGATGACCTCCCTGGCTGTCATCACTATAGTTTAGCGACTAACCATTTCAAGTGTTTAGCACTAAACACTATGGTGCGCAGCATTTTGGGCGACCGGATCTCGACCACGAGCAGCGGCGGCTCGGTGAACTTGGCGCCGCCGATCTGGTCCATGCGGACCACCACCAGATCGGATCGAACTCGGTCTGCGGTCCGAGCTCGACGGCCGGCTCGGGCACGACGCATAGATCTTCGGGGGGCGCCGGCCGAGACCGTGCGGACCAGCGTCTTGCCGTCGCGCTGCTCCAGCGTGGTGGTGTCGAGCTTGACGTGGCCGGGCGTACCCTCGAACTCGAAGGTCTGCACGATGGCCTCCGGCGACGGGTCACCGTGGAAGACACCGTGGAAGGCGTAGGAGTTGCCTTCGTGGTCGGTGTGGATGTACCGCCACCGGCCGCCATCGCGGGTGTCGTAGCGCTCGACGGTCAGGGCCAGGTCGCGCGGGCCGAGCCACTGCTCCAGCAGGTCCGGTTCGGTATAGGCGCGGAGCACGAGGTCACGGGGCGCGTCGAACTCGCGGGTCACGATGATCTGCGGCATGCCGGGTTCGGCAGTGATCTGGGTCTTACTCATCGTCGTTCTCTTTCCCTTTTCTCCATAGCCGACGGGGTGCCAGGGCTGTCGTCTTGCCTGGCTTGCAAGGCCGCCAGCAGGTCGTCGAGCCGTTCGTGGCTTTCGTCCCAGAACCGCTGGTAGCGGGCCAGCCAGGTGGTCACCTCGCGCAGCGGCTCGGCCTCCAGGCGGCTGAGCCGCGCGGTCGCCCGCCGGGTGCGCGAGACCAGGCCCGCCTGCTCGAGCACCTTCAGGTGCTTGGAGACCGCCGGCTGGGACATGGCAAACGGCGCGGCCAGCTCCGCCACGGTCGCCTCCCCCTCGGCCAGCCGGGTCAATATCGCCCAGGCAGCGGGGCAGATCCTCGAACACCTGCCGCGCCCGCCTGCCGAGCTGTCCGGCCGTACCCATTTCCGCTGGGTTATTTATGCCGAACGGACGGTGGTGCCAGCTGCAGGACCCCGCGTCCAGTCGGCCGTTGTGTACCGCTCGCCCGGTGGCAAGCCAACGAGCAGGTCCACGTCACTGTCGCGCCGGTCCTCGCCACGAGGTCGCATCCGGCCGCATCGATCAGCTTGTTCCTTCGAGCCCTTCGACCCAGGAGCCCGAAGGGATGCCGGGTGAATCGCGTCCCTCCCGGGTGGGCAGTAGAGTCCCCCCTGTGGACACCGTGGAAGGTCTTCGCGACGCGGCGCGGCAGGCGCGGGAATGCGCGGTCATCGGCTATGCCGTGACGCTAGCACGCTGGATCGGGAACGGCCGCCGTCCGGTGACGGCCGGGCGGGTGCTGCGGAAGGCCGACGTCCCAGGCGAGTACTGGTGTGAAGAGGAGCCGGAGGAACCGGAGCCGTTCGGCCTAGATGAGGTCAACCGGCGGCTGGCCGCACTGGGCCGGGAGCCGGCGTGAACGGGCGCCGCGGCGGGGAGGGGCTCGCTGTCCTCATCGAGCGCAGCGCGGAACTGAAGCGAGACCTGGTCGACTTCGCGTGCAGCCCTCGCCTGGAGCGGTCGCTGGCCGCGGCCATGGTCGAGGCCGGGCTGGAGGAGGTGGAGGAGGCCGATGCGATTGGCACCATCGACCGGTTCGCATTGCAGTACCGCCTGCCGGACGGCAAGACCGTGGTGGACCGGTTCGTGGCCAGCCGACCGGACCTGGATGCGGCGGACCGGGAGATGCTGCTCGGCTGGCGCGACCCGGTGGAGGGGATCTTCGAGATCCGGGGCAAGGACGGCGACGCGATCATCCTGCTGAACCTGCTCGATGACCTGGAGTACCGCACGTACTCCAACATGGGCCGGGCTGTCTTCCGGCGGCTGCCCAGGGGCGGATTCCTGCACGCTCGCCTCGTGCCCATCCGCCCGGTGCCGGACGCCTGGCTGGTCTCCGGGATGATGTCCCCCTACCCCAAGTCCGGCGCCGCACCGATCGCACGGGCCGCGCTGCAAGCGGCGACCAGACGGCCTGAGCTGGTCTTCCGCAACCCGGAGAAGATCGAGCAAGGCTGGCAGCAGATGCGAGAGGACCGGGCGGCGTTCGTGGAATTCTTCGGCGGCGACGAACTGGTCCTCCCGCCGGCCGAGGCCGAAGAACGGCTCAACGTCTTCTACCGGCACCGGCAGGAAGCCGCGCTCGCCCGGCAGCCTGCCCGGCGCCGGCCCCGGAACCTCCCCGGCCTGGACGTGCCCGCCTTCGAGCTCCCGCCCGGCCTGGCCGAGGCGGACAGCATCGGCATCATCTACGACGAGACCGACGGGCTCAACTTCTATCCCGACTACGGGATGCTGCACGACCTGTTCGGCGACCCGGCGCTCGCGGCCGACAGGCGATACGCGGACGCGCTGCGCGGCTACCTGCGGTCGGAGACCATCGCGCCGCTGCCGTTGCAACGCCTCGCCGCCGCCCACCTGGACACGGTCGACGCGGTGTTCCGGAAGATCCTGCGCAGGCGGGACTTCATCTGGGCCGAGCACGGCGAGGCGCTGATGCGCCGCCGCAAGGCCTGGTACTACCGGCGCGAGCCCCGTCCGGGCGTCACGGTGATCGGCGACCGCCTGCTCAAGCTCGCCTTCGGCGGTCGTGGGTAAAGGTACGAACGCCGACTGGCCGGAGCGTGTTGTGCGAGACAATGGGACCGGGACCGCCCCGGCTGGCTCCCCCGCCACGCTGTCCGGCTGCACCCATTTCCGCCGACCTATTTATCCCGAACGAACGGCGGTGCTAGCTCCAGGACCCCGGCCCGCCGGCCGTTAGTCAGCAGCGGCGGGCGGGCTCGACCTCGACCACGAGCCCATTGTCCAACGCGGCAGGCGCCGCCATGTCAGTAATTTGCGGCCCTCGCGCGTTAGGTACCGTTCGCGCCGGTTACGTCGGCCCGGATCCGTGCCACGATCTGGTTTGCCTCTTCATCAGTGATCTCGATGAACTCGTTTTGCAGGTCGCCGCGTTCGGCGGAGACCAACATTGCGGTGCGTTCCCAGACGAGATCTTGACTAAACGCCTCATCCCGCCGACCACCGGCTTCGAAGTAGATGCGCCTGAGGACGCCAGCAGGCTGCTCGCGGCTACTTAGGTCATCAATAATTGCGTAGTAGGTTATCTTGTCCGCCATCTATGCCTCTTTCCGGTAGTCGGGAATGTCGGCAGCGCCGGGCGGAACCGGCACATCGGCTGTGACTTTCTTCTGAAAGGCTTCCAGGACAAGCTCCTCCAACGCATCGGCCTGCTTGCTGCGGATCCGCTCATAGGCGGTATGGGTGAGCTGCTTGGCCTCGAAGCTGATACGCGTGTGAAACTGCACTTCGAAACGCTGGCCGGTGCCCGGCTCGATCCACGTACTGTTGATGCCCTTGTACTGATCATCGGACCAGTAATTCTTGAGTTTGTCCAGCTTGAAGCCCTCGCCTTTCAAACGTTCGATGTCGGTCCAGACGCCTTGAGTGTAGCGGGACTCCCGGTACTGAAAGGTGTAGCGGATCGTGTCAGGCACGAGCGACACAGCCTCTTCCGGGGAGTGCTTCAGCAGCTTGATACCGTTGTAGACCTTCTCTTTTATGCGGTCGTGGCCTTTCATGCGGTGCTCGAAGCCGGCCAGGCGACGGTTCGGGTCTTGACTTTCTATGGCGCGCAGCGCGGGTGAGATCTTTTCTTCCTCACGTTTGGCGATGCGGTCGCACTCTGCGTCAACTCGGCTGTTGTCGGCGACGTCGAGGACTCTCTTGCTGTCCACGCGCCAGGAGCCCGCCGGGTCTTTCGATCTGTCAACCGCTGGGCGCTCCGTAGGCGGCCACTTGCGTTGGTACTCGCTCCATATCCAACGGGACTCCGCTGCCGTCTCCTGCCACTTCTCTGCGGCGGCCCGCTCCTCCGCCATGGTCTGTCGCGCCACGGCGGATTCTTCCCTGGAAACCGTCACGCGCAGGTCGGAGTAGTACTCCTGCCGGGTGCGCGTCTCGGCCCGGTCGTTACCGGGGCGGGCAGTATCGTCGCCGGTGCCATCCTGGTCGTCCCGGCGATCTGGGTGGTCGTCTGGCGGCATGTCGGCGTCACCGGGCCGGTCGGCTCCCACCGGACCTCACCGCCATCCCGGAGCACAGGATGTTACTGAAAGTATGTCAACTGTCGCAATAGGTAGCATATTGGTAGGCCACGGACGAGTGGGGACGACGCCGGGAGGCACGTGTCCGACCGCCACCTTCTAAAACGATCCCAACCCCACGCCGGTTCAGGGCTGCGATCACACAATGATCCCGAGAGCGTTAGTTCAGTAGGGACGGCCGGGATGTACCTGGTTGTACGCGGTGATGGCCGGGCCGGGAATGGTACCGTCGGCGCCTAGTTCGAAGCCTGCGCTGAGGGCCCAGTTCCTGACCTCGGATGTGCTGGCCTGCCACTGTGAGCCGACGATCTCGGTGCCTGGCTGGCGAGGCCGGGCCAGCCGGATGGCCTCGGCGACGAGGTCGGCGGCGCGCTGCGTTCGCTTGATCGCGAGTTCGGTGAACACGGCGCCGGAAAGCTCCTCCACGGTGCGGCCGGGCCGCTCGCGCTCGAGCTTGCGCACGGTCGCGGCGAGTTCGTCCAGGCTGAAGACGCGCACCGGGTTATCGAACAGGCCCAGCTGGGGGCGCGCTGGATGTGACGCCATACGGCCACGGTAACCCGCGGGCGGACGGCGCGAGTGGCGACTCCGCCAGGAAGAGCGGTAACTGACCGAGGAAGGGCTCGAGGTCCGGTCCGTTCCGCAAATTTATGACCGAACGAACCGGGGTACGAGCCCGCGGTAAACCGCGGGCCTGGACGCTTGGCCACACGCGGCGCGGCGGAAACGGATGACGGCAAGGTGTGGGTCTGGGACAATCGCGGGGTGAGCCCGAAGAGTCGCGGGCGTCCGCCCGGCCGCGGCCGGAGTCGGCGTCCGGCATCAGGCCGCTCGAGCGGAAGGGGCCGGCCAGTCGGAGGCATATCCGGATGGGTGGCCGAGGAGGCCACCGACTGCTGGTTCGACGATCCGCTCCCCGGCGACCGGCGGTCCTGGGCGGAGCCGTCGGGACACGGTACCTATCAGGGCCTCGACCTGGAACTGCTGGATCCGGACGACGAGGACGAGCGCACGTTCCTGCTCGAGGCGCAGCACCTGGAGATGGAGGAGGCACTCGAGCGGCACGAGGAGATGACGGGTCCCGACGGCGAGCCGATGAACCCCACGCTGCACATCACGATTCACCAGGTAATCGCGAACCAGCTGCTGGCCGACGACCCGCCGGAGACGTGGCAGACGGTCCAGCGGCTGGCCGGGCTCGGCTACGACTGGCACAACGTGATGCACCTGGTCATGGGTCCGGTCACCGAGGCCGTATACGAGACCCTGGCCGAGAAGCGGCCCTTCGACCGTTCGGACTACGTGCGGCGGCTGGCCGAACTGCCGGGCGACTGGCCGCCACCGGAGGAACTCGGCCCACGCTGACGCCGCGGCCGGCTCACATGCCACGCTGTCCCGCCGCAGCCATTTCCGCTGGTTTGCCGTCAATGCGGTCAATACTCCCAATGTTGTTGACATCTGATTGAATACGTCGTTGGGTCATGCACATGGAGAACAAGGATGTTCAGGCGCAGGCCGGCTCCGCCCGTATGGCCCGCCGCAAATTCTTGTCCGCCTCGGCCGTCACCGCGGTCGCGGCGCCCCTGATCAGCGGGACCGCGCTGGCCGGTACCGCTGATGCCGCCATCCGGCAGGCTCCCGACCCCGGACTGCGGGCCTTGCTGCACGAGGTCGACCCCGACCGGATCAAGGCCACGATCCAGCGGCTGGTTCAGTTCGGCACCAGGCACACCGCGTCGAGCCAGACCGATCCGGTACGTGGCATCGGCGCGGCCACGGCCTGGGTGTTCGAACAGATGCAGGCCATCGCGGCCACCTCGTCGGGCCGGATGACGGTGCAGAAGCAGACGTTCGTCCAGCCGGTCTCGTCCACCATCCCGGTGCCGACCACGATCACCAACGTCATCGCGACACTGAAGGGCACCGCATCTCCCGAGCGCTTCTATGTCATCACCGGCCACCTGGACTCCCGGGTGACCGACGTGCTGAACTTCACCAGCGACGCTCCCGGCGCCGATGACGACGGGTCCGGCGTCGCGGTGGCGCTCGAGCTCGCCCGGCTGTTCGCCACCCGCCAGTTCCCCGGCACCCTGGTGTTCGCCACCGTCGCCGGCGAAGAGCAGGGGCTGTACGGATCGGCTTTCATGGCGGCACAGATGAAGAAGGCCGGCGCCGATGTGCAGGGCATGTTCAGCAACGACATCGTCGGAGCGAGCCAGGCCTTCGACGGGACCCGGCCCGACCCGTTCACCGTCCGGCTGTTCGTGGAGACCATCCCGACCGCCGTCACCTCCAACCAGATCGCGATCATGCAAGCGACCGGCGGCGAGAACGACGGCGCAACGCACCAGCTGGCCCGGTTCGTGACCGCCGCGGCGCCGTTCGAGCTGACCGGCATAAACACCCGGGTGATCTGGCGGCGCGACCGGTACCTGCGCGGCAGCGACCATATCTCGTTCCAGGCCCGGGGCTACCCGGCGGCCAGGTTCACCGAACCACGGGAGAACTACAACCACGAGCACCGGAACGTCGAGGTCATCAACGGCGTGCAGTTCGGCGACCTGCCCCAGTTCGTGGACTTCGACTACACGGCCCGGGTGGCCAGGGTCAACGGCGCGGCGCTATGGGCGCTGGCAACCAATCCCAGTACGCCGAAGAACCTGCAGATCCACATCACGGCACCCGTCGGCTTCTCCGGCGTCAACACCACCACGCTCACCTGGAACGCCAACCCCGAGTCCAACCTGACCGGGTACGAGGTGGTGTGGCGGGAGACCACCGCGGCGGACTGGACCAACGTGATCCGCGTCGGCAACGTCACCGCGGTCACCCTCGACATGTCCAAGGACAACGTCCAGTTCGGCGTGCGCGCCGTCGACCAAACCGGCCACCGCAGCCCGGTCGCCTTCCCGCAGGTGGTGACCACCTAGCGACCAAGGATCGCTAGGCCCAGTCATTCGCTAGTCGGCTGCGGCGCTGGCCGCAGCGGTCTGCAGGCCGGCGATCCGCGCCGCCATGCGGGGATGACCGACCGACCTGTCCAAGGACCGGCTGGCGTCACGCTTGATCGCGTTGGTTACGAAGATCCGAACGAAGGGTGGTGCCCGCCCCCTCCCCCAATCCGCGCCGCGCGGGCGATAACGCCTCTATCTCGCACCAGACAACCTTGCCCGCAGGCTCCCGGGTCGGGTACCAGTCCCAGCGCGCGCTCAGCGCCGCCACCAGGAACAGCCCGCGTCCTCCCTCTTCCTGAGGGTCGGGTGTTCCGTGTTCGCCGAGGTCTTTCGGTGCTGGCGCCCGCGGGTCGGCGTCCCAGACTTCGATGAGGACGCGGGCGCTGTCGCCCGACAACCGCAGGCGGACAGCCGCCTCGTCGCGTCCCGCCGTAGCCTTCACGGCGTTGGTCACCAGCTCGCTGACGAGCAATTCGCTGTCTGGGGCCAGCCCGTTCGATTAGTGGTGAAGTCCCACTCCCACAGCACGTGCCTGGCATGCAGCCGGCGCAGGGCACCGCGGTAGGCAGAGCGCCGAGTTCGAGATAACTGCGCAGAGGAAGTGTCGGCTCGTCGAGATGGAAAGCAGGGCCGACGCCGGAGCTGGGCTCGGGACCAGTGGCGGTGAGCTGTGATCCTTGGACGACGCCGACCCTGCGGCTCAAAGAAGAGGTCATCGCCCGCTACCCCCTCTGACTCGATCCATGCACAGCGCTCAGGCAGTGGACCTGGTAGAAGTCGCCGGGACGGGCGTTACTGATCTGACTTGATCGCATGTTCACGTCCGGCTCGCTACTTCTTTGGGGCGTTTCGCCCACCCAGTGCCACCGACTTGGTGGCATCATCAGTGACAGAGTGCACCAACACTTGACGATTTGCAATAGTGCAAATGGACTACTGCGGAATGGAGTTTGGCGGCGTGGCCCGACGCAGCAACCCAGACCAGAACCCGACCCTGCGCGCCCGCCGCCTAGCCGCGGAACTCCAGCGGCGCCGTGAGGCCACCGGTATGAGCCGCGAGGAGGTCGCGCGGCAGCTCGAGTTGTCAACCTCCACGCTCTTCCGCATCGAGACCGGCCGGAACCGGCCGCAACCCGGCAACGTCCGGATGCTGCTCGAGCTCTACGGCGTAACCGGCCCGGAACGCGACGGCCTGATCCAGCTGACCCGAGAGGCCCGCCAGCCCGGCTGGTGGCACTCCTTCCGCGACGTCCTACCCAACCCGTACGAGGTCTACATCGGCCTAGAAGCCGGAGCCACCTCCATCCGCAACTTCGAGCCCATCGTCGTACCCGGGCTGCTCCAGACCGAGGAATACGCGCGCGAAATCTTCCGGAACGGGCCGATCGAGCTGGATCCCGATGAGGTCGAACGCCTGCTTGAAGTCCGTCTGGCCCGGCAGAAGATCCTGGCCCGCGATGACCGGCCGCGGCTATGGGCCGTGATCGACGAGGCGGTTATCCAGCGCGTCGTCGGAGGCGCCGAAGTGATGCGTGGGCAACTCCGGCACCTGGCCGATGCTGCCCAGCAGGGCAAGACCACCATCCAGGTCGTGCCCTATCGTGCAGGCGCACACGCCGGGACGACGGGTCCGTTCGTCATCCTGGACTTCCCGGAGGCCACTGATCCAACGGTCGTGTACGTCGAGACGCTGGCCGGGGACATCTACCTTGAAGAGCGTTCTGACGTGAGCCGCTATACCCTTGCATTTGACAGGCTGCGGGCCGCTGCGCTGCACCCCGACGACTCCGTGCAGTTGATCGAGCAGGTGGCCAGCGGCTTGACGTAGCGCCAGCATGCAGAGGAGGTGTGCGGGATGACCGGGATCGACCTGTCCCGCGCCGAGTGGCGTAAGAGCAGCTACAGCAGCCAGAGCGGCAACTGCGTGGAGGCGGCTCGCAACCTGCCGGGGCTCGTGGCGGTCCGCGACTCGAAGGAACCCGGCGGGGCGGGGCTGGTGGTCTCTCGTGAGGCCTGGCAAGTCTTCATCAGGACGGTACGGGCGTAGCCGGCCATTTCACCGCTCCGGTCAGTCGAAGCCACGTCGCGGCTAGGCAGGCGGCCGGGACGGGACCGGTCCGGGACGACCAGCAGGTTGTAGCCACCGGGCGGACGGCTGCATCGACAGGTTATCGCTCATAAGTGATATCACCATTTACCGATAGGGTGCTATTATTGGTCTATGGCAATACGAGACGACGAGTACCTGGTGATCACGGCGCGCGACTTGGGTGCGGCGCTGAAGCATTTCCGGACCGCGGCCGGGGTGACGCAGGCGGATGCCGCCGAGGCCATGGGTATCGGGCAGCCGTACCTGTCGTCGCTGGAAGGGGGAAAGTTCGGTAGCTCGCTGACCCACGCGCTGCGGCTGCTGCGCTTCGTCGACTGCGAGGTCATCGTCCGCGCGAAGGAGGTCCGTGGCTGACCGGCTCGTGGCGTGGCTCTATGACACGCCGGTCGCGGTACTGATCCGGGGGCCTGAATTCCGGATCCGGCTGGAGTGGCGCCCCGAGGGAATCGAGCGGTGGGGGCTCGGCAGCCCGGTTCTGTCCGTCGGGCTGCCGATCGGCGCCCCGACCGGCCCGCGGGACATGCGTGGGCTTGATTTCTTCGAGAACATGCTGCCAGAGGGACCTGCTCTCGAGCGGATGGCGGCTCTGGCCGGGGTCCGCCCGGTCGACACCTACGGCATCCTGGCGGCCTTCGGCCGCGACTGCGCGGGGGCGATCATGGTGCTCCCCGACGGGGACCGGCCCGGCGGGAACGGCGGCAGCGGATACTCCCCGATGAGGGCCAGCGACCTGCTGCGGGTGATCAGCGCACTCGACCTTGCCCCCCTGGGGGCCGCACCGGAGCGCGGCTTCCGCCCGTCGCTGGCCGGCTACCAGCGCAAGGCGCTGCTGGGCCGGGCCGACGACGGCACTTGGCAGCTCCCGTACGGGGACGCCCCCTCGACGTGGATCCTCAAACCCGACGGCCCGCACCCGATGGCCGCCAACGAGGCCACGTGCCTGCGGCTCGCCGCCGCCTGCGGCCTGCCGGTGCCCGAGGCGGAACTGCTCGACCTCTCCGGTCTCCCCGTCCTGGCGGTCAAGCGCTATGACCGGCAGGACGCACCTACTGGGGACATCCCGGTCCGGGTGCACCAGGAAGACGGCTGCCAAGCTACCGCCACGCCTCCCGGCCTGAAATACGAAGAACAAGGCGGCCCGGCGCTGCGTGACTTTGCCAACGTCATCAGGAACTTCGGCGATCCCCGCGAAGTCACCAGCCTGCTGCGCCGCACGACGTTCAACATGGCCGTCGGCAACGCGGACGCGCACGCCAAGAACTTCTCCGTCCTGCACGAGCCGGTCATTCCGGCCATCAGCCTCGCCCCCCTGTATGACGTGCTCTCGACCATCGCCCTCGAGCTAACCGACCGCGCAGGGCAGCCGATGCAGGCGGACACGCACCTGGGCCAGCGCGTCGGCGGGCAGACCGACATCCGGAAGGTCACCGCGGCGGACCTGATCGACGAGGCGGCTACCTGGAGCATCCGTCCGCGCGCGGCATCGGCGGTCGTGGCCGAGACCCTGGACCAGGTGCTTGCCGCCATCCCGGCGACACCAGGTGACGCCCGGGTCCTCACCGTCATCCGCGAGCAAACCGAGCGGATCAGCCTAGGCTGACTGCATCCGGGCGTTGCCGGTGGGGCGCGAGGCCTGGCACGATGAGGCGTGGACTACCTACTGGCTCAGGTGAACATCGGGCGGCTGCTCGCGCCGCTGGACAGCGGGCAGCTGGCAGACTTCGTGGCCGCCCTGGATCCGGTGAACGCGGCGGCGGACGCGGCGCCGGGATTCGTCTGGCGGCTGCAGACCGAGGACGGCAACGCGACCGCGGTGCAGGCCTTCCAGTGGGACCGGGCCGGGAGCGCCGGGGTGCTGGTCAACATGTCGGTGTGGGAGTCGGTCGAGGCCCTCGCCGCGTACGTGTACTCCGACACGCACCGTCAGGTCCTCAAGCGCCGCCGGCAGTGGTTCGAGCGGATGGCTGAAGCGTACGCCGCGCTGTGGTGGATACCGGCCGGGCACACGCCCACGACGGCCGAGGCCGAGGGACGGGTGCTGCACCTGCGGGAGTTCGGGCCGACGTCGTACGCGTTCACGCTGCGGGAGCACTTCCCGCCGCCGGGCGTCGCTGGCTTCGGGCCGATGCGCAGCTCCGAAGACTGGACCTGTCCCGCCTGAGGCCGCCGGTATGCAGACGCGCGGACGAGGGGCTGGGCGTGGGGAATGCCGTTCCGGTCAGGCGACGAAGATTTTCTCGCGATGCCAATCGAGGTATCTGCGCCTGGGACGTTCGGCATCGTCAGGGAGCAGCAGGGTCTCCAGGAGCGGCGGCCGACCGTAGTACTGCCTGGTGAGGTGATCTCCGCGGGCCGCGTCAGCCAACGGCTGGGCAATATGGATCTTCAGGTCCGCACTCACGGTCAGCATTCCCGTATCGAAGGCCACATCGTGGCTGGGGCAGGCGGCCAGGCCGTTCCGCGGATCCAGGCGTTCGGTGGCCGAACTGTCCTTCCACGGCTTGATGTGGCCGGCCAGCAACATCCTCCTGGCAACGCCCGGAGATGGGTTCAAGCCGCAGAAGACACATCGGCGGCCGCAGTTGTTCAGCACATTCAACGCGAACACGTGCTGCCCGACGCGGGCCGCGGCCAGGATGATCCGTTCGGTATCCTGCTCAGGCCAGTCACTCCCGGCGGCGCTGCGGGCAATCTGATCCCGCAGAGCATTCTCGAATACCGACGTGCCCAGCTCGCCCTGGCCGAGGAGGGCGAACTCGCCGCCGTCCTCAAGGTCGAGGAAATCGGGCAGGCGGTCGCGGTCGATGCCTTCGGCGCGAGCGGCACGCAGCAGCAGACGGTAGATATCTGTGAACCGGGCGCTGTCCTCCCGGAGCATGGCCCCGGCGAGGATGTCCCACTTGCCGCCGTGCGAGCGGGAGCCGTCCAGATTTGCCATTTTGGCCAGCACACTCGACGGCGGCCGGGAGAACAGCCGGGCCAGGGTGGGGACCGGTTCGGGCGCCTGGTGAGCGGTGGAACCGCCGAAGTGCCGGTGATTCACCAAGAATGAAGCCGCCAGGCACAGCAGCGTCTCGACCGGCAGGAATGTAACCTGGCGCCCGGAAGAGACCGGAGAGCGCCGTTTGAGCTCGCGGAATTGCTGCCGCGCCTGACCGACGGTCAGGTCCAGGAAATCGGCAAGCTCCGCCACACGGGGAGACTACTCCTGGCCAGCTCTGCGAGGAACAGCCAGCTTATTGCACGGTGTATTGTCCGACGCCGTACTGAGCGAGCAGATCGACGAGCTGGGTTCCGCTGAGGAGCGTCAGTGGCTTTCCAGTGGCGAACTCTTGTGCGCTCGGCCCGAACTCAGCCGTGGTGACGAGGATTCCTGGTGGCGCCTTCGTGCAGCATCGTGCCGTAAAGGTCGCGTACCCGGGCGGGCGGAATTGTGCTGCGATACCTATTGACCTGGATGACAAGCTTCCCGCCGCGGATGGGATCCGGGTCCATGGCCCGGACATCGACACCGCCGTCGCCGGAACGCTCGGTGGTCATCACCTCTATCCCCATTTCCTTGAAGAGCGCCGCCACGAGATCGTCAAAATCGATCGGGTCCAGGGTCAGGAGATCTTACCGCCCGGTGCCACGTCGTGGGACGGCTCATGCGACCTTGATGGTCCAGTCGCCGACGCGAGCGATGACATCGACGGTGCCGCCGAGGGCCTCGACGTACCCACGGATAGCATCCACTTCGGTGATCTTGCCATGCTCGATTTGCGAGACCCGCGCTTGTGTGACGCCCATCACGGCAGCGACCTGAGCCTGGGTGAGCCCGGCGTTCTTCCGCAGCTGCGCGAGCTGATAGCCGCGCTGCTCGGCACGCAGCTCCGCACGGCTCCGCTCCCGCTCTGCGACCCGATCGGGAGCATCCCAGCCAGGTTCCAGTTCCCGGATCTCCCGCCTGGTGTCCTCCCAGCGGACTGCCTTCATCGCTGCTCCTTCTCGCCGTTCTCTCGTAGGTACACCGCACAGCGTTCCTCCGCGAGCGGGACCGCTTCGGCATACCACCCGCTCCAGCGTCCTGCCTTGTCCCCGGCGACCAGGATGATCGCCTCCCGGGCGGCGTCGAACACAAACAGCAGGCGTACCTCGCTGGCACCGCCCACCCGCGGGCGAAGTTCCTTGAGGTTGTGGATCTTGCTTCCATGAATCCTGTCGACCAGGGGCCTGCCCAGCTGCGGGCCTCAGATGGCGAGTTCGTCGATGGCCTGCTCTACCTTGTCTGCTATGGCGGGCGCGTTCTTGCACAGGGCGAGGAACCAGTCGTTGACGGGCTCCAGGAGCAGGATCTCCCACCGCCCTTCCTCAGTATAACGATTACTTATTTTCTGAGGATCGCCCAGCGGGTCCGGTATCGGAACAGGAGTGACAGATCGCCGGGAGCCCTGACGGCCCCGGCGGTGACGCTTGGCCATGAGACCATCGCAGCACGTGCTACCGACATTCTGGTCTGGCGCGCTCTCCAGGGCACCTCTAGCTTGCTGCTTCCAGCCACGGACGCGGGATAGCTAGGCACCACGCCGGACATGACACAGTGACCCTGCCCATCGACTTAGTCATTTTTGACTGAACGGACGGTGGCATTCGCTTTGGTCATTTTCGGACAGCTCAGCGGAGGCGGTCGATCACCGCATCGGGAGCAGCTCCGTCCCAGCGAGTTCACTCTTGGCGGCGGAACGGCGGCTCGTTCCGCTCAGCGGCCGGATCGTGTGTCTCCTCGTCGAGGAGTGCTGCGGCCTCGGTGAGCGCGGCGGCGCGGGACCGGGCCGCGAAGTCGCCGGTGAGCCCGCTCTGCCCGGTGCACCACTGCGTCCACTCCGCCAGCAGGCGGAGCGCCGCGTTAGCGTGGTCGGGGAAGTAGCCCTCACGGATCAGGCGCGCCGTCATCTCGATCCGGTGCGGTGAGCAGGCGTAGCGCGAGCGCTCCCCGGGATGTGCCGACGGTCCCCACTCCTGGAGGATCGTGTCCACAGCTTCGGCCGCGTCCTGCGGGACATCATCGTGCCGTGCCGCGTACCAGCCCAGGAACGCCTCGCGCACCGGGCCGGGGTCGCCGCCGCCGGACGAGGCCGGGGCGGCGCTGGCGGCCGCGGCGTCGGTGAGGCTGCGGGCGCGCCGCCGGAGCCGGTAGTACTCCCGGATGAGTTCCCGGGGCTCGCTTCCCTGCAGCATGTCTGACAGCGGCCCGGTCTCAAGGCAGGGTGCCAGTAGCCGGGCGGTCGTCTCCGGCGGGCTCAGCGACAGCGCCGTCCCGGCGGCGGGCCCGATGGCGTGCTGCCATTCGACCAGCGCGTCCTGCGCCGACCCGAACACCCCGGCTCC
>Ga0137391_10002044_pt1 | contig 14936 bp, 16 predicted proteins | sample 15con2h24BmetaG_FD_101399 | JGI IMG/M metagenome (GOLD analysis project Ga0137391, IMG submission 101399) | Vadose zone soil microbial communities from Angelo Coast Range Reserve, California, USA - 15con2h2.4B metaG | ecosystem: Environmental > Terrestrial > Soil > Vadose zone > Saprolite...
GAGATGTCGGAGGGGGCGGATCTGGCCATTGCTACCTCCGCGCTATCCACAACCAACGATCGCGCGTGGCAATTATATGCAACGACGCGGCCCGGTTCAAATTATGCCCGGGCGCCGAGCGCGGCGAGCCGGCGCTGGGCGTCCATCACCGTCGCTTGTGCGGTCGAGGACGGCGTCAGGCGGAACTCGAATTCAGTGGTGCAGTAGGGTGGCGCAATCCCGAGCCGGCTCGCTTGCGGCTCGGCGGCCTCGTGCCGGACGAAATCGCAGATCAGCGAATCCTTGACCGCGAACACCGCATCGCTCGCGAGGTAGGGGTCGGTGCGGTCGAAGATGTGCGTCGTCACCGGCTCGTAGCCGTCGGCCGAGACGACGAAATGGATATGCGCCGGCCGCCAGGGGTGGCGCCCGGTGGCTTTCAGCATGGCACCGACCGGTCCGTCCGACGGGATCGGGTAGTTGACCGGCAGGACGGTGCGGATCAGGTAGCTTCCCTCGGCGTCGCTCCTGAACTTGCCGCGCATATGCAGCGCATCGGGCTGCTCGTCCTGCGCATCGTAAAGCCCATTGGTCTGCGTCTGCCAGACGTCGAGCAGCGCGCCGGCGACCGGGCGGCCGTCGAGGTCGAGTACCCGGCCGCTGACCAGGGTCGGCACGCCGCTGGTGTCGCGATGGGCGATATTGCCGCCCGCCGGCATCTCGGGGGCGCCGAGCCGGTGGAACGGGCCGAAGACCGTGGATTCGGTCGCTCCGTCGGGTTTGCGGTGGTCGATAAGATCGACCACCATCGAGACGCCGAGCGTGTCCGAGAACAGGATGAACTCCTGGCGCTTGTCGCTGCACATCTTGCCCGCTTCGGTCAGGATCTCGATCGCCTGAAACCATTCCGCCTCGGTCAGCTCAACCTCTTTGACGAAAGCGTGGAGATGGCTGATGAGGCTCAACATGATCCGCCGCAACCGCGGGTCGGGCGTCGCGGAAAACCGCGCCAGCACCTCGGCGGTGATGTCGTCCTCGTTCTTGTTGCGCGGCAGGTCGGTTTGTCCTTTTGGGCGTGCATTGGGCATCGTGCGTCCTCTGTGCCGGGGTGACCGTGCAAATATAATCGATGGCGGCGATATCGCAGCGATCTTCCGGTTCGTCATGCCCGCTTGCGCGGCAATGACGAATGAGGCGGCATGGATGCGTGTGCTGCCTCTTGTTATGCTGGCTGCGCAATTCGAGGAGAAAGCCATGACGGTCACCAGCCTACCGCCGGAAGCGGTGCGGGCGATGCTGCGCGCCATGATGCGCGATCGGGCCGAGATGGCGCTGATCGATGTCCGCGAGGAGGGCGTCTTCTCCGAGGAGGGCCACCCGTTTTTCGCCAATTCGGTGCCGCTCTCCCGGCTCGAGCTGATGATCCGCGACCTGGTGCCGCGCCAATCCACGCGGATCGTGGTCCATGACGGCGGCGGGGAGGATCTCGCCGAACGTGCGGCCGCCAAGCTCGCCCAGATGGAGTATGGCAACCTCGCGACCATGGCCGGCGGGGCGCGGGCCTGGGCGGCGGCCGGCTTCGAGCTGTTTACCGGGATCAACGTGCCGAGCAAGGCGTTTGGCGAGCTGGTCGAGCACCACTGCAAGACGCCGCATATCGCCGCCAGCGAGCTGAAACGCCGGCTTGATGCGGGCGAAGAGGTGCTGATCGTCGACAGCCGGCCGATCGGCGAATTCCGCAACATGAGCATCCCGGGCGCGTTCGATTGCCCCGGCGCCGAGCTGGTCTACCGCGTGCCCGACCGGTTGCGATCGGCGGACAGCCTCGTCGTCGTCAATTGCGCCGGGCGCACGCGCAGCATCATCGGCGCCCAGTCGCTGCGCAATGCGGGGCTGGTCAACCCGGTGATGGCGTTGGAAAACGGCACGATGGGTTGGGAATTGGCCGGGCTCGAACTGGCCCGCGGCCGCGAGGATGCGTTGCCGCCGCCGTCGCCCGCGGGCCTTGTGCAGGCGCGCGCGCTCGCCGACCAGGTCGCCTCGCGTTTTGGCATCGTCCGGATCGACGATGCCGTGCTCGCCCGCTTCGAGGGCGAGGCTGACGCGCGCACGCCGTATGTCTTCGACGTGCGCAGCCCGGAGGAATACGCCCGGGGGCATCTCGCCGGCGCGCGCTCGGCCCCGGGCGGCCAGCTTGTGCAGGCAACCGACGCCTACATGGCGACCCGCAACGCCCGCATCGTCCTCATCGATGATGACGGCGTTCGCGCCGTGATGACCGGCTCGTGGCTGGTACAGATGGGCTGGCCCGAGGTGTACGTGCTCGATGGCGGCGCGGGCGGGCGGCAACTCGTGCAGGGCACCGTCGCCGCGACCATTCCGGAGGTCGAAGCCGCCGATGTCGTGACGCTCACGCCGGTCGAGTTGAAGGCGCTGCTCGACCGCGGCGAGGCGGCGGTCATCGATCTGGCGCCGAGCATCGCCTACGAGGCCGGGCACATCCCGGGCGCCTGGTTCGCGGTGCGCGCTCGCCTGGCCCACAGCCTCGGCCGGATACCGCGCAAGTCGGTTCTGGTGCTGACCTCGCCCGACGGGCGCCTAGCGCGGCTGGCCGCCGCCGATCTGGGCGGCGAGCCTCGCGTGCTTGAGGGCGGCACGGATGCCTGGCGCGCCGCTGGGCTGCCGCTCGCCACCGGCCGCGAGGCGATGGCCGATACGCCCGACGATTGCTGGCGCCGGCCCTATGACCCCTACGCCGGCGAGGGGGCGCGCGAGCGCTATCTGCGCTGGGAGATCGAACTTGTGCACCAGATCGAGCGCGAGGGCGATGTCGGGTTCCGCGTTGCGGGATAGCGGCGGCGAGTGGGCCCGGCAGGGCTCGAAGCTGCGACAACGCTGTTATGAACGGGAGCTCGGCTGAATAGCGGCCAACGGGCAATTTGCATGCCTGACCGGGATCAAATGCTCATATCGCTGAGGGATGAGGTCATGACGACGGACGACGCGTTCCTGACCAATTGCCGCCTCGCCGATGGTCGTCTTGTCGATATCGGCCTCGCCGGCAGAAAAATCGCGAGTGTCGGCAAGGGAGCGGCCCCGGCGTCGTCGAACAGCGCGCCGGCGCTCGACATCGGCGGCGACCTCGTCTTGCCGGGGCTGGTCGATGGCCACATGCATCTCGACAAGACGCTGACCGGCCTGCCGTGGATGGGGCATGCGGCGGGCCCGACGCGGATGAGCCGCATCGAGACCGACAAGACGATCCTGCCGCATCTGCCGGTGTCGACCGAAGAACGCGCCGGCAACTTGATCCGCGAGTGCGTCGCGCGCGGCACCAGCCATCTGCGCACCCATGTCGACATCGATCTCGAAAGCGGCCTCGCGAAGCTGGAAGGCGTGCTTGCGGCGCGCGCGCGCTATCGCGATCGGGTGACGGTACAGATCGTTGCGTTCCCGCAAAGCGGCGTGATGCGCTGTCCGGGCGTTCTCGACCTGCTCGACGCTGCCGTTCGAAATGGCGCCGACCTCGTCGGCGGCATCGACCCGCTGGAGATCGACCGCGACCCGAAGGGGCAGCTCGACGGCATTTTCGCGATCGCGGCGCGGCATGGCGTCGGGCTCGACATCCACCTGCACGAACCGGGCGAGATGGGCCTCTTCAATGTCCGGGAGATCTGTGCCCGCACCAAGGCGCTCGGTCTCGGCGGCAAGGTGACGATCAGCCACGGCTTCTGCCTCGGCGGCATCACCGAGCGGAAAGCCGCCGAGGCCGCGGAGACGATGGCCGAGGCCGGCGTCGCGCTCGTCACCCACGGCGCCGGCGGGCTGACGATGCCGCCGATCGAGATGCTGCGCGCCGCCGGGGTATTGGTGTTTGCCGGCAACGACGACATTCGCGACACCTGGTCCCCCTACGGCACCGGCGACCTCCTGGAACGCGCCGCGATGATCGGCTGGAAGGGCGATTTCCGCCGCGACGACCAGGTCGAGATCGCCTTCGACCTGATCAGCGCGGCCGGCGCCCGTGCGCTCGGCGTCGCCGATTACGGCATCGTCCTCGGTGGCAATGCCACCCTGTTCACGATCCCGGCGAGTGGCGTCCCGGAGGCGGTCGCTGCGCATCCGCCGCGCAAACTCGTGCTCTTCGAAGGCCGGATCGTCGCTCGCGACGGTGCGGCGCTGCCGGCTCCGGCGGTGATCGCCTGAGTGATAGCCACCTGATAATAACGGTGAAGCCAGGGGTGACGCATGCGAAGGTTCTTTGGGCCTATGGGTTCCGTCAGCCGAGTCGTCGTCGAGAGCGCGGCTCTCAAAAGTAATATGCTTAGTGATCCGCCGGTGCGCATCGTCGATGTGTACGCTCCGGCTGGGCATGACGGCCAAGGATTGCCTCTGCTGGTAGATCTTGTCGGCTTCACCGGCAGCGGCCTATCCCATACGAATTGGGCCGGTTTCCGCGAGAACCTGCCGGAACGGCTCGACCGGCTGATCGGGGAACAGCGTATGCCGCCGGTCGTCGTAGCGTTTCCCGATTGCTTCACTCGGCTAGGCGGAAATCAATACATCAACTCAGCTTCGATGGGTGCTTGGGAGGACTTCCTGTTGCATGAGATGCTGCCGGCAATCGAAGAGCGCTTCGGATGTGGTGGTACCGGGCGCCGCGGCGTGTTCGGCAAGAGCTCCGGCGGGTATGGCGCGATAACGCACGCGCTGCGCCACTCGGATATCTGGTCGGCCGCGGCCTGTCATTCCGGCGATATGGGATTCGAGTTGTGCTATCTGCCCGACATGCCGGCGGTGCTTCGCGCCCTCGCCGGCGCCGGGAACTCCATCGAGCGCTGGTGGCAGCAGCTTGAAGCGGCCCAAAAGCATTCCGACGGTTCCGGCAAGGTGATCAACGCGCTCGCGATGGCGGCCAGCTACGATCCCGATCCCACGCAGTTCCTTGGGATCCGGTTGCCGGTCACCTTCGACACCTGCGAGGTAATCGAGGAACGCTGGGCGAATTGGCGGCGCCACGACCCGGTCGTCGCGATCGAAACCCAGGCGGACAATCTCCGCAGGCTGAAGGCGCTCTACATCGACTGCGGCGAGAAGGATCAGTTCAATCTGCTCTACGGTGCCCGCCGGTTCGTGCGGCGGCTGAACGAGCTTGGCATTGCGCACCGCTACGACGAGTTCCCCGACAACCATACCAGTGTCGATTACCGGATGGACGAGAGCTTGCCGTTTCTCGCCCAGGCGCTCTCCGGCTGATGCGTATGGTGTCCTCGGACCGACGCCTCTCCTGCGGCCGCATCCTGCCGGGGGGTAAAGACTATCGGTCAGGCCTTATCCAGCCAGTGCGTGTCGAACCGGACCACGTCGTAGATGCCGAAATAATCCTTTGGGTTGTGGCCCTTCACGTAGTTGTACCAGACATCGAGGATATATTCCCAAGCGATCGGTACCAACGGAGGATCCTGCTCCATGAGGTTCTCGGCTTGGCGGATCAGCGCCAGACGCTTGGCGGAATCGACTTCGACGTCGATCTGGTCCGCCAGTTTGTCAAACTCCTCGTTGTGCCAGAACGAGTAGTTCTGCGGCCCATCGGTGCGGTACCAGGCGTTGAAGTAATCGGAAGGGTCGAGTAGCGTTGAAACAATGGCACCGACGGCCAAATCGTAGTTGCCGGCCGTCGCGTCCCCGAACCAAACCGATTCGACAGCCGTCCGCAAGTTGGATTGAATACCCACCTCCTTCAGCATCGCCTCGATGGCCACGCCAAAGAGCTTGTGATGATTGAGGTCCCGCACCAAGAAATCCAGTGGCCGCATGCTGCTCTGGCCGGCGGCGGCCAACAGGGATTTAGCTTCCTTGATCGCGGCGCCGGAATCCTCCTGATAGCCGACCCGTTTGACGAGTTGGTCCTTGGGCGTGGCGAACTCGGAAAACGGATAGATGAATCCTCCCGTCATCAGCGGGGCGACATCCTTCACGACGTCCACCAGGACCTGTTTATCGAATAAGAGATGCATGGCGCGCCTGACGCGCGGATCGTCGAACGGCTTTCTTTTGGCATTCAGCCAGGTCGCGTGAATGACGCTCTGGTAGAATTTGGCGGTGGAGAGGCCGGGCGTTGCAGCCGCCTTGCGGGCGGTCGCCGGGTCGAGCGCGCGCGCGTAATCCACTCTGCCCGACAGAATCGCGGACCCAAGCTCCGGGGAAAATGGCAAGAGATGGTAGACTTCGAAGCCATCGAGGTACGGCAGGCCTTTGTTCCAGTAGTTCGGATTTCTCTCCATCACCCAGATCTCGTTCTCGACCCGCCGTTGCGTCTTAAAGGGACCGGTGCCCGGGATGTTGAGGAGCTTGCGCAGATCGTAATTATTCTCTTCCAGCGTCTTCTTGCTGAAGATGACGTTCCAGCCGCTGGCGAAGGCGGACATCATGAAATTGACCGAGCGCGGCGCGGCCAGCTTGAATTCGACGGTGTACTTGTCGCGCGCGTTGATCTCGCTGACCGCCCGGAACAGCGGCGTCCGCGGGATGCTGACGCCGGAAGGCGGTTTCCTGATGCGGTCGAAGGTCGCTTTTATGTCGGCCGAGGTGAAATCCGTCCCGTCGTGGAACTGGACACCCTGGCGCAGGTGAAAAATGTAGGTCTTGCCGTCCTTCGCGATTTCCCAGCTATGCGCCAGATCGGGGACGATGGTCTTGCCGCTGTCGCGCGGATCGCGCCGAATCAGGTTGTCGAACATGCAGCCCTGAGTGCCGATGTTGCCGACAGTGCCCGATTGATGCACGTCGAAATGCGGGGGGCGATTGAGAATGCCGTAACGCATCACCCCGCCCCGCTTCGGATTGGGTTCCGGTGCGGCCATCTGAAACTTCGAGCCGTCGTATTCCATCGGAATATCGGCGGCGAGGCCGTAGCGTGGAGCCAACCCGTAAGCCCCCATCAACGCGGCCGCGCTACCACGAAGCATATCGCGGCGGGACCAACTGGTACGTGCGGGCCTAGTAATCATGATGCCGGTATCCCCCCTTTGGATTTTTGCTGAATGTCTTTTTATCCCGACATTCCCTGGGTTTCCAAGATCTCATCGAGTTTTATTAATCAGGAATACTGTTGTTGCAGAAATTCGGAGAGAGGATGGTCGCTTTGACGTGACGCCTCGCGAAGCTTGTCGCGGTCGAGTGCTACACGTCGCAGCCTGACCTCGATCGTGCCGCCCTCCGCCTGGACGATTGCATGCTCGGCGTGGCTCAAAATCGTCGGCGCGCCACCACTGACAAAGTCTTTGAAGGCCAGCCCGACACTGCCCGGATTGACGAGCAGGTTACCACGGTGCTGCCGAAGCATCTGAATATGGATCGACCGGTTTTTGCAGGGCCGTATCTGGGGACATCGCGAAATCCTTATGGTTGCGGCGGCTGTTTGAGCCCGGATCGAACCCGTGGTGTAGCGGGTCTTCGACGTGCTGTTCATGACACGGCTCACGGTCGGGCCGGAATGGGAACGCCTGAACGACGCCCAGCGCCAACAGATCAGCCAGGCCTTCGCGGGCTATATCGCTGAGCCGGTTGCGGTCGCCGCGAGGCCGGCAAGCAGGGTGGCCATCGCCTCGATCGTCGCTGCCACATTGGCGGCAAGACAATGCCGCCGCGCGAGCCAAGCCGGGTCGTTGTACAAGAGCCATGTCTTGCGCGCCTCGTCCTGCCAAACCAGGACCTTCAGTGGCAGATCGATCCCAATCGTCTGAGCCGCCTGCATCAGCGGTGTACCCGCCGCGGCGCTGCCAAAGATCAGCAGCTCTGTGGGCAGCAACGATAATCCGACCGCGGTGGCGCCCGCCGCATGATCAATGTTCGCGAATACCGTCAGACCCCTTGCCCGGATCGCGGCCTCAAGCCGGTTCATTGTTTCCTCGGGCCCGAAGCGGCTGGCAATGCTGACCAACCCCGGCACCCCGGCTGCTCTCTTTGTTGTCCTCGACATTGGGCCCTACCCGCGGCCGACGGCATGGGCTTCGCCAGGCTCAACCTATCCTACTGAATATGCGTGTGTCCACCGGCCATCACGGTCGCTGTCGCGCGGGCCAGCATCTCGTCGAGTATATCGGTCGACGTTGTGGCTACGATGTCCTCCACGTTGGAGCGCGGCGAGCCGTGGAACACGTAGAGCGTCGATGCCCCGCCGAGGTCGATCTCGCGGTCTCGCTCGAAGCTCCGTACGAAATCCAGTTCGACGCTCGATAGCTTGCTTCGGCTCCATTCAACCGAGGCGGCTACTCGCGGCGATTGGGCGTAGCTGTGGACAAACTCCGGTTCGAGCAGAAACTCATCGTGGTTGCCCATGATGCTGGGGCAGCCGAGTTCCGCCAGAATCTCGACAACCGCGTTCGGTTGTGGTCCCAGGTTGGCAACATCGCCGAGGCAAATAATCTGATCGACGCCGGTTCGCCGAATGTCGGCAAGGACGGCCCGAAGCGCAACCTCATTCGAGTGGACGTCAGAGATCAGGGCAATTCGGGTCATCGGCGTGCTCCACGATTAAAACGCGTGTCCAGGAGTTCCTCCTCTCCGTGACCAAACCCTAGTAGCACACGATGCCGGAGCCCGACGCTCACGAATCAACAATCCGACTTGAATAAATTAGCGAGAGCTTGTCTTCCGGCTTCGATACAAATGCCGGCAGAAGCGGTGCCGTATTTCCTCCCGCAGCCCGCATGATCACGGCGCATGGAACAGCATGAGGGCGCAAGAGTGTCCAGCACGTATCTTCGGTTTGCCGAGGTAAGTGGCGCGAGAAACCGGCATATTATGAGCGCTGACGACGGATCACGCGCCCGTTGCCGGATGAGAAATTTAGGCGAGCAGGCAATGAATACCTCTGGCCATCCACCTGTTGGCGGCTTTGCGATGCTGGTCCCGGAACTCACGGTGTTCGACCTTGCCGAGAGCTTGCGCTTTTGGTGCGCCGTGCTCGGGTTCGAGATCGCCTATCAGCGACCTGAGCACGGCTTCGTCTATTTGGAGCGCGGTGGTGCTCAGGTAATGCTTGAACGCAGTCATGGCACCTGGGAGACCGGCGCGTTGGCGCGACCGCTCGGTCGCGGCATCAACCTCATGATCTACGTCGAGAGCCTCGACCCGCTGGTGGATGCACTCGCTGCGGCTAACTGGCCGTTGTTCAAATCACCGGAAGACTCCCGCTATCGAATGGGTGAGCAACAGATCACTCAGCGCGAATTCCTGGTGCAAGACCCTGACGGCTATCTGCTTCGGTTCGCTCAAGCGCTTCCGCAGAAGACTTAACAGTCCAGCCGGGAATTTAGGGCGATGCGATCAATCACCTGAGAGAAAAATGATATGAGTGCCGATCGGAACGCTCCGCCGGCGACGGGTTGGGCCAAAATCGTGACGGAGCTTCATGTCACAGACCTGAACGCCAGCCTCGCCTTCTGGAGGGATATCATCGGCTTTGAAATTGCTTACAGCCGCCGAGAAGAAAAGTTCGTTTACTTGGAGCATCCCGAAGGCCAGCAAATCATGCTCTGCCAAAGGCATGGCCGATTCGAGACAGGCCCCATGCAGCCTCCGCTTGGGCAAGGCGCGATGTTTCAGATTTACTTCCAGGATATCGAGGCGCTTCTGGCCAGTCTCGTTGCCCAAAATTGGCCGATCTACCTGGGTCCGCGCGAGGTCTGGCGCAAAACAGGCGACCGCGAATCCGGTCAGCGAGAGGTCTTTGTCCAGGACCCCGACGGTTATCTCCTGATGGTCGCGCAGAACATCGGTGAGAGAGGTCTGAGCAAAACTGACGAGCACCCAGGCTCCTAACCCAGTTGTTCGGGGGTGACGGTTATCAACGCGGAGGCTCATCGTATGATGCGCACGAGAACTCCTCTTTCGGGATCTCGAAACCTCGGAGTGCGGTATATGCCTCGTCCTGATCTCGTCATCTTTGATTGTGATGGGGTGCTGGTTGACAGCGAGCTTATCGACGCGCGGATACGCAGTGAATGCCTTCGAGCGGAAGGATTTTCGGTAACAGCGCTAGAACTAGCAAAGCATCCAGGGATATCAGGAGCGAATCTCGTCGCTATGATCGAGCGCCGCTTTGGACGACCACTACTCGAAAATTTCATGAAGACTACGCGGGCGAAGATCATGAGCGCATTCACGGAAGAACTGAGAGCCATAGATGGCGTATGCGAGTTGCTCGGATCGCTAAACACGCCGGTCTGTGTTGCCACAAATAGTCATACCGATCGCGTCCGCCATTCGCTCGAAGTCACCGGCCTCTGGCAGTTTTTCGATCCTCATGTATTCAGCGCTGTTATGGTTGCACACGGGAAGCCGGCCCCTGATCTCTTTTATTTTGCTGCTGAGCGGCTCGACGCCGCTCCGGCCCACTGCCTCGTGGTGGAAGACAGCATCCACGGGGTCATGGCCGCGAAGGCTGCCGGAATGGAGGTATGGGGTTTCTGTGGAGGCAGCCATTGTCGAACCGGCCATGCCGAGCGTCTACTCGATGCGGGGTGCAAGCAGGTATTTGCTCGAATGGTCGAGCTTGGCGACGTTCTTCGGCAACGCCAGCTTGGAGGCGTGGGCGAGCTTAAGTAGCATCTCGCAGCACGCGGTCCCCGTTCTACTTACTAGGAGCATCGTCTGGGCTATCCTGCGGGAGCCGAGACCGCCGGGCCAGGACGGAGGACGCAGGATGGTTGCCAGCGACAGCTTTGCCGAGTTCGTGCGCGAGCAGCTCGCTCCGCTCGGCCGCGTCACAATGCGGCGTATGTTCGGCAAGACCGGCGTATTCTGCGACGGGCTGATGTTCGGGATGGTGACGGACAACACGCTCTACCTTCGGGTTGACGATCACAACCGGGCGGCCTTCAAGGAAGCCGAGTCCTTTCCACCCCTCAACTACGAGAAGAAGGGCTCCACCATAGACCTCTCCTTTTGGCGCGCGCCGGAGCGGTTGTTCGACGAACCCGATGAGCTTGTCACGTGGGCGCGAGTAGCGCTGGCGGCGGCGGGTCGGGTCGCGGCGAAGAGAGAACGGACCGCGCCAAGGCGAAATTCAAAGCCGTAACCCAATGGTGGCGTAGCCGGTATTGCAACGGCAGCTATCAGCAGCACTGACGCAGTTCCCCGAACGGAGAACACCGCGACCACCTAACACGGCTCATCGGGACGACATTGGTTCGGGGTCCGGGTTTTGATCGTTCTCCTGGTCATCGCTGAATCCCGGACGTGCGATACGGTAGACGCAACGTCGTCCCTCGGAAAGAAGGTGCTCCTGGCGCGTCACCGACACGCCGGCGCCGAACGCTGCCTGGAATAGCTCAAGCTCCGAGCGGCAGAAGCCCTGGCAGGCTTTGGCTGCGGCGCAGATGGGGCAATGATTTTCAATCAGCAGGCAACTGCCGTCTCGCTGAACCTCGAACTCCGCCATATAGCCCTCGACGGTTCGGAGCCGGGCTAATACGCCGACGCGATCCCGCAGATCGGGATAAGGCTCCAGGGCCCGGCGGTAGTTTGCCACCATGGCTTCCTGCCGAGCCTGGATCAGACGATCCAACCCCGCCGCGCCAAAGACCGCGCGGATGCCCTCGATCAAGCTGACAGTCAAATCGCCGTGCGTGTCGGGGAACCGCGCGTGGCCTTTCGGCGTCAACCGCCACATCCGTTTCGGGCGACCGATTTCGCCGGCCCGATCATCGAAGGCAACCAGGCCTTCGCTGTGTAGCTTTGTCAGATGCTGTCGGACGCCGACTTCGGTGATGCCGAGGGCGCGCGCCAAGTCGCGCGTGCCCAGCGGACCGCGCGACTTCAGCGCGTAGAGAAGCCGGGTGCTGCTGTCCGTGCTCATCCCTTCAGCCTACGAATTAAGAAACAGTGTGCTTTCCTAAAGGATGTATTATAAAATAACGAAAAGCTTTTGAAAAGGGTCCTCGGTGCGGGCGGAAGCGACGGAGTCGGGCTGGCTGGCGCTGCTTGCACCTCGAATGGCGCTGCCGCTCGGCGTGCTGTTGGGCGGTGTGCTCCTGCACTCGATGAATGTGCTGGTCACCGCCACCCTCTTGCCTAGCATCGTCACGGAGATCGGCGGTGCCAATCTGATGAGTTGGCCGACCACCGCCTTCGTTGCGTCCTCGATTGTCGCGGCGACCGGCACCAACATCATCACGAGCGCGGTCGGGGAGAGGCGGGCGTTCTGTGGCGGCGCTGTGATCTACGCCGGCGGCGCCATTTTTTGTGCGCTCGCGGCATCCATGCCTCAAGTGATCGCCGGTCGCTTTGTGCAAGGCCTTGGAGGCGGGCTTTTATCCGCTCTGGCGTATGTGCTGGTGCGCAATATATTTCCCGAGGCGCTCTGGCCGCGCGTCTTTGGGCTGTTCGCGGGCGTCTGGTCGATCTCCGTACCTACCGGGCCTTTGATCGGCGGACTGTTCGCAATTTACGGCAGTTGGCGAGGCGCCTTCTTCGCGATAGCGGGAGTCGGCGGTCTCCTCGGCGTTGGTGCGCTGTTCATTCTGCCGGACCATGCGGCGAGCGGCAACGCGACCGAAGGCAAGGTGCCGGCCCTCCGCGTGGCTTTGATATGTACCGCCATCGCCCTGCTGTCGCTGGCGAGCGTCTCGATAGGGGTCGCGATCAAGGGCGCGTTTATTGTGGCCGCAATCGGAATATTCGTTCTGATGCTTCGGATCGATCGCGGGGCGACCGTTGCACTCCTGCCGAGCGATGCCTTCTCCCTGCGATCCGTAACTGGTGCAGGGCTATGGATGGTCTGGTTGCTATCAATCGCCTACAGTCCGCTTGCGATATACGTGTCGCTGTTTCTGCAACGATTGCACGCATTTAATCCCTTGACCGCTGGATATATGGTTGCTGGAACGTCGCTGGCGTGGACCGCTGCCGCGCTCACCGTCGCGTCGCTCTCCGACGAATGGCCTGGGCGGTTGATCGTTGCAGGACCGGTCGCCATGGCTCTGGGCCTGTTCGGGGTTAGCTTGCTGATGGCGCCGGGGCCGGTTGCTGCTCTGCTCCTGCCAATCGCTTTGATCGGCATTGGTATCGGCGTCTGCTGGGCTTTCATCGCGCAACGCATCATGACTGGCGCGAAACCTGGCGAGGAAAACATCGCTGCCGTGTCCGTCGCCACGGTTCAACAAGCCGGTATTGCGTTCGGCGCAGCGTTTGCCGGTCTCGTTGCAAACACAAGCGGGCTCGACGACGGTCTGAACCTTAGCTCCATTCTCCGCGCGGCTTTTTGGGTGCCGACCGCGTTCATTGCCGCACCGCTCGCCGCCGGCATTATCGGTATGCGATTGAACCTGGTAGCGCGGAAGTCAACAGGCTACCCCTACGAACAGAGCGAGCCGACATGATCCACCAACTGCGCATCTACGAAATATTCGAGGCGAACAAAGACGCCTTCCACGCACGCTTCCGGGATCATGCCGCCCGGATCATGAAGCGGTACGGGTTCGACATCGTCGCAATGTGGGAGGCCAATCGGGAGGAGCGAACCGAGTTTGTCTACCTGCTCCGCTGGCCGGACGAGCGCACGAAGATCGCCGCCTGGGCTGCGTTCATGGCTGACCCGGAGTGGGACGCGATCAAACGGGCAACGCGCGACCGGGGTGGTCTCGTGGGTCAGATCGAGGATCGGGTTCTGGCCTTGACCGACTACTCCCCGGCTTTCGCCTGACCCACAACGATGGCCACGCCCGGCGTGTCCGATCTGAGCAACGGCACGTCGAGCGTCATGATGACCGCGCCCTTCTTACAAAGGGTTTGGACCGACGACTTCCCAGCGGTGGCGCTGGAGGAGTTTGTTGCGTTCGTCGTCGTCTGTCGGGCGGCGCTCCGAGAGCGCCTCGATATAGCCGCCGGCGGTGGCCGGGGTGTAGAGAAACAACACGCGGCCGGTTTCGCCGCCGGTGTTCTTCCAGGCATGCGGGACGTCGCGCGGCATGAACGCGCAGGTGCCGGGCCCGCCGACGGTGACCTCGTCGCCGATCTTGAAGGTGAACCGGCCGGCGAGCACCCAAGCGACCTCGTCGCTGTCGCGGTGCAGATGGAAGAGGCTCGCGGTGCCGGCCGGCAGGGTTTCCTCGAACAGCATGACGCTCTCGCCGGTCTCGCGGCCGAGGAGCTTCAAGGCAAAGGAGCGGCCCGGCGTCGGCGAGTCGAGATGCTTCCCGCCGCCCGAGGGTACGACAAAGCCTTTGGTCGCGATCATGTTGCTGTCCTCCTTGTGACCACCTCGCTCATTTGGTAGGCCCGGCAGGACTCGAACCTGCGACAACGCCGTTATGAGCGGCGCGTTCTAACCAGCTGAACTACGGGCCCGCCACCGCGAATAATACGGGCGATCGGAGGCGCTGTCGCCCCGTCGCTGCGCGGACGAGTCCTTCCTCTCCCCGCGTGCGAGGAGAGGCGCCCGGCCTTACGTATCTAGAAAGCTGCGCAGTTTGCGCGACCGGCTCGGGTGCTTCAGTTTCCTGAGCGCCTTCGCCTCGATCTGGCGGATGCGCTCGCGGGTCACCGAGAATTGCTGGCCGACCTCTTCCAGCGTGTGGTCGGTGTTCATGCCGATGCCGAAGCGCATGCGCAAGACGCGCTCCTCGCGCGCGGTCAGCGAGGCGAGGACCCGCGTCGTCGTCTCGCGCAGATTGGCCTGGATCGCTGCGTCGAGCGGCAGGACCGCGTTCTTGTCCTCGATAAAGTCGCCGAGATGGCTGTCTTCCTCGTCGCCGATCGGGGTTTCGAGGCTGATCGGCTCCTTGGCGATCTTCAGGACCTTGCGGACCTTTTCCAAGGGCATCGCCAGCTTGTCGGCGAGCTCCTCGGGGGTCGGCTCGCGGCCGATCTCGTGCAGCATCTGGCGCGAGGTGCGCACCAGCTTGTTGATCGTCTCGATCATGTGCACCGGGATGCGGATCGTGCGCGCCTGA
>Ga0137391_10002050_pt1 | contig 14916 bp, 8 predicted proteins | sample 15con2h24BmetaG_FD_101399 | JGI IMG/M metagenome (GOLD analysis project Ga0137391, IMG submission 101399) | Vadose zone soil microbial communities from Angelo Coast Range Reserve, California, USA - 15con2h2.4B metaG | ecosystem: Environmental > Terrestrial > Soil > Vadose zone > Saprolite...
GATCGCTCGGCAGGTCGCCCGCGCTGTGCGAGCGGCCCGCCTCCTCGGCCCGCTCGTACTCGTCGCGGTAGTTTTCCACGTCGCGCTCGGCCTCGACGCCCTTCTGCAGCGTGTCCGTGCGCTCCGCGAAGTTGGTGGCGCCCTGGCGGTAGTGCTCATCCGCCGCCTTGCTCCCTTGACCCTCGTTGAGGCCGCCCTGCGGCCGCTTCCTGGTGTCGTCCATCGTGCGCCTCCTCTGTCGCAAAGGTGACGATAGAGCATCGCCTCTTCAACAGAGGGCAGGGTGGCGCTACCCTGCTGCGAGGTCCAGCCGATCGACCAGTCAGCGCGACTCGCGCCGGCGCTCTTCGTTGAAGCCCGCCGGATCGCCGCGCGCCTTCGCGTCCCAGGCCGCGACGCGCTCCAGGAGCCGGCCGCGCGGGGGCCTCGCTGCTGCCTGCGCAGCGTTGACCTCACCGAGGGTGGAATCCGTACACCTTTCCGTCGCCGCCGACGTAGAGCCAGCCGCGAGCGACGAGCGGCGTGTTGAAATGCTGGACCACCCCCATCTGGTCGGCGGGACCGCCGCCAGCGTAGAGGACCGCCCCCGTATCGGCGTCGTAGCCGTGCAGGCGGTTGTCGCCTTGCGTGCCCACGACCCAGACGATTGCGTTCGAGCTGCCGTCCGTCGTGGTCACGATGGGAGATGGACCGTCTCCGGGGACGGTGCCGCACCACGCCAGCCCAAACGCCGGTGGCGACCCCGGGTACACGCGCAGCGCGGCCAGGTTCCTGTCCCCCGCGCACCCCATCGTGAAACCGAACCGCATCGAGAGGCTGACGGTCGTCCCGGCGGCATCGTGAACGGCTGCGGGCCCGTTCATGATGAGGCCACTCGAAACCTTCTGGCTGAACAGCCCGTTCGACACGCCCCCGAGGTTGTTCCGATCGAGCAGGTAGACCTTCCCGTTCTTCCCCATCTGCACGGCTAGCTGGTTGCCGGGGAGGTCCACGAGCAACGGGCCGCTGCTCCCCATGTCGACGTCAAACTGGTCGAGCACCTGCCAGTCGAAGGCGGTGAAGCGGTCCGTGTCGAGGCCGCTGAACGCCGGACCTTGCGAGAAGCGCAGCACCGACTCGCCGCCGCCCCAAGTGGTTACGCCGAAGGTGTTCCCCGTGGCCGCGAAGATGGACGCGCCGTCCGACGACGTCCCGTTGGGCGCCCAGATCGCCCCGCCCCCCGCAGCGGTCGCCCAGGCCATGACGGCGGACGGCGACGGGTTCAAGATGGGAACTCCGACGAGCCAGCCGTGGTAGTTCCCACAGTCGCCGAAATGGCCGCCGTAGGGGACGTACAGGACTCCTCCGACCAGCGACAGCGCCCCGCGCTGGTTCTGATCCGGCGCATTGAAGGTCGTGCCATTGAAGGACGCCGTGGCCCCGACGTCGATCGGCCAGGCAGGGCGGAGGGAGCCGTCGTCGATGGACAACCCGTAGATCAGGTGCTTCTTGGTCGTGCCTCCGTCAGGCGTCGTCATCGCGTCGAAGAAGACGGTCCTCGACGCGGCGTCCACGATGGGCGTCCCGATGATCCCGACCGGATCGATGTTGCCGCAGGGCATGGAGGTACGCGGCACCGGGTTTTGGATGTCTGCGGCGGTGCGCCGCCAGACGATCGCGCCCGTCCGCGCGGCGAAAGCCGTCACCTCGTTCCGGTTCGTCGCCGAGATGACGAGATCCGTGCCTCCCGGTTGCGCGACGTAGAGCGGCTGCGCGTACATCTGCCCAGTCACCGGCGCATTGAAGGCCGTGTCGAGGAGCACGGTCCCGGCTGCCGCACGCGTGAAGGCCGCGTCGACGAAGAGGCCATCGCGCGTGCGCGACCGGTGGTACTGAAGCACCGACGCCGCCATGTCGATCTGCGGGAACGAGGGCGATCCCGTATCCGTCGCGATCACCGCCTGCGTCCCGGCCGTCCGGAACGTCACTCCGCCCGGGAACGGTCGCTGGCCTCGATCTCGCGCCGTGAATGTCGTGTCCGGTGGGAGCGTCGCGAGCGCATCCGTCGAGGAGAAGTGCACGGTGCCGAGATATCCGACGGCGACGTTCCCGAAGCCGTCATGCGCGGTGACGGTGAAGTCCGATGGGACCCCCGGCACCACCGGATCGGGGATGCCCGTCACGTCGAGCCTGGCGGCGCCCGCGGCGGAGACCAGGATCCCGGATTGCGAGCCGCTGATTCTTCCGCTCGCGGCCGAGATCGCCTGCGTCCCGGCCGTGGCGAGCGTGACCTGGAACGAGCCCGCGCCCGCCGTGAGCGGCGCGTCCGCCGGCAACGTCGCCTTGGCGTCGGTCGAGGACAGGTGGACGAGCCCCCCGAATCCGGTGTCCAGGTTGCCGAACGCGTCGCGGGCGAAGACCGAGACCGTCCCCGCCACGCCCGCGGTGACGGCGTCGGGGAATCCGTGCAGCGCCAGGACCGAGGCCGGCGCCGCGGACACCGCGATGCCCGTCTGCGATCCGGAGATGCCGGCGTTGACCGTATCCGCCGCCGCGATGGACTGCGTACCGCCCGACCGGAGCGTCACCGTGAAGCTGCGCGTCCCCTGCGACAGCACCGAATCGGCCGGAAGCACCGCCTGGGGATCGGTCGAGGTGACATGCACTGCGCCCGTGTACCCCGTCGCGGTGTTCCCAAACGCATCGAACGCGGTCACCTGCACCGCAGCTGCCGTTCCCGCGGTGATCGAACCGGGGAAACCCCCGACGGCGAGCCGCACCGCGCCAGCAGGCCCGACGGAGATGCCCGTCTGCGCGCCGGTGATGGTCGACCGTGCCGCGTCGGTGGCGGTGATCGACTGCGTCCCGGCCGTCCGTAACGTGGCCGTGAGCGTGCTCGTGCCCGAGGCGAGCGTGGAGTCCGGCGGCAAGGTCGCCTGGGGATCCGTCGAGCTGAAGCGCACCGTTCCCGCGTAGCTCGTGTCGACGTTGCCAAAGGCATCGAGCGCGCGCACCGTGAACGACCCTTGGACGCCGGCCGTCGTTGCCGGGAAACCGGACACGGACAGCCGCGTCGCGGGGGCCGCGATCACCGTCACGTGGGCGGAGCTGATCAGGTTTGCCAGGTCGGTCGCCGTGACCGTCTGGGCGCCGGCGGTCCGGAGGACGAAGCCGGAGGAGAAGGTGTGAATTCCCGCGTCCCCAGCGGCGAACGTGTACGGCGGAGGCACCGTCGCCTGTGAGTCGCCGGAGGTGAACGCGACGGTTCCCCTGTAGCTGGTGGCGACGTTGCCGGACGAGTCGAACGCCGTGACGGTCATCGAGGTCGGTGCGCCGGCCGTGACCGACGGAGCGGCGGACAGGACGATCGAGGTGGCAGCCGCGGGGTTGACGATCACGGACGCCGACCCCGAGATCGACGAGGTCGCGACGTCCGTCACCGTGATTACCTGGGTAGCCGCAGTGCGCAGGATGATGCTGGCCGGGAAGTTGGCGACCCCCGCGTCCGCGGCCGTGAACGCGTGATCGGCGGGCAGGGTAGAGGCCGGGTCGGTGCAGGTGAAGTGCACCGTCCCGCGATACCCCGTGGCGGTGTTGCCGAACGGGTCTCGCACGGTGAGCGTCACGCTCGACGCCGTTGCGGCGGGGACGGATGCAGACAAGCCCGACAGCACGATCGTGCTCGCGGCGGCGGGCCGAACGGTGACCGTCTGCGAACCGGTCGGCGCCGCCTGAGAGACGACCGCGACGGTCTGCGCGGCGTGCTTCAGGGCGAGTGTTGCCTCGCCGGTCGCGGTGACGGTCTGGACGCCCATGGTGCGCAGCAGCACGCCCGCCGTGAACGTGTGCGCGCCCGCGTCGGACTCGGTGAAGCGGTACTCCGCCGGGAGAGTCGCGCGCGAATCCGTGGAGGTGAACCTGACGGTCCCGCGGTACCCGGTCGCGGGATTGCCGAACGGATCGAACAGGGCCGTCGTGGTGGTGGCCGATTGGCCCGCGACGAGCTGTGGATCGAGCCCGGACAGGCGCAGCTCGGACGGCTCCGCCGCCTGCACGGTCGCGACGAGGCTTCCCCGGAGGGACGGCTGCGCCGTGTCTGCCGCGCTGATCGTCCTGGCTCCCGCGGTCTTCAGCACCACGAGCCCGGGAAATGTGTGCTGCCCTGCGTCCGCCGCCTTGAACGCGTAGGGCGCCGGGACGACGCCGGCTGGATCGTTGGATTGGAACGCGGCCGTCCCGCGATATCCGGTTGCGATGGCGCCAGACGCGTCGCGGACGGTAACGGTCAGGCTTTGCGGCGTACCGGCGATGATTGGAGTGGAAACGCCCGACAGCTCGAACGTCGCGGCCGGTCGCGGTTCCTGCTGCTCGACGCACCCGACCACGAACCACGCGCCCAGAAGCCACCCGCGGTTGAGCCGGTGCATGACCACCCTCCCGGACTGCGGTCCGCGAACGAAGCCGGGGACGGCGATGCGTCACGCTGCGCTCGTCCCCCCGGCGAGCGGCGCGATCCGGGGTGCATCCTGACAGACATCGGTCCGTCCTGGCAACGGCCAGGACGAAGGTCAGATGGCTAGGACCAAGGTGGCGGTTTTCCCCATGCGATGAGCAAGAGCGCGAGAAGCAGGTTCGTGATTCCGTGCGCGAGGATGGCGTCGGAAAGCCGACCATGGCGCTTCTGCGCCAGGGCGTAGAACAAGCCCGCAGCGAAGGAGGACCAGAAGTTGCCCGCGACTGCGCCATACGCGACGGACGATTTCCCCGCTCTTGCTTCACACCAGGAAAAGTCGCGTAGTCGCACTTCACCAGGCGGACATCACTAAGGTTAAGCGCCCAGCCGATACACCGGCTTCCAGAGAGGTGACTTCCAGACCCTGCTACGCCGTCTCGCCGCGGGCGTTCATCGCGTCGAAGAGCTGCCTGTCCTTGAACGTGTCCATGCACGCCCAGAAACCTTCGTAGCGGTAGGCGATGAGCTGCTCCTCGGCGATGAGGCGAATGAAGGGCTCTTCAACGAGCTCGTCTCCTTCCTTGATGTAACCGAAGATGTCCTTTCCTGCTGACTCTCGCGCGAGGCCGCGTCGAGCATATGGTCCCATTTTCCGTGTGGCGTAAATGATGGCTTCGTCCCAAGGATGCATGCGCGCCCAACACGTCAAGCCCGCATGCTCGAGAATCGTCCGACAGCGGGTGAAGGCGCCAGGATAGATATTGTCGTGTGTTTCCACGATAGCGTGCTGGACGGCGCCCAACAGCTCTTGTGAGGCGCCTTCCAGAATATCGACTTCCGCACCCTCGGTATCGATCTTGAGCAGCCAGATCGGATCGTGGTTCAGACGTCGCCACGCCTCGTCCAGGCTCACGACGGGCACGGGAATGCGCCGGCCACCCTCCTGAGGAGAATGGTCTAGATAACCTGTGGACAGATCGGTCGGGATATCGACCCAGAGATGCAGAATGCCAGCCTCGCGGCCGACAGCTTCAGGGAAGGTCCTCATCCGCGATTGAAGCCGGTTGGACGAGACGTTGCGCCGCAACGTCTCGTAGGCCGCGGGATTTGGCTCATAGCCGTCAATGCGCAGCGTCGGCGATTGGGCGCTCCAAAACAAGCTGACCGAGCCGATATTGGCCCCGATGTCGAGCATCACCGCGTGCGCCGGCGGCCGTGCCTCGATGTCGTACCAACGCTTGATGAAGGCTTCGTCGAGGAGGAGCAGTGGACTGTCGTACGGTCCATGATGCAGCACGAGACCGTTACGGAGCCGCAACGGCGGGAGCTGCTCCTTCTGACGGCGATACTTCCAGATCGTTTGCCAATTCACCGTGAGGCGCATCAGCGCCCCGAGATACCGCAATCCCTGGAGCTTCCCGCGGGCACGAAACAGTAGACCAGGATTCGGACGGCTCGCCGGAGGCGCTGTCGCGGCAACTGGGCTCATCGCTTCAGGCCGGTGTCGCTGGCGTCCCGGATGTCGAGCAGGTCGCCGTCTTGATCGAGCGACACCACGTGGAAGGAGTGGACGGGGCGCATGCAGAGGAAGCTTCCCACCTTGTCGCGCGCACGGAAGCGCTCGAGATAATCGGGCAACGGCAGATCGGTGAGCCCATCGCTATAGTTGGCGAGGAACACGTCGTCGTCCTCGAGATACTTCTCCACCCTGGGCGGCCGGTGCATAGCATGGCCGCGCGGAAACTGTCAACGGGTGTATGAGACGCCGCGTCTTGTAGATTACTGAGCTGGCCTTTCTGTTTTTCGATGGAGCGCCGATTTCTCGAGTCGGCGGTAGTACCAGAGGGTCGGTGGGAAGAGCGCTCGGTAGAGCAGCCGATACGCCCAGCCAGGAAGACCCTGGCCACGCTCTTCCATCGCGATGCGGCCGCGCGGATGAGCACGGGTTTGGCGCTCGGCGAAGCCAGCGCGGACTGAACTAATTGCTCCCGACATGTCGCACGGCCTCCCGATGCCGACGGTCGCAGCGACGGCACCACAGTGGCACGTTGCAGGGGAATGAAGATCCTCGGTCAAGTGCCTTCACCTAGCTGAAAAACCGAGGCATAACGGACTTCCCAATCGCGCTTTCTCCTGTTCAGAGGTTCCAGCCCCCAGTATTTGCAAGGCCAGACGACCGTCAGAGAAGGGTCGCCATCGTGGATGTCCTCCATCAATTCCCGCAAAGGTTTCCAGCCAAGATCGTTGGCAACCTTCGTGCGAACGTCCAAGTCGATTCCTGAAACAAAGAGATATCCACCCGGAACGACCAATCGTGCGATGTTGCGGAGGCATCTCTCTGCATCCGGCGGAGCCATGTGGCAAAGAAACCGGTTTGCTACGACTATGTCCTGAGGTCCCAGCGCGTCGACCATCTGCGGATCTCCGGCATCGCCGAGGTGCCATGTGATCCCCTCTTTGATCCATGGCTTGATTCTCAGCCGGCCCTCCACCTGATCGAACATCTCACGCATTTCTTCTGCGGTCATCCGGTCGAGAATCGACTCGCGCACCAGATCGGACACGCCGAGCGAGTAGACCCCCTCTCGGGCACACCCCAGGACCTCCGCCGAGGCATCCACGGCGTGTACGATGAGTTTGAGGGTCGGCCGCGTCGAACGGACCGCCCATGCGATGGAATAGACCTCTGCCCCATTGCTGCAGCCGACGACTGCAGTCCTGACAGGGCGCGCCCCCGCGCCCATGGCAATGGAGAGCCGGCGGATCAATTCCAGCTCCGGACGGTTCCTGAGAAAGAACGTGCCCAGATACATTTGTCGAGACTGCAGACGAACCAACCAGTGCAAGAAGCGACCGTAAGAATGAATCGGGCGAAGGCTTCTCAGGGACCGAGGGAGACGGTTCCAGATCCATTCATTGAGACGCAGATAGGCTCCGAGCGGAGACTTTCCCAATATGCGTGATTGTGCGACTCTTTCCATCATCGCTCCGGCCATTCAGCTCTTTCCTCCCTTGACGTACCTTGTCGGCTGTGTTCGTGCAGCTACGTCCATCAGAGACGATTGAAGATGTATTCGTATTGCTCGTCCAGAGCCTTGCGATACTCCTCTGCCTTCTGTTCGATCAACGGCTTGAGCACCTCCCTGTTCTGCTCGAGTTTGATGAATTGTGCAACCAGCCTTTGAACATCCAGATCGTCGATCGTCTGGCAATATTCCGCCAATCCAACTCCAGACATCAAGGAGGGGATCTTTTCGTGATATGAAACCGCAACGACTGGCTTGTTGAGCATGAGGGCCAGCAGAATGTTGTGGAAGCGGGTGGCAACGACCATGTCGACGGTCGCGAGCTGTGCGATGAGCTGTTCGACGGAGGACACCGGATCATCGATGATTCGCCATTCCGGATGCCTCCCCCCGCGTTGTTTCAGGATGTTCAGCACATCTGCTTTGACGTGCCGGTCATAAGCCACGTCACCGATCAGCAACCGGACGGTATACTGACGATCGAGCAGCCAAGTGACGAAACTGGCGATTTTCTCGACGTAACGTTGATAGACGACCTGGCCGTGCTCTGGGATGGACTTCTTGCCGTAGTAATCCATCAGGCCGAGGCCGATGACGCGCGCATTTCCGTTCCGATTCTGCGATCCTGGAATGTCGGGCCTCAGGCTGAAGGCCAGATCGGGGTAGACGAAGTCTGTATCCGTATTGAAACCTATGCTGGCCAGGTACTCCTTGGAGAAGCTGTCGCGGTACGATCGGTAGTCTGCCAACGAAATAGCGAATTTGATGATCCATCTGCTCAGTGGATGGTCCAAGGGCCCGGCGCCGACGCTAACGAAGAGGAGTTTGGAGCGACGCGCCTTTGCAATGAGTGACCATTTCAGTATCTCATAATGCAAGCCAAAAGGGCGGATGCCGAAGTCCCCCAGCATCCCCGTTCCGGTCATGACGAGCATGCCGGTGCCCTTCAATGTTCGGAATGCCGTAATCCATTCGAGGAACTCACGGGGGAGGCGTCTGAGGAATCGGATTATCGGGTGGCTGCGCCGTGCCGTGGATCTGACTCCGCTGGCGTAGCGGTAGGACATGAGAAATGCACGGACGTTGTGTCTTGCTGATGTATCTGCGGGGTCCGGACAAATGCAGTGTATGTTTGCAGCGGGCAAGTATTTGCGTGCATGGTGGATGATGGCCTTGAGAGTGTACTCGTTTCCCAGGTTCTGCGTGCCAAAGTTTCCGAAAAAGCTGATCGTGTTTTGCGTCAATTGGCGCTCCCGGCGTCATCCGCACGCCGGCAGTCCGGCGGCCGCGGCCGGGTCCGCGAGCTTGCGGCGGAACAGGCCGCGGAGGAGGTCGAGGATGTCGCGGTCGAGGCCACCCAGCGCCCAGAGGACAGCGGCGTACGCGCCGACCGAAAGGGGAAGAGCGAGATAGGGAAGGGTGCGCAGGGCGAACCCGACCGCCCCCATCCCCAGCGCCGCTGCGAGCGCCCGGCCCACCGTCGCGAGCAGGGATCGGTCGATGATGCCGGTGGGCAGCATCGTGGCCCCGGCCGCGACCATCGCCACCTCGGCGACGACGACCGAAGTGCTCACGCCGAGGGACCCGTTTCCCAGCGCGCGCTCGAAATACGGGACGAGGATCGGGTCGAGGACGAGGCTCACGACCACGCAGAAGCTCTGAGCTAAGGCGTAGCGAAACTGCCGCCTGGCGGCGACGATGGCGATCCCCAGCACCATGCTCGCGTACACGAGCAGGACGTAAGCGGCGAGGATGCGCAGTGTCCCGGCGGCCGGCCCGAATCTCCCGGTCCCGTAGATGAGGTCGACGACGAGCGATGCGAAGAGGGTCGTGCCGGTGGCCGCGAAGATGCCGACCACGGCGATCGCGCGAAGCGCGAGCCGCACCAGGGCCGCATAGGAGGCTCGATCATCCGACCAGAGCCGCGCGATTGTGGGATAGAGCGCGAAGGACAGTGTCGTCGCGGGAAAGAGGAGCACGCCGACGATCCGGTTGGCCGCGCTGTACCAGCCCATCGCCTCCGGGCGGGCGAGCTTGGAGAGGAAGTTGGCGTCGACGAAGGGTTGGAGGCGCAGGACGCCGTCGAGCAGGAGGAACCCCAGGCCGCTGTGGAGCAAGCCGACGATCGACCGCGGCCTGAAGTGCGGCCGGCCCATCCCCAGCCTCAGCAGCAGAGCGATCTGCACCAGGGTGGTGACGGAAGCGGCGACGAGTTGTGCGACGAGTGCTGCGTGCAGCCGGCCGCCGAGGAGCAGCGTGGGGATGAGCAGGACCGCCTCGAGTACGTTCCCGAAGATGGCGGCACGAGCGTGCCAGCTGAACCTCTCGAAGCCGCGGAACACCGCGCTGCACAACGAACCGATGCTCCCGATGGCCATGCGCGCCGCGCAGAGCAGCAGGACGGTTTCCAAGCGCCCGTCGTACCCCAGGACCGCAGTGGCGCGTGGGATCAGCAGCAGGATGACCGCCGCGAACGCGAGCCGCTGGACAGCGGCGCTGCCGAACAGCTCGCCTGCCTTCGAGCGCGTGCGGGCCACCTCGCCCGCTAGGAAGTGCGGGCCGCCAAACTCGACGAAAAGGAATGCGACAAGCAAGGAGGTGTTCGCGAGGTAGATGACGCCAAAGTCGGCGGCGCCGAGCGAGCGAGCGAGGACGGCGTTGACGACCATCGACACCGGAGTGGTGACGAACTGGGAGAACACCAGCGCGAGCATGTTGCGCGCCACCAGACCACTGGCCCGCAGGGGCGCGCTCGCTTCGGCCGGCGCAGCGTGCGGGGGCTCCGCCCCGGGAGGACCGGCGCTGGAGATCGCGGCAGGAACCGTCATCTCGGATCCCGAGTACCACGATCCTGCCGGCCGCTCGATGCAGGCGGCGTGGCGGGCGGGTTCCAGCGACCTGCCCGGCGCGCGTTGATCTCCGCCGTCGCGGCGGTCTTCCCTTTGAGCAGGCAGGCCCACTGGTAGCTGCGCAGGAAGCGGCGGAACTCGTCGTCGCCGTAACGCGGATTCCGGTTGATCATGCTCTTGAAGTACCCGTGCAGCATCGCCGCGCCGCCGACCACCAGCGGCGGGCGCGTCATGCGGTAGAGCGCGCTGGCCAGCATGTACATCGGCGTGGTGCCCATGAAGTACTGGCCGAACCCGTGACGTACCCGGCCGGTCCACCAGTTCTTGTGGCTGGTGCCCATCGGGCGCAGGTGGACGAATCGGAGCTCGGGGTCGTCCCAGGAGACGGCGAGCCATCCGAGCTGCCGGCATCGGTGGCCGTCGATGCCGTCCCACATCAGCTCGCGCACGAACCCGCCGATCTGGCGGAAGCAGGTGGTGCGGTAGAACTTGGTCATGCCGACCGAGTTTTCATCGCCGGTCTTCTCGGAGATGAGAGTGGAAAGGTCGGTGAGCGGGAAGCGCACGTTCGCGTCCGGCCGGCCGGGCGCGAAGAAGTACGGCTTGCCAGAGCAGGTCCCGATGCGCCGCTCGGCTTCCATCCGGTCCATCAGGCCGGCGAAGTAGCCGGGAGGGAGGTCGAGATCGAGATCCAGCTTGCAGATGTACTCGAACGTCCCCGGATCGATGGTGTCGTAGCCGGTGTAGAAGGCGTCGATCACGCCTCCACCCAGCTTGCGGTCGCCGCGATCCGGCCGCCGGAGCACGCTGATCCAGGGAAACCGCGCGGCGTACTCTGCGAGGATCGCGGGCGTGGCGTCCTTGGAGCCGTCGTCCACGATCACCCAGAGCGCCGGTAACTCGGACTGGCCAGCGACCGCGTCGAGCGTGCGCCGCGCGTACCTGGCCTCGTCGCGGCAGGGCGTGATCAGGCAATACTTGCGCGAGCTCAACGATGCACCCCGTGGCGCAGGCACCAGCGCACCAGGACGTAGATCGCCCAGATGCGCGACCAGTAGAGGCCGGGAGCGCCGTCGAGGAACGCCTGCCAGAGCTGGCGCACCGCCGTGGGACTGAGCCCCGCCCCGCTCACGGCGACGGGGTCCAGGAGAGTCTGGCCGATCGCCTTGCTCAGGCCGCGCCGGATCCAGCGGTCGAAAGGAAGCACGAATCCGCTCTTTGGCCTGTCGAACAGGGCCGGATCGAGACCGCGCAGCCCGATCCGGCGCAGCGCGGCCTTTTGAAGCACCGGTTGGTAGCGGGCCGCGTCGGGCAGACGCAAAACGGCCTCGAACAGCACCTTGTCCACCAGCGGCAGCCTCTGCTCGATCGACGCGGCCATGCTGGCGGCATCGTTGTCCCGCAGCAGGCGCTCGGCCAGGAACAAGCGTTGCTCGAGCACGCTGATCGCCGCGAGCGGGGTCCTCGCGCGGATCTCCTGCTCCAGACGTGCGCGGAGCGCGGCGGGGAGACCGTCCACCAGGCCGCCGTCGACGGGGGCCAGCGTGCGCTGCAAGTCGGGCAGGAAGAGCGCATACGCGAGCTGGTAGAGCCCGATGAGGTCGTCCGCGCGGCGCACCATGCCAGGCAGCTTGGCCCAGCGGGTCTGCGGCGGGATCGCGCCGTTGGAAAGCTGCATGGCGGACGCGACCAGCCTCGCCCCGGCCTCCAGCGCCCCGCGAGGAACCCAGCGCAGCCGCCGCGCCCAGCGGTGCAGCCGGGGCACGTCGCGGAACGAGGCGTGGCCGCCGAACAGCTCGTCGCCTCCCGTCCCCACCAGAGCGACGGTGAATCCGGCCTGCCGGACTGCATGCGACATGTAATATGAATTCAGGCCGTCGAAGGTGGGCTGGTCGAGGCTGTCCAGCGCCTCGTCCAGATGGTTCACGACCTGCTGCTCGGTGAGCACCACCTCCCGGTGCTCGGTGCCGATCGCCTCCGCGATGCGCCGCGCGATGGGCCCCTCGTTGTACGCCGGCTCCTCGAAGGCGAGCGTGAAGGTGTGGATCGGCCCGCGGTTGGCCCTTTGCGCCAGGTTCGCCACCGCGGACGAGTCAATGCCGCCCGACAGGAAGACGCCGAGTGGCACGTCGCTGATCAGGTGGATCCGGAGGCACTCCTCCAAAACTGAGGAGAGGAGCGCCTCGTCCATCCCGTTGCCCCCGGGCGGCGGAACGGTCCAGAAGTCCCGCGCCAAGTCCTCCTTGCCGCTGCCTCCGTACACGCGGAGCTGCCCGGGCCAGAGCGACTCGATCCCCTCGACGGCCGTCTGGGGGCCGGCGACGAACCCGTTCCACACCACGGAGGCCGCCGCTTCGGACCTCAACCTGGGCTTGCCCAAGAGGCCCGAAGCGAGCAGGGCGCGAACTTCCGAGGCGAAGGCGAGCGACCACTCTCCGGACGGGTCGGGGCAGCGCGCGAGGTAGAGCGGCTTGATTCCCAGCGGGTCGCGCGCGAGCAGAAGCTGACGCCGCTGCGGGTCCCAGGAGGCAAAGGCGAACATTCCGCGTAGCGACGCGACCGCGTCAGGGCCCTGCGTACCCAGCGCGCGCAGCAGCACGGCCGTGTCTCCGGTGGAGCGGAACGTCTGCCCGGAGGCGACCAGGCGCTGGCGTAGCTCCTGGAAGTTGTAGATCTCGCCGTTGAACACGATGACGTGGCCGCTGACGGGGTCCACCATGGGCTGCGCGCCCGCGGGCGAGAGGTCGAGGATGGCCAGGCGGCGGTGGCAGAGCAAGGCGCCGTACCCATCGGCGTCCGGCGGCGACTCCCACGTGCCCTGGCCATCCGGCCCGCGGTGGACCATCGCGTCGCTCATCCGCTGAAGAGCAGCGCGGTTGCGGTCGCCGATTCGGCCGATGATCCCGGCTATCCCACACATCGATGTTCAGTGGCCGCGAGCGGCGGAACGGATCGGAGTACCGCAGCGGCGCTTTCCCCCCGGCGATCGCTCGAATGATACGCGGGAAGCCCCGTTGCGCAAAAGGGGGGGTCGGCTGCGCCCAGGCTCGAAAGTCTCCGACCGGACGCCTCTGTCTTGCAGTTCCCGCCCAGCCGGCCGTGCTGGTGCCGCACCTGGCAGGGGCCGCGCCTGCAGAAAGAAGCGATGGCCGTCGTCGAGGAGCGCGATCGTGGGACGTCGCCGCACACCCTCCTGACCTGTTCTTCCGGGAGGTTCTCACGGCAGGTCGGTAATCCGCGCAGGTCTCCGCAGCTTGTATGGATGACATCCGCGCGACCGCTTGCTAACTAACGCGCCGGAAGCACGCCGGTTTTTGTACCTGCATGGGAATTTTTCTGCGTGGGTGTTTCAGGACGGGGGCTCGACTGGAGGTAGCAGATGCAGGCACGCTCCATGACCGTGTTCGGGCTGCTCATGGTTGCAGGCGTACTCGGCTCCGGTTGCGGCTCGGGGGTCCCACCGGTCACCACGGCCGCTTCAGTCGTCGTGACGCCACACCAGACTACAGTGGGGCTGGGCGGCACCGTCGCGTTCACAGCGGCAGTGACCGGCGCAACGTCAGGCGTCACGTGGTCCGTGCAGGAGGCCGGCGGAGGTGCGGTCGACGGGTCGGGAAAGTACACGGCGCCGGCCAAGACGGGGACCTTCCACGTCGTGGCCACGAGCGTCGCTGACACCCCCATGAGCGACGCGGCGATCGTCACGGTGACGTCCACGACCGTCGTCGCGGTGTCCGTCTCGCCCCATGTCGCTTCCGTGCTGAAAGGCGGGGCGGTACCGTTCACAGCGACCGTCACCGGGACCAGCGCGGGGCAGTCCACGGCCGTGACCTGGTCCGTGCAGGAGGCGGCCGGTGGCACCGTGGACTCCTCCGGCTACTACGTCGCGCCGGGAACGACGGGAACTTACCATGTGGTGGCCACCAGCGTGGCGGACACCTCGAAGAAGGACACCGCGACGGTCACGGTGACGTCGACTCCCGTGATTGTGGTCTCCATCTCGCCGCAGGCCGCTTCGGTGGTGACCGGCGGGACCGCGCCGTTCACGGCGACAGTCACTGGCACGACCGCCGGGCAGTCCACCGCGGTGACCTGGTCCGTGCAGGAGGCCGGTGGCGGGACGGTGAGCGCGGTTGGCGTCTACACCGCGCCCGGAACTGCGGGGACGTACCACGTCGTGGCCACCAGCGTGGCCGACACCTCGAAGAAGGGCACCGCGACCGTGACGGCGACGCCGCCGCCGCCCATAGCGGTCTCGGTCTCGCCCGGCGGCGCTTCCACGCCCCCGGGCGGCACGGCGACGTTCACGGCGACAGTCACTGGCACAACCGCCGGGCAGTCCACCGCGGTGACCTGGTCCGTGCAGGAGGCCGGTGGCGGGACGGTGAGCGCGGCTGGCGTCTACACCGCGCCCGGAACTGCGGGGACGTACCACGTCGTGGCCACCAGCGTGGCGGACACCTCGAAGACCGGCACCGCGAATGTGTTCGTCACCACGTTGACGGCGATCCCGCCGGAGCGCATCACGGTGTGGAACCCGGGAGTGCCGGGCGGCATCCCGGTCCGGACCACGGTATGCGCCACCATCAGCGCCTCGACCTACGGGAAC
>Ga0137391_10002055_pt1 | contig 14901 bp, 8 predicted proteins | sample 15con2h24BmetaG_FD_101399 | JGI IMG/M metagenome (GOLD analysis project Ga0137391, IMG submission 101399) | Vadose zone soil microbial communities from Angelo Coast Range Reserve, California, USA - 15con2h2.4B metaG | ecosystem: Environmental > Terrestrial > Soil > Vadose zone > Saprolite...
GCACAATGAAGCAGGCGTTGGTTCCACCGAAGGCGAAGGCGTTGACCATTGCCGCGCTGGTGTCCACCGATTTGGCCGTGTTCGGGACGTAGTCCAGGTCGAGTTTCGGGCCCGGGCTCTCCAAGTTGATCGTCGGCGGCGCCCGCCCTTCCCGCAGTACACCCAGCGCGCCGATGAGGCCGACGCCTGCCGCCGCCGCGGTGAGGTGGCCAACCATTGACTTGACCGAACTGATCGCGATGTGCGGTGCGTGAGCGCCGAAGACATCCTTGATCGCCAGTGTCTCGCACAGGTCGTTGCCCGGTGTCGAGGTGCCGTGCGCCGCGATGTAGCCGATGTCCTCGCGCGGGACACCCGACTCCTCTAGCGCCCGGGCCATCGCGAGCGTCACCCCACCTCCGTCAGGCGGAGGGTCGGTCATCCGGTAGGCATTCATGGTGGCGGCGTAGCCCACGAGTTCCGCGTGGATGTTCGCGCCGCGCTCGCGGGCACCCTCCAGGTCCTCCAGAACGAACATGGCGGCCCCCTCGCCGAGCACGAACCCCGAGCGGTCGGCGCTGAACGGCCGGGATGCCCGCTCAGGCTCATCGGCATGCTCGGTGGTGAGTGCACCAAGCAGGGAGAAGCCGAGCACGTCGAGCCAGGAGATGAGGGAGTCGTAGCCGCCGGCGATCATCAGTCGGGCGTCTCCCTCCTGGATGCGCCGGTATGCCTCGCCGATCGCGTGGCCGGAGGCCGTGCATGCGGTGGAAACGCTGAGCATCGGGCCCTCGCAGCCGGCCGACCTCGCGATGGCCGCGGCCGGAACGTTCTGATCACGCTCCAGCACGTGGTCGAGCGGCTGACGGTACAGTTGCAGTGACTTGCCGAACCGGTGGAATATCTCGACCAGTTCCCCGAGGGATGGGCGGCCGGCGGTGGCGCCGACGCTGACCCCCCGCTCACAAGGCTGATAGGTGTTTGCGCCGACGCCGGCATCCGCGAGCGCCTCCTGTGCGGCGGCCACGCCGAACGCGCCTTGACGCGACAAATGGCGCCGCAGGTCCGCTTCGGGAATGCGCGTGCCGGGATCAAAGTCCCGCACCATCCCCGCGATGTGGACAGGAAACGTCGATGCGTCGAATGTGGTGATCGGTCCCACGCCGCTGCGGCCTGCCATGAATGACGACCAGGTTGCCCCGGCGTCGTTGCCGACGGGTGTCACGGCGCCGATCCCGGTGATCACCACCCGGCGCTGGGCCGGCCTCATGACCGAGTCAGCATGCGCAGCATGCGTTCACTGTCGTCGGGATCCTCGAGGTCATCGGCGTCGATCAGCGCGCACATGATGTCGGTCGCCTGCATGACCGGGGTGCCGTCTACGGTGGCGCTTCCCGACAGCACGGCCATCTCATCGTTCATCGACTCGACGACCCCGTCCAGGATCAGCACATCGCCGGCCCGCACATCGCCCGAGAAGCGGACGTTCCCGATCTGCAGGAGCGCGGCTCTCTTGCGGCGGTCCGTCGACAACATGATCAGCCACGTCCCGGCCTGGCAGAGTGCCTCGAGCACCAGCGGCGCGGGCATCGCTGGGCCGCCTCGCACGTACTCCCAGAATTCCTCGCTGCCGGAGACCAGCTTGCGGCCACGCAGGTGGCGTCCCGGCTCGAACTCGTCGATCCGGTCAATCAGGTGAAAGCGCATCAAAAATCCCTCGCCTTGGTCCCGGCTGCTAAGCGCTCTACGCCGACGAGATCTACCCCGGCACGGACCTGGCCGCCAGCCGGCTGCTCAGGAGGCGATAGGCGTTGCACGGGAAACCACCAGATCCACCAGGTTCTCCACGGTGAAATAGCTCATGACCTTCTCGGGGGCGAGCTTTCCGTCGAGATCCATGGCGACGATCTGCGGCATCACGATCTTGAGCTGCGCCATGCCGACCGGGGTGATGAGATCCTTCTCTTCGTCACCGAACTCGTCATCAGCGATACCGCCCTGGACGTAGTGGGCGAGATCCGAGGCCTGAATCTTCACGCCCGTCGTCCGCTGGAGCCGGAAAAGCATGTCGAGCAGGTCGATGGACTCCGCGCCGAGTTCGTCGAGCAAGGTAGCTTTGGGGGTCACTTCGTCTTCGTCTATTCCGAGGGCCTCGGCCACCGCTGAGCGCACCTGGGGCAAGTACTCTTCGTTCGTCATCCCGTGCTCCTTATATATGTAAATCCGCAGGTGAACGCCGGCATTAGTCGGCCCTCTTAACCATCGTCATGCTGTGCTAGCCAGCGTCATGCTGCGCTAGTAGTCATGTCATTCGGGGCGCCCGAGCCCGAGCTGCGCGCTCGCGCCGCCATCGACGGGCAGGCAGGTCCCCGTCATGTAAGTAGAATCCGGGCCGGCCAGGAAGACCGCGAGAGCCGCAACGTCCTCGACGCGGGCGAAGTCGCGCAGTGGGATCTGCTTCTTGATACCTCGTCCGCCCTTATCGACCAGTTCGGCGACCATATCGGTGGGCGCGAATCCGGGCAGAATGGCGTTCACCCGTATGCCAAACCGTGCCAGTTCGACCGCGGCACTGCGCGTGAACGCGTTGATCGCTCCCTTGGAGGCAGAGTAGTTCGCCTGCCCGATCCAGCCTCGCTCGCCCATCACCGACGAGATGTTGATGATGGTCCCCTCGCGCTGCGCCATGAAGTGGCTCAGCGCCGCCTTGGTCCCGTTGAAGACGCCGCCAAAGTTTACGTTCATCACTGACTGCCAGTCGTCGGGTTCCATGTTGAAGATCAACGTGTCCTTGACGATTCCAGCGTTATTGACAAGAATGTGGAGGCCGCCGAGTTCCGCGACAGTCTGCTCTACCATCGAAACTGCTTCGGCTGCGTCCGAGACGTCACCGGCAATGGCAATGCCCTTGCTTCCGGCGGCCTCGATCTCACGCACGAGTTCCAGCGCTTCGGCCTTGCTCGACCGGTAGTTCACCGCCACGCTCGCGCCCTCGCTGGCCAGCGCGAGACAGATGGCCCGGCCGATACCCTTGGCGCCCCCGGTCACTAGGGCGACCTTGTCTTGCAGCTTCATCGCATTCGATCTCCTTGGTCGATCGCCTGCTCCGGGCGCGGTCTCGGTTGGCTTCAGTTCTGGATGAACCGTTCTGTACGAACCATCCTCAAAGTACGGTACTTCGGCAGTGGTGTCAATGGAAGGCAGCGCCGCCGCCGGGCTCAGCGAGCCCGGCGGCGGCGGCGTCTGATGACCCGCGGATCAGCGCGGATCGCCGCGCGGGGAGACGCCTCGCCCCATCCAGGCATCGACGGTGGCGATGATCCGGGGACGCAGATCGCGCGCAGCGATGACCGCGTCGACCGAGCCGACCTCCACCGCTCGCTGGATGCTGTGCACCGCGTCGAACTCCGCGGCCACCTGGGCGAGCTTCTCGACGCGGACCGACGAGCGCAACCCGAACAACTCGGTCGCGAGCGCGGCCCGTTCAGCGCCCGCTGCGGCCGCCACGCGGCTCGTCAGGTCCAGCACTCTGGGGTCCCGCGCGGTGAGCGCGCCGACCGCGCCGGTGAACACGACCGCGGCGGCCGGCGCGCCACCGATCACCGAAGCGTACGAGCCCTCCACGGCGAGCACCGTCATGGCGGGGTTGAGGGCCTTGGAGAACACCACGAACGCGCCGCCGTGGTAGCGCGAGATCACGCAGAACACGATCTGCCCCGCGAAGTTGACGATGGCGCGCCCGATCTCCGCCCCGTACTCCAGTTGGAGGTGGCGCATCGAGTCCGGGGAGCCGTCAAAGCCCGAGAGATTGGCCAGCACGACCAGGGGGCGGTTGCCGCTGGCCGCGTTGATCGCGCGGGCCGCCTTCTTTGACGAGCGGGGAAACAGCGTGCCAGCCGTGTAGATGTCCGGCCCGTCGGTGGGCGGGAACCCCCGCCTGGGAACCGATCTGGACTCGATCCCGAGCAGGCAGACCGGCCAGCCGCCCAGGTGGGCGTCCTGAACTACGGCCGTGTCGGCGTCGGCCATGCCGGCCCACCGTTCCAGGACCGGGTGGTCCTGGTCGACGACCGCGTGCATGACCGTGCGTATATCGAAAGCCTTCTTCCGGTCCGGGTTCGCGGTCGCTGAGAAAATGTCGCCGACTGTCCGGAAGTCGCTATCGGCGAGCTCGTGCGGATAGGCCGAGATGTCGCGGTCGACCGGGTCGGACGTGGCCGCCCGGCGGGGGGCGGCTTCCCCGGGCACGATGTAGGTGTGGTCGTAGTGGGCCATCAGCACGTCGCGGGCACCGGCCAGGTCGGGTGCCCAGTACTGGGCCTGCCCGTTCGGTCCCATGACGCGGTCGTATCCGCCGATCCCGAAGTTGTCTTCAGCCGATACGCCGCCGGAGAAGTCCAGCGATTGCTTGCCGGTCAGCACCATGGCGCTGTTGGGCGTCATGACGAGGATGCCCTTGGTGTGCATGAGCATCGTGGCTTCCGCGTTCCAGTAGGGCTGAGCGCCGACGTTAATGCCGGCCACCACGACGTTTATCTCGCCGCCGTCCTGGGTGAATTCAATTATCCGCCTGAGTGTCCTGGCCACCCAGTCCATGTTCTCGGTGCCTGAATCCATGGAGATGCGGGCACCGGCGGAGAGCGCAAACCATTCGACTGGAATTCCCTTCTGCTGGGCCAGATCCAGTGCGCGGATCACCAGCGAGCATTCCGCCTCGGCCACTGCGCCGAGCGCCTTGGTCGGATCCCCGAGCAGGGCGACACGGCTTACGCCCTCGGGATGCTGCGCCGTCGGGGTAGAAACGACACCGGCGACGATGCCGGCCTGATTCAGGCCGCGGGGCCGCCCGACCGGGACCAGCGCACCGGTGTCGTCGAGGTCGTACTCCACGAACGTGCCGCCCGGGCCAGCCAGCATGCCCGTGAGCTCGTAGGGGTAGACGGTCCCCCCGCGCCGGCACGCAAGCACTTTCTGGCCGTAGTCGTCCATCGGCTTGAGTAGCTCGGTCGGTGGCTCGTCGATGGACACCTGGACACCGGATCCCGGTATGAAGGCGAAGCGGGTGACCATGGACCGGAGACTGCCGTCGGGGGCCACGATCCTCCCCTGGCCGAGGACCTCCTCGACGCCCGCTTCCGCGATGATCGGCGCGACCGAGCGTTGCCAGGCCGTCAGCTCTTCGAGATCCACCTCGGCGATCGGCCGGATGTGCAGCCAGATGTGGTTCATGTCCAGCCTGGCACCGGCCGACCCGCGCTCGTGCCGGGCCCGCCCGATGGCCTCCACGCACGCGGCCAGCACGCTTTCGACATTCTGGACTGCGGCGATACGGCCGCTGGCATCGCGGATCACGGTGAACTGGCGCACCTGGGCCAGCGCCACAAGCCGCTGGTCGGCCTCGTTGTCCGGGGCAACGCAGTGGTAAAGGAGGACGTCCTCGGGCGCGTCCAGCCGGGTGAGCCGGAAGTTGCGCAGACGCCACAGGTTCAGGCGGCGGCCTACCCTCGGATGAATTCCGCGGACCAGGTCGTCCTCGACGATGTCCTCGGCCGACGGCCGGAAGGTGAAGTAGGTGACCGGCCGTCCCGAGCCCTGGCAGACGGCGATGGTGAACCGGCGCACCAGGGGCGGCAGCTGCGACTGCGACAGCCCCATGTGCAGGTTCTTCGCGATCTCGTTGCCGGATGCGGGCGCATCAGGCCAGGTGAGGTACAGGTCCACGACGGTCGAGAGACCCTCTGGGGTCTGGGCCAGCTGGATGCGGAGGGCCCGCATGAGCGCGCTGCCGGCGGCCAGTTCGGAGACCGCGCCGAGGGTGGACACCAGATGCGACGGTCGCCGGGTAAGGCTGTAGTCACAGGTAACGAATGGTCGTCCCGCCACGTCGAAGGTGTGCACGTCTTGGACGCCGTACTCGCGATAGTGACGGCGCGCGAGCACCTCGAGGGTCGGCTCGCGCGGGGAGAACTGACCGTTTTCAAGGCGGTCGGCGAGGAACGGGACGAGCCGCTCAGGTATTCCCACCAGTGCGCCGATCCGGGCCGCCCGATCCGCGGTCTCCGGCGCCTCGGCGAGGGCCCGCAGCTCGTCGGGGATTCCGGCGAGCACCGCGACCCGGGCTGCGTGCATCTCTGGCTGGTCGTACCAGCGGAACCGGACGCTGCGCGCGAGGTCGCTCACCACCGGGAAGCGCAGCTGGGTCGCGAAGGCCAGGTGGTCCAGAATCTCCCGGGCGTGGTCGCGCAGCTCCTCAGCGGGAGGCGGCTCGGCGATCCAGGCCTGGAGCAACGTCGTGACCACTACGACATCGGCGGCGTTGTGCTGATGGGCGAGGAAGATCCGGAAGACCGCGTCCTCGAGGTCGGCCGTGCGCTCCAGGTCAGCCACCCCGTAGTGGCCGAGAACGCGGGCCAGCCGGGATATGAAGGTCTCCGGCAGGTCGCCCCGGTCGACGTCGAGACTCTGCAGGTAGGTGTGCAAGTGCTCGCGCGGGCTGTGCACCTGCGTGTCCGCGCTACGCTCGTCGCCGGCCGGGTTGGCCCGCATCAGCTCGGTGAGGTCCGTGAACACGGACAGCAAGTCCATCTCCGCGGCTATCGGGGCTGTCCCCGCAACTCCCGCTTCCGCCCGGTCACCGAGATAACGGTCGAGGATGCGGGCGTTCTCATCCGGATCCACGTCGAACCCGAGCAGCATGGATCGCAGGTCCTCCATGGCGAGCGCCGCACGATCGCCGGCCGCCACGTCATGCGAGGACACCGGAACCATCAGGTCGACGCTGGTATCGCCGGCTTCCACGACCTCCTCGTCGTCGCCGCTGGGTTCCAGCCGGGCCAGCGGTGCGCCGGTCTCGACTTGGCTGCCGGCCGAGACCAGCAGTTCGCGCAGCCGCCCGGCGAACGGTGCCCGCACCACGGTCTCCATCTTCATGCTCTCCAGCACGAGTACTGGCGCCCCGGCCTCGACCTCGGCGCCGACCTCCACCCGCGTGGCCACCACCAGCGCGGGGGCGGGCGAGCGCAGCACGCCGCCTTCGTCGCGGCTCACCCGGTGCGGGATGCCGTCCACCTCGACGAGCTGGACCGGCCCGTGGGTCGCCGTCACCAGCCGGAAAGTCTCGCCGGAGACGGTGAGCCGGCTGAAGTAGGCGTCGAGTCGCTCGATATTGGCATCGACCAGGGTGGCGTCCCCGTCGCTGCCGATGGCGACCCGGTAGTGGGTCCGCCCGGTCCGCGCGACGGTGACCTTGTAGGCTGCGCCGCGGAGCTTCAGGTCGATGGGACGCCCGACCTCGTGCTGGACGTTGGGGCGGCCACCGTGGGCGCTCTCGAAGAATCGGACGCGCTCGACCTCTTCCGCTTCCTCGTATCCACCGATCGCGGCCGCGGCGAGGGCGATGCCGAAGTGCCGCTGTGAGACGAGACGGCCCTCGCTCCTGGCCCGGTCGATCCACCCGGTTTCGGCGCTGCCGTCGATCACCTCCGGCTCGTCGAGCAGGCCGAGCAGGAAGCCCTTATTGGTGGTGCCACCGTCGATCACGACGGTGGTCTCGGCCAGTGCTCGCCTCAACCGCGCCAGCGCCTCGTCGCGGTCGCGCCCTTGTGCGATGATCTTGGCGATCATCGAGTCGAAGTCGGAGGGGATCACGTCACCTTCGGTGACGCCGGTGTCGACTCTGATGCCGGGGCCGGAAGGCAGCCGCAGCACGGCGATTCGCCCTGGTGATGGCGCGAAGTCGCGGTCCGGGTCCTCGGCGTTGAGCCGCGCTTCGACGGCGTGCCCGGACTCAGCCGGGGCGTCTCCGGTGAGTGGCTCGCCGGAGGCCACGTGCAACTGGGCCTTGACCAGGTCGACATCGGTGGTGACCTCCGTGATCGAGTGCTCGACCTGGAGCCGCGTGTTGACCTCGAGGAACGCGAAGAAGCGCTCCTGGGGGTGGTACAGGAACTCGACGGTGCAGGCACCGGAGTAACCCACGGCCTTGGCCAGACGCTCGGCGGAACTCTTCAGCTCGGCCGTCTGCTCGCCGTTGAGAACGGGTGACGCGGACTCCTCGATGACCTTCTGGTTGCGGCGCTGCAACGAGCAGTCCCGCACCCCGAGAGCCCATGCTGTGCCCTGGCCATCGGCGATGACCTGGACCTCGACGTGCCGTGCGCCCGTGACCAGGCGCTCAAGGAAGACGACTCCGCTGCCGAACGACCGGGCTGCTTCCTCCCTGGTTCGTTCGTAGGCGTCCCGCAGTTCCTCATCAGAACTGACCATGCGGATCCCGCGCCCGCCTCCTCCCGCCGTGGCCTTAAGCATGAGTGGGTAGCCGATCGTCCGGCTGGCCTCGAGGGCAGCGTCGAGGTCCTCGACCGGCCCACGGCTCCACGGGGCAACCGGAACACCAACCTCCTCCGCGAGCAGCTTGGACCCGATCTTGTCGCCCAGCCGGCGCATGGCATCGGCGCTCGGGCCGATGAAGGTGACCCCGATGCGCTCGCACAGATCGGCGAAGGCTGGGTCCTCGGCCACAAATCCCCAGCCGACCCAGGCCGCGTCGGCGCCGGTCTCGGTGAGCGCTCGCTCCAGGACCTTCATGTCGATGTACGGGCGGGCCGCGGCCGGCCCGAGCGAGTAGGTGAGATCGGCCTCGCGCACGAATGTGGCATGACGCTCACCCTCCGTGTACAGGGCAATGGTCTCGATCTGCTGGTCACGCTCGGCGTTGAGTTCGCGAACCGCGTGAATCAGGCGCATCGCTGCCTCTCCGCGGTTGACGATGGCGATACGAGAGAACATCGACAGGCCTCCTAGAGCTGTATGCTCACGACGGTTCTGTGCGAACCGTTCACAACCCACTGTTGCAGGAGAGTCGCCTCACCGTCGAGTACCCGGCAGGTACCAAGAGCCCGGCGGGGTCCGCCTTTCTACTCCGTGTGGCGCAGGGCAACTGGAGCGGCCGGTGTGACGTGCAACCTCCTCGTAGCGGAGCGGTCGCGCGCCTCATTGCCGTGGGACCAGGTTCAGCCGGGGCCGGCGATACCAGGGCCAGGGACTCGACAGGGACGGCGGCATCTTGGAAGATAGTGCATGTAAGATGGTACATGAAAAATGGTGCATTACGGATCTTCCCATGTTCAAACTGCGCGTTTCAACCCTGGCCGGGACACATGAGCGGGGCGGCGGTGCCTATGTCTGAGCAGGTCGTGGTGTCAGCGCCCACCTCCACCCGGCGCTGGTGGGCGCTGGCCGTCTTGTGCCTGAGCGTCCTGCTGGTGGTGGTGGACAACACGATCGTCAACGTTGCGCTGCCCACGCTGAGCCGCGAGCTCAAGGCCTCCACCAGCGACCTGCAATGGTTCGTGGACGCCTACACGCTGCTGTTCGCTGCCCTGCTGCTGACCGGGGGCGGCCTGGGTGATCGATGGGGGCGCAAGCCCGTGCTCCAGGCCGGACTGGTTCTGTTCGGGCTGACCTCGCTGTGGGCGGCTTCGTCATCGAGCACGGGTGAACTCATCGCGGCGCGCGCTGGGATGGGAGTCTCGGCCGCAGTGGTCTACCCGGCGACGCTGGCGTTGCTGTCGTCGATCTTCACCGATCGCGCGGAGCGGGCCACGGCCATTGGCATCTGGTCCGCCGTTTCAGGGCTCGCCGTGGTGATCGGCCCGGTCAGCGGCGGAGCGCTGTTGCAGCACTTCTCCTGGCACTCGGTATTCCTGGTCAATATCCCCCTGATCGTAGTCGCGTTGGCCGCTAGCGTACGTCTGCTACCTAACTCCCGCGACGCACACCCCTCCCGCTTCGACGCCGTTGGCGCGCTGTTGACGGTTCTCTCGATCGGACTGCTGGTATGGACAGTCATCGAGGCCCCCGATCACGGCTGGCTCTCGCCGCGAACGCTGGGGGGCCTCGCCGGCGGGGCTGTACTCATCGCGCTGTTTATCTGGTGGGAAGGACGCCTGGCGAGTCCGCTACTGGATATAGCGGGGTTCCGCAACCCACGCATCTTTGCGGCGAGCATAGCTATCGGCGCGGCATTCTTCGCGTTGTTCGGCTTTGTCTTCCTGATCACCCAGTTCCTTCAATCCGTGCGCGGGTACAACCCGCTGCAGGCCGGAGTCGCCATTGTGCCCTTCGCGCTCGTGATGGCCGGCTTGTCTCCGGTGGCGATTCTGCTGATGAAACGGATCGGCACCAAGCTCGTGGTCTGCGCCGGGTTGCTGCTGATGACGGCCGGCTTCATTCTCATCGCCACCACCGCGGTAGATGCTCCGTACTGGGGTCCCCTGGTCATGGTCATGGTCCTCATAGCCGCAGGACTTGCGCTGGGGACCACACCTGCGACAGACGCGATCATGGGTGCCGTGTCAGACACCCGGTTCGGCGCCGGGTCGGCGATCAACGACACCACCCGCGAGGTCGGGGGTGTTCTCGGGATCGCGGTCATTGGCTCGGTGATGAACTCGGTTTTCGAGGCCAGGATCGGCAGCCACTTCGCGGGGCTTGGCCTGCCCGCTGGCACCGTCTCGGCGGCGAAGCAATCGGTGACCGCGGCGCTCGGCGTCAGCCAGCACCTGTCCGCCGGCCTCGCCGGGCCGGCCCGCTACGCCGCCCGGCACGCCTTCATGGACGGACTGCATGCCGGGTCCTTCGCCGGGGCGATGGTCACCGCCGTCGCCGCCTGCGCCGTCCTGGCCTTCCTCCCCAATCGGGACCGCCGTCCCGTTCTTCAGCCCGACCGCGACCCGCAACCGTCCACCACGGACCCGGTGAGCCGGTGATCTGCCGGGCCAAGAATGGCGCGCAGGAACTGTTGACAAGGAAGGGCCGGGCACGGTTCGATAACAACGACGGTTATCGATAGCGCGGATATCGATAACGGCGGATATTGATGAGAGAGCGGAGGCAGCGTGCTCAAGCTCAGTTCCGATGCGGCCTGGCTTTCAGCCATTCTCCTGCTCGCTACCATCGGCATCGAATTCGGCGGCTTCTTCATCATGCAGGTCATCCGGGGTGGTGAATCCGCAACCGATTTCCAGCTCGCTTTCGCGCGGGCGGGTCATGGGCACGCCGGCATATTCGCCACCCTCGGCCTCGTCACAATAGTCCTGACGGATGCTACCCACTTGACGGGCATCGTAGCCTGGGTCGCCCGGGGCGGAGTTCCCGCGGCCGCAATCCTGCTGCCGGCTGGCTTCTTCTTGTCATCCATAGGCGCCGGGCGCACCACGGCCAACCGGGCGATCTGGCTGGTCTGGGCCGGCGCGGCGGCATTTACGGCCGGAGTTGCGACCCTGGGCATCGGCCTTCTGGTCTCCCGGCGGTAATCTGGATCGGCACGGCATGTGCCTTTAGCCTGTGGCCGACCGGTAGCTGTGGCCGATCGGGCTAGTGCAATGAGCTGATCATAGCGACGATGCAGGCTGAAGCTCGGCAGTGATCTTGTCGATACGCCGGGCGTCTGACGCCGAATAGCTCGCGATATCCGGGTACGCACGCTTACAGAAACCGGTCAGCACTCGGCCGGGACCGACTTCAACGAAGGCATCGATGCCATGGCCCACGATGGCCGAGAGGCTCTCACTCCAGCGCACCGAGCCGGCCAGCTGGCGGCCCAGCGCCGCTCTGGCCTCGGCGCCGGTGGAGATCGTGCTCGCGGTCACGTTGGCGACCACCGGGATCTGCGGGTCACTGAACGAAGCAGCGGCAAGATCGTGCGTGAACTCCTCCTCCACGGCCGACATCAGCGAACAGTGGAACGGCGCTCCCACGCCGAGGCGTATGACCTTCGACTCCGGGAAGTCACCCGTCCGGACCAGCTGGGTGAACGCATCGATTCCAGCCACGGTGCCGGACACGACCGTTTGGGTCTCGTCGTTGTAGTTCGCTATCTCGACGACCTCCCCGCTGGCGCCGCGAGCAGCTCCGCATAGCTGTTCTACCAGCTCGGGCGGCAGTCCAATGACGGCGGCCATCGCGCCGGGCGTGGTGGCGTTGACCCCGGCCATCAAGATGCCGCGCCGGCGAACCAGCGCGAGAGCATCGGTCCACTCCAGGACCCCCGCGGCGACCAGCGCGGTGTACTCACCGAGACTGTGCCCGGCCACGACGCTCGGCGCAGGGATCGCAGCGGCGAGAACCCGGTAGGCGGCCAAGCTGGCCACGAAGATCGCCGGTTGGGTGATATCGGTGCGCCGTAGCTCCTCCTCGGGCCCCTCCCAGCACAGCCGCGACAGCTCGAATCCCAGGACTTCATCGGCCGTATCGAAGATCGGCGCAACGATGTCGGGATGCCGGTCGCGCAGGTCGCGGCCCATTCCCACGCGCTGCGAGCCCTGGCCGGGGAACAAGAAGGCGGTCGAGGTCATGGTCATTCTCCGGTCCGGTCGTCGGACAATCTGCTTGGCGACGAGGTCCGCCGCCCGTCCTGCCATGCTACCGTACATTCAATACCGTTCATATTGAATCATACAGTGGGTGGGCGATGTCGCGACCAAGAACGACCAGCGTCTACATCGCGGGCACCGATACCTCGAGCGGGAAGACGATGGTCGGGCTCGGCATCTCGCAGGTCTTGTCGCGGCTGGTCGCGACCGTGGCCGTGTTCCGCCCGGTGGTTCCCGCCGGGCGGCCCGACGCCATGGTGCAGACCTTGCGCGGCCGAGCGTCCGGGGGCTTCAGCTACGACGATTGCGTGGGCGTCAGCTACGACGAAATGCACGCGAATCCCGATCGGGCCCTCGGGCATATCATGGCGCGCTACCGGTCCTTAACGAGCCGCTGCGACGCCGTCGTGATCGTCGGCACCGACTATACCGGCGTAGGCGCGCCGACCGAGTTCTCCTTCAACGCCAAGGTGGCCTCGAACCTGGCCGCCCCGATGCTCCTGGTGGTCACCGGGCTCGGCCGCTCGGTGTCCGAGATCTGCGCGGCGGTCGAGGTCGCCCGCACCGAACTCGCCGCGGCCCACGTCGCCGAGCTGGCCGTCATCGTCAACCGGGCCGCCACCGACCTGCTCGGGCCCATCAGGAAGGCGCTGGCCGACCTCAGCGTGCCCGCTTTCGTGCTGCCCGAGGTACCGGCCCTGCAGGCGCCCACGATAGGCGACCTCATGACCGCCTGCGACGGCGATCTGCTCTTCGGTGACCGGCTGCTCCTCGGCCGGGAGGTCGGTCCGCTCGTGGTGGCGGCGATGTCGTTTCCGCATGTGCTCGACCGGCTCGCCGAGGGCGCGGCGGTGATCGCCCCGGTGGATCGGGCGGGCGAGCTCCTGCCTGGACTAATCGCCGCGCACGAGTCGGCGACATTCCCGTACCTGTCCGGGGTCATTCTCAACGGCGAGATGGAGCTGCCGGCCTCATTGAAGCGCTTGATCGACAGTCTCACCGTAACGCTCCCGGTGATCGCCACCAGGGGCGCGACCTTCGAGACGGCGGTCGCGCTGTCGGCCGTCCGGGGGGGCCTGACGCAAGGCGCAGAGGCGAAGATCGACACCGCGTTCAGCGTGTTCTCCGGCGCCGTCGATGAGCAGGTCCTGCTGGAGCGGCTGCACGTGGCCGGGGCCACCTGCGTCACTCCGCTGATGTTTGAGCAGGATCTGCTGGAACGGGCCCGCGGCGACCGGCAGCATATCGTGCTGCCGGAAGCGACCGATGAGCGGATCCTCCGCGCGGCCGACATATTGTTGCGCCGCGGCGTCATTGATCTCACGCTGCTTGGCGCCGAGGACATCGTGCGTAAGACCGCGGCCCGCCTGGCGCTCGACATCTCGGCCGCGAATGTGATCGATCCGCAGGATGCCGCGGCGCGCGAACCGCTGGCCGCCGAGTTCGCCCGGCTGCGCGCCAGCAAGGGCCTCACCCTCGAAGCGGCGCGCGACCTGCTGACCGACGTGTCCTATTTCGGCACCATGATGGTGCAGCTCCGGCAGGTGGACGGGATGGTGTCGGGCGCCGTCCACACGACGATCCACACTATCCGGCCCGCGTTCGAGGTGATCAAGACCGCGCCCGGCACCGCACTGGTGTCCAGCGTGTTCTTCATGTGTCTCGCTGACCGGGTGCTCGTCTACGCGGACTGCGCTGTCAACCCCAACCCGGACGCGGAGCAGCTCGCCGACATCGCGATCTCATCCGCGGCGACCGCGGCGCAGTTCGGCGTGCAACCGCGGGTGGCGATGTTGTCCTACTCGACCGGAAGCTCGGGTTCCGGGGCCGACGTCGAGAAGGTGCGGCAGGCCACGCTGCTTGTCCGGCAGCGCCGGCCGGACCTGCCCGTCGAGGGGCCCATCCAATACGACGCCGCGGCGGACCCGGGCGTAGCCCGGGCAAAAATGCCGGACAGTCCGGTCGCCGGCCGGGCGACCGTGTTCATCGTCCCGGACCTGAACACCGGCAACACGCTGTACAAGGCGGTGCAGCGCAGCGCCGGCGCGGTCGCGATCGGGCCCGTGCTCCAGGGTCTGCGCAGGCCGATCAACGACCTGTCCCGCGGCGCCACCGTGCATGACATCGTCAACACGGTCGCCATTACCGCGATCCAGGCTCAGGACGGTGACGGATAGGAGACCGAGGACGCGTCCACGGACAGGCCCTAACGGGGAATGTGGTAGCTGCCGGCCTGCGGTGGCAGCTGCACACCGGCGACGCGTAGCTGCGCCACCCTGTTCATGAAGGCCGCACCGACCATCAGGTGATCCGCGATCGCATCGACGCGGCGGTTCTCAAGCGGCTCGAGGCTGCTGCCGCGCACCCAGTCGTTGAAGCTGCCCATCGCCGGTCCGCACCAGAGCTGGTAGTCCATCATGCGGTTCGGCTCTCCCGACGTGGCCCACCGCGACGACATGCCGAGGTAGCAACGGAAGATCAGCGCCATCTTGCGCTTGGGGTTGCCGCGAGCCCGCTCGATCTGGGCCGGATCCCGTTGCTCGAAGTA
>Ga0137391_10002062_pt1 | contig 14887 bp, 19 predicted proteins | sample 15con2h24BmetaG_FD_101399 | JGI IMG/M metagenome (GOLD analysis project Ga0137391, IMG submission 101399) | Vadose zone soil microbial communities from Angelo Coast Range Reserve, California, USA - 15con2h2.4B metaG | ecosystem: Environmental > Terrestrial > Soil > Vadose zone > Saprolite...
GGCCGGAGCGGCTCACCCGACGAGGTCGCCGCCGCCGTTGCCTGGCTAGCCAGCCCCGGTGCGTCCTACATCACCGGGCAATACCTGGTCGTGGACGGCGGCAACTCCATCGCCGAGCAGCGCGCCACACCAGCCTGATCGGTTCGCGGCCTCCTGGCATGATTGGACCTGCAATGTGCCACGTGTCCAGTAAACGGCGAAGACCTAAGTACCCAGAGGCCATGGCCGCCAACTCGCCGAATTCATGCCGAATTCGACTCGCACATTGATAGATGGCCAGCTCAGAGGGGCTGACGATTCCCGTTTACATGAAGGCCGCTCTGCCACCTGAGTCAGACGTCGGCGCTACCGCCGCCACCAGCGGCCTGGTCGCTGCCGCTCATCGACGCCTTCGGCCGGGTCCTGTGCGAAGACGCAGCCCAGGCATTCCATCCGCACGATGACCGCATCGTCAGCCTCGGCCTGCGCCACCACATCACTGACGACTCGTCCACGACGTGATCATCGACGCATGGTGGACCAACCCGTAGCCAGGCGGCCCAGGGCACTTGGCGAACTGTGGGTACCGGACCGCTGGGCAGCACTCCGCTCGGTCTCCAGTAACCTCCTGCTCACCTGTCCGGCAGGCCAGGCACCCGTACGACTCGATATGGCGCAAGCCCGCCTGGTCGGCGCGGCCGACCGTTCCGTACCGAAGAGAATATTCTGTCGCCTCGGCGAGTCGGTGCCCCCAGTGCCTGGCATTTGACTGCCTGCGCTAACGGCTGGCCCTGGTCATGCGAGCGGCGGAGGTGACGACATGGCGGAGCGAGATGGCCCCGACTCTGCGTGCACCTATTCCTGACCAGGGCCGTCGTCATTTTCTTGCTCGATGTCTCAGTAATGTCGGCTGGCCATGCGCTTAGCCGGCGTGGGAATACGGTAGGCGTCACCGCTGGCGAGGAGGTAGAAGTCAACGGCATCCGGGCCGGGGACCGCCTTGTCACCCCGCAGCCCGCCTGGCCTTGAGCAGCCATCCGCGGTCTCCGTGAGATCCCGGCCCGGATGAGCGTTGCGCATGTCGTCACAGATGGGGCGCGGGCTCGCTTCCTTGTGTGTCGGCGGCCGCTGGCCGCTGGAGTCCGTGACGGAGATGAGGCGCATTGGAGTACGTGGTCCGCGCGAAAGACGACCGGGGTCAAGCTGATCCCGCTTGTCCGAGGCTAGACGACTCAGCGCTGCTCTCGCTGGCCAGGTCCGGCGATCAGCGGGCGCTCGAAGCGTTGTGCCGGCGCAGCTGGAGGCCCGTGTACCGTTCGTTCGCCAGGTACACCAGCGATCCGTCCGAGGCCGAGGACTTGACGCAGGAGGTGTTCTTGCGTGCCCTTCGCGCCCTGCCGCAGTTCGCGGACCGAGGCGTGCCGTACACGGCCTACCTGCTCCAGATCGCGGCCAACCTGGCTCGCGACCGCTGGCGGGCGGGACCGGCGCGGGTGGTGCCGGTGGGCGAGGTCCCCGAGCGGCCCAGTCCCGGGCGCGGGCCGGACGACCCGGCCATCGACACCGAGCGGCTCGGCGCCGACCAGCGCGCGGTGATCAGGCTCCGCATCCTCGGGGGCCGGACCGCCAACGAGGTCGGCTTCCTGACTAATCGCAGCTCGGCGGCCGTCCGCCAGCTGCAGGTCCGGGCCGTTGCCGCGCTCCGTGCCGCTCTTAATGACCAGCTCGGCGAGATGACGGCCGACTTCGGAAGGGACTGACCTGTGGACGAGATGAATGGCGCCAGCGGCGGCCTGTGGGTCGACCTGATGATCGACGACGTGCTCGCCCGGAGGACGGCCGGGCGAGTCGCAGAGCCCACTCGCGCCCGGCCCGGCTCAGTCGAGGCTCTCATCGTGGAGCTCGCCGAGCTGAGCGGCATCGACTGGCCCGCCGATGAGGTCGGCGACCGGATCGCGAGCGGCGTGGCAGCGGCGGCCGGGCAGGGCGCCGCCCGCGTCCCCGGGCCGGCGGTCTCCGGGCGCGCGGCTCCCCGGCCGGCCGTCGCCGCGCAGCGGGAGCGGCATCAGCCGACCGGATCACTGCGGCCAGGGAGGTCACCCTGGCTGGCGTTGGCCGCCGCCGCAGCCGCGGTGGCCCTGGTGGCCGGCGCCGTCAACCTCATCGGCGCATCTGGCAGCGCGGCTGGGCACCTGCAGATCGCCGGGCACAAGATCGTTCCAGGGACGTCGCCGGCTGGTCCGGCAGGTGGCGGGACGCCGGCATCGCTGACGGCCATGAGGATCGTGGGCAAGGCGGGAACGCTCACCTCCATCGGTGCAGTAGGGAACGGCTCGGCGGCCCCGACCTGCGTGACTCGCACTGTCTGCTACCTGGAGGGAAGGCTCAGCGACGGCAGCGTCGACGTCGCGCGCTCGGCGGACGGCGGCGCCACTTGGACCTCCGGGGCCCCGCTGCCAGCCATCACCTCCGAGTGGAACGCGGGGCTATCCTGCCCGACGCCGCTGACCTGCTTCTCGGCGTTCGGGCCGGCGCTGCTGGAAACCACAGATGGCTTCGCGCACGTCCGAACCGCGCCGGTCACGCCCTCTGGCCAGGTCGAGTGGGTCTCCTGCGCGACGACGCAGCACTGCGTTGCCAACGTTTACGGTGGCGCCAAAGGCGAAACATTCACCTACTCATACGACGGCGGCAGAACCTGGACTGCGGCGAGCTCTCCGGTGATCCCCGCAGCCGAGCGGGTCGTGCAGCTGCGCTGCGACCCGGGCGGAGCATGCCTCGCCCCGCTCGTAGGCGGTACCGCGTCCAACGCGACCGTCGCGGCGCTGAGCTCCACCGATGGCGGCAAGTCGTGGGCCGGGTCGGCGACGTACCCCGCGGGGCCGGAGCAGCAATGGCTGGTCTCCTGCGGAAGCGGGCGCAGCTGCGCGGTGGGCTTCGACAACGGACGCCTTGCCTGGGTCAGCAACGCACCCAGCGGGCGCACCACCATCCGGGTCGACGCCTTCCCGAAGAACTGGCCCGCATTCGGCGTCGCGCTCAGCTGCGCGACTGGGACCGATTGCTTCCTGGAGACATCGGACATCAGCGGCAGCGCCCATAGCAACACGACGATCGAGGTGACCCACGATGGCGGGCTAACGTGGTCGTCCCGTGGACCGCCGATAGCCCTCAAGGCGCCACACGACGTCGCCACTTCCCTGAGCTGCCCGGTCGCAGCCGGTTGCGTAGCGATCGCCAGCGACGGCTCGCCCCAGCTCACGTGGGTGGTGCTCTCCAACCTCCGCAACGGCGACTGAGCCGCAACGGGCTACATCTCCCGGACGCGCCGCGCCAGCAGCGTGGCGCCGTCCTTATCTCGATCCTGCGCGATCACATCAGCCGCTTCCTCGTCCGACATTGCGACTGTTCCGCAGTGGTTACGGTCGTGTGATAGTGGACTGCATGAGCGCGGCATCGGTCTCGGGGCGAAGAGACTGGCCCCGGTGGGTTCTCGTCGTCGCCAGCTCGGTAGCGCTCGCTGTAGTGTCTGTACTCGGCACGTTCGGTTGGTTCCTTAACGCGTTCGGGATCGGGTCGGACTGTACGGACAAGTTCAGTTGCGGATCAGGGTCCTGTAGCCCGTGTGCTGCCGCGCACTTGTGGGTCTGGACAGGCGGGATCGGGCAGTGCTTCCTGCTCGCAGCGGCAGTGGCGATTTTGGTTCTGGGTCTGCGCAATCCCGCGTGGCGCCGAGCTGCGACGCTCTCGGCGGGAATCCTAGTTCCCCTAGCAGCGGCCTGGTATGCCCTGACAACATCAATAGCGCAGCACTCATACTGAGCCCGAACTGTCAGCTTCTGAAGTCAGTGGCGTTGCTCACCGCTGACCTGGTACGTCGCTGACCTGCCGCTTCGTCGGCGCCTTGCTCGTGACTGACCGCCAGTTCCCTGGCGTCGCCCTCCGATCGGGCACGCAGCACGGCAATGAGGAGGAGCGGTTTTACAGCCCACCGCCGCTTCAGCCAATGCGCCATGCGTGACCTGGGCAAACGTCGTGGTTTTGATCGCGGGACCGGCGCACATCCCGCGTATATCCCTCACCGGGCGGCCAGCAAACATGGCCGACGGACGACGCTTTCGAATGCGGGCAGACGACGAAACCCCCGCTCGGCCAGTCACATTAATGGCACGCGGCGAGCTGCAAACTGTCGCAAATTTACGCAGCGGGCTTCGCCGTTGCGGACGCCACGACCTTGCCATTCCTCGTCCCAATCAGCCGGAACTCCGCGCCTGACCCGCTCGGCTTCAACACCACCGCGACCGGCAGCCCATCCCTCGCGTAGGCGGCCTTGACCAGGTGCGCTGCTGACCGCGGATCCCAGGACACGTGGGTCCCGTCGGCACATCCGCGAGCAACACGAAACATAAGCACCCCTCCGACGGTGGTGCCCTTGATGATCGGCAGTCGACGCGTCGCATCGAACACGAGCGGGGCTGCCACGCTGTTGCTCAGGACAGTGCCGCACACCACGGTGGACGGGGCCGCCGTTGACACGTGTGGCTTGCAGCCCGTCACCCCGGCGGTGACGGCGGACGTGGCAACAACGGCCGCAAGAGCCCTAATGCTGGACTTCCAGCGGCACCTCATACCTGTTCGACATACCTGTTCGACGCGGTGCCGAGCACAGTGGTTCCGCCTTCTATCCCCGGTCGTCCTATTCTTCTCCGTCATCCTCGCAGGCGCCAAGGTCCGTGGGAGTGGTCGGCGGGTCAATGGTCGGCGTAGCCGATCGCGTGCGACGGCCTGCAAGGGCCGCCATTGACGCGGTGGCCGCGAGCTGGACAATTTCGAGCCGAGGAGGACAGGGCTCCCCGCTGCTCCTTGTGTGTGTTGAGTGATAAGCCTGGATGATCTGAGGCAACCTGTCGGCGATGGCGGCGCGCCCGCGCGAGCGGGCCACCAAGGCTGAGCACGGCGCGGGAAGCGGCGCCGCGGGGCCGCGCGGCGGCGCCGCTCTTGATATAGGTGCGGCGGAATTCGGCAACGCCATCGAGGAGGCCATCTTGATGTTCTTCGGCTCCCAGACTCGCGAGCTGCTGCGCACCCGGCCGAACCCGCTGACCTGGGAACAGGCCCGTGCGCGGCGCGGGGCACGCCCGGCAGGGCGACCGCCCAGGCCATCAGCCGAGCCGGTCACCGTCCAGCGCCGCGCCGGCAACACCGGCGTCATCATGGTCGCCGGGCGGAAAATCGCCCTCGGCCGGATCTACTGCGCGCAGATCGTCACCGTCCGTCCACGTCGCCGACACCACCCGTTACCATCGACCTGAGCTGGAGACGACATCCGCAGCATCCGGCGGACCACCACACAGCCCGTCCGCAGCATCAAGGCCCACCGGCCACGGCACGCCGACGCAGAGAACCAGGAGGCGGCCAGGTGACGCACAGGCCAGTCATAGACCTTCCGGCAGGGCCCGTCATCCGCGCGTCGGATGGCCGCCAGGTCGGCATGGCGGCCAGGTTCGGCGGCGAGCTGGCGGAAGGCTCCGTCGCTGACGGCACGTACTGCGTCTGGCTCATCGACCGCGGCGACGCGATGCCCGTGGTCTGGCCGCCGGGCTACCGCGCCCGTCTGGATCCCCTGGAAATCCTCAACCCAGGCGGCGAGGTAGTAGCGCGGGGCGGGGACATGCTGGTCGTCGGCGGCGGAGGTGTCCCGGTGGACCCATCACGGCCATGCAGCCTGGGCCAGCCATCCGCCTTCTTCATCCAGGTCATCGCCTAGATGTATATCCAGCTGCCCAGCCCCGCAAGGCTGCCCCCATTTCCTAGAGCACTTGTCAAGCATGTCCTGGGACTAACCCGTCAAGCATCAGGTGGGACTAGACAGGCGCGGTGATGGCGGGTAGGCAGGACTCCGAATCGCTCCTGATGGCGCTCTACGCCTGCATGTACTTCGCCGCGTAGCGGTCGCCTTGCGCCAGCGGGACTGCCACCTGCCCGAAACCGGCTGGGGACGGCTGACCCTGGACAAGTCCCGGCCCGAGGTGAACCGGCGCTGGACCGACACCGCGTCAGCCCACGAGGAACGCGGGCTCAAACACCGGCCCGCCCAGGAATCTCGCCGCGTGTCCATCCCGCCTGAGCTGGTGGGCATCCTGCGCGCGCATGTCGGCGCCTTCGGCGTCGCTGCTGACGGCCGGATCTTCAGCAGCGAACGCGGCCACGTCATCGCCTCCACCGCGATCAGCGACGTCTGGGCCGAGGCCCGCACCCTGGCACTCACGCCCGAGCAGGTCGCCTCCCCGCTAGCAGTCCGCCCGTACGACCTGCGCCACGCGGCCGTGTCTCTCTGGCTCAACCCGCGAGTTGTGCGCCAGGCTGGCAGGGATTGACGTCGTAGTACTTCACGCGCAGCTCGGGCCGCCGCAATCTTGGTCGGTGTTTGTCGCTGATCCGGCTGCTGCCGGCCAGGGGCCTGCCGCCGAGGAGGAGGCTGTCAGCGAGAGCGATGAGGCAGCCGTCGTCGCGGTGGATCCCGGCTATGAGATGTTCGGCGTCAGGGAACTCGCCGAGGTTGCCGAAGGCGCCTGCTACTGGGGCGGCTTCCCGGCAGGTGCTGATCCGCTGGACGATCCGGTGCTGAGACCGGCGATACGCGCGATGGCTGCTCGACTGGCCCGGGCTGAGGGCTGCGGGTGGTGGTGGTCAGACATTGACCGGTCCGCTCAGGAATTTGTGCAGTGGGCCGCGCGCGATGAGCCAGCCCCGGTCCTGGGCCAGGCAGCTGACACGCTGCGAAACGTCGGACTGGAGGACGACGAGCGCGAGAAGCGCATGAACAAGTACCTGCGCCGGTCGGCTGGCAAGGATCCGCATGGCGAGTGGTGGACTCATCCATTTCCCGGCGCGATCTCAACCACCCGGCGGGTCGGCCGCCTGGGCCCGCTGCTGCTGGCTGGGCAGGAAGACGGCTTCGGCGAGACCGAGGCTGTCGTGTGGCCGCTCGCGGTCTCGGACGCAGCCCGGATCTTCGAGGTCGATAGTTCCCGCGCGTGGCAGGAGCTCGTCTCGGGTTACCCCCGGCCCGCGACGGCCAGTTACCGGCACACGTGGGCGTGGACCGGCTGGAACGGAGACTGGCTCGCGCCCCGCTGGTCCGCGGTCGCGCGGGACTGGGACGGGGTTCACCTCACCATCGCCGGCTACCTCTCCACCGCTGGCTGTCCGCTGCCTGTCGGGACCGCGCGCACCATGCTCGCCGGATGGAATCCCGATCAGACCTACTGGCTCACCGACGTACTAACCCACGCTGGCCAGGCCCAGGCCTGGCACAACATCGACGGCGATCCCCTCGGATGGACGAACGGGTAGCGCCGGCATATTCCCGCCGCCGCCATCGAAATCGCACTGTCAGCTTGGGAAGTTGTCGAGTTGGACGGAGTATCCGGCCTGACCAGAGAGTTTGTGTATCCGCGGTGCCTCGCAGTTGACCTCTGGCCGCCCTCGCCAATTGAGCCGTGGAAGATCGCGAGCCGCGACGCAACACTACCTACACTGCACCCGTCGGGGTGCGTCGACCTGGCGGCGTTCGACGATGACGGTGAGCCCTACCAGATCCATGGCTGTGACGATTGTCTACCATGGTATGCGGAAGTGCATCTTGACGATGACGGTCAGGTCTTCGTCAGGGAGTGGCACGCTGCGGAGTGCAAGACATTCCAGGACCTGATAAACCTCGATGACGAACTGCCAGGAGACTAAAGGCGTTGACCTGCAACCTGCTCGCACGTTTAGGCGTCAGATTGTTGGTGTGGCGGATGCGAGGTGCCGGAGCTGTTACGCGAGTCGCCGTGGCCATGGCCGTAGGGTTGGTCTCCGCGGCGTGCACGTCTGGACAGTCACAGTCCCCGTCTCCGCAGCCGCGGCCGTTGACGGTGTCGCCAGCCCCCCATCCTCTGTCGACCAAACTGGAGCAGACGAAACTACGGTTCGTCCACCCCAACGCGAATGCCGTCACGGTCTTTACATCCAGCCGGAACCTGCGAGCGGGGCAGCAAGGCGTGGTGCTCACGGTGCGCGGGGTCGGAAGCCTCATGGGCTCTTGCAGCCCAGAACACCGGGCGGTGAAGTTCCGGCTCACCGGCCGCGGGCTGGCGGGGCCGCCGGTAGTCACAGAGGTCCGGGAGCCATTGGCGAGACCAGTCAGCCTGCACCTGCTGGCCCCCTACTGGCCGCCCGCCCCGTCACCGGTCGGAGGCGAGCAACAGTTCGCTTTCATCCAGATTGTTGGCGGCGGCGAGAATGCCGATTTCTCGCTCGTCTTGTGGGCGACGCTCACGCCTGTGGCCGGAGACTGCGCATTCCTCACGAACGGTGTGCTCCGCGTTCGCGGACCGTTTCTGCTCCAGCGTCTCCGCTGAGACGGAGATCTTGACTCCAGTCGCCCGCTCTTCTCCGTCCGCGGCCACGCCGGTCCTGGTCACAACCAGGCGCGGAATGCCCGATGCCAAGTCGCTCCGCGTCGCGCTCTACCGCTGTGTGTCGCCGTGGTTTCGCAGACAGCCGCCACAGTCCGGGAATCACAGGGAATAGCCAGAGGCAGGCACGCCGCGCCCCGATCACATATAAGCAGGTCAGGGATGTTTGGCGTGCTGGTGGCATCAGAGAATCGGCAGGTCAGCGGCCATTCCGGCGAGCCGGCACCGTGAATACCGGTCGCTGTCCGCCATATGTCCGCGCGGACGGAGGCAGGCTGGTTAGTGCTGTGCGTGTTCTGGATCTTGCCCTACCGAGTCCAGCTCAGTCTCCCGTGTCTGACTGTGACTTCATGGCACGTGCAGGATGAGGGCGTCATCGACTGCCCGCAGATCGTCTGGATCGGAGGTGACGACATGCAGGTTCCGCTGCCGCGCGCAGAGGGCAACCGACACATCGACGACATCGGCGTGGCCCGACCTGCCGCACAGCAGGCCGACAGCCCGGGCGGCCGGGTCGTCCAGGGCGACGACCTCTGCGCGCTCATCGCCGAGTAGCGCAGCGATCCGCGCCTGCCGCGGTCCGCCGCGCCACGCCTGAGCAACGGCAGCCGCGGGCACCGCGACTTGCCAGTCGCGCCGGTCGATCTCCTCAAGCAGAGCCTGCATCCGCCTGCTGCGGCGCTCGATCGCGATGAGAGCGCTGGCATCGAAGGTGATCGCGCTGGTCACTCGACTCCGAGCGCCCGGCGAGCCCACGCGTAGTCTTCCTCGCTCGGCTGCCCATACGCCAGCGCCAGTCGGTCTGGAACGCGCGGTGGGCCGCCTCGACGGCCGCGTTCACCTCCGCGGTCCCGCCCCCCTGGACGAGGGTGATGACCTCGCCAGTTGCCGGGTCCTCGACCCGGAACCGGCCATGTTATGGGACGACCACCGGTAGGTCGTCAGCTCGGGTTCCAGGGCTGTGGTCATTGCGAGCTCTCCTTTCCAGAGCGTTGCGGTCGGCGCGGCGGCGCGGGAAGCGCGGCCGCGGGAGCGTCGGCCAGTGTGGTGAGCCACTGCTGCATCAGCGCCATCTCGGGCCCGGTGAGCGGTGCGTCCTCCGCGGCGAGCCTGCTGCTGAGCGTCGCCGCTGCGGTCGCGATCGTCGGCTCTGCCCCGCGCTGGCGCTGGCGAGCCGTGAACGCGGCATCTTCCGGGAGGGTGATCGATGCGATCACCGCCTCGCGCAGCTGGGTGGCGAACGTGCCGTCGCCGTACAGGTCAGGCTGTGAGATCAGCGACAGCGCGGCGCCGGTGGTCGCGGACAGGACTATGCGCGCCGCAGTCTCCGCCGACATGCGCAGCTGGCCGCGGCCGGCACCGAGCTCCAGCCGGTCGTAGAGCATCTGGTACGCCTCGCGTACCGCCCTGCTGTTGGCGGCGACCGTCGGCGACCACATCAGCTTGTAGAAGCCCGGGTTCTCGCGCGCGAACTCCAGGTGGTTGTCCCAGCCCGCCCGGACGTCGTCAGCGACGTGGTCGTGGACGACGGCTGCGACGGCGCGCTTGGTCTCCAGGAATGTGGCCCAGCCGAAGTCGACCACGGCGGCGAGCAGCCCCTCCTTGTCGCCGAAGTGATGGTAGAGGGTCGGCGCGGTAACGCCGGCTGCATCGCATATAGCCCGGGTGGAGGCGTCTGCGTCGGCGGACTGGGCGAGGAGGCCAGCGGCGGCTTCGAGGATGCGGGTTCTGACGGTCATGGGCCCGAGGCTAGCACTCTCTATAGCGCTAGTAAAATTACACATGTATCATCGCTATACACGAGATGAAAACACGCAGGAGGAGCGATGATCGTCATCACCACACCCAGCGGCCTGATCGGCCACCAGGTCCTTGAAAAGCTGCTCGACAGCGGCGAGGCGCTGCGCGTCATCAGCCGCGACCCGTGCAGCATCCCGGCCAGCGCCCGCGAGCGCGTCCAGGTCGTCGAGGGCTCTCATGGCGACCCTGCCGTCGTCGACGCGGCTTTCGCAGGCGCCGACGCAGTCTTCTGGCTCGCGCCGCCGGATCCGCGGGCTGAGAGCGTCGACGCCGCCTATGTCGGTTTCACCCGGCCGGCGGCCGAAGCTTTCAAGCGGCATTCAGTCAGGCGTGTCGTCGGAATCTCGGCTCTCGGCCGTGGCACTCCCTGCGCAGCGCACGCCGGCTACGTCACCGGGTCGCTCGCGATGGACGACCTGATCGCGAGCACGGGCGTCAGCTACCGGGCGCTGACGATGCCTTCGTTCATGGACAACATCCTGCGTTTCGCCGAGCCGATCAGGAACGATGGCGTCTTCTTCGCGCCCATCGCCGGCGACCGCAAGCTGCCGAGCTGCGCAACCCGCGACATCGCAGCAGCCGCGGCCAGGCTCCTGCTCGGCAACTCCTGGGTCGGCGTCGGCCATGTAGCCGTGCTCGGTCCTGAGGACATCTCCTACCACGACATGGCCGGGATCATCTCCCAGGTCCTCGGCAAGCCTGTTCGTTTCCAGCAGATCCCCGGCCAGGTGCTGAAGCAGCGGTTGCTCGAGGCCGGAGCCTCGGACGCCATGGCCCAGGGCGTCATCGACATGTGGGTCGCCAAAGCCAGCGGCCTCGATAACGCCGAACCCCGCACACCTGAGTCGACAACCCCGACGAGCTTCCGCCAGTGGTGCGAGGAGGTGCTCAAGCCGGCCGTTGTCGGTCAGCGCCGGGCCGACCGAACGCCCCCAGATCCTGACGTGCCGGCAAACGGAAAGGAGATCAAAAGGCCTGGCACAGATACCCACGAAGCGCACGCCGGGAGAGTCGCGCTCGTCACCGGAGCCGCCCGCGGTCGGCGGGAAGAATGAGAACGGGCTAGCGGCGGCTGTCCGCGCGTCGATTTCATAGCAGGCGTATCGGCTGATGTCCCGCGCTGGCCCGGCCGGCAGCACCGGACCGCCCCCGCCGGGAGATTGGCGTCGAGGCATACCCTGGCCCGGTGCGCGAGAATCCTGGTGCGCTAGAACGGCTGCATGGACGGCGAGCAGATTCGGATCCGCGGGTACCAGCCGGACGACCGCGACGAGGTGTACCGTATCTGCCTGCAGACGGCTGACAATGGCGGCGACGGCACGGCGATCTTCCGCGATCCCAGGTTGCCGGGGGACGTCTACGCCGTGCCTTACGCGATCTTCGAGCCGTCGCTGACGCTCGTCGCTGAAGACGCGGGCGGGGTAGGCGGCTACGTCGTGGCGACCCTGGATAGCCAGGATTTCGGCCGGCGCCTGGAACGCGACTGGTGGCCCGCGGTGCGCACCCGGCACCCCGAACCGCCACCGGATCTCGCGCGGGGCCTCTCGGTCCAGGAGCGCACCGCGCTCAGGAACATCCATCACTCCTGGAAGCCCGGCCAGCACGTGCCCAGCGGCTATCCGTCGCACCTGCACATCAACCTATTGCCGCCGCTGCAGGGCCGCGGGGTTGGCCGGCGCCTGATCGCGACGCTGCTCGCCAGGCTCAGCGAGCAGGGCTCCCCGGGAGTGCACCTGGCGTCCGGCCTCGCCAACCTGCGCGCGGCCGGGTTCTACCGGCACCTGGGCTTTACCGAGCTCGCGGCGAGCGACATGCACATGTTCGCCATGGACCTCCGGGGCAGCTAGCCGACGCCTTTGGTCATGTCAGTGGAGCCGGCCGGCGACAGTGCGCTGACCACAATTCAGCCGGGGACACAGGAGTTCGTTGCCGACCACGCCGCCGGGCCGGCAGTAGGGTCCCAATGTGGACATGGCGGTTTCAGGGGATGAGCTTCGCGACGCGGCGCGGCTTGCGCGTGAAAGCGTTGTCGTGGGCCGGGCTGTCACGCTGGCTCGCTGGATCGGGACGGGCCGCCGTCCGGTAACCGCCGGGCAGGTGCTGCCCAAGGCCGACGTGCCCGTGGCGGGCGCCGCTCTCGGCGTTCCGCCGACCTGGAGCCGGGTGCGGCTGCCGGTCATGGCCACCCTCGGCGACCTGTACGACGTCATCCAGGTGTTGTTCGGCTGGGACGGCGACCACCTGCACGTGTTCCAGGCTGGGAAGAAACAGCACAGTGACCCGCTCATGGACCTCGACGGGACCCGCAACGAAGAGGCGATCCGGCTGCGCAATGCCATGGCACGCAACGATGGCAAGATCAGCTACACCTATGACCTCGGGGCAAGCAGGAAGCACGAGATCACGCTGGAGCAGACGCTCCCCTGCGACCGGGGCCAGGACTACCCGGTCTGCGTGGCGTACAAAGGTGGCTCCCCGGTGGAGTACTGGTGCGAGGACGACCCCGAAGAACCCGAGCCGTTCGACCGGGCCGAGGTCAACCGCAAGCTGGCCCGCGCTCGGCGAGGCGGAGGAGTGAAGTGGCACCTCGGGCCACGAACCACGGTGGCGGCGAGCCGTCGCTCGCCTCCCTCGTCGAGCGCAGCGCGGAACTGAAGCGGACCCTGGTCGATTTCGCGCTCAGCCCGCGGTTCGAACGGCATCTGGAGCAGTTCATGCTCGAGGCCGCCGATCCCTACCAGGAGCTGAGCGAGGGCGAAGCGATCGGCGTCATCGACCGGTTCGTGCTTCAGCACCGCCTGCCGAACGGCAAGACCATGCTGGACCAGTTCCTGGCCGGCCGGCCGGATCTGACCGCGGCTGATCGGGAGATACTGCGCGGCTGGCGCGCGACCCGGTGGAGGGGATCTTCGAGATCCACCATAAGAACCGGGACTCGCTCGTCCTGCTGAACCTGCTCGATGACCTGGAGTACCGCGTGTACTCCAACATGGGCCCGGCCGCTTTCCGTCGGCTGCCCGAGGGCGGATTCGTGCACGTCCGCCTCGTGCCCATCTGCCCGGTCCCAGGCGCCTGGCTGGTCTCCGGCTCGATGTCGGCCTACCGCAAGTCTGGCGCTGCGCAGATCGCGCAGGCCGCGCTCGCGGTGGCGACGAAACAGCCCCAACTGGTCTATCGTAATCCCGAGAAAATCGAGCAAGCCTGGACGCTGATGCGGGAGGACAGGGCCGCGTTCGTGGAGTTCTTCGGCGGCGACGAGCTGGTCCTCCCGCCCGCTGAGGCCGAGGAACGGCTCAACACCTACTACCGGCATCGGCAGGAAGCCGCGCGCGCCCTGCAGCCCGCACGCCGTCGGCCACAGAACCTCCCCGGCGTGGACGCGCCCGCCTTCGAGTTCCCGCCCGAACTCGCCGACGCCGACACCACCGGCATCATCTACGACGAGACCGACGGGCTCAACTTCTACAACGAGTACGGGATGCTGCGCGCCCTGTTCGCCGACCCGGCTCTCGCGGCCGGAAAGCAGTACACCGACGTCCTGCGCGGGTACCTGCGGTCGGAGACAATCGGGCCCCTGCCGTTCCGCCGCCTGGCCGCCGCCCACCCGGACACGGTCGATGCGGTGTTCCGTAAGGTCCTGCGCAAGCCGAACTTCACCTGGGCCGAGCACGGCGAGGCCCTGATGCGTCGGCGAAAGCCCTGGTACTACGAGCGCGAGCCCCGTCCCGGCATCTCCGTGATCGGCGCCCGTCTCAGCGAACTCGTCCGTCGGTAGATAATGGCCGGACATGGACCTCCACGATCGAGAATGGGGACGCAAGGGCGCGACTCTGAGCGACAAGACGGCTCGCCAGGAGTACGGCCTGACGCAAGACGAGATCTTCGCGGCGATCGACGCGGGCAAGCTACAGTACCGGCCCGCCGCGATGCACGGGAACCCGTGGCTGCGGCTGCTCCGCCGCGAGGTCGAAGATCTCGGCAGGACCCTGCATGGCGAGCGCTACCTGCGGGAACAGCAGGCGCGGACCGAGCTGGCGCGGATCAACCGCGAATTGAAACAGCTGTGTGCTCAGGTCGCCGCCCTCGGGGAAAGGCGGGCCGCACTCCTTTCCGAGCTCGGCGAACAAGACTCGCCACGGCAGTGACCCTGCCCACCAGACCGCGATGCGGATTTCAGCTCTCCTCGTACCATTCCCACTCGGGGCACTCGTCCGCCAGCGACGGCAACGAGAGTTGCAGTGCCTTCACCTTCTTGTACACCATGCGTGCAAGGTCATCTGCCGCGCCTGGCAGGCCCATCCGGACAAGCAGGGGGTCCTCCTCGGTGTCCTCGCGACATCCGTACAACCCAGACAGCACGGCGATCGCGATATCGGCGGCCGCACGGCGGGCGCCGCGTTCCTTCCGCCGGGTGAGGTCATCAATGTACGGCTGGAGCACATCCAGGACCCGTCTCCGTCCCGCATCGACCGACACCGGCCCGTTGGCACGTAGCGCCCGCAGTTTGGCCGTGATCTCGTCGCCGAATTCCTGTTCGTTTTCCACGACCAGCAGAGTGGACGTGATCTCCTCTGCCTCGGCGACCAGCTCAGGGTGCCGAAGGAGCAACTCGGCCAGCAGGACAGAACACTCGTCATCAGACAGCC